>Ga0268290_100010_pt1 | contig 351783 bp, 367 predicted proteins | sample MetspRMADM_FD_191346 | JGI IMG/M metagenome (GOLD analysis project Ga0268290, IMG submission 191346) | Soil microbial communities from San-Diego area, Southern California, United States - Methylocaldum sp. RMAD-M | ecosystem: Environmental > Terrestrial > Soil > Desert | place: USA: California... | reverse complement strand
TGCCCGCTCATCCCCACCTCGCTCCCGCGACTCGTCCGATGATGCGCGCACATCACCCACACGGCCGCGCACATGTCCGACGACGACCCCAAAAGCCCCCCTCAGCAAGCTCGTTCCGGGCGCGCCATTTGCCTTCCCCGACACCGGTGACCTCTTCCGCTTCGCGTGGAGCTTGACGCCGGGTCTTCCTGCGGCGAGGCATGGCGCATGCTGAACAAGTGGAGCGTCTTCGGGGAAGCCTGTGCCGTCTGCGGGGGGACCATGCGGCCTTACCGGCACGACTGGCTCCGCCGATGCGAGGCCTGCGGGGTGCTGAACGCCGCCCTGGACATCGCCATCCCCGACCGGCCGGGCGCCGGCGAGCTGGACGAGGCGCTGCGCGAGGACGGCCTGGCCGCGGTGCGCGAGCGCAACAACGCCGCCCTGCTGGAGCGGCTGGCGCGCCTGAAGGCTCCGCCGGCGCGGCTGCTGGACGTGGGCTGCGGGCCAGGCTTCCTGCTGGGCGCGGGCCAGGCGCGCGGCTACGCCGCCGAAGGCGTCGAGCCGGACGCCAACACGGCCCCGGCCGCCGGCTCCCGCGGGGCGCGGGTGCGGCACGGCTATTTCCCGAACGTGCTGGAGCCGGGCGAACGGTTCGGCGCCATCGTGTTCAACGACGTGCTGGAGCACATCCCCGACCTTCGCGGGACCATGGCGGCCTGCGCCGAGCACCTGGAGCCGGGCGGGGTGCTGGTGCTCAACTGCCCGGACCGGCGCGGCTTGTTCTTCCGGGTGGCGGCGCTCGCCGACCGGCTGGGCATGCCCGGCGCCTACGACCGGCTGTGGCAGAAGGGCCTGCCCTCCCCGCACGTCTGGTACTTCACCCCCGCCAACCTGGCCCAGGCCGCCACCGCCGTGGGCCTCCAGCCGGTCGGCGAGCTGCGGCTGGAGACGGTGGCGCTGAAGGGTCTGTGGTCGCGGATCCGCTATGTGACGGGCCAGCCGCTGGCGGTCTCGGTCGCGGCGTGGCTGTTCGCCGTGGCCACCTGGCCGCTGGCGCGCGTCGCGCCGGCCGACGCGGTGGCCTGCTTCTTCCGCAAGCCCTGAACCCGCAAGGCCTGACGCTAGTCCGCGAAGCGGGGCTTGCGCTTCTCCAGGATCGCCTCGACCCCCTCCATGTGGTCGTCGGTGAGGTGGCTGATCGCCTGGGCCGCGGCGCTCATTTCCATGATGGTGTCGTAGCTGGCGGTCTGGCCCTGCTTGAGCAGGGTCTTGGCGAGCCGGAGCGCATGCGGAGGCTGCTCGGCGATGCGGTCGGCGAGTTCCATGGCCGCGTCCATCAGCCCCTCGCGCGGGACCACCTTGGAGACCAGGCCCCAGTCGCAGGCGGTCTTGGCGTCGATGACGTCGCCGGTGAACAGCAGCTCGCAGGCCCGGCTCATGCCGATGGTGCGGGGCAGGAGCCAGGCGCCGCCGTCGCCCGGGATCAGGCCGAGCTTCAGAAAGGTCACGCCGAACTTGGCCTCCTCCGCGGCGATGCGGATGTCGGTCATGCAGGCCACGTCGCAGCCGAGGCCGATGGCCGCCCCGTTCACCGCGGCGATCGAGGGGACCTCCAGGCCGTAGATGGCGCGCACGATGCGGTGGATGTTGCCGCGGTAGCCCTCGCGGATCTCCACGCCGGAGCCGGCGAAGGCGCCGGTGCGGGCCTGCATGGCCTTCACGTCGCCGCCGGCGGAGAAGGCGCGGCCGGCGCCGGTCAGCACCACGCAGCGGACGGACGGGTCGGCATTGATCGCCGCGCAGGCGGCCGCCACCTGGTCGCCGTCGCCCGGCGCGCCCAGGGCGTTCATGGCGTCGGGCCGGTTCAGCGTCATCACGGCGACCTTGCCGCGCCGCTCCACGGTGATCAGGTCCATCCCCTCGTCTCCTCAAAGCTGTGTTGCGCCCCTCATGCCGGGGCGTTCCGCCGCGATCCAGCGGTTTCCGCTCAGCCGGGGTGGGCGCCGATGTAGCCCAGGGTGGCGGCCCGGCTGATCGCCTGGGAACGGCCGGCCACGCGCAGCTTGCGGGCGGCATTGGTGATGTGGAAGCGCACCGTGGGGAGGGAGATGGAGACGATCTGGCCGATCTGCTGGTCGGTCTTCCCGGCCGCGGCCCACTTGAGGCACTGGATCTCGCGGCGGGTGAGACGCACCGGCGCGGCCGCCGTTCCGTGCATCTCGTCGGCGTAGGTGGCCACGAACCGCAGCGCCAGCGCGTGCAGGTCCGCGGCGTGCGCCTCGAAGATTCGGGCCACGTCCAGCTCCGCATCCGGCGAGGCCCAGACGACCGCCCCGATCACGCCGCCCGGCAGGTAGGCAGGGGCGACGATCGCCACGCCGACGCCGAAGGTCTCGATCGGGCCCTCCGACGCCACGGCGTCCAGCGCCCGGTTCGGCCGCCAGCTCGCCAGGGTTCCCTGCGCGAAATAGAAGGGTTCCGAGCAGACGCGGGCGGCGTGGATGAACAGCGAGCGCAGGGCGAAGCCGCGATCCTCCCAGTAGCGCAGGTCGGGGTCGATCCAGCGGAACAGGGTCTCGGCCAGCGGCCGTCCGTCGGACCCGCGCATGGGCGACGGATCGCCGATGTCGGCCGAGGCGGCCACGTACTCCAGCCCGATATCGCGACCCGCTTCCGCCACCCGGCGGGCGAGGTCAGGCAAGTCCACAGACACGACCTCCGACCGGCGCGCCCACCCCGGCGCCTATCACTTCCGATAGCTTGTTCGCTCCGGCCCAGGTCCGCAAGCTCGCCCCCGTCGCACGCCGGTCTCCGGAAACCAAGAACAACGCGACGCATCTTTGGGGAGGTTCGATGAACAAGCTCATGTGGGCGGCGTCCAGCGCCGTCATCGCCGCCGTCTGTGGCGCCGCCGGCTCCGCCCTGGCCCAGGAGGCCGAGCAGGGCCTGGTCAGCGAGCTGGTGGTCACCGCCCAGAAGCGCGAGCAAAACCTGCAGGACGTGCCGATCGTGGTCACCACCCTGCCGGCCCGCCAGCTGCAGGACGCCGGCGTGCGCGACATCAAGGACCTGCAGGTCCTCACCCCCGGCCTGAACGTCACCTCCTCCACGAGCGCCGCGCAGACCTCAGCGCGGATCCGCGGGGTCGGCACCATCGGCGACAACCCGGGGCTGGAGTCCTCGGTCGGCACCGTAATCGACGGCGTCTACCGGGCCCGCTCCAGCGTGGCGTACGGCGACCTCGGCGAACTCGAGCGCATCGAGGTGCTCAAGGGTCCGCAGGGCACGCTGTTCGGCAAGAACACCTCGGCCGGGGTGATCAACATCACCACCAAGGAGCCGGACTTCACCTTCGGCGCGCGCGGCGAGCTGACGGCCAGCAACTACGACGGCTGGGGCGTGGCGGCGAGCGTGACCGGGCCCATCCTCGGCGACAGCGTCGCCGGCCGGCTCTACGCGGCCAAGCGCAAGCGCGACGGCTTCGGGGAGGTCCGCAAGGGGGCGGGTCCTGGCACGGTCACCGAGGACTCCAACGAGGACTACTGGACTGTCCGCGGCCAACTCCTGTGGGAGGCCCGCGAAGGCTTCAAGGTGAAGTTCCTCGCCGACTACACCGACCGGGACGAGAACTGCTGCGTCAACTATCCCACGATCCCCGGCCCGACGGCGGCGATCATCGATGCGCTCGCCGCCGACGCCGGGATCGTGCGCCCGGCCGATCCGTTCAGCCGCGTCACCTACGCCAACCGCGACATGGTCAGCCGCATCAAGGACGGCGGGGTCTCGGTCCAGGCGGACCTGGCGCTCACCGACGACATCGACCTGACCTCGATCACCGCCTGGCGGCGCTGGAAGAGCGCCGGCGGCTCCGACATCGACTTCTCCTCGGCCGACATCTGGTACCGCCCGACGGACGGCTCGAACTACACCAAGATCGAGCAGGTCTCGCAGGAGCTGCGGCTCGCCGGCTCGACCGAGAAGCTCAACTGGATCGCCGGCCTGTTCTACCAGCGCGAGCTGCTGGACATGGTCGCCTTCACCAACCTCGGCGCGGCCTACGAGCCCTATTTCGGCCTGCTGCTTTCGCAAGGCGCGAACCCGCAGTTCGTGTCGGTGCTGACCGGGCGGCCGTTCGGGACCAACTTCCCGGCCGGCCAGGGGCCTCGCGACAGCTTCGACCATGAGTCCAAGAGCTGGGCGCTGTTCGGCAACGCCAACTACCAGCTCACCGAGCAGCTCGAGCTGACCCTGGGCGTCCGCTACACCGACGACCAGAAGGAGGTCACCGCCCACTACACCAACTCGGCGCCCGCGGCCGCCTGCGCCGCGGCCCGGGCGCGCGGCCTGCCGGCGGCGGCGGTGGGCGCGATCTGCGCGCCGCACACCGACTCGGCGTTCGACAACGTGGTCACCGAGCAGGACCGCGGCGAGAAGCGCTGGAGCGGCACGGTGAAGCTCGCCTACCGCTTCGACCCGCGGCTGATGGTCTACGGCTCCTACGCCGAGGGCTTCAAGAGCGGCGGCTTCAACCTCGACCGGGCGCGGCGGGGGCCCGGCGTCATCGACCCGAACACCAGCTTCCCGGCGGAGACGGTGACCAGCTGGGAAGTGGGGGTGAAGAGCAACACCGCCGACGCCAACCTGCTCCTGAACGCCACGGTGTTCCACCAGACGTTCGAGGACTTCCAGCTCAACACCTACACCGGGATCAGCTTCCTGGTGGCCTCGATCCCCGAGGTGGTGTCGCGCGGCGTCGACCTGGACTTCGCCTGGCGCACGCCGCTGGACGGGCTCTCCGTCTCGGGCGGCGTGACCTATGCGGAGACCCAGTTCGGCGAGTTCGTCCCGCCGGCCGGCATCTCGGCGCGGCTGCCGAACACCCGCATCTCCTACGCGCCCCTGTGGTCGGCGGCGGCCACGACCTCCTACGAGCGGTCGCTGGACAACGAGCTGAAGTTCCGCGCCTCGCTGTCGGCCAAGTACACCTCCGAGTACAACACCGGCTCCAACCTCGACCCGCTGAAGAGCCAGAAGGAGCTGGTGCTGCTGAACGGCCGGCTGGTGCTGGGCGCGGAGGACGACCGCTGGTCGGTGGAACTCTGGGCGCAGAACCTGACCAACGAGGACTACTACCAGGTCATCGTCGACCAGCCGCTGCAGACGGGCACCTTCGCGGGCTTCCTGGGGGCGCCGCGGACCTACGGCCTCACCCTCCGGACCCAGTTCTAGGAGGCCCCGTGGACCTGGAGCTCGCCCCCGAGGACCTGGCCTTCCGCGACGAGGTCCGCGCCTTCCTGGCGGAGAACCTCACGCCGGAGCTCCGGGCGGTGGGCGAGCGCCAGACCAGCGTCTTCGTCGAGCCGCAGCACAGCCTGGTCTGGCAGCGGATCCTGCACGCCCGCGGCTGGGCCGCCCCCTCCTGGCCCAGGGAGTACGGCGGCCCGGGTTGGACGGAGATGCAGCGCTACATCTTCGCCGCCGAGTCCGCCCGCGCGCGGGCCCCCAGTCTGGCTCCCATGGGGCTGCGGATGGTGGGCCCGGTGCTGATGCGGTACGGCACGCCTGAGCAGAAGGCGCACTACCTGCCCCGGATCCTCTCGGGCGAGGACTACTGGTGCCAGGGCTATTCCGAGCCGGGGGCGGGCTCGGACCTGGCGTCGCTGCAGCTCCGCGCGGAGAGCGACGGCGACGACTACGTTCTCTCGGGCTCGAAGATCTGGACCACCCACGCCCAGTTCGCGAACCGGATGTTCTGCCTCGTGCGGACGAGCAGCCAGGGCAAGCCGCAGGCGGGGATCACCTTCCTGCTGCTGGACATGGCGAGCCCGGGCATCACGGTCAGGCCAATCATCACCCTGGCCGGCGAGCACGAGGTGAACCAGGTCTTCTTCGAGGGCGTGCGGACGCCGAAGGCCAACCGGCTGGGCGAGGAGAACCAGGGCTGGACGGTAGCCAAGTACCTTCTCGAGTTCGAGCGGGGCGGCGGCTCGGCGCCGGGCCTGAAGGTGCAGCTGGGGCGGGTGGAGGCCATGGCGAACGGCCTCATGGAGGACCCGCACTACCGCCGGCAGCTCGCGGAGGCGCAGATCGCGGTGGAGGCGATCGACATCTCCGAGCGGCGGGTGCTGAGCGCGCTGGCGGGCGGCAAGAACCCTGGGCCGGCGTCCTCGATGCTGAAGGCCCAGGGCGCCGAGGCCATGCAGCGAATCGACGAACTGGCGGTCGCGGCCGCGGGAGCCTACGCTGGGGTCGACCAGCCGGAGGCCCGCCAGGCCGGCTCCAACGTGGAGCCGGTCGGGCCGCAGGAAAGCCTCACGGCCATGGCCAGGTACCTGAACAACCGGGCCGCCTCGATCTATGGCGGCTCCAACGAGATCCAAAGAGACATCATCGCCCGGCTGGTTCTCGGGCTTTGAACGGGAGGAGTGAAAGATGCAGCTCAACCTTCGCCGTCCGCCGTACCGGACCTATTCCATCAGCCAGCTCTGCCGGGAGTTCGGGGCCACCCCGCGGGCGCTGCGGTTCTATGAGGAGCAGGGCCTGCTGTTCCCCGCGCGGCGCGACACGGCCCGGGTCTATTCGTACAAGGACCGCGCCCGGCTGCGGCTGATCATGAACGGCCGCCGCGTGGGCCTTTCCATCGCCGAGATCCGGGACATCCTCGACCTCTACGACGAGGAAGGGGAGATCGCGCAGAACGCCGAGGCGCTGAAGATCTTCCGTCGTCGGATCGCCGCCCTGGAAGCCCAGCGGCAGGAGGTCGACCTGGCCATCGATTCCCTGAAGGCGGCCTCCGACCGCCTCTCCCGCCAGTTCCCGACCGCCGTGGCCCTCGAGGCCGAGGCCTAGGCCCAGGCGGCAGGCCTTCCCGGGCGACCGAAGGAGCGCCGATGAGCGCCGCCGAAGACCAGACCGGCCCCGCCCTCGCCCGCCGCGCGTCCAGCCGGCGATCCATGTTCGACGCCCTGCCGGGGGGCCGGGTGAACTACCTGGAGCCGAAGGGCGACGCCGGCTTCTTCGGGCCGGACTCCATGGCCTGGAAGGTCAGCGCCAATCCCGTGGCCCTCGCCGTCGGCGGCGTGGCGGCGGTGATCCTGGAGCTGGCCGAGCCACGCGTCCGCTCAGGTGTCTGGGACCACTCCACCTTCCGAACCGACCCGCTGGCCCGCATGCAGCGCACCGGCGAGGCGTCGATGATCGTCACCTACGGCCCGACCGCGGCGGCCCAGGCGCGGATCGCCATGGTCACCCGCATGCACGAGCGGGTGTCGGGCGTGACGCCGGAGGGGCAGGCCTACACCGCGCTCGAGCCCGACCTGATGACCTGGGTGCACGTCACGGCGGGCTGGGGCTTCCTGAACGCCTACCGGCGCTACCTCGAGCCTGGCATGAGCCTGGCGGACCAGGACCGCTACTATGCGGAGGGTGCGGCGCTCGGTCGCGCGTTCGGCGCGCCGGATCCGCCCGGCTCGGTCGCCGCGGTGGACGCCTTGTTCGACCGGCTGCGCCCCACCCTGCGGCCGCACCCGATCATCGGGGAGTTCCTGCAGATCGTGTCGACCACGTCGCCCCTGGGACTGGCGGGGCGCGCGCTGCAGCCGCTGGTGGTCGAGGCGGCCATCGACCTCATCCCGCCGGACCTGCAGCGCAGCCTTGGACTGCCAGTGCGGCCCCTACGTCGGCAGGCGGCGCACGCGCTGCTCAAGGGCCTGGCGAGCGTGGGGAAGGCGGTTCCGTCGGAGATCGTCCGTCACGCGCACGAGCGGGTCGGTCGCCCGCTCCGCTAGATCGGATCTATTCGCGCTCGAGGCGGTGGGAGAGCTGGCCCAGCACGCGCAGGCAGGCGTCCAGGTCCGCCGGGTTGATGTCGGCGAACAGCTCTTCGTGCATGTCGGCCACGATCTCCTGGGCCTGCTCCAGGACCGGCGCCGCGGCCGGCTTGATCTGCACCACCTTGGCGCGGCGGTCGCCGTCGTGGGCCCGCCGCTCGACCCAGTTCTGGGCCTCCAGTGCGTCAACGAGCCGCACCACCGTGGGCTCCTCCACCCCGAGCCGCTGGGACAGCTCCCGCTGGACCACGCCGTGCTCCGAGCCCGCGATCTCCGCGAGCGCCGCGCAGCGGGCGTCCGTCTGGCCGATAACCTTAAGACGCTCGTTCAGGCGGGCCCGCCACCGGCGACCGGCGAGCAGGAGACCCTGCGCAAGGGCGGCGCGGACGTCAGCGTCGGAAGGCACTCGGTGACTGCAGGACATCCAAAGTCTCCAGGAGGAAAAGTCGACTAATCAGGCAAGGCTTCGGCAAGCTGAGCAATGACCGCGCAAGCTAGCCGGCGAACCATTTGCTGCAATGCGACATTGTGTCCGGACCGAAGCATCGCGGCGATCTCACGAATCGGAATGCCGTTTGAGAATGCACGGTATGACCTAACGTTAACTGAATACCTGTCGAATTGATCGGTAGTTATCGTGATAACTATTGTGATTGTCAGGTATTTGACTGCCGACGGGCGAACATCTGGTAATCATTTTTCAACAGCCGATGCATCAGATGGCGATAACCATGCCCGGCGCCTAAGAAGACCGCTTCGAGACCGAATAGATGTTGCTCAACAACTTGAAGATCTCACGCAAGCTAATGATTGCGTTCGCGGCAGTGATCGCCGTGTCCGTGACGTCCAACCTGGTGGTCTTTTCGCAGCTGCGTCACATCCAGGAGCTCTCCCAGCTCAAGGAAATCGGCAACGAGCGCACGCTGGAGCTCGACATCGTAAAGACGGGGCTGGTCGAACAGCAGAACGCCATCCGCGGCTTCGCCATCGGCCAGGATCCGAGCTTCGAGAAGACCTACCGCGAGCAGGTCGCCGCGACCGACGCGGCCCTCGACAGTTTCATCGCCAAACACCAGGCCCCCGCCCAGCGCGAGCGGGCGAAGGAGCTGAAGCAGCTCTTCGCCGAGTGGCGCCCGGAGTACGCCGAGAAGCCCCTGATGCTGGCCCGCGATCCTGCGACCCGCGGCGAGGCGATGGCGATCCTCGGCATGAAGACGCTCGGCAAGCTGCGCGGCTCCATCGAGGTGCTGCAGGTCGAGCAGAAGAAGCTCAGCGCCCAACGGCTCGACGCCCAGATGCGGGCCATCGCCACGGCCAACATCGTGCTGGCGGTCGGCGCGCTGGTGGCTTTCCTGTCCGCCGCCGCGGCGGCCTGGCTGCTGTCGAAGCTGGTGGCCCGCCCGGTGGTCAACATGACCGAGGTGATGCGCAAGCTGGCCGGCGGCGACAACACCGTCGAGGTCCCCGGCATGGGCCGCAAGGACGAGCTCGGCGAAATGGCCGCCGCCGTCCAGACCTTCAAGGACCAGGCGCTGGAGAAGCTGCGCCTGGAGGGCATGAGCGCCGAGCAGGCCCAGGCGGCCGAGGCGGAGCGCCAGCGCAACGAGGCGGCCAAGGCCGAGGCGGCGCGCGAGCAGCAGAAGGTGGTCGACGGGATCGCCACGGGCCTCGAGAAGCTGGCCGGCGGCGACCTGGTGTTCCGCCTGAACGAGGCGTTCCCGCCCGAGTACGAGAAGCTGCGGACCGACTTCAACGACGCCATGGGCCAGTTGCAGGAGACCATGAAGGTCATCACCAGCAACACCCGCGGCCTGCGTTCCGGCGCCGACGAGATCAGCCAGGCCGCCGACGACCTGTCGCGCCGCACCGAGCAGCAGGCGGCGAACCTGGAAGAGACCGCCGCGGCGCTGGACGAGATCACCGCCACTGTGCGCAAGACCGCCGAGGGCGCCAACCACGCGCGCGAGGTGGTCTCCACCGCCCGCGCCGACGCCGAGCGGTCGGGCGAGATCGTCAGCCAGGCGGTCGCCGCCATGAGCGAGATCGAGAAGTCCGCCCAGCAGATCAGCCAGATCATCGGGGTGATCGATGAGATCGCCTTCCAGACCAATCTGCTGGCGCTCAACGCCGGGGTCGAGGCGGCCCGGGCCGGCGACGCCGGCAGGGGCTTCGCGGTCGTCGCCTCCGAAGTGCGCGCGCTGGCGCAGCGCTCGGCCGACGCGGCCAAGGAGATCAAGACCCTGATCTCCGCCTCCACCGCCCAGGTCGAACAGGGCGTGGGGCTGGTCGGCGAGACCGGGCACGCGCTCAACCGCATCGTCGAGCAGGTGGCCGACATCACCGGGGTGGTCTCCGAGATCGCGGCGTCCGCCCAGGAGCAGGCCACGGGCCTGCACCAGGTGAACACCGCCGTGAACCAGATGGACCAGGTGACGCAGCAGAACGCGGCCATGGTCGAGCAATCCACCGCGGCCAGCCACAGCCTGGTCCAGGAAACCGAGGAACTGGCCCGGCTGATCAGCCGGTTCCAGGTGGGCCAGGAAAGCGGCGCGGCGTCCGCCCGCCGGCCGGCTCCGGCGGCCCGCCCGGCCGTCCCGGTCGCCCGGGCCGCCATGAAGACCGTCTCGACCCATGCGGCCGGCGGCAGCGCCCTGCGCGCCCCGCGACCGGCCGTCGAGCAAGACAGCTGGGAAGAATTCTAGGCCATGAGCAGTCCTGACGACGCAAATCCGGCGAGCCTGAGCCTCGCCCCCGTGCTTGACCTGAAGGCGGCCACGCCCCTCGCCGAGGCGCTGCTGGCGCTCCGCGGGCGGACCCTGGCCATCGACGCCTCGGGTGTCGAACGCCTCGGGGCGCAGTGCCTGCAGGTGCTGCTGTCGGCGCGCAACACCTGGGCCGAGGACGGGGTGGGCTTCGGCGTCACCGATCCGTCCGCGCCCTTCATCGAGACGCTCGCCCTCCTGGGCGCCCCCTACCCGACCTTCTTCGAACGCGCGGAGCTTGCCGCATGAGCCTGACCATTCTCACGGTCGACGATTCCCGGACGATGCGCGACATGCTCCGGCTGGCGCTGGTGCAGGCCGGCTACGTGGTCCTGCAGGCCGAGGACGGCCAGCACGGCCTCGAGGTGCTGGACGACAACACGCCCGATGTCATCGTCACCGACATCAACATGCCCCGGCTCGACGGCTACGGCTTCATCGAGGGCGTCCGCGCCGACGCGCGCCACCGGGCGATCCCGATCCTGGTGCTGACCACCGAGAGCGATCCCGAGAAGAAGCAGCGCGCCCGGGACGCCGGCGCGACCGGCTGGATCGTCAAGCCCTTCAACCCGGAAAAGCTGGTGGACGCGATCCGCCGCGTCGCCGCCTAAAGGAGTTTCCCCCCTTGGACCCCATGGCGGAGATCAAGGCGACCTTCTTCCAGGAATGCGAGGAACAGCTCGCGGAACTGGAAGCCGGTCTCATGGCGATGGACGCCGGCGACGACGGCTCCGAGACGGTGAACGCCGTCTTCCGCGCCGTGCACTCGGTGAAGGGCGGCGCCGGCGCGTTCGGCCTCGACGATCTGGTGCGCTTCGCCCACGTCTTCGAAACGACCCTGGACCAGGTGCGCAGCGAGAAGCTGGCGCCCACCCCCGACCTCCTGAAGGTCATGCTGCGTTCGGCCGACGTGCTGACCGACCTGGTGCGCGCCGCCCGCGACGGCGACTCGGTCGACGAGGCCCGCTGCGAGGAGCTCGCCGCCGAGCTCAGGGCGTTCGCGGGCGGCGAGGACGACGCCAGCGATCCCGACGACGACGGCATGGGCGACCTGGACTTCCAGCCGCTCGCCGTGGGCGTCCCGGCCGCGCCGGCCCCCGGCGCCGGGGGTTGGACCGTGATGTTCCGGCCCCGGGCCGACCTCTACGCCAAGGCCAACGAGACGGTGCTGCTGCTGCGCGAGCTCTCGCGCCTGGGCGAGGTCGAGGTCGAACTCGACGCCTCCGCCCTGCCACTCCTGCCGCACCTGGATCCGGAAGGCGCCTACCTCGCCTGGACCGTGCGCCTCCGCGGCGAGGCCAGCGAGACAACCGTGCGCGAGGTCTTCGAGTTCGTCGATTCCGACTGCGACCTCGAGGTCCGGGCGGAAGGCGCCGACGGCGAGCCCGCGGCGGCCGAGGCGGCTCCCGCCGCGCCGGCCGCCGAACCCGCTGCAGACCTCGACATCGCCGCCCTGATCGCCAAGGCCCAGGAGGCCGCCACCGAGGACCCTACCCCGGCGCCTGAGCCCAAGACGGCGGCCGTTTCCAGCGCTCCGGCCGCGGGTCCGCCCGCCGCCAAGGCGGCGCCGGCGGCCGCGGCTCAGGCCGCTCCCACCATCCGCGTCGACCTGGACCGCGTCGACCGCCTGATCGACCTGGTGGGCGAGCTGGTGATCAACCAGGCCATGCTGGCCCAGCGCGTGACCGAGGCCGGCCTCGCCCGCGCCTCCAGCGTCGCCATGGGCCTGGACGAGCTGGAGCAGCTGACCCGGGAGATCCAGGACAGCGTCATGGCCATCCGCGCCCAGCCGGTGAAGTCCGTGTTCCAGCGGATGCCCAGGCTGGCCCGCGAGGTGGCGAGCGCGACGGGCAAGCACGTGCGCCTGGTGACCGACGGCGAAGGCACCGAGGTGGACAAGACGGTGATCGAGCGGCTCGCCGATCCCCTCACCCACATGATCCGCAACGCCATCGACCACGGGCTCGAGAAGCCCGAGAAGCGGAAGGAAGCCGGCAAGGACCCGGAAGGCGTGGTGCGCCTCTCGGCCCTGCACCGCTCCGGCCGCATCGTCATCGAGGTGGCCGACGACGGCGCGGGCATCAACCGCGAGCGCGTGAAGCAGATCGCCATCGACAAGGGCCTGATCGCCCCGGACGCCGCCCTCACCGACGAAGAGACCGACAACCTGATCTTCGCGCCGGGCTTCTCCACCGCCAGCGAGGTCTCCGACATCTCCGGCCGCGGCGTCGGCATGGACGTGGTCAAGCGCTCGATCCAGGAACTGGGCGGCCGCATCTCGATCACCTCGCGGCCGGGCCTCGGCTCCACCTTCACCATGAGCCTGCCGCTCACCCTGGCCGTGCTCGACGGCATGGTGCTGTCGTCCGGCGACCAGACCCTGATCGCGCCGCTGACCGCCATCGTCGAGACGCTGCAGCCCAAGTCCTCCGACGCCCACAGCCTGGGCGCGGGCGCCCGGGTGATCTCGATCCGCGGCGCCTATGTGCCGCTGGTGGATGTGGGCATGGCGCTGGGCTACCGCGCCGAGCCGCTCGATCCGGAGGAGGGCGTCGCCCTGCTCATCGAAGGCGAAGGCGGCGCGCGCGCGGTCCTGCTGGTGGACGCCATCCAGGGCCAGCGCCAGGTCGTCATCAAGAGCCTGGAAGCCAACTACCGCCGCGTGCCGGGCATCGCGGCCGCCACCATCCTGGGCGACGGCCGCGTCGCCCTGATCCTCGACATCGACGCCCTCGTCGCCGCCTCCAAGGCCAGCGAGGCGCCGCGTCTTCTGCAAGCAGGATGACCCCCATGAGCGAGTCTCCCACCGCCGCCGGCCTCGGCCGTGAGCTCATCTCCTTCCGGATCGGGTCGCAGGAATTCTGCGTCGACATCATGGACGTGCGCGAGATCCGCGGCTGGACGCCGGCCACGGCCCTGCCGCAGGCGCCGGCCTTTGTGCGCGGGGTGATCAACCTGCGCGGCGCGGTCCTGCCGATCGTCGACCTGGGCGCGCGCCTGGGCCTGGGCGCCGCCGACCCCACCGCCCGCCACGTGATCATCGTGGCCCAGGTGGAGAAGCAGATCGTCGGCCTGCTGGTCGACGCCGTGTCCGACATCCTCACCGTCAGCGACGACATGATCCAGCCGACCCCGGACGTGGCCTCGGAGATGGTCCGCAACTTCGTCCGCGGCCTGCTCGCCATCGACGGCCGCATGGTCTCGTTCATCTCGCTCGACCGGGTGCTGCCCGAGAGCGAACTCGAAGCCGCGGCATGAGCGTCACTGGACAGATGACTCCCCGGGAAGGCCGCCGCGAACAGCTCGTGGACGGCGAGTTCACGTTCACGGCCGAGGACTTCCGGCTGATCGCCCAGACGCTGCACGCCGCGGCGGGGATCGCCCTGCCGGAGACCAAGGCGACCCTGGTCTACTCCCGCCTCGCCAAGCGCCTGCGCGCGCTCGGGCTGGAGAGCTTCCGCGACTACTGCGCCCTGGTGGCCGGCAAGGACGGGCTCGACGAGCGCCAGCAGATGATCGTGGCGCTGACCACCAACGTCACCCGCTTCTTCCGCGAGCCGCACCATTTCGAGCACCTGAAGACCCAGGTGCTGCCCGAGCTGCTGGCGCAGGTGCGCCGCGGCGGGTCGCTGCGGATCTGGTCGGCCGGCTCCTCCAACGGCCAGGAAGCCTATTCGATCGCGCTCACCATCCTGTCACTGATGCCCGAGGCCCCGGACCACGACGTCCGTATCCTGGCCAGCGACATCGACACCAAGATGCTGGCCGAGGGCCGGGAGGGCGTCTACGGCGCCTCGGTGATGGCCCCGGTGCCCGGCGAGCTGCGGGCCCGCTGGTTCGAGCGCGAAGGCGAGTCCTGGCGCGCCTCCGAGCCGCTGAAGCGCCTGGTGGTGTTCAACGAGCTCAACCTGATCGGACAGTGGCCGATGAAGCGCCAGTTCCAGGCGATCTTCTGCCGCAACGTGCTGATCTACTTCGAGGAAGAGACCCAGGCGAAGATCTTCAGCCGCTTCGTGCCGCTGATGGCGCCCGGCGCGCGCCTCTACATCGGGCATTCGGAACGCGTCAGCGGCCCCGACGCCCACCGCTTCGTCACCGACGGCGTCACCACCTATCGCTTCACCGGAGCCGCCCGATGATCCGGGTCCTCGTCGTCGACGACAGCGCCACCATGCGCAGCCTGATCTCCGCCACCCTGCGGCGGGATCCGGAGATCGACGTCGTGGGCCAGGCGGGCGACCCGCTGGAGGCCCGCGAGGCGATCAAGGCGCTCAACCCCGACGTCATCACCCTCGACGTCGAGATGCCGAACATGAACGGCCTCGAGTTCCTCGAGAAGATCATGCGCCTGCGGCCGATGCCGGTGGTGATGGTCTCCACCCTCACCGTGCGCGGCGCCGAGGCCACGCTGGAGGCCCTCGCGCTGGGCGCCATCGACTGCGTGGCCAAGCCGTCCACCGGCGGCCTCGATTCCTTCGACGACCTCGCCGCCAAGGTGAAGGCCGCCGCCCGCGCCCGTGTGCGCCCCCGCCAGACCACGTCCCCCACCCAAGAGAAGCTGGACCACGCCCCCGACGGCCGGGTGATCGCCATAGGGTCCTCCACCGGCGGCGTCGAGGCGCTGATCGCCATCCTGACGCGCTTCCCAGCCAACTGCCCGCCGACCGTCATCACCCAGCACATGCCGGCGACCTTCACGAAGAGCTTCGCTGAGCGACTGGACCGGCTCTGCGCCCCGACCTGCGAGGAGGCGCGCGACGGCGCCCCGCTGGAGCCGGGCCGGATCTATCTCGCCCCCGGCGGCGAGAGCCATCTCGAAGTCAGCGGGGGCGCGTCCCTGCGCTGCCGCGTGCAGCCCGGCGAGCGGGTCAACGGCCACTGCCCTTCCGTCGACGTCCTCTTCCAGTCCATGGCCCGCAGCGTGGGGCCCAGGGGCGTGGGCGCGATCCTGACCGGCATGGGCCGGGACGGCGCCCAGGGGCTCCTGGCCATGCGCCAGGCCGGGGCGCGGACGCTGGGCCAGGACGAGGCCAGCTGCGTCGTCTACGGCATGCCCAAAGCCGCCTTCCAGATCGGAGCCGTCGAGCGCCAGGCGCCGCTCGACCGGTTGGCCGCCGAGATGCTGAAAGCGCCCGCCAATTCTGCAGTCGAGAGAAGCTGATGCCTGCCGCCTCCTCCCTGAAGGTCCTCATCGTCGACGACCAGCAGACCATGCGCTCGCTGGTCCGCACGGGCCTCGAGCAGCTCGGCTTCAAGGATTTCCAGGAAGCCGGCGACGGCGAGGCCGGCCTGCGTTGCGTGCTGACCCAGCCGCCGAGCCTGGTGATCTCCGACTACAACATGCCCAAGCTCGACGGCCTGGGGCTGCTGCGCGCGATCCGCAGCCACGAGCCGATCCGCACGACGGCCTTCATCATGCTGACCGGCCGGGCGGACAAGGAGCTGGTGCAGCGCGCGGTGCAGTTCGGCGTCAACAACTACCTGGTGAAGCCCTTCACCGTCGCCCAGCTGAAGGGAAAGATCGAGGCGGTCTTCGGCGTCCTGACATGAGCCGCCACGCCGCCCGCTACGAAGGGCTCGCCAAGCGGCCGCTGCACGTGGTCCAGGGGGAGCACCTCGTCACCGACGACCCCGACGCCGTGCTGACCACCATCCTGGGCAGCTGCGTGGCCGCGTGCATGCGCGATCCGGTCGCCGGCGTGGGCGGCATGAACCACTTCCTGCTGCCCGGCGGCCCCAAGGCCGGCGAGAGCGACGCCGATTCCATGCGCTACGGCGTGCACGCCATGGAGCTGCTGGTGAACGCGCTGCTGGCCCGCGGCGCGCGGCGCGACCGGCTCGAGTGCAAGCTGTTCGGGGGCGGGCGGCTCCTGAAGGGGCTCACCGACGTGGGGGCCATGAACGCCAAGTTCGCCGAGGACTTCCTGGCGCGCGAGAAGCTGGCCCACGTGGGCGGGTCGCTGCGCGGCGATTCCGGCCGGCGCATCCAGTACTGGCCGGTGAGCGGACGCGCCCGCCAGGTCTTCCTCGACAACCGCGAGGCCTTCGACGCGGAGACCAAGCTCAAGCCGGTTCCGGAACCGCAGGCCGGGGGGGTGGAGCTCTTCTGATGTACGAGTCCGAACAGTCCCTGGGGCATCTGGTCGGCGCCTGCGCCAAGCAGCTCTCGGAGCTGTCGGCCTGCTGCGAGGCGCTGCAGACCTCGCTCTCCCATTCGCTGGCGTCCACAGGCCTGGAGGCCCAGAGCCTCGACCTGATCACGCAGCGGGCGGCGGGGCTCGCCCAGTTCCTGGGGGCGCTCGGCGCCGACCTGCCGCACGAGTGGACCATCGACCCGAGCCACGCGCTCAAGGCCCTGCCGCTGACCGACCTCGCCCGCGCCATCGCGGGCCATGCGCCGCTCGAAGCCGAGCCCGGGGAACTGGACTTCTTCGGGGACTGACGTGAGCGCCGAAGCCCATCTGAACCTGAGCAAGGCCACCGTGCTCCTGGTGCAGGACAGCACCACCGAGCTCGACATCCTGGGTCAGATGTTCATCGGCTTCGGCGTGAAGGGCATCCGCAAGTGCCCGACAGTGGACGACGCCAACGCCATGCTGGCGGCCTCCACCTTCGACCTGATGGTCGTCGACGCCGACATGGCGGGCGGGGCGGGCTTCGACCTCGTCATGCACATCCGGCGACTGCAGGAGAACCCCAACCGCCTGATCCCAATCCTGCTGGTCTGCGGCCATACCGCCCCGGCCAACATAGAGCGCGCCCGCGACTGCGGCGCCAACTTCGTGGTCGCCAAGCCGATCACCCCGACCGTCATGTACGACCGTGTCCTGTGGCTTGCGAAGGAGCAGCGCCAGTTCGTGGAATCGGAGAGCTACGCGGGGCCTGACCGGCGCCACAAGGCCTTCGGACCGCCGCCCGGAGAGAAGGGCCGGCGCCACGACGACCTGGGCACGGAAATCGGCGTCGCCGTGGGTCCCGACCTGGACCAGGCGGAGATCGACGCCCTGCTTAACCCGAGGAGGGCCGTCGCGTGAAAGCGGCCAATATTTTCAAGTACGAGAACCGCCTGGCCAAGACGGTGGTCAAGAAGGGCGGGATGTCGGCCGAGGAGGCGATCGCCTCCGCCGAGGCCCGCGTCGAGCAGGTGCGCGAGCCCACCGTCGCCGACATCGACCGGGCGCTGAACGAGATCCTCAGCCTGGGCGAGGCGCAGCGCGGCGGCGTCGCGCCGGACCTCCTCTCGCGCATGTACGACGAGGCCAATCGGATCGTGGCGGTGGGCGGCGTCTTCGGCCTGGGCCAGCTGGGCGAGGCCGCCTACAGCCTGTGCGAGCTGATCCACCGCTTCCAGACCGCCGGCCGGTTCAGCTGGCCGATGGTCGAGGTCCACCTGGACGGGCTGAAGCTGCTGCGCCACCCGGAGGACCACGCCGAGGCCCACCGCACCCAGGTGCTGAGGGGCCTGCGCCAGGTGGCGGCGAGCGTCGGCTAGGCCTTGACCGCCCGCAGCCGCACCTGCAGCTCGCGCACCACGTTCCAGCGCTCGTTGGCGATCTGGCGCAGCGCCTCGCGGGTCAGCTCGCCGCGCTCCACCTGGGCCCACCAGTAGGGATCGTAGACCTGGACGATCCCTTCGACCTCGAAGTCGACCTCCATGACCAGGGCCAGCATGGTGTAGTTGGCGCGGGCTTCCATCCAGGCGCGGTTCTGGCGCTTGGACATCATCTGGAAGGTCAGCGGGGTGAAGGCCCGCACGTGCGTCGGGTCCGACCAGAAGGTGTCGTGGCGGACGTGCGGCACGTGGATCTCCACGATCCCGTCGGCGCGGGTCACCCGGTGCAGTTCGCGCATCACCGCGGCGAAGACCTTGAAGTCGGCGCCCACGTGCTCGAGGACGTGCTTCATCAGGACATGCTCGAAGGCGTCGCTGGGCAGGTCCCAGGGCGTCTGCTCGATGTCCAGCCGCTGGTCCGGCTCGCATTCCGGGAAGTTGTCGACGTTCAGCCAGCCCTCGCGCTTGTCGAAGCCGCAGCCCAGGTTGAGTTTCAAGCCGGATCTTCCCTTCTGAACGAACTTGGGCCGCGGCCCGACGCCATGTTAATCGGCGGGCCGTGAACGCCGCCATCCTCTTCGAGCCTGACGGCTACCTCATGACCGGCCCCAAGCTGATGGGCCGCCAGGCCGCGGGCGACGGGTTCCTCCGCGCCGCGGTCAAGGGCCATGGGGGCCAGCCGCTCTTCGCCTACACGCCGCGCCAGGCGTCCGCTGAGGCCTTCCGCGACCGGGTGGCCGAGCTCGATCCTGCGGCGCAGATCCGCTGGATCCACGCCCGGCGGCTGGAGGCGCTGGGCGACGTGGGCGTGCTCTACCGCCCCGACCACGCCATCGGGCTGTCGGCGCGGGCGCGGCTGCGGGCGGGCCTCGACCGCTACGCCATCTGCGGCGTGACGCACACCCTCGCCAGCGCCGGCGCCATGGACATCATCGCCGACCTGTCGGTGGCGCCGGTGATGCCCTGGGACGCCATCGTCTGCACCTCCACGGCCGCCGTCGGCGTGCTGGAGACCGCACTCGACGCGCAGGACGCGTACCTGAAGTGGCGCTTCGGCCCGGCCGCCGCCGCGCCGCGGCCCATGCTGCCCACGATCCCGCTGGGCGCCCACTGCGAGGACTTCGCCTTCACCGACGACGGCCGCGCCGGGGCCCGCGCCGCCCTGGGGCTCGCCGACGACGAGGTGGTCGGCCTCTTCGCCGGGCGGCTGTCGTTCAACGGCAAGGCCCACCCCTACCCCATGTACCTGGCCCTGCAGGCGGCGGCCGAGCGCACGGGCCAGCGGATCGTCCTGGTCCACGCCGGCCAGTTCTTCAACGCCGCAATCGAGCAGGGCTTCCGCACCGCCGTCGCCCGGTTCTGCCCGGACGTGCGCTGCGTGTTCATCGACGGCAAGGACCCCACCCTCTACCGCCAAAGCTGGATGGCCGCCGACGTCTTCATCTCCCTGGCCGACAGCATCCAGGAGACCTTCGGCATCACGCCCGTGGAGGCCATGGCCGCCGGCCTGCCCGTCGTGGTCACCGACTGGAACGGCTACAAGGACACCGTCCGCGACGGGGTGGACGGCTTCCGCCTCCCGACCTGGCAGCCCGCGCCGGGGGCCGGCGAGCCCATCGCCCGCGACTACGAGGTGGACGCGGCCGACTACGACCTCTTCCTCGCGCGCACCAGCACGGCGGTGTCGGTGGAGCTGGCCCCGCTGATCGACCGGCTCTGCGAACTGGTCGCCACCCCCGACCTGCGACGGCGGATGGGCCGGTCGGGGCAGGCCCGCGCGCGGGAACTCTTCGACTGGGCGGTGATCTGGCCGCAGTACCAGGCGCTGTGGGCCGAGCAGGACGCGATGCGCCGCCGCGCGCGCGCCGAGCACCCGGCGCTGTTCGCCAGCGCGCCCGCCGCGGCGCCCAGCCGCCCCGACCCGTTCGCCGCCTTCGCCCACTATCCCACCGCCCGCGTGGACGCGGACACGCCGATCGCGCTCACGCCCGGCGCCGGCCCCGAGCGCTACCTGTCGCTGGCCGAGCACCCGCTGCTCTCCTTCTTCAAACTCGCCCCGGAGCCGCTGGAGAAGGTGTTCGCCGCCCTGGCCGGGGCCGCCACGGTGCGCGACCTCGCCGGGGCGCTGGGCGTCCGACCGGAAGCCGTCACCGAGATCGTCGTCCGCCTCGCCAAGATGGGTCTCGTGGAGCTGGGCCCGAGGCGGACGTTCCCGGGCAGCCCGCCGCGGCGCTGAGGGTTTGCCGCCGCGGGGCGACCTCCTCTATGGAACATTCGCGCCGCCGCCCGCGGCCCCCTCACGAGGCGTCCTTGAGAGCCGACACCCCGCGCAAGCTTGTCCAGGGTCCCGCCGACCTGGCGATCAACGGCGCGCGGCCCGCCTTCGCCGAGCCGCTGCACGTGGGACGCCCGAACGTCGCCGACCGGGACCTCTACCTGGCCCGGATCGAAGCCATGCTGGACAGCGGCTGGCTGACCAACAACGGCCCCATGGTGCACGAGTTCGAGGCCCGCCTGGCCGAGAGCCTGGACGTCCGGCACGTGGTGGCGGTCTGCAACGCCACCATCGCGCTCGAGATCGCCATCCGGGCGCTGGGCCTGACCGGCGAGGTGATCGTCCCCTCCTACACCTTCATCGCCACGGCGCATGCGGTCTACTGGCAGGGCCTCACGCCCGTGTTCGCCGATATCGACCCTGAGACCCACTGCCTGGATCCGGCCTCCGTCGAGCGGATGATCACGCCCCGCACCAGCGGGATCATCGGCGTGCACCTGTGGGGACGGACCGCGCCCACCGAGGCGCTGCAGGACCTCGCCGACCGGCACGGCCTCAAGCTGATGTACGACGCCGCCCACGCCTTCGGGGTCACCCGCGGCGGCCGGCGGGTGGGAAGCTTCGGGGCCTGCGAGGTGTTCAGCTTCCACGCCACCAAGTTCCTGAACAGCCTGGAGGGCGGGGCGGTCGCCACCAACGACGACGATCTCGCCCACACGCTGCGCCTGATGCGCAACTTCGGCTTCGTGGGCTACGACGACGTCATCCACCCCGGCACCAACGGCAAGATGGTGGAGGCGTGCGCCGCCATGGGCCTTGTGAACCTGGCCGGCAGCGACGGCCTGATCGCGACCAACGCCCGCAACCACGCCGCCTACGCCCGCGGACTGGCCGGCATAACGGGCGTGAGCTTGCTGACCTTCGACCCGGGCGAGCGCAACAACTACCAGTACGTGGTCGCCGAGGTCGGTCCCGAGGCCGGCGCCAGCCGCGACGAGCTTGTGGCCACCCTGACCGCCGAGAACGTGCTGGCCCGGAAATACTTCTGGCCCGGCTGCCACCGGATGAAGCCCTACCGCGACCTCTTCCCCTCGGCCGACGCCCACCTGCCGGCGACCAACCAGGTCGCCGCCCGGGTGCTGGTCCTGCCCACCGGCTCCAGCGTGGGCGAGGAGGACATCGCGGCCATCACGGCGATCATCCGTACGCGGTGTGGCCCGCCATGACCGTCAGCGTCCTGATCCCCGCCTATCGGGCGAAGTACGTCGGCCAGGCCATCGCCAGCGTCCTGGCCCAGGGCTACGAGGACTTCGAGCTGCTGGTGAACGACGACAGCATCGGCGACGAGGTGAAGGCGGTCGTCGAACGTTTCGCCGACCCCCGGATCCGCTACAGCCGCACGGCAGGGCGAGAGGGCGGCGCGGCCAACGCCCGCCAGCTCTGGGAAATGGCCCGGCACGACCTCATCAAGTACCTGTTCGACGACGACCTGCTGCTGCCGCACGCCCTGCCCGAGCTGGTCGCCCAGATGGAGAGCAACCCGGGGGCGTCGTTCGTCTTCGGCCATCGGGACATCATCGACGATGGCGGCCGGGTCACGGCGGAGCCCCGGCTGCTCGGGGCCGGCAAGGTGGTCGTCGTGGAGCCCGAGAAGATGGCTGAGATCACCGTCTCCACGGTCCGCAACCTCGTCGGCGAGTACTGCAACCTGCTGATGAACCGGGCCGCCGGGCTCGTTCTCGACGACCTCCTCGCCTACAACGGTGTGCCGGTCGAGGCCCTCACCGACGTGGCGTTCTTCCTGAACGCCACCCGCAAGGCGCCGGCCGTGGGGGTCGGCAGGACGATCAGCCAGTTCCGACGCCACGCCAACCAGAACTCGACGCCGGGCTTCCACCCCCTGTTCCACAAGACCCTGTTCGAGTGGGAGCTGTTCCTGCGCGGCGAGTTCGCCGGCGGGCGGCTGACCCCGGAGCAGGCCCTGGCGGGGCTGGGCCGGCTGGAGGTCACCTATGCCCACTGGCTGGCGCAGATGCCTGAGCTGGGCCGGTTCATCGGCGGTCACCCGGCGCTGAAGGCGCGGATCCAGGCCGGCGAGCGAGACGTGTTCGACGACGCCTTCCGCGCCTGCTGGGACGAGGCCTCGGCCGCGGCCACGGCGCGGGTCGCACGAGAGGGCTCGCGTCTGCAGTCGCTGCAGGCCGCGGGCGAGCTCTAGCCGGCCACCGCCTCGCGAAGGCCGGGCAGTCGGTCCATCAGCCCCTCGGTCAGCGCCTGCCGGCGGTCCCAGAGGCTGCGGTACCAGGCGATGCGTTCGGGCGCCTGGCGGGCGAACATGCGCCGGGCGCGGACCTCTTCCCAGGCGTTTCGGGCCATGAGCTGGCGGCGGCGCTCGTCGGCGAGGACGCCGGACAGCAGCGGCGCCCAGTCCTGCGGCCGGGCGGCGATCAGCCCCGTCTCCCCGTGCCGGATGGTCTCCGCGTAGATCGTCGGCGAAGCGATCGTCAGCACGCCGCGGGCTGCCGCCTCCACGAACTTCACGTCGCTCTTGGTGTCCTGATGGCGGCGGCCCTCGATGGGGGAGAGCGACACGGCGCAGGTCCCCATCAGACGCAGGTATTCCTCGTACGGAACGTATGGGACGAGCTCCTTGCGCGCGGCCGGCAGGGCGTCGAACACCGCCCGGTCGCCGACCACCAGCCACTCCACCTCCGGGTGGGCGTCGGCCACGGGGCCCAGGGCGGCGGCCACCTCGGCCGCGAAGGGACCGCGCAACGCCGCGCCGTAGAACACCCGCCGCGGCGCCGGCGTGCGCGGGAAGGGCTCCAGCTCGAAGGCGCAGTTGGGAAAGACCCGCACCTCGGGATTGCAGGCGCCGAACGCCTCGGCCAGGCGCGGGGTGGAGGTCTGCACGGCGTGGACGTAGCCGAACCGCGCCCAGCTCTCCTCGGTCACCGCCTCGGCCTTCACCTCGGCCACCAGAGCCGGATGGTCGTCGAACTCCATGACCACGACCCAGCCGCCGCGCAGGCTCTCGGCGAGCGCCCTGCGCCACGCCTCGGCGCCGAGCAGGGCCGGCCGCTGCAGGACCAGCACCTTGGGGGCGTCCACGGGCAGGTCGCTGACGCTGAACTTCGGGCCGCTCAGCGACACCACCAGGTCCGGGTCGCTGCGCAGGGCCTGGGCCGGCAGCCGAGTGCGGATGTCCATCAGCCGGGGCGCGAAGGTGGCGGCGCGCAGGAACAGGGGCTCGCGCGCCGGTCGCGCCCGCGCCAGCAGGACGAGCGGGCCGGGCGGGACCGCGCCGTCGCGGACCAGCGGCCAGAGATCGGCGGCCCGGTCGTCGAAGGCCTCCCCGTCGGCGGCGGGCGGGGTGAGGCGCACGACGGCCAGCGGATTCTCATCGAGGGCCGCAGCGTCCCGGGCCTCGACCACGGCAAGCACGCCGCCTTCCGGCGCGAGCCGCCCGGCGATCACCTCGGCGGACGCTCCGCCGGCGCGTTCCAACGCCACGAGGTCGAACGGCCCCGCAGGCGCGGCGGCGAGGCTGTCGGCCACCGTGACGAGGGCCCAGGGCGTGCGCCGGCGGTAGGCGGCTGCGAAGGCCGTGGGCGCGCCGCCGACGTAGAGGACCCGCCCCGCCCCCGTCGGCGCACGGGAGAGGAGCGCCCGGTCGGCCTCCGACAGCGGCGGGACCGCGCCCACCTCCAGCAGGGCGTCCAGCAGCACCGCCTTCAGGGCCATGGGGGACTGGAAGGGCACGTTGTGGCCCGCGCCGGGCGCCACGTGCAGGACCACGTTGGGCAGGCCGCGGAGGAACGCCCGCTCCGGCTCGTCCACGAAGCTGGGATAGGTCTCGCAAGGCCGCTCCGGCATCAGCGGCCGGTCGCCGACGACCACGTCGACGGGTGCGCCCAGCCCGTCCAACAGGTGGAGGTAGCGGCGGTCCTCGAAGCCCCCGGAGGTCACCCCGAACACCCCGGCGGCGAAGTCGCGGAGCGTCGTGTCCCCAGGCGCCGCGGCGATCTTCTGGGCGAGCGGCCCCAGCATCGGCCAGAGCTTGCCCGTGGTCAGCGGCGGCTCCACCGCCACCACCCGACGGACCTGCGGTGCGCGCACGGCCAGGGCCACGAGCGCCCCGATCGAGACGCCCACCAGCACCACCGGCCGCGCGGCGAACCTCTCGGCGATCACCGCCTGCAGCGCCTCGGCGTAGGCCGCGACCGAGGCCTCGCGCAGCGCCGGCGTGTGGTTGCCCGGCAGGTGCATGAGGAAGCAGTCGCATCCGGGGCCGACCACCGCCTGCATCTTGCTCATGGTGTCGGCGGTGGCGAAGGCCCCCGTGACGGTGACCAGCACCGGCCGGTCCGAGGCGAGCGCGCCGGGCGCGTGCCACAGGGGGACCACCCCCAGCTCCGTCCGGAACTCCGTGCGCGTCAGGGACGCCAGGCTCAAACCGCACCCTCTCTTCGGCCGACCGCGCCTGCCTAGCCGGTCGGAGAGGCCCGCAAAAGCCTTCTCGCACCGGCCAGGGGCGGCATAGTCTGGCCGCATGAGTGACAGGCTTGCCGTCTTCCACCCCCCGGGACACCTGGAGCTCCACGGCAACCCGTTCGGCAAGGACGTGGCGAACCTGGAGCTCTACCGGGCGCTGGCGCTGCACGGCGGCTTCCGCGAGCTGTCGGTTCTCAGCCTCCGTCCGGGCACCGACGAGGATCTGGCGCGGGAGCTGCTGGAGGGGCGGCCCTGCGAGACCCGGCTGACCGCCGGGCCGGTGCTGAACCAGGGAATTCCCGCCGCCGCCGGCGCCCTGCTGCGTGGCCAGCCGGACCTGTACGAGCTCTCCTGGCTGCGGCGCCGCGCGGTGGGCGACCGAGCCTACAGCCTGCTCGGCCTCGCCCACACGCTCGCCCCGCCGGCCATGCGGCAGGTGATGGCGATGGCCGGCGTCGGGCCGACCCATCCGTGGGACGCGATCATCTGCACCTCGCCCAGCGTGCGCGACGCGCTCAGCGAGATGTTCGCGGAGTGGGGGGAGCATCTGGCGGAGCGCACCGGCGGTCGCGCGCCGCCGCAGGTCGCCCTGCCCATCATCCCCCTGGGCGTGGAGGCGGAGCGCTTCGCCCGCCTCGCGGACCGGCCCGAGGTCCGCGCCAGCCGGCGAGCGGCGCTGGACCTCGCCGCGGAGGACGTGCTGATCCTCTGGGTCGGCCGCCTCTCCTACTTCGAGAAGGCCTTCCCGCAGCCGATGCTCAAGGCGGCGACCGACGCGGCGCGGGCGACGGGGGCCAAGGTGCGCTTCCTGATGGCCGGCTGGTTCCCGAGCGAGCGTGACCGCGAACTGTTCGGCGAGGCCGTCGCCGCCCATGCGCCGGACCTCGGCGTCACCTTCGTGGACGGCAACGACCGCGAGCTCCTGGGCGAACTCTGGGCCGCGGCCGACATCTTCCTGTCCCTCGTGGACAACATCCAGGAGACGTTCGGCATCACCCCGCTCGAGGCCATGGCCGCGGGCCTGCCGGTCGTGGCCAGCGACTGGGACGGCTACCGCTACACCATGCGTGACGGCGCCGAGGCCTTCCTGATCCCCACCCTGCTCGCCCCCGCGGGCGGCCTGGGCGACACCATGGTCCTGCGCCACACGCTCGAGGCCGACATCTACCAGGCCTATGTGGGCACCGTGGCCCAATACACGGCGGCGAACGTCGGCCGGGCGGCCCGGGCGCTCGCCACCCTCATCGCCCAACCCGACCTGCGGCGGCTGATGGGCCAGGCGGGCCGGGCGCGCGTGCAGGCGGCCTTCGACTGGCCGGTGGTGGCGCGCCAGTACCGCGCGCTGATCGAGGAGCTGGCGGCAATCCGCAAGGCCGCGCCGGAGGTGGCCCCCCGCCATCGGATGAGCCCGATCAAGGGCGATCCCTTCCGCGCCTTTCGCGGTTTCGCCACCGCGGTGCTGGAACTCGACACGACGCTCGTGGCGGTTCCGGGCGCGGCGGAGGCGCTGGCCCGGAGCGCCGCCGTGCCCCTCGATCAGGCCTTCTCCAGCTGGCGCGCCAGCCTGGACGAATGCGCTCGCGCGGTCGAGCTGCTCGCCTCGGGCCGGGCGGGGACGGTGCGCGAGGTGTTGATGGCGTTTCCGACGGAGCGCCGGCGGGCGGTAGAGCTCGGCCTCGTCTGGATGGCCAAGCACGGCATTGTCGACTGGCTGACTTAGGCCGGGCACAAAACTGCCGCGAAGCGCGTTCTCTCTGGTCGAGCCTCAAGGCGCGAGGCTCCAATCAGAGGAGAGAGAGATGCGCCGGATCCTTCTTGCGACGGGCGTCGCGGCCCTGATCGCCGCCCCCGCCGCCACCCCCGCCTACGCGGGCTGCAAGACCACCGGTACGGTGGTGGGCGGCCTTGCCGGCGGTCTGCTCGGCAATGCGGTCGCGGGCCGCGGCGCGCGCACCGAGGGCACCGTCCTGGGCGCCGGCGTCGGCGCGCTGGTCGGCCGCCAGGTCGCCAAGAGCAACTGCAACAACAATCGCCGCGCCTATCGCACCTCGCGCAGTTCCTACCGGGCGAGCCCGTCGCGGGCGCGCTACGCCAGCTACACGCCGACGTGCCGGATGGAGACGCGGGCCTACTACAACCAGTGGGGCGAGCTCGTGTACGCCCCCACCCAGGTGTGCCGGTAAAGCGCCATGGCCGCACGCACTCTGACGGCCGCGCTGGCCCTCACCGCCCTGGCGCTCGCCGCCTGCAACGACAATGACGGCGACCGCCGGCGCGGCAGCGGCGGGGCGCGCCTGTGCATCCCCTTCGCCGGCGCTCAGACGACCCAGGGCGGCCAGGCCGCGCCCGCCGTGGCCCCGACCACCCCGTCCGCGGCCATGGACGACTGCCTCCACCGCTGGGGCTACGCCCTGGCGGCCTCGGAAGAAGACTCCGCGGACCAGGTGGCCGGTGCGGTCGTCGCGGCCTGCATGCCGGCGCTGTCGCGCTGGAATCAGCAGTCGCTGACGCCCACGGCCGGCCCCACCGGCGCGGCTCCGCCGTCGTCGGCCCAGAGCCTGATCACCGGCGAGGAGACCAACGCCATGGCCGAGCGCTACCGGTATGCGGAAGGCCGGGCGCTGTTCTATGTGGTCCAGGCGCGGGCCGGGAACTGCCCCGCCCCGCCGATGACCAATGGCGTGCCGGACGGGCTCACGGGCGCCGGCTGATCAGGGTTGCTCGCCGAGGTAGAGGCCCACGGCGGTGCGGTTGGGCCCGACCTTCTCCACGGCCTCGGCGAGCTCCTCGGGCGTCGCCTCGAGTCGGTCGGCCCAGTAGCTGACCTCGTCCGGATCCTCGAGGTTGATGTCCCCGGGGCCTTCGAAGCTGCGGTGTTCCTGGGGTCGCATGGCGGCCTCATTCTCTCCTGGCCCCATGAGAACCCCGATTTCAGCCTGGGCGTTCCAGGGTCCCCCGCGCACGGGAGGCCGGAGCGACGCCGGGGGCGGGGACCAGCACCGGCCGCGCGGCCCGGACACGGACGCCCTTCGGCTTCACCGCGAAGGTCTGCTTGACCGCCTCCATGAGGACGAGGCCGGCGAAGCCCGGCCACAGGCGCGAGCCCACCTGCTCGAAGCCTTCCGCCCAGCGCCCCATCCAGTCCAGCGGCGGCACATAGAGCGCCCGGGTCCAGCCGGACGGTTCCAGCTCGGCGTCGCGCAGCAGCTCGGCGAGTTGGCTGCGGCTGTAGGGCCGCCCGTGGCCGAACGGGGTCTTCTCGGCGTCGGCCCACAAGCCGTTGCGCGCGGCCACCGCCACCACCACCCGACCGGACGGCGCCAGCACCCGCCACACCTCGCGCAGCAGGGCCACGGCATCCGGGCTCTCCTCCACGGCGTGGACCAGCAGGATGCGATCGAAGAGGGCGTTAGGGAACGGCAAGGCGTCCTCGGCGGCCAGGGTCGCCAGGTTGCGGACCGCCGGCCACACCTCCACCCCCTGCTGCGCCGGCATGGCGGCGACCACCCGCCGGGCGGCGGGCTGGAGGTGGGCCACGAAGGGCGTGGCGTAGCCGAGCGCCAGCACGTCCAGGCCATGGCCGTCGCCCCAGGCCTCCAGCACCTTGCGGCTGACCATGGCGCGCGCCGCCTGGCCCAGCGGAGAGGCGTAGAACTGACGAAGCTCGAGGACGTCGCGGCGCATGGGGCCTTGGCTATGCTCGACTAACGGTTCGCGCCAACCTAAATCGGCAGGGCGAGAGATGTCGCGCGGGAGGATCTAGAGATGCCGCTCACCGTCCACCAGTTCCCCTGCCTCTCGGACAACTACGGCTTCCTCGCCCGCGACGAGGCTACCGGGCTCGCCGCCTGCGTCGACACGCCCGAGGCGGGGGCCATCCTGCGCGAGCTCGACAAGCTGGGCTGGAAGCTCGCCCTGATCCTGAACACCCACTGGCATCCGGACCACGCCGGCGGCAACGCCGACATCAAGGCGGCGACGGGGGCGACCATCGTGGGACCCGGCGAAGTCACCCGGATCTCCGCCCTGGACCGGGAAGTGCGCGGCGGCGACCACGTGATGCTCGGCGAGACGCGGTTCGAGGTCATCGAGTCCGGCGGCCACACCCTGGGCCACGTCGCCTACCACGACGCCGACGACCGGATCGCCTTCGTGGGCGACACCCTGTTCGCTCTCGGCTGCGGCCGCCTGTTCGAGGGCAAGCCTGACCAGATGTGGAACAGCCTGCAGCGGCTGGCCGCCCTGCCCGACGACACCCAGGTCTACTGCGCCCACGAGTACACGGCCTCCAACGCGCGCTTTGCGCTGTCGGTGGACGACGATCCGGCGCTGAAGGCGCGGGCCGAGGCGGTGTTCGCCGCCCGCGAGCGGGGCGAGCCCACGGTGCCCACCACGATCGGCCTGGAGAAGGCCACCAACCCCTTCCTGCGCGCGCCGCAGCTGGCCGCCCGCCTGGGCGCTGAGGGCAAGCAGGACTACGAGGCCTTCGCCGCGGTCCGCGCCGCGAAGGACATGTTCAGGGGATAGGGTCCCGCGGCGAGCCTAGTGGTCGCCGGGCGTGTTGGCCACGGCCACGATCCGCTCGGACGAAGGCCGCCCGGCGAGCCCCTGCTGCGGGGCGACCATGATCAGCAGGGTGCCGTTGGTGATCTCGGCGCCCGCGCGCCGCCCCTCCACGAGCCGCACGCGGCGGATGCGATCGAGCAGGCTGCGGGAGCGCGGCGTCCGGCTCATCCGCACCACCGCCTCGCTGGTCACGATGGCCGCGTCGGCGATCAGGGCCGAGGACGCGGGCGTGGCCTCGGCGTCGAAGGGGATCAGCCGGCGGGCGGCGCGGCTGGCCCGGGCGCTGGCCTGGGCCAGCTTCTCCAGCAGGGCCTGGGGCCCGAGGGCGGGCAGGCGCAGCGGCGTCCCGCCGCCGGCCAGCGCCGCCGCCGAGCCGTCGGGCCGCCGCTCGGTGAAGACGGTGACGCCGCCCAGCCGGGTGGCGCGAAGGACGGGCTCGCCCAGGTCGTTCTTGTAGATGACGTCGCCGCGGGGCGCGGGCTGCGGATGCAGCGCCCAGACCTCGGGGCTGTTGTCGAACTTCAGCAGCGGCCGCTTCTGGCTGCGGTCCAGCACGAAGCCAACCCCGTCCTCGGAGACGTAGCGGGCGACCGGGGGGGCGGTGAACTGCCGCCCGTCGGGGGCCCGGCGGCCGAACAGGCCATCGCGCAGGTTGCCCGACTGGGCGACGGCGACATCGGAGATTCCCATGGCGAGGGCGCAGATCGCTGCCGCGAGGACCCCCCTGAGAAACGCCGCTGGCTCGCCCGTCATGACCAAAGATCAGATGCCGTCCGACTGGGGCGCTTTTTGGACCTGCTCAGGCGCCGTCAAGCCATATACTGGCCGCCGTTTAGCGTGAGCGTCGAGCCCGTGACATAGCCGGCCCGCTCGCCCGCGAGGAACGAGACCATGTCGGCGATCTCGTCGTCCCGGCCCAGACGGCCGACCGGGATCTGCGCGATGATGCTCTCCAGCACCTTGGGCGGCACCGCCTGCACCATGTCGGTGTCGATGTAGCCGGGGGCGATGCAGTTCACCGTGATGCACTTCTTGGCGTTCTCGAGCGCCAGGGCCTTGGTGAAGCCGATCATCCCGGCCTTCGCGGCCGAGTAGTTCGTCTGCCCGACCTGACCCTTCTGGCCGTTGATCGAGCTGATGTTGATGATCCGGCCCCACTCGCGCTCCCGCATGCCCTCGATGACCTGGCGGGTCATGTTGTAGAGCGAGTCCATGTTGACGCGGATCACCTCGCTCCACTGCTCCGGCGCCATCCGGTGGAACACGCCGTCGCGGGTGATGCCGGCGTTGTTGACGAGCACGTCGATGGGGCCGAGCTCGGCCGCCACCGCCTCGGCGGCCCGCTGGCAGTCCTCGAAGACGCCGACGTTGCCCTTGACCACCATCACGCCGAGCTCGCGGGCGCAGGCCTCGGCCGCGGCGTCGTTGCCGGAGTAGCCGGCGGCGACCTTCATTCCGTCGGCCTTGAGCCGTTCGACGATCGCCCGACCGATGCCACGGGTTCCACCCGTGACCAGCGCAACCCTGGCCATCCACAACTCCCTATGTGAGCGCGCGCCGGTTCCTTCCGGCGCTCCGCTGATCTAACGCTCAGACCTGCTCGACGCACATGGCCACGCCCATGCCGCCGCCGACGCAGAGCGTGGCCAGGCCCTTGGACGCGCCCGAGCGCTTCATCTCGTGCAGCAGGGTGGTCAGGATGCGGGCGCCGGAGGCTCCGATCGGGTGGCCGATGGCGATGGCGCCGCCATTCACGTTCACCTTCTCCGGGTCGAGGCCCAGGTCGCGGACGACGCAGATCGACTGGGCGGCGAAGGCCTCGTTGGATTCCACGAGGTCGAGGTCGCCGACGCTCCAGCCGGCCTTCTCAAGCGCCTTGCGGCTGGCCGGGATCGGGCCGGTGCCCATGATCTCGGGCTCCACGCCGGCATGCGCCCAAGAGGCGATGCGGGCGAGCGGCTTCAGCCCGCGCTTCTTCGCCTCTTCGGCGCTCATCAGCACCAGGGCCGCGGCCCCGTCGTTGATGCCCGAGGCGTTGGCGGCGGTCACCGAGCCGTCCTTGGTGAAGGCGGGACGCAGGCCGGCGACGCTCTCCAGCGTCGCCCCGTGGCGGACGTACTCGTCCTGGTCCACCACCGTGTCGCCCTTCCGGCCCTTGATGGTGACCGGGACGATCTCGTCGGCGAACTTGCCGGCCTTCTGGGCGGCCTCGGCGCGGTTCTGGGAGGCGACGGCGAACCGGTCCTGGTCCTCGCGGGTGATCTGCCAGCGGGCGGCGATGTTCTCGGCCGTCTGGCCCATGTGGTAGCCGTGGAAGGCGTCCCACAGGCCGTCCTTGATCATGGTGTCGACGAAGGCGAAGTCGCCCATCTTCTGGCCGTTGCGGATGTTCGCCGCGTGCGGGGACTGGCTCATGCTCTCCTGGCCGCCGGCGACCACGATGTCGGCCGAGCCGTCCTGGATCTGCTGGGCGGCCAGCGCCACCGCGCGCAGGCCCGAGCCGCAGAGCTGGTTCAGGCTCCAGGCCGGCGCTTCCACCGGCACGCCGGCGTTGATCGCCGCCTGGCGGGCGGGGCCCTGTCCGGCGCCGGCCTGCAGCACCTGGCCCATGATCACTTCCTGCACGTCCGAGGCCTGGATCCCGGCCCGCTCGACCGCGGCCTGGATGGCCACCTTGCCGAGTTCGTGGGCGGGCAGGCTCGAGAGCGCGCCATTGAACGAGCCCACGGGCGTGCGGGCGGCGGAAACGATGACGACGTCGCTCATTGACGGCTCCTGAACGCGAGTGCGGCCCTGAAGGTCCATATCAGGCCCGCATGAAGGTTGGGCAAGTGCAAGCTTCGGAATCGCCAGCCATTTGCCATTAAGCTCGCATCCGCGATACTGCGCTGCAGAAGAGGCCCCCGCCGAGCCGGCCCGGGGCCACAAAGGAACAGGGATGGCCGACACCGAAGGGACCGGCGCCGCAGGCCAAGGCGAGCGCGTCGTCATCAAGAAGTACGCCAACCGGCGGCTCTACAACACCGCGTCCTCGAGCTACGTCACGCTGGAGCACCTGGCGGACATGGTGAAGAAGGGCGTCGACTTCGTCGTCTATGACGCCAAGACCAACGAGGACATCACCCGCACGGTCCTCACCCAGATCATCTTCGAGGAGGAGAGCCAGGGGCAGAGCCTCCTGCCGATCCAGTTCCTGCGACAGCTGATCGGCTTCTACGGCAACTCCATGCAGGCCTTCCTGCCGAGCTACCTGGAGCTGTCGCTGGCGAGCTTCGCCCAGCAGCAGGAGCGGATGCGCCAGCAGTTCCAGGCGATCGGCCAGGGCGCCGGCCTGCCCTCCTACGAGGAGCAGATCCGCCAGAACATGCAGCTCTTCGACCGGGCGATGAAGATGTTCTCGCCCTTCGCCTATACGACGCCTGAGGAGTCGCCCCCCGCGGCCCGCCCCGAGGCGGCGCAGCCCGCTCCGCCGGCGTCGGACGACGCGCTCGCCGATCTCCGCAAGCGCATGGAGGAGATGCAGGCCCAGATCGAGAAGCTCGCGAAGCGCTGAGGACGGCGCCCACGGAAACTGTGGGCGGTTTCGCGGCCCCGGTGGGCAAGCTCCGCCGGAACCTTGTGGCGGCCTATGGTTTGCAGTTCGGTAAGCATGATGTCCCGAATTGATCCGATCCGCAGAGCCGCGATGTTGCGCCGGGCCGCCCGCCCCGACGCCGATGAGCCCGACGAGGCGCAGGAGACGCGCGGCTCGAACCTGCCCGTGCCGGTGGACAGCCCGCGCGCCGTTCCGCCGCGGAACGCCCGCCCGCACGGCGAGGCGGTGTTCGCCGCGCAGCTGCTGGGCCAGGACGGTCAGAAGCGCGGCCTGCGCGCCGGGGCCGAGCTGTTCGACCACGCCAAGACCAGCTACGTGCGCACCGAGTGGTCGGGATCCAAGGACCGCCGCGCCCGCAAGGGCCGGCTGACCCGCACCGAGGTCTAGCCCGCCTCGCGCCAGGCCTCCGCCAGGCGCTCCCGGACCTCGGCGTCCACCTCCTGCGGGGCGTTCAGCTCCAGGTGATGGGTGAAGCGGCCGGGCCTCGGCTCGACTACCTCCTTCCAGCGCGGCCAGTCGTCCCGCCTTCGCAGGTAGACCGACAGCACCAGCGGCGCGCCGCGGCCCCTCAGGTGCTGGCCGGGCCGCCAGGTGGCGGCGAACGGGCGACGCCGGCGGAAGCCCGCCTGGCTCTTCGTCACCCGCACCTCCGCCTCGCCGATCGCCTCGACGGCGGCGCGCACCGCCCGGTGGATCGCGAGCGACAGGGGATGGCCCGCGAACAAGCCCGCCTCGCCCATCTCAGCCGCCCCTCAGGCGCCGCAGCTCCGCCTCCAGGGCGGCCACGCGGCGCTCCAGGGCGGTGATCCGGGCCTCGGTCGCCGAGCCCTGGCCCGGGACGGGCGTGGAGACGCCGGCGCGGTCGGCCACCTCCTTCGCCTCCACGCCCAGCAGCTCGGCGAAAAGCGCCACCTCGGCGGCGGAAAGTTCCCGCTGATCCTTGAACACCAGCGCGATCTCCGCCTCGGACAACCCGGCGGCGGCGGCCAGCAGGCGGCGGGACAGCCCGCGTTCCCCTAGGCGGGCGTCGAACCATTCGGCGTCGAAGAAGAGGGCCATGGAGCTCCGGAACGTCTGGCGCGGGACTTGCTTAACCCTGATCGCAACCTTCGACCACGGGACCGGCCATGACTCAATTCGCCTTCCGCTTCGTCGACGTCACCGTGGTGACGCTGATCTTCTCGGCGCTGATCGGCGGGTGACCCTGTCCGGTTCCCGCCAGCGCGCGGGGGCTGGGTCTGGCAGCCTTCTCCCCGAGCAGAGGAGAAGAGCCATGACCTCCATCATCAAGCAGGTGACGATCGATGCGCCCGCCGACGCCGTCTGGGACGCCGTCGCCGATTTCGGCGCGGTCCACCGCCGCTTCGCGCCCGGCTTCGTCACGAACGTCGAGCTGATCCCCGGTGCGCGGATGGTGACCTTCGGCGACGGCCAGGTCGTGAAGGAGCTGTTCCTGGGCGCCGACCACGACGCCCGCCGGCTCGCCTACTCCGTCCGGATCCCGCAGCTGTCGCACCACAGCGCCTCGTTCCAGGTGGTGGACGAAGGCGCCGGCAGGAGCCGGCTGGTGTGGATCGCCGACGTGCTGCCCGACGAGATGGCCCCCTACATCGCCGGACGCATGGACGAGGGGCTGAAGGTCGCAAGGGAGACGCTCGGCCGCGTGCCGGCCGAGGCCTAGACCTCGTCGACGCCTTGCGGGTTGCGGGCGCGGGACTGCAGCCACATCACGCCCAGCAGGTCCGAAACCGAGACAAGCAGGCGGCCGAAGTTGGTGTACTTCGACACGCCCGTCTCGCGGTTGCGGTGGTTCACCGGCCGGAACGCCGTCTGATAGCCTTCGCGCAGCATGAGCGCCGGCAGGTAGCGGTGGATGTGGTCGAAGTAGGGGAGCCGCAGGAAGGCGTCGCGGCGGAAAGCCTTGAGCCCGCAGCCGGTGTCGTTGGCCGTGTCCTTCAGGAGGCGCTTGCGGACACCGTTGCCGATCCGCGACGCCACCTTCTTGGCCTGGCTGTCCTGCCGTTTCACCCGCTCGCCGCCGACCAGGGCCAGGTCCGGCGGACCGGCCAGCAGGGCGTCCACCAGCTTCGGCCCGTCGGCGGGGTCGTTCTGGCCGTCGCCATCCAGGGTGACGATGATCTCGCCGCGCGCCGCCAGGATGCCGGAGCGGATGGAGCGGCTCTGGCCGGAGTTCCTGCGGTGGGCGAGCACGCGCAGCTGCGGAATCTCGGCCTGCAGCGCCTTCAGCGCCGCGCGCGTGCCGTCGCGGCTGGCGTCGTCCACGAAGACCATCTCATAATCGCGGCCGTGGAAGGCGGCGGCGATCTCGCGCGCCAGGGCGGGGGCCGCGCCCTCCTCGTCGAAGACGGGGACCACAACGGAGATCTGGGGCGCTTGAGCCATGGTCCTCCCATAGCGGAAAAGCAGGCGAACGTAAGGATCGTGGTATCAGGGCCAAATGACGCTCGAAGGTGAACTGGCGCGCTGGAGCCGCGGCTGGCGGGGTCCCGCGGTGGCGGCGCTGATCGCCTTCCTGGCCGGCCTGCCGGGGGTCTTCGCCGTGCCGCCCCTCGATCGCGACGAATCGCGATTCGCCCAGGCCACCGCCCAGATGCTGGAGACCGGCGACTACGTCGTAATCCGCTACCAGGACCAGCCGCGGTTCAAGAAGCCGGTGGGCATCCACTGGATGCAGGCGGCCAGCGTCTCGACCTTCTCAAGTCCCGAAGCCCGGCAGATCTGGGCCTACCGCATCCCGTCCCTTCTGGGGGCGATGCTGGCCGCGGCGGCCTGCGCCTGGGGGGCGGCGGCGTTCTTCGGCGGACCGGCGGGCCTGCTGGCCGGGGCGATGCTGGGGACAACCTTCCTGCTCTCCACCGAGGCCTTCATCGCCAAGACCGACGCCATGCTCTGCGGCATGACGACGCTGGCGCTGGCGGCGCTCGCCAGGATCTACGGCGAGGCGCGCGGCGGACCGCCGGCCGGCAAGCGGGCGGTGCTGCTGTTCTGGCTGGGGATCGCCTTCGCCACCCTGATCAAGGGGCCGGTGGGGCCGCTGATCGTCGCCCTGACGATCGGCGCCCTCCTGCTCCTCGACCGCCGCCCGGCGTGGCTCGCGCGGCTCAACGGGTATTGGGGCCTGATCCTGGTGCTGGTCATCGTCGGCCCCTGGGCCGGCGCGGTGACGGTCGCCACCGACGGGGCCTTCTGGACCACGGCGCTGGCCGGCGACCTGGCCCCCAAGCTGGCCGGCGGCCAGGAGACCCACGGCGCGCCGCCGGGCTACCACACCCTGCTCGCGCCGCTGCTCACCTTCCCGATGACCCTGCTGCTGCCCGCCGCCCTGGTGACCGCCTGGCGCAGGCGGGGCGAGCCCGGGGTGCGCTTCGCGGTCGCCTGGTTTGTCCCCGGCTTCCTGTTCTTCGAGCTTCTGCCCACCAAGCTGGTGCACTATCCGCTGCTGACCTACGGCGCGCTCGCCTGGCTGGCCGCCGCGGCGCTGGCCGAGCCCCTGGGGCCGAAGGCCCGTTGGGTCGGCGCGGGCCTCTCCGCCTTCGCGGGCTTGGCCCTGGCGGGCGGCGCCGTCTACCTGCTCTCGGCCTACGGCGACGCCGCGGACGTCGTCGCCGCGGCGCTCACCGCCGGCCTGCTGGCCGCGGGGGGCCTTGTCGGCGCCTACATGATCCTCCGGCGAGCCCCGCACACGGCGCTCGTCAGCGCCTTGGGCCTGGGCGTGCTGGGCCACGGGGCCCTGGCCGCGGGCCTGGCGCCGCGGCTGGACCCGCTCTGGCTCTCCGACCGCACCGAGCACGCGCTCGCCGCCGCCCGTCTGCTGCCGCGACAGGGGGTAGCCGAGGCGCCGGTGGCGGTCGCGGGTTTCGCCGAGCCCAGCCTGGTCTTCGCGCTCGGCACCCCCACCGAACTGGAGGACGCCGAGGAGGCCGCCCAAGCCATCGCCGAGGGCCGCCCCGCCGTCGTCGAGGCCCGGGAGGAGGCCGCCTTCCGCCAGGCGCTCGCCGCCGCCGGCGCCCGCGCCCGCCTGGTGACGGAGATCGAGGGCTTGGACTATTCGAACGGCGATGAGATGACGCTGCGCGTCTACCAGTCCGCCCGAGGAGCCGCCGGATGAGCCGCAGGATCGAGATCGTGGAAGTGGGTCCCCGCGACGGCCTGCAGAACGAGAAGACGCTGCTCGAGGTCGACCAGAAGCTCGAGCTGATCCGCAGGCTGGAGGCCGCTGGCGCGAAGCGGATGGAGGTGGTCTCCTTCGTCAACCCGCGCCGGGTGCCGCAGATGGCCGGCGCCGAGGAGATCATGGCCGCCCTGCCGCCCGAGGCCGGCAAGGGCCGCATCGGCCTGGTCCTGAACATGAAGGGCTGGGAGCGCTGCGTGGAGGCCAGGTGCGACGAGGCCAATGTGGTGGTCTGCGCCACCGACGGCTTCGGCATCCGCAACCAGGGCGCCTCGGTGGCCGAGCAGGTGGATGCGCTGCGCGCCATCATGGCCGTGCGCCGCAAGGAGGACCCGCCGGTGACGGTGACCGTCTCGGTCGCCTTCGGCTGCCCGTTCGACGGCGAGGTGCCGGAGGACCGGGTGGTAGAGATCGTCTCCGCGGCCGCCGACCTGCGCGTCGCCGAGATCGCGCTGGCCGACACCATCGGGGTGGCGGACCCCTGGACCGTGCGTCGCCGCATCGAGGCGGCCCGCAAGGCCGCGCCGAACACCAAGCTGCGGATGCACTTCCACGACACCCGCAACACCGGCCTGGCCAACGCCTTCGCCAGCGTAGAGGCCGGCGTGGACGTGCTGGACGCCAGCGTCGGCGGCCTGGGCGGCTGCCCCTTCGCGCCCAACGCCACCGGCAACATCGGCACCGAGGACCTCGTCTACATGCTGGAGCGCGCCGGCTTCGAGACCGGCTACGACCTCGACGAGCTCATCGGGATCGGCACCTGGGTGTCGGACCTCCTGGGCAAGAAGGTCGCCTCGTCGGTCGGCCGGGCCGGCAGCTTCCCGTTCCGCACCGCCTGACGCACGCCCGGTGCGCGTCTTCCTCGACTTCGAGGCCTCGTCGCTGAGCGACGACAGCTATCCCATCGAAGTCGGCTGGGTCTTTGAGGACGGGACCGAGGAGGCCCACCTGATCGCGCCCGCGCCGAAGTGGACCGACTGGGATCCGGGGGCCGAGGCCATCCACGGCGTCTCCCGCGCGACGCTGCAGCGCGAGGGCGAGCCGCACGAGGCCGTGGCGCGGCGGATGCTGGAGACGCTGTCCGGGCACGAGCTCTACGCCAGCTCGCCGTCCTGGGACGGCAAGTGGCTGAGCGTGCTGCTGCGGGCGGCGGGCCTGCCGCGCCACGCCCTGCGGCTCAAGGACTCCGAGATGGCCTTCGCGGAAGCCGCCGAGGCGATCCTCGCCCCTCGCCTGTCCGAGCCGGACGCGGAGGCGGCCAAGCTCGCGATCCTGGCGCAGGCCCAGCAGGAACGCGCCGGGCGCCCCGTCGCCCACCGGGCGCTGGCGGATGCGCAGGAGGAGCGGCGGACCTGGCTGCGGGTGCAGGCGCTCGCCGCGGAATGGGGCGCTAGGCCCGGCCCCTCAAGCGCCACATGATCGGCCGCGCCACGGCGGCGCCGACCACCACCGGGACCAGCAGGAGGGCGATGGCGCGCTCCGAGACGCTGCGGGCGCGCTTCTGGAAGTAGCGGGCGAGGCCGACGCCCTTGTGGAACTCCACCTTCAGCGGGCTGGTCTGGCTGGTGTGGCCAAGGTGGATCACCTCGGCCTTCGGGTGGAACAGCACCAGACCGCCCTGCTCGCGCACCCGCCAGCAGAGGTCCACGTCCTCCACGTGCAGGAAGTACTTCTCGTCGAAGCCGCGCACGGCGTCGAAGTCCTCGCGGCGCATGCAGAAGCAGGCGCCGGAGATGGTCGGCACCGGGGTGATCTGGTCGGGGGCGGCGTCGCCCTCCCAGTGCACCTCGTAGCGTCGCCAGGCGGGCACCCGCTGGGCCAGTTGCGACAACGACAGCAGCGCGCTGAACGGGGTGATGTCGCCGCGGCGGGCGCCGCGCTGCTCCGTCCGGTCGGCGTTCAGCACCCGGCCGCCGACGATACAGGGCACGGCGCGGCCCTCGATCTCGCGGACCAGCTCGGCGATGCAGCCGGGCTGCAGGAAGGCGTCCGGATTGAGGAAGACCAGGATCTCCCCGGTGGCCGCCCGGGCGCCAAGGTTGGCGCCACGGGCGAAGCCCACGTTGCCGTGGCCGGAGATCAGCTTCACGCGGCGGTCGCGGGCGACCTCGCGCAGGCGCGCGGACTCCGCCCCGGTGGACCCGTTGTCGACGATGACGAATTCGTCGACGTGGGTGTCCGCCAGGACGCAGGCCACGCTCTCCTCGAGCGCCTCACCGGTCATGTAGACGACCATCACCACCGAGACGCTGCGGCGCTGCCGCAGGTCGTCCGGCGCCGGCGCGGGCTCTACAGCGACGATCGGTGCGGCGACGCCGTTCATCCAGCCTCCCTCGCCCCGATGTCCCCGGGCGCCGAAAGCGCCCCCCTAGCCCGGGCAAGATCGGGCGGAGTCGCCTGCAAGGCAAGCATGTTCGCCGCTGCATCCAGGGCGAGAATCTCCTGGCCGTCGGAGCCGAGGCGCCGGAGGGCCACCTTGCCCTCCTCAGCTTCGCGGCGTCCGACCACGGCGATCACCGGGACCTTGGCGAGGCTGTGCTCGCGGATCTTGTAGTTGATCTTCTCGTTGCGCAGATCGGTCTCCACCCGCAGCCCCTTCGCCCTCAGGTCGGCGGCGACCTTGTGCGCGAAGTCGTCGGCGTCGGACGTGATGGTCGTCACGACCACCTGCACGGGAGCGAGCCACAGGGGGAAAGCGCCTGCGTAGCTCTCGATCATGACGCCGATGAACCGCTCCATCGAGCCGCAGATCGCCCTGTGCAGCATCACCGGCCGCTGCTTGGATCCGTCTTCGGCCACGTATTCGGCGTCCAGTCGCTCGGGCAGCACATAGTCGAGCTGCAGCGTGCCGCATTGCCACGTGCGGCCGATGGCGTCCTTCAGGTGGAACTCGAGCTTGGGCCCGTAGAAGGCGCCTTCCCCAGGCAGGTGCTCCACCTTCTCGATGCCCGCGGCCAGCGCCGCCCGCTCCAGCTTCTGCTCCGCGGCGTCCCAGATCTCGTCCGTGCCGAACCGTTCGTCGGGACGAAGGGCCAGCTTCACGGCGTGCAGCTCCAGGCCGCAGTCGCGATAGACCGCTTCCAGCAGGCGGATGAACTTCGTCGACTCCGCCTCGATCTGGTCCTCGCGGCAGAAGATGTGAGCGTCGTCCTGGGTGAAGGCGCGCACCCGGAAGATGCCGTGCAGGGCGCCCGACGGCTCGTAGCGGTGGCAGGATCCGAACTCCGCCATGCGCAGCGGCAGGTCGCGGTAGCTCTTCTGGCCGTGGTTGAAGATCTGCACGTGGCCCGGGCAGTTCATCGGCTTGACGGCGAGGACCTCGCCCTCCTCCGTCTCGCAGGTGAACATGTTCTTGCCGAACTTCTGCCAGTGGCCGGACCGCTCCCACATCTCGCGGTCCATGATCTGCGGCGCCTTCACCTCGACGTAGCCGTCGTCGTCCAGCATGCGGCGCATGTAGGCCTCCACCGAGCGGTAGAGCGTCCAGCCCTTCGGGTGCCAGAAGATCATCCCCTTGGCCTCTTCCTGCATGTGGAAGAGGTCCATGGCCCGGCCGATCTTGCGGTGGTCGCGCTTCTCGGCTTCCTCGATGCGGTGGATGTAGGCCTCGAGCTCGGCCTCGGTGGCCCAGGCCGTGCCGTAGATGCGCTGGAGCATCGGGTTGCGGTGGTCGCCGCGCCAGTAGGCTCCGGCCAGCTTGGTCAGCTTGAAGGCCTTGCCCGCCGCCTTCGTGGACGGCAGGTGCGGCCCCCGGCAGAGGTCCTTCCACTGGCCCTGCTTGTAGACCGTGATCTTCTCGCCGGCCGGGATGCTCTCGATGATCTGGGCCTTGTACTCCTCGCCGATGTCGCGGAAGTGCCGGATCGCCTCGTCGCGGTCCCACTCCTCGCGGCGGATCGGCTCGTCGCGGTCGACGATCTCCTTCATCCGCTGCTCGATCTTGGCCAGGTCATCCAGGCTGAACGGCTCATCGCGGGCGAAGTCGTAGTAGAAGCCGTCCTCGATGGCCGGACCGATCGTCACCTGGGTGCCGGGGAACAGCTCCTGCACGGCCTCGGCCAGGATGTGGCTGACGTCGTGGCGGATGGTCTCCAGCGCCTCGGGCGCCTCGCGCGTCAGGATCTCGAACCTGCCGCCCTTCTCCAGCGGCCGGTCGAGGTCGAGGAGCTCGCCGTCCAGCTTGATGAGGATGGCCTTCTTCTCCAGCGACTTGGAGATGCCGGCGGCCACGTCGCGCCCCGTCACGCCTTCGTCGAAGGAGCGCTTGGAGCCGTCGGGGAAAATCAGGTCGATCATGTCTTACGGGTTCCGGGTGCGGGCGGCGGCGGGTCGTAGCCCGCCGGGCCCCAGGGATTGCAGCGGCACACCCGGCGCGCGCCCAGCCAGGCGCCGCGCCAGGGGCCATGACTGATCAGGGCCTGCGCCGTGTACTCCGAACAGGTCGGGAGGAACCGGCACTGCCGCCCGATCAGCGGCGAAAGCGTCAGCTTGTAGGCGCGCAACGCGCCCCTGACGCACCTCTCGTAGAAAGTCATGCCGGCTACGGGATGGATGAAAGTCGGGCCGGGCTTACGCCCCGCTCACGAGAGGATCAAGCCGCGCCGGCGGGGCTAGTTCGCGCCGTGGCCTGCCGCACAGCCTCGGTCACGGCCTCGAACGCGAGCAGCGTCGAGGCGTGGCGGGCCGGGTAGTCCTTCACGGGCGCGAGCATTTCCAGATCCGAAAACCGTCCATCGGGCGGCGAACCACCCTCTTTCAGCATAGCACGGAACTGGTCGCGGGCCACTTCCAGCTCCGGAAGGGTGGCGCCGATCACATGGGCGCCCAGCACCGAGGCCGCGGCCTGGCCCAGCGCGCAGGCCTTCACCTCCTGGGCGAAGTCGGCGACGACGCCGTCCTCCACCTTCACGTCGACCAGAACCCGGCTGCCGCACAGCTTGGCCACCTTCTCGACGCTCGCGTCGGGCGCGTCGAGCCGCCCGACCCGCGGCAGGTTGGCCGCGAGCTTCAGGAGCTTCGCCGAATAGAGGTCGTCGATCATCGGCCCTTAGTTCCGGATCGCGGGCCGGTCTGTCAAACGCCGGACCGCTGGCGCGTCAGCGCGCCGCGACCGCCGCCATGAAGACGATGGCGGCGATGGTGATCCAGATGATCGAGTTGACCAGCATGCGCAGCAGGCCGCGCTCGTGCTCGTCGGTCGTGCCGAGCCGGTCGGCGAGCATGTTGCCGGGCGTGTAGAAGATCGACTTGAGCAGGTTCATGACGGGCGCCCTTCGCCGCCGTCCATCGGCGACCGAAGGCGTCCGAATATCCGACCACAGCAGTCGGACATACTCCGGGAAAGTACGTAGCTGGGCCGCCCGCTCAGCTCTGCCGGGCCTGCCAGGCGGCCTCGGCGCGCGCCTTCAAGGCCTCGTTCATCTGGCCGAAGCCCCGATGCACCGAGCGACCCACCTGGCGAAGCGCGCTCTTGGCCAGCAGGCCCTGGAACAGCTCGCCGTTGTTGACGATGCAGCCGGCCTCGGAGAGCGCGTCGATCTCGATGAAGCGGATGGACTTCATCAGCCCGCCCATCAGGGTCAGCCGCCAGTGGAGCTGCTCGTTGGGCACCCATTCCAGCACCACCGGCTGGATCTGGCGCTCGGCCTGGCCCGGCAGCGCGAGCGTCATGTCGAGGGTTTCGCCGAGCCGGATCTGCCCGACGGCGCGGGGATAGAGCGGGTTCCACTCGTGCCAGCGCTCCAGGTCGTAGAGCACGTCCCAGATCACCTCGGCCGGCGCCTGCACGCCGATGCGGTGCTCGATACGGATGCCGGTGGGGCCCTTGGGCTTCACCGGCTTGGGGGCGCCGGGAAGCTGCGGTCCGGCGGCGGGGCCGCGCGAGCCGAACATGCCGGCCTTCATCTGTGGGGGCGGAGTGAAACCCATCACGCCTGTTCCTTGATCCTCCAGGTGGCGCCGGTCGGGCCGTCCATGACCTCGACGTTCAGCGCCGCCAGTTCAGCCCTTATACGATCGGCTTGCGGCCAATCCTTGGCGGTCCGGGCCGCTTGCCGCGCGGCGAGCAGCTCTTCCACCTTGGCCTTCAGGCTATCGTCGGCCCCGCCCTGGAACCAGGCTTGCGGGTCGCCGGCGAGGAAACCCATCAGGCCCCCAGCCTGCCGCAGCAGGTCGCGGCCGCTGGCGGCGGCGGCGACGTCCTTGGCCATCACCGCGCTCCGGACCAGGTCGGCCAGCTGGAACAGGGCGGCAAACGCGCCCGGCGTGTTGAGGTCGTCCTCGAGCGCCGCGAACACCGCCTCGTAGGCCTTGCGCTGGGCCGGGGTCTCCCGACCGCCTGCGGCCGGGTCGCCCTCGCCGGACAGGAAGCGGGCGGTGTCGTCCAGCACACGGTAGAGCCGGTCGAGCGCGCTCTTGGCCTGCTCGATCAGTTCGCCGTTCCACTCCAGGGGCGCGCGGTAGTGCCCGACCAGCAGAGCCCAGCGCAGGGCCTCGCCCGGATATTGCTTCAGGAGGTCGTGGGCCAGGGCGACGTTGCCCAGGCTCTTGGACATCTTCTCCTCGGCCATGTTCAGGAAGCCGTTGTGCAGCCAGAAGCGGGCGTACTCGCGCCCGTGGCCGGCGCACACGCCCTGGGCCAACTCGTTCTCGTGATGCGGGAAGACGAGGTCGATGCCGCCGCCGTGGATGTCGATGGGCAGGCCGAGCGCCTGGTCGATCATCGCCGTGCACTCGATGTGCCAGCCGGGCCGGCCGGGGCCCCAGGGGCTTTCCCACTCGGGCTCGCCGGGCTTCGAGGGCTTCCAGAGGACGAAGTCGCGCGGGTCCTGCTTGTAGGGCGCCACGTCCACCCGGGCGCCGGCGATCAGGTCCTCCAGCGGGCGGCCCGAGAGCTTGCCGTAGTCGGCGAAGGCCTGAGTGTTGAAGAGCACGTGCCCCTCGGCGGCATAGGCGGCGTTGTTGCGCACCAGGTCGCCGATCATGGCGACGATGGCCTCCATGGTCTCCGTCGCCCGCGGCTGGAAGGTCGGCGGCAGGGCGCCGAGCGCGGCGGCGTCGGCGTTGTAGGCCGCCAGATAGCGCTCGGTGATCTCGCGGATCGGCACGCCCTCGGCCTGGGCCTTCGCGTTGATCTTGTCGTCCACGTCCGTGACGTTGGCCGCGTAGAGGACGTGGTCCTCGCCGTAGATGTGGCGCAGCACCCGGAACAGCAGGTCGAAAACCACCACCGGCCGGAAGTTGCCGATGTGGGCGAAGTTGTAGACCGTCGGCCCGCACACATACATCGTCACCCGCTCGGGATCCTGGGGCGCGAAGGGCCGCTTCGAGCGGCTCATGGTGTCGTACAGGTGCAGGGTCATGGTCTCGGGCTAACGCAGCGTTACAGTTGCCGCCGGCGGCGGCCTGCCCATATACATTTCGCCCGGACGGGAGGCCACGGGAACCATTCCGGGGGCCCTCCATCCAATGTGTAGGGTGGCACGCGTCATTTCCGGGACCTTCGTCCCGGCGCAACTCAGCCCTGGAAAGAACCGCCTCAGACATGGACGCCATCCGCGACCGAACCCTGGTCGGAGCCGATCAGGAACTTGAAGCCGTGAAGCGCCCGACGCGCGAAGAAGCGATGGAGGCGGTGCGCACGCTCATCGCCTGGGCCGGCGACGATCCCCGGCGCGAAGGCGTGATCGACACCCCCAAGCGCGTGGTCGACGCCTACGCCGAATGGTTCGAGGGCTACCACCTCGACCCGGCCAAGGAGCTGTCGCGCACCTTCGAGGACGTGCAGGGCTACGACGACATCGTCATGCTGCGCGACATCGAGGTGGAGAGCCACTGCGAGCACCACATGGCCCCGTTCCTCGGCAAGGCCTACGTCGCCTACATGCCGACCAACCGGGTGGTCGGCATCTCCAAGCTGGCCAAGGTGGTCGAGATCTTCGCCCGCCGGCTCCAGACCCAGGAAACCATGACCCAGCAGATCGCCGACGCCATCACCGACAGCCTGCGCCCGGCCGGCGTGGCGGTCCTGATCGACGCGGCGCACCAGTGCATGACCACGCGCGGCGTCCACCACCGTCACGTCTCGACTATCACCACCCAGTTCACCGGGGTCTTCAAGACCGACCCGACGCTGCGCCAGCGCTTCCTGGACTTCGTGAACCGGAAGTAGCGCGCCGCCCGGCCTCCGCTGTCGCGCGACAGGGGAGGCCGGGCGCACGCGGCCGCATTGCCGTGCTTGATCTTTGGCCATGAGTGGGCCGGGGTGACGGCATGAAGTGGCTCTTGCTGATCGCCGTCCTCGTCGCCGTCGCCCTGCTCGCCACGCGCGGGATCTGGCGAGGGCCGACGGATCGCGCGCCTCCCCCACCCGCGGCGCGGATCTCGGCCGACTGCGAGGGACCGGCCGAGTTCGCCGAAGCGGCGCGGGCCAATGCGCGCGACTTCGCCGGCCTCCCCTGGGCCCCGTTCGGCGTCGAAGAGCGCGGCTGGGACGCCTATGCCCCGGTGATCGCACGGGAGGTGGGGACCGACTGCGCGCCCGACTCGCCGGGCTTCGCCGCCGCCCTCGCGAGATGGCAGGCCGGCCAGAAGCTCCCGGCCACGGGCCGCGTGGACGCCGCCAGCTTCGAGAAGATGCGGGTGGCCTGGATGCTGCGACGGCCGTTCGTGATCGCCACCCGCCAGGGACAGTGTCCGCAGGCTCCCGCCGAGGCGACCCTCGCCCAGGCTCGCCCTGAGGAGGGTTACTGGCGAAAGCCGGTGCAGCTCCGCCCGGCGGCGCTCGAGGCCTACCGCAAGCTCGTCGCCGCCGCGCGCCGCGACGTCCCCGATCTCGCCGCCGACCCGGAGCTGCTCACCATCGTCTCGGGCTACCGCAACCCGCAGGCCGATGCGGCCCGCTGCGCGGCGGCGGGGAACTGCGGCGGGCCGGCGCGGGCCAACTGCTCGGCGCACCTGACGGGCCTGGCGACGGACCTCTACGTTGGCGCCGCGCCCGGCCAGGATCCCACCTCCAGCACCGACACCAACCGCTCCTTCCAGGCGCAGACCCGGCTCTACGCCTGGATGGCGCGCAACGCCGAGCGCTTCGGCTTCGTCGGCTATCCTTACGAGCCCTGGCACTGGGAATGGACCGGCGAGCCCGTCACCCCCTAGGCCCGGGGGCGGCGGCGCGGCATATGTCGGGGATGGACAAGCACGACCTAGAGCAGGGCGAGACGCTCGCGCCCCGGTTCGACGCCAACGGCCTGATCGCGGCGGTGGCGACGCACGCCGACACCGGCGAGGTGCTCATGCTGGCCTGGATGAACGCCGAGGCCCTGGACCGCACCCTCGCCACCGGCGAGGCCCACTACTGGAGCCGCTCGCGCGGCGAGCTCTGGCACAAGGGCGCGACCAGCGGCCAGGTGCAGACGGTCGCCGAACTGCGCGTCGACTGCGACCAGGACGCCGTCTGGCTGAAGGTCCGGCCGCAGGGCGACGGCGGCGCCTGCCACACCGGCGCACGGTCCTGCTTCTACCGCGCCATCGAGGGCGGCAGACTGGTGCGCCGGCCATGACCGTCCTGCAGGCGCTGCTGGCCTTCGGAGTGGCCGCGGCCCTCCTCACGATCACCCCTGGGCTGGACACCGCCCTCGTCCTGCGTACCGCCGCCGTGGAGGGGCCGAAGCGCGCGGCCCTGGCCGGCGTCGGCATCGTGGCGGGGTGCCTGGTGTGGGGCGCGGCCGTGGCCTTCGGCCTGGGCGCGTTGCTGGACGCCTCCCAGCTCGCCTTCCAGGTGCTGAAGTGGGCGGGCGCGGCCTACCTTGTCTGGCTCGGCGTGAACCTGATCCTGAAGCCCCGCGACCGGTTCGACGCGGCGAGCGCGCCGGTCCAGGACGGCGACGGCCTCGCCTGGATGCGCCGCGGCTTCCTCACCAACCTGCTGAACCCCAAGGTCGGCGTCTTCTACGTCAGCTTCCTGCCGCAGTTCCTGCCACAGGGCGTGGCGGCCGGGCCGTTCATCTTCCTGCTGGCCGCGCTGCACGGCGCGATGGGGCTCGCCTGGTTCGCGGCCCTGATCGCCGCCACCCGGCCGATCGCCGGCGCCCTGCAGAAGGCCGCCATCGTCCGCTGGCTGGACCGCCTGACCGGCGGCGTTTTTCTGGCGTTCGGCCTGCGCCTGGCCCTGGAGCGGCGCTAGGCCTCGGCCGGCTGCGCCACCCCGGTCCCGTCGGGCCGCACGACGAAGCGCTTCACAGGGGCCGCCGTGAACGCCGGCTCGACGATGGTGGAAACCGCCACCATCTCCGCCCTCGCCTCGCCACGGGTCAGGGTGAGCAGGACGAAACCCTTGGCCATCTGGTTGTTGTAGAGCACCTCGGGATTGGCCCGGGCGATGATCTCGCCGAAGTCCAGGCCCTTCACCACCTCGCCGGCGCCGGGGCTGGTGATCCCGGTCGTGCCGAACTCCGCCGCCACCCGCCGGCCCGACGCGTCCTTCAGCTCGTTCGCCCAGAAGGAGTGGCTGTCGCCCGAGAGCACGATAGGCCGGGCCCTGGCCTGGCGGAACAGGCCGTAGAGCCGCTCCCGGTCCGCCGGATAGCCGTCCCACATGTCGAGCGCCGCCGGCACGCCCAGGGCCGCGGCCTCGTCGCGCCGCTCGATGCGCCGCAGCGCCCGGGGCTCGACCTTGGCCGCCTCGTCGGGGGTCAGCGCCGCGCGCAGCGGCGCGTCGACGCGGGCCATGACCACCTGGTTGCCGATCACCTGCCAGGCATGGCCGGCCTTCACCGAAGCGGCCAGTTCACGGCCGATCCAGGCCTCCTGGGCCGGGCCCATCATCCGCCGGGCGGGATCGTTGAGCCGGGCCTTGAAGGCGGCGACGTCCGGCTTGCCGTCCACCATCGGCAGGTCGCGCTCGAGGTCGAGCTGCTGGTCGCGAGCGGCGAGCCTGGTCTCCACCATGATCAGCTGCGCCAGGTCGCCGAACCGGAAGCTGCGGGCGGCGGCCTCCGCCAGGCCCTGGCCGGGCGCGGGCTCGCGGATTGGCATCCACTCGTAATAGGCCTTCAGCGCCACCGCCTTGCGCGCGGCCCAGTCGCCCTCGGCGCCCGGCGTGTGGTTCTCGGCGCCGTTCATCCAGCTGTCGTTGGCCGTCTCGTGGTCGTCCCAGGCGACGATCCAGGGCGCGCGGGCGTGCGCCGCCTGCAGGCCGGGATCGGACTTGTACTGGGCGTGGCGCGTCCGGTAGTCGGCCAGGCTGACGATCTCGCGGTAGGGCGCATGCCGGCGCTGGGGCGCGACGGGCGAGTTGTCGCCGTAGCTGTCGGGCCCGCCGTACTCGTAGATGTAGTCGCCGAGGTGCAGCACCGCGTCCACGCGCGGCAGGTCGGCGATAGCTTGGTAGGCGTGGAAGTAGCCGTTCGGATAGAGGCTGCAGGAGGCCACAGCCAGGACCACGTCCTTCACCCCGCCGGCCGGCAGGGTGCGGGTGCGGCCGGTGGGCGAGGCCACCCCCGCCGCTTCGAACGCGAAGGCGTAGGCCCGGCCCGGCGTCAGCCCCGCCACGTCCACCTTGCAGGTGTAGTCGCGACCGGGGCCTGTGACGCCGACGCCCGATCTCGCGCCGCCCGCGCGCCGGTCCACGGGATCGAGCCGCCAGCGGTATTCGATTTCGCCGCCGGGCGTTTCCGGCGTGATCCGGGTCCAGATCACCACCCGGTCCTGCAGCGGGTCGCCCGAGGCCACGCCGTGGCGGAACGCCACCGTTCCCGTCGTCGCCTGCGCGGCGGCCGGCCCGGCCGCCCCAAGACCCAGCAGCGCCAGCGCGCGTCGCCTGTCGATCCTCATGGTCGTTCCCCCCGTGTCCCGCCCGTAGTATGGCCGCGACATCACCACAGGAGCATGACAGGCATGTCGAAGGAAGGCCTCCACGTCCCCCGCGAGAAGCTGTCCCGGGACACGCTGAACAAGCACTACGCCATCACCTCGATCATCGAGGAGCTGGAGGCCGTCGACTGGTACCGGCAGCGGGCCGACGACTGCGACGACGCCGAGCTGAAGGCCATCCTGCTGCACAACGCCCGCGAGGAGCTGGAGCACGCGGCCATGGTGCTGGAGTGGCTGCGCCGCAACGACGACGAGGCAGCCGAACAGTTCAAGGAATACCTGTTCAAGGACGGCTCCATCGCCGGCCACGAGGAAGGCGCCAGCGAGAAGCATGGCCTCTGAGGACGACCTCGGGATCGAGACGGAGGCGGAGCCGGCCGGCGTCCTCTCCGTCGAGATCGCCGCCGAGGAGGCCGGCGAGCGGATCGACAAGGCGCTGGCCCTTCGCCTGCCGGAGCTGTCGCGGGCCCGCCTGCAGGCGCTGATCGCCGAGGCCCGCGTCAGCGTCGATGGCCGCCCGGTGACCAGCGGCTCGGCCAAGACCATGGCCGGGACCTACCGCGTCGAGGTCCCGCCGCCGGAGCCGGCGGAGCCGCAGGCCGAGGCGATCCCGCTCACCATCCTCTACGAGGACGCGCACCTCGTCGTGCTCGACAAGCCGCCGGGCATGGCCATGCACCCGGCGCCGGGAAGCGAACGCGGCACCGTGGTCAACGCCCTCCTGCACCACTGCGGGGAGAGCCTCTCGGGCATCGGCGGCGTGGCGCGGCCGGGCATCGTCCACCGCATCGACAAGGAGACCTCCGGCGTGGTGGTGGCCGCCAAGAGCGACGCCGCGCACCAGGGGCTCTCGGCCCTGTTCGCCGCCCACGACATCGAGCGGGTCTACGTCGCCTTCACGCGCGGCGCGCCGAACCCGTCGCGCGGCACCATCGAGGGCGCGATCGCCCGCTCCACCCACGACCGCAAGAAGATGGCCCTGGTGAAGTCCGGCGGCCGCCACGCGATCACCCACTACAGGGTCGAGCGCACCTTCGGCCCGCAGGAGAAGCCGCTGGCGGCCCGCGTCGCCTGCCGGCTGGAAACCGGGCGCACCCACCAGATCCGCGTGCACCTGGCGTCGAAGGGGACGCCCTGCCTGGGCGACCCCACCTACGGCTCCGGCCCGCCGGCCGAGAAGGTGCGCGAGGCGGTGCGGGCGTCGGGGCTCGCGCGCCAGGCGCTGCACGCCGCCGTGCTGGGTTTCCGCCACCCGGTCACCGGCGAGGACCTGCGCTTCGAGAGCCCGCTGCCGGCCGACATGGCGCGGCTGGAGAGCCTACTGGCGGCGCTCTGAGCCAAGGCGCACGAGCGTCAGGACCGCGGCGATCCCCGCGAGGCTGAGCGCCAGGAACCGCGGATCGTGGCGGCCGCCGAAGAACGGCAGCGAGAAGGCGGCGACGTTGTCGAGGGCGTGGAACAGGGCGACGGCGAAGACGCTGCGGCCGGCCCCGAAGTAGAGCCGGGTCATCACCACGCGAACCGCGACGATGTTGGCGCATTGCCAGGCGATCCAGTCCCAGCCGCGGCCGGCCTGCAGGAAGGGCACGACGTGCCAGAGGGCCCAGAAGGCGCCCAGCAGCAGGGCGGCGCGCAGCTCGCCGAGCCGGCGGGCCATGGGCTCGATGGCGTAGCCGCACCAGCCCAGCTCCTCGCCGAGGCCGGCGGCCAGGAAGGCCACGAACATGGCGAGGTAAATCCAGGGCGTAGCGCCCGTGCCCGTCGGTGCGCCGTCGACCACGGTCCAGGCGACGAGGCCCAGCGCCGGCATCAGCAGGATCAGCAGGGGCCAGGCGCCGCGGCCGCGCATGCGGCCGCCGTCGAACGCGCGCCGCAGGAAGGCCGCCAGCGCGCCGCGCCCGCCGGAGCGCGCCACGAGGATCGCCGCCGCCACCGCCGGCATGAAGGCCATCAGCCCACTGAGCGGCAGGCCCGCCAGCGGCTGGACCGGCGCGAGCGCCCCGAGGATCCAGAACGGGAGCGAGAGGACGAGAACGAGGGCGAAGAAGGGGATGAGCCCCCTCTCGCCCTCCGCCTCCTCCGCCGGCCCGCGCATGCGCATGACCGCAGGCTAGCGCGGCGGGCGGCCGCCGGTCTTGCGAATGGTCAAGCCGGCACGGCCTCGCCGGCCGCGGCGGCCTCGAGCTTGGCCACGTCCAGCTTGACCATCTGCATCATGGCCGTGGTCACCCGCTTCACCACCTCGGTGTCCTCGTCGGTGATGAGGTCGATGAGCCGCTGGGGCGTGACCTGCCAGCTGAAGCCGAACCTGTCCTTCAGCCAGCCGCACTGGCTCTCGCGGCCGCCGCCCTCCAGCAGCTTCTCCCAGTAGTAGTCGACCTCCGCCTGGTCCTTGCAGCGGATCTCCATCGAGACCGCCTCGCTGAAGGTGAAATGCGGGCCGCCGTTGATGCCGACGAACGGCTGCCCGTCGAGCTCCCACTCAACCGTAACCGCGGTCCCGGCGGGACCCGGGCCGACTTCGGTGTACCGGGCGATCTTGCCCACCTTCGAATTGGGGAAGATCGAGACGTAGAAGTTGGCCGCCTCTTCGGCGTTGGCGTCGAACCAGAGGTTCGGAGTGATCTTCGGCATGGTCGCCTCCTCTTTCGGAACAGCTCCCCAAGGACGCGCGGCGCGGCGCGGCGCCGACAACCAGGCGCCGGTTTTGCGCTGGCGCAAAGCTTTACTGCACGCCCTGTGAGAATCCTTCGCCTTGATGGCGCCCAAGTCGGGGCGTAGAAAACCCGACTAGAGCAGTCGGACATTCGCGCCGTCCTCCCAGGCGGCCTAGCTTCACCGCAACCTCGTACCTATCTCACTGGTTGGAGGGGGCGGATGGTCCTTGCGCGTGGTCGCGCCGATGGCCCGAACGTCCGGGAAAATTGAGGGGATAATCCATGGCCGCTACGTCGCTTGCCGTGATGTCGCCGGAAGGCGGCCTCAGCCGGTACCTGTCAGAAATCCGCAAGTTCCCGATGCTGGCCAAGGACGAGGAGTTCATGCTCGCCAAGGCGTGGCAGGAACACCAGGATCCCGAGGCGGCGCACCGCCTCGTCACCAGCCACCTGCGTCTTGTGGCGAAGATCGCCATGGGCTACCGCGGCTACGGCCTGCCGATCGGCGAGGTGATCTCCGAAGGCAACGTCGGCCTGATGCAGGCGGTGAAGAAGTTCGACCCGGACAAGGGCTTCCGGCTGGCCACCTACGCCATGTGGTGGATCCGGGCCTCGATCCAGGAATACATCCTGCGCTCGTGGTCGCTCGTGAAGATGGGCACCACCGCGGCGCAGAAGAAGCTGTTCTTCAACCTGCGCAAGGCGAAGTCCGAGATCGCCGCCCTGCAGGAAGGCGACCTGCGCCCCGACCAGGTCAGCCAGATCGCCACCAAGCTCGGCGTGCTGGACGAGGAAGTGATCAGCATGAACCGCCGGCTGTCCGGCGGGGACGCCTCGCTGAACTCGCCCCTGCGCGCCGACTCCGAGAGCGAGTGGCAGGACTGGCTGGTGGACGAGGACACCCCCTCGCAGGAGAGCCTGGTCGCAGAGGAGCAGGAGAAATCCATCCGCATGAGCCTGCTCGAGGAGGCGATGACGGAGCTCACCGATCGGGAGCGCCACATCCTCACCGAGCGGCGGCTGAAGGACGAGCCCACCACGCTCGAAGAGCTCGCCTCGCAGTACGGCGTCAGCCGCGAGCGGGTCCGCCAGATCGAGGTGCGGGCCTTCGAGAAGCTGCAGAAGTCGATGCGGGCGGCCGCGGAGGAGCGGAACCTCGTCGACGCCTGAGCCGGCGTCGATGATCGGACACGCAAAGGGCGCCCCGAGCGATCGGCGGCGCCCTTCTTCTTTTCAGCCTCGGGCCGCGATCAGAGCCGGACGACCCGCTTCTCGTCGTGCTGCGCCGGGAGGTAGCTGAGCAGCGGCACGGCGCGGCGCTCCACCTCGATGGCCGTCAGGTCCGGCTTGCTGCGGGCCTCGAACAGGAAGTGGTGGAAGGCGGTCGCCGCGGCGGCCAGCTTCTCGTCGCCAAGCGCGCGGCCGGCCTCCAGCAGTTCGTCGGTCTGGGCCACCAAGGCGCGCAGCGCCTGGCCGCGCTCCTCCTCGATCGCCGCGGCGGCCGAGCGGATGATCTTCAGCGCCTGGGCGATGCGGGCGGCCTCGGCAGTGGGCTCGGTGTCGGCGTGGCGTTTCAGCGGGCCGGAATAGTCGCCGGAGTTGAACCGCCGGCGGTCGGGGCCGACATAGCCCACGGCCTCCACCCAGTCGCGGCGGTGCAGGGTGACCGCTTCCAGCCTTTTCACCAGGTCCTTCACCGTAAAGGGCTTGCGCAGGAACTCGTGCACGCCGGCGTCGCGGGCCGCGAGGATCGAGGCGGCCGTCGCCTGGCCGGTGAGGAGGATCACCGGCGCCTTGCGGCAGGCGAGGTCGGAGCGGCGCAGCTTCCGGGTGAAGGCGATGCCGTCCACCTTCTCGGAGGCGAGCTCACAGAAGATGATCTGCGGATTGACCCGGTCGGCCAGCTTCAGCGCCTTGTCGACGGTGGTGGCGGTCCAGATCTCCGGCTTGGACACCGTGCGCATGAGCTCGCCGATGACCCGCGCGCCGGTCGGCTGCGGGTCCACGACGAGCACCCGTTGCAGCATGGGCGCCATGCGCTGGATAGTCTTGTTGTCGTTATTGGCGAACACGAGCGGTCTCCCCGCGCGTGGTATGCGCCCGGGACGGTAAAGAACGCCTTGACGATGCGGCGTTCGCCGAACGGCTGCGTCAGTCCTGGAAGGGGTCGCGCATCAGGATGGTGTCGTCCCGCTGCGGACTGGTCGAGAGCAGCGCCACCGGGGCCCCGATGAGCTCCTCGATCCGCCGCACGTACTTCACCGCGCTGGCCGGCAGATCGCGCCAGGACCGGGCGCCCTGGGTGGTTTCGCTCCAGCCCTCCATCTCCTCGTAGACGGGAGTCAGCGCGGCCTGGGCCTTCAGGCCGGCCGGAAGGTAGCCGACCTCCTGGTCGCCCAGCCGGTAGCTGGTGCAGATCTTCAGCGTCGGCAGGCCGTCCAGCACGTCGAGCTTGGTCAGCGCGATGCCGCCGATGCCGTTCAGCGCCACCGACTGGCGGACCAGGGCGGCGTCGAACCAGCCGCAGCGGCGCGAGCGGCCGGTCACCGTGCCGAATTCCCGGCCCACCGTGCCCAGGTGCTGGCCCACCTCGTCGAACAGCTCGGTGGGGAACGGCCCCTCGCCCACGCGCGTGGTGTAGGCCTTCACGATCCCCAGCACGTAGCCCACGCCCTTCGGACCCAGGCCCGAACCGGCTGCGGCCTGACCGGCCACCGTGTTGGAGGAGGTCACGTAAGGGTAGGTGCCGTGATCCACGTCCAGCAGGGCGCCCTGGGCGCCTTCGAACAGCACCCGGCGGCCCTTCTTCACCACTTCGTCCAGCAGCAGCCAGGCCGGGCGGGCGAAGGGCAGGATCTTCGGCGCCAGCGCCTCCAGCTCGGCCAGCAGGGCCCGGCCGTCGTATTCGGGCAGGCCGAGGCCCCGGCGCAGCGGGCCGTGGTGGGCGAGCAGGCGGTCGATCTTCACCTCCAGCGCCTCGCGGTCGGCGAGGTCGGCCACCCGGATCGCGCGGCGGCCGACCTTGTCCTCGTAGGCCGGGCCGATGCCGCGCCCTGTGGTGCCGATCTTGTTCTGGGCCGCCGCCTCTCGCGCCTGGTCGAGGTCGCGGTGCAGCGGCAGGATCAGGGCGGCGTTGTCCGCCACAACCAGCAGCTCGGGCGTGATCGCCACGCCCTGCCCGCCGAGGGTCTCGATCTCCTTCAGGAGGTGCCAGGGATCGACCACCACCCCATTACCGATCACCGACAGCTTGCCCTGGACCACGCCGGAGGGAAGCAGGGACAGCTTGTAGGTCTGGTCGCCGACGACGAGGGTGTGGCCGGCGTTGTGGCCGCCCTGGAAGCGCACGACCACGTCGGCCCGGTTGGACAGCCAGTCCACCAGCTTGCCCTTACCCTCGTCGCCCCACTGGGCGCCGATAACGGTGACATTGGCCATGGATACGATCTCCCGACCTGCCCGGGAGGAGACCAGCGGCCCTTCGACAGGTGCTCGGCGGCTGGACTTGGATCGATTGTCGGCCGCGCGTTTAGACCAGCGGGGGGTTCGCCTCAAGCCCCTCGCGCGCTATCACCCCGATCATGGACATCCCCCGCTTCCACCTGGCCTTCCCCGTGCGCGACCTGGAGGAGGCCCGCGGCTTCTACGGTGGGCTGCTGGGCTGCCCCGAGGGGCGGTCGAGCCCGGAGTGGATCGACTTCGACTTCTACGGCCACCAAATCGTCGCCCACCTGTCGCCCGAGGAGGCCGGCCACAAGGCCACCAATCCGGTGGACGGCCACGACGTGCCGGTCCGCCACTTCGGCGCGATCCTCACCCTGCCCGCCTGGCAGGCCCTGGCCGAAAAGCTCCGCGGCGCGGGGGTGAAGTTCGTCATCGAGCCGAACATCCGCTTCAAGGGCCAGCCCGGCGAGCAGGCGACGATGTTCTTCCTCGACCCCTCCGGCAACGCGCTGGAGTTCAAGGCCTTCGCCGACGACGCCATGGTCTTCGCGAAATGAACGCCGTGGTCCCGACGATCACCTTGGCCGACATCGAGGCCGCCGCGGCCCGTCTGAAGGGCCAGGCGGTCGAGACCCCGCTGATCGAGAGCCCGGCGCTGAACGAGCGCCTGGGCCTGCGCGTCCTGATCAAGCCCGAGACGCTGCAGCGGGTGGGCGCCTTCAAGTTCCGCGGCGCCTACAACCGCCTGGTCCAGCTCGACGCCGACCAGCGCGCGCGCGGCGTCGTGGCCTTCTCCTCCGGCAACCATGCCCAGGGCGTGGCGCTGGCGGCGAAGTTGCTGGGCCTGCCGGCGGTGATCGTGATGCCGGACGACGCGCCGTCGGTGAAGGTGGAGGCGACCAAGGGCTACGGCGCGGAGGTGCGCTTCTACAACCGCCTGACCGGCCAGACCCGCGAGCAGATCGCAGCCGAGATCGCGAAGGAACGCGGCGCGGTCGTGGTGCCGGCCTTCGACGACCCGCACATCGTCGCCGGCCAGGGCACGGTGGGGCTGGAGATGGTGCGCCAGGCGCAGGCGCTGGGCGCCACGCTGGACGCCGCCATCGCCCCGATCAGCGGCGGCGGCCTGCTGGCGGGCATGGCCACCGCGATCAAGGCGCTATCGCCGCAGACCGCCATTGTGGGCGCCGAGCCGGCCGCCTTCGACGACACCCTGCAGTCGCTGCAGAAGGGGGAGCGGGTGACCATCAAGCCCTCGGGCCGCTCCTACTGTGACGCGCTGGAGAGCCCCTTTCCGGGCGAGATCACCTTCCCGATCATGCGGCGCACGGTGGCTGACGTGGCGACCGTCACCGACGCCGAGGTGGCCGAGGCCATGCGCTACGCTTTCGCGACGCTGAAGCTCGTCGTCGAGCCCGGCGGCGCCGCAGGCCTGGCCGCGCTGCTGGCCGGCAAGGTGAAGCCGTTCGGACCGACGGTGGGCCTCGTGCTCTCCGGCGGCAACGTGGATCCCGAGTTCTTCGCCAGGGTGCTCCGCGGCGAGGCCTAGGCTCCCTCTCCCGCGGACGGGAGAGGGACCATCCTAGAGCCGGTCCTCGGGCGCGGGCCGGAGGGGCGCCGCCTCACGCGGGGTGACGAGCTTGCCGAGCCGCGGCCGGACCCAGTTCTCGAAGTCGTCCACGAAGCGGTAGACCACCGGCACCAGCACCAGCGACAGCAGCGTCGAGGTGATCAGGCCGCCGATCACCGCCACGGCCATGGGCTGGCGGAACTCGGCGCCCTTCTCCAGCGCCAGCGCCGTCGGCAGCATGCCCGCGGCCATGGCGACCGTGGTCATGATGATCGGCCGGGCCCGCTCGCGGCAGGCCTCGATCAGGGCGTCGTGCTGGGTCATCCCCTCCCGCTCGCGCTCGATCGCGTACTCGACCAGCAGGATCGAGTTCTTCGCCGCCAGACCCATCAGCATCAGGAAGCCGATCAGCGAGGGGATCGAGAGCGAGAGGTTGAAGATCAGCAGCCCGATGAACGCGCCGCCCACCGCCAGCGGCAGGGCCGCCAGGATGACGATCGGCTTGAAGAAGCTCTGGAACAGCAGCACCAGCACCGCGAACATCAGGAACACCGCGGTGGCGAAGGCCACCACGAAGCCGCCGAACATCTCGGCCATCGCCTCGGCGTCGCCGATCGCGCCCGGCTCCACGCCCTTCGGCAGGTTCTTCATGATCGGCAGGTCGTGGACGGCCTTGGTGGCCTCGCCAAGCTCGACGCCGTCGGCCAGCTCGGCCTGGATGGTCACCTGCCGCTGGCGGTTCAGGCGGTCGATCCGGGCGGGACCGGCCTGGAAGGCCACGTCGGCCACGGCCCCCAGGGTGGTGGTCTCCCCGGTCGCGGTGGGCAGGCGAAGCTGCTTGATCTGCTCGATGTCGGCCCGCGCGCCTTCCGGCAAACGGATGCGGATCGGGATCCGGCGCTCGCCCTCGTTCAGCTTGGGCACATTGGCCTCGATGTCGCCGACCGTGGCCACCCGCGCCGCCTGGGCGATGGTCGCCACCGACACGCCGAGGCGCGCGGCTTCGTCGGGCTTGGGTCGGATCACCACCTCGGGACCGACCGGCGGGTTGGCCGGACGGGGATCGACGACCACGTCGACGCCGCGCATCTGCTGCTCGAGCGCGAGGGCCGCGCGCTCCAGCGCGTCAGGATCCTGCCCGGTGAGCACCTGCTGGAAGCCGGCCGAGCCCTGGAAGTCCAGGAAGTTCAGCCTGACGTCCGGGATGGCGGCGATCTGGGCGCGCACCCGGTCCTTGAGCTCGTTGCCGCTCACGCTGCGCTTGGGCGTCAGGAGCACGGTGATGGTGCCGGAGCGCAGGTCGCTGGCCCCCGGGCCGCCGCCGGGCCCGAAGTTGGCCACGGTGCTGCCGACCTGGGTGAAGACCGCGGTGACCTCGGGCTGGGCCCGCATCACGCGGGTGACCGCCTGGGTCGCCGCCTCCATGTCCGCCAAAGTGGCGCCGGGCGGGCCCTGGACGTTTACGTAGACGTAGTCGGGGTCGCCCGGCGGCTGGAAGCCCTGGGGCAGCAGGCCGATCAGCATCACCGAGCCGATGAACATCACCAGGCCGCCGATCGCGGCGACGATCCGGTGCGCCAGCGCCCACTCCAGCGCATTGCGGTAGAAGCCCTCGAAGGGTTTGCGCTCGTGCGGCTTGGTCGACGGCTTCAGGAAGTAGGCCGCCATCAGCGGCGTGACGAGGCGCGCCACGAGCAGCGAGAACAGCACCGCCACGGAGACGGTGAGGCCGAACTCCTTGAAGAACTGCCCGGGGATGCCCGGCATGAAGCTGACCGGCGTGAACACCACCACGATGGCCATGGTGGTGGCCACCACGGCCAGGCCGATGGCGTCGGCGCCCTGCAGGGCGGCCTGGAAGGGCCGGACCCCACGCGCCACGCGCTTCTCGATGTTCTCGATCTCGACGATGGCGTCATCGACCAGGATGCCGATGACGAGGGTCAGCGCCAGCAGGGTCACGAGGTTCAGCGAGAACCCGGCCAGCTTCATGACGAAGAAGGTGGGGATCAGCGACACCGGCATGGCCAGCACGGTGATCAGGGTCGCGCGCCAGTCGCGCAGGAAGAACAGGACCACCAAGGCCGCCAGGAACATGCCCTCCAGCAGCACGTGCTGGGTCGCGCGGAAGTTGGCGCGGGTCTCGTCCACCGAGGCGTAGATCTTGGTGAAGGTCACGCCCGGATAGGTCTTCTCCATCTGGTCGAGCTTGGCGTTGACCGCGTCTTCGACGTCGACGTCGGAGGCCTCCTTGGTCTTGGCCACCTGGAAACCCACCACCGGCCGGCCGTCGAGGCGCGCGAAGCCGCGCGGCTCCGAGGCGCCGTCGCCGATCTCGGCCACGTCGGTCAGGCGGACATAGGTCCCCGTCCCGGTGGGGATGGTCATGTCGCGCAGCTGCTGGACGGTTTCCACCGAGCCCAGCACGCGCAGCGTCTGCTCGCGCCCGCCGACCTCGAGCCGGCCGCCCGGCGCGTCCAGCTGGAAGCTCGACAGCGCATTGTTGACCTGCGCCGCGGTCAGTCCGCGCGCGGCCAGCCGCATGGGATCGATGACGACGTTGATCTCGCGCGCGACGCCGCCGACGCGGGTCACCTGGGCCACGCCGCGGGCGGTCTGCAGCTCGCGGCTGATGGTGTCGTCGACGAACCAGGACAGCTCCTCGTCCGACATGGCCGGCGCCGCCACCGCGTAGGTGATGATCGGGAACGCGCTGTCGATCTCCACCTGGGTGATCGTCGGCTCGTCGATGTCGCGCGGCAGGACCTGGCGGGTCTGATCGATCTTGGCGCGGACCTCGTCGGTCTTCTTCTGCAGGTCCTCGCCCATCTCGAACTGGATCGAGGTGGTGGAGACGCCCTGGGTGACCACCGACTGGACGTTGTCGACGCCGGTGATGCCGGCGATGGCGTCCTCCACCGGCCGGGTGATCTGGGTCTCCATCTCGCCGGGCGCGGCGCCGGACTGGGTGACGGTCACCGCCACCACCGGGAACTGGATGTTCGGGTACTGCTTCACCGGCAGGCCCGAGTAGGCGATCAGGCCGGCGATCACGAGCCCGAGGAACAGCAGGGCGACCGGGACCGGGTTCTTGATCGCCCAGGCGGAGATCGGGAAGTTGGACGGGTTGCCGTGGCGCTCGCTCATCGCTTGGCCCCTGCAGCAGGCGCGGCGGCGGCGGCGCGGGCCGGCGGCCGGGCCGCGGCCGCGGCCTCGGTCGGACGCACGAGGTCGCCGTCCAGGAGGAACGAGGCGGCGTTCTGCACCACGCGGGCGCCCTGCGGCGGGCCGCGGACGATCTCCACCAGGCCGCTGCCGCGCTGGCCGGTCTGCACCGGCACGCGCCGCACGCGGTTGTCGTTGCCGACCACCATCACGCTGGCGCCGTTGGCGTCGTAGCGGATCGCCGATTCCGGCAGGGCAGGCACGGCCAGGCCGACCTGGTCGAACACGGCGCGGGCGAAGCCGCCGGCGCGGATGTCGCTGCGCACCGGCAGGGTGACGCGCACCACGCCGAGCTTGGTCTGCGGGTCGATCTGCGGGCTCACGATGCGCACCGTGCCGGGCGCGGTGGCGCCGTTCGGCAGGGTCACCATGGCGCGCTGGCCGGGGCGGATGCGGGCGAGGTCGTCCTGCGACACCTGGGCGGCGAGCTCCACCTGGCCCTCCCGGGCGAGGCGGAACCAGGGCGTGGTCCCGCCAGCCGACAGGTCGCCCGGTCGGACGGTCCGTTCGAGCACCAGGCCGGAGACCGGCGCGGTGACGCTCATCTTGCGCATGCGGGTCTGCAGGTCGCGCAGGTTGGCGCGTGCCACCTGGGCCTGCAGCCGGCGCTGCACGATCTGCTCCTGGGAGAGCACGCCCTGGCCCTCGAGGCCCTGGACGCGGCGCGCCTGGTCCTCGGCCTGGGCCGCCTGGGCCTCGGCCTGGGCGAGCTGGGCCTGCAGGAGCGCGGGGTCGAGCTGCACCAGGGTCTGGCCCGCGCGGACGTAGTCGCCGACGTCGGCCAGCACGCGGGCCACGCGGAAACCGGTGACCTCGGGCATGACGGCGGCTTCCTCGCGCGGCGCGAGGTCGCCGGACGCGGTCAACGCGCCGGTCATGGCCCGGGGCTCCAGGCGCACCACGGTGACCGCGCGCGCCTGCGCGGGGGCGGTCTTCACCGGCTCCGGCTTGTGGCATCCCGCAAGCGCCAGGGCGGCGGCCAGCGGGATGAAGGCGAGGAGAGATCGTCTCATGCGGGGCTCAGCGGGCTTTGGCGAGAGGAGAAGGACGGTCGGGATTCCAGCCGCCGCCGAGGGCCCGGTAGGCCTGGACGGTGCGGCGGAGCGCCTGCACCTGGGCGGAGGTGAGCTGGGTGCGGGTGGCGCGCCAGGCCTGCTCGGCCGAAAGCGCGGTCTGCAGATCGGTGAGCCCGCGGGAATAGCCGAGGCGCGCGGCCTCGTAGGCGCGTGCGGCGCGGACCTCGCCGTCGCGCAGAAGGGCCACGCGGCGGCGGTCGGCGTCCAGGCGCACCAGCGCGCCCTCGGCCTCGCCGAAGGCGGTCTGCACGGTGCGCTCGTAGTTGATCACCGCCTGCTCGGTGCGCGCGTTCTCGGCCTTCAGGTCGGCCAGCAGGCGCGGGATCGACAGGATCGGCTGGGTCACCGCCCCGCCGATCGACCAGTTCCAGCTCTCGCTCGCGAACCCGGGCTGCTCCTGGCGGCTCCAGCCGATGCCGGGCGTCAGGTCGATGGTGGGCAGGAAGGCGCGCTCGGCGATGTCCTGGCGGCCGGCGGCCGAGCGCACGCGCGCCTGGGCCTCGCGGATGTCGGGGCGGCGGGCCAGGAGCTGGCTCGGGATGGACGCCGGCACGGGCGGCAGGGTCCCGACGCTCGGCTGGGCGTTGATGTTGGCCGTGGGCTCGGCGGCGCGGCCGGTGAGGATGAGCAACGCGCGCCGCTGGGCCTGCAGCTCCGCCTCCAGCGCCGCCACCTGGGCGTCGGCCTGGGCCAGGTCGCCGGCGATGCGGTCGGGTTCGGACGAGGCGGAGAGGCCGGCCTGCGCCCGCTTGACCGCCAGGTCGTAGAGCTCGCGCTGGATGCGCGCCGTCTCCCGCGCGTCGGCGAGCTGGATGGCGAGGCCGCGGGCCTGGAACCAGGAGTCCGCGACCTGGGCGGCGATCGCCGCGCGCGTGCCCTCGTAGGCGAACCGCTGGGCCGCCACGTCGGCGTTGGCCGCGCGGGCGGCGGCGAAGGTGCGGCCGAAGAGGTCGAGCTCCCAGCTCACGTTGAAATTGGCGCTGTAGGCCTCCGACGTCCCGCTGGTGGAGAAGCCGGGGATGCTCACCTGGGTCCCGGAGAGCTGCTCGGTTTCCGTGCGGCGGGCCGAACCGGCGGCGTCGCCTTGGGGGAAGAGCCCCAGGATGGCGCTGTTGCGCTGGGCGCGGACTTCCTGGAGCCGGGCGGCGGCCGTGCGGACGTCGGTGTTGGCGGCGAGCGCCTGCTCCACCAAGCCGCTGAGCTCGGGCTCCTCGAAGGCGGTCCACCACTGGTCGAGGGCCACCGCCTGGGCGGCGCCCGGCTGGACCTCGAAAGCGCCGGGCAGGCTGAGGTCGGGCGTGCGCGGGCTGGCGCAGGCGGCCAGGGCGAGCGCGGCGACGACGGCCAGGGAAGAAGTGTGACGCATCGGCGGACTTTGCTGGGAGGAGCCTTCAGGGCGCGTTTGTTGAACACAGATAGGCGACGGCGCAATGTCTGCGCCGCAACACTCCCACCCGATCGTCTCGCTCCTGCCGGCGCCTCTGACGGGCCCTGGCCAGCGCGGCTGTGCCCCAAACTCCGTATCGTGTAAAGTGTTTTTGCTGTAATGTTGGATCATGTCCGTCGACCCTCCCGACCGCAGCGACCCGCGGCGCAGCATCGAGCTCCTCTGGGGCCGCCAGGAGCCCGGCCGCCGCGGCCCAAAGCCCCGCCGCCGCCTGGACGAGGTGCTGGCCGCCGCCATAGCGCTCGCCGACAAGGAAGGGCTGAAGTCGCTGTCCATGCGGCGGGTGGCGGAGACGCTCGGGCTCTCGCCCATGGCGCTCTATACCTATGCGCCCTCGAAGGCCGAGCTCGTGGACCTGATGATCGACCGCGTGCTGGGCGAGGCCGAAGCGCCGGGCGAGGCCCTCCCCGACTGGCGCTCGCGCCTGGAGTTCATGGCCCGGCAGTACTGGGCGCTCGGCCACCGACACCCGTGGATGCTGCAGATCGCCAGCCAGCGGCCGCCGCTCGGGCCCAACTTCCTGCACCGCATGGAGGCCGCCTTCCGCGCCCTCGACGGCATCGGCCTGGACGAGGTGGAGATGGAGCTCGCCGAGGGCCTGGTCAGCGACTACGTCCTGGGCGCCGTCCGCTCGGCGCTCGAAGCCCGCGAGCTGGAGCGCCAGACCGGCCTCACCGACGAGCAGTGGCTGGCCATCGCCGAGCCCGCCCTGCAGGAGATCCTCGAGGACGGCGACTTCCCCGTCCTGCGCCGGGTGGGCGAGGCCTGCCGCGCGGCCTATGGCGGGATGTGGGACCGCACCCGCGGCTTCGAGTTCGGCCTGCAGCGCGTCCTGGACGGCATCGAGGTGTTCATCGCGCGCAAGCAGGCTGCGGCCTAGCCGAGCGCGCCGCGAGGCAATAGGGTCGCCGCATTTTCCGACCCCTTTCCGAGTGACTTGATGAAAAAGCTTCTCCTCGGTGCGGCCGCGCTCAGCGTGCTGGCCGCCCTTCCCGCCTACGCCGCCGATCCCGTGGACGCCCAGCGGATGGCGCAGGACATCAAGATCCTGTCGTCGGACGCCTTCGAAGGCCGCGGACCGGCCACGGAGGGCGAGAAGAAGACCGTCGCCTACATCGCCGAGCAGATGAAGGCGGCCGGCCTGCAGCCCGGCGGCGACCTCAAGGGCCGCGCCCGCGCCTGGACGCAGGACGTGCCGCTGGCCCGCTTCACCACGAAGGGCCCGGTGAACGTCAGCGTGAAGGCCGGCGGCGAGACCCAGGCCTGGGCCCAGGGCGAGCAGATCGCCATCCGCGCCGCCCAGACGGGCATCGACCGGCTGACCGTCAAGGACGCGCCGGTCGTGTTCGTGGGCTACGGCGTCACCGCGCCGGAGAAGAAGTGGGACGACTTCAAGGGCTACGACCTGAAGGGCAAGGTGGCCCTGGTGCTGGTCAACGACCCCGACTTCGAGACCGGCGAAGGCGATTTCGGCGGCAAGGCGATGACCTACTACGGCCGCTGGACCTACAAGTACGAGGAGGCCGCCCGCCAGGGCGCCGTGGGCTTCCTGGTGATCCACGAGCGCGAGCCGGCCAGCTACGGCTGGGCGACCGTGAAGAACTCCAACACCAACGAGATCTTCGACGTCATCCGCAAGAACCCGTCCGAGGCGCACGCGCCGCTCGAGGGCTGGGTGCAGCGCGACAACGCGGTCGACCTGTTCCGCAAGGCCGGCCTCGACTTCGAGGCCCTGAAGAAGCAGGCCCAGACCCGCGACTTCCGCCCCGTCGAGCTGCGCGGCGTCACCTTCTCCACGGACTATGCGGTCGACGCCCAGAAGGTGGTGTCCAAGAACGTGGTCGGCGTCCTGCCCGGCAAGACCCGGCCGGACGAGCGCGTCTTCTACACCGCCCACTGGGATCACCTGGGCGTGGGCCTGCCCGACGCCAAGGGCGACAGGATCTACAACGGCGCCGTGGACAACGCCTCCGGCACCGCCGCCCTCATCGAGCTCGGCCGCGCCTTCGCCAAGGGCCCGCGTCCGGACCGCTCGATCGTCTTCCTGGCGGTGACCGCCGAGGAGAAGGGCCTGCTCGGCACCGAGTACTATGCCGACAACCCGCTCTATCCGCTGGGGACCACGGTCGCCGACCTCAACATGGACGGCATGAACCTGATCGGCCCGGCGAGGGACGTCACCATGTCCGGCAACGCGCCGCTGACCCTGCAGGACGACCTGATCAAGCTGGCGGCCGAGCGCGGCCTGAGTTTCAGCCCCGATCCCAACCCGCAGGCGGGCAGCTTCTACCGCTCGGACCACTTCCCGTTCGCCAAGCGCGGCGTGCCGGCCATCTCCTTCGGTGCGGGCGAGACCCTGGCGAAGGGCGGCGCGGAGGCCGGCAAGGCCGCGTCCGAGGCCTACATCAAGGACAAGTACCACCAGCCGGCCGACGAGTACGATCCCAACTGGGACCTGACGGGCCTCAGCCAGGAGGTCGGGCTGTTCTACGAGATGGGTCGCCGGCTCGCGAACTCGAACGTCTGGCCGGAATGGAAGGAAGGCGCCGAGTTCAAGGCCGAGCGCGACAAGACCAGGTCCATGCGGAGGTAGCGGCGATGGCGGGGGCGGGACGGATCCGGACGGGCATCGGAGGCTGGACCTTCGAGCCCTGGCGCGGCGTCTTCTATCCGAAGGGGCTGAAGCACGCCGACGAGCTGCACTTCGCCTCCCGCCATCTCGCCACCATCGAGATCAACGGCACCTACTATTCCAGCTTCAAGCCCGACAGCTGGGCCAAGTGGCGGGAGTCCACCCCGGAGGGCTTCCGTTTCTCGGTGAAGGCCTCGCGGTTCTGCACGAACCGCAAGGTCCTTTCCGACGGCAAAGGCTCCATGGACATCTTCCTGAACCAGGGGCTCGTCGAGCTGGGCGACCGGCTCGGGCCGATCCTCTGGCAGTTCATGCCGACGAAGAAGTTCGACTACGACGAATTCGCGGGCTTCCTGGACCTGTTGCCGGCGAAGCTGGAGGGGCTGGCGCTCCGCCACGTGGTGGAGGTGCGCAACGCCACCTTCGCCGACCCGAAGTTCGTGGGCCTCTGCCGCGAGCGCGGGGTGGCGATCTGCAACTCCGAGAACGAGAACTACCCCTACATCCCCGACATCACCGCCGACTTCGTCTACATGCGCCTGCTGTCGGCCAACGACGCCATCGAGACCGGCTATACGCCCGACGAGCTCGACCTGTGGGCCGGCCGCTTCAGGGAGTACGCCCAGGGCCGGGTGCCCGGCGACTTCCGGCCGCTGGACCGCACCGGCCCGCCCGAGGCCCCACGGGACGTCTACGCCTACGTGATCCACGAGGGGAAGGTGCGCGCGCCCCGTGCGGCCATGGAGCTTCAGGCCCGCTGCGGCGGGCTGGAGGCGGCCGCAGCGACCGGCTGAGCCGGCTGCGCCAAAGCCACGAAAATTGGAAGCGTGGCGGGTTGTCGCAAGTATAGCTTGACCATTATCATTATCGTGATTAGTATATATCGGCAGCATTTGCCTATAGCCCGGCAATTGTTGTCTGACGATAGGCAATAAGTGCCGCGGATACAGGGCCCCTAGGCAGCATTGACTACCTCGCCCCTCTTTGCCGGGGGCATTTTGCCGACCTCAGACCAGTTGGCGCCCCTTTTGCCTAGTTGAGAGCGGGCAAAACGCCCTCGTCCGCCAAAACGGCGGGCGGCCATAACCCTAAAAGAAAGGGCCCGCTCTTCATGCCTATGAACAGCGTCAACACCAACACGGGGGCGATGCTCGCCCTCCAGAACCTCAACGCGACCAATACCGACCTGCAGGTCACCCAAGGCCGGATCAACACCGGCAAGCGGGTGGGCAGCGTGAAGGACAACGGCGCCATCTGGGCCATCGCCCAGAACCAGCGTGCGACGTCCAACTCGCTCAACGCCGTCAAGGAGTCCCTGCAGCGGGGTCAGTCCACCGTGGACGTGGCCATCTCGGCCGGCGAGACCATCTCCGACCTCCTCATCACGATGAAGGAAAAGGCGCTGGCCGCAGCCGACTCGTCCCTGGACGCCAACAGCCGGACGGCGTTGAACGACGACTTCATCTCCCTGCGCGACCAGATCACCAAGGCCGTGGACAACGCCATCTTCAACGGCGCCAACATGGTCAAGGCGACAGGCACCACCGTCGAGGCCCTGGCCAACGCGGACGCCTCGTCGGTGATCACCGTGGCCGCCCAGGACCTGTCGCTCGGCGGCACGGCGCTCGGCACCCTGGGCGCCACGTCCTCGATCGGCACGCAGTCGCTGGCGTCGGCGATGATCGCAACCCTCAACACCGCGATCACCAACGTCTCGAGCGCGCTCTCCAAACTGGGGACGGGTTCGACGTCGCTGGCGTCTCACCTGAAGTTCGTCGGCAAGCTCCAGGACACCCTGGACGCCGGGGTTGGCAACCTCGTCGATGCGGACCTGGCCAAGGAAAGCGCCAAGCTCCAGTCGCTGCAGACCAAGCAGCAGCTGGGCATCCAAGCGCTGTCCATCGCCAACCAAGCGTCGTCGACCCTGCTCAGCCTGTTCAGGTAAGACCCGTCCCTCCGGGCGTCCGCGGGGCTCTTCAGGGTCTTGCGGCGTCCGGCAGGGCGGCGACTTCCTCGGGCGTCAGGCGTCGGACGGTGCGAACGTGGCATCTCTGGGGACCAATGGACGTCGGTGCGATCAGCACCGCGTCCAGCCCCGAGCAGATGCTCGAGCCGCCGCGAGACTGGATGGCGATCTGGCTGGCCCAGTCCACGTCCGGACAGGGGCCGATCAGGTCAAGCTGATAGACCTCCTTCACGCCCACCCGCAGGTTGACGGTGCGGTCGTCCACCGCCCGGAAGCCGTTGACGCTGTTGGCCCAGAAGCATTGCCGGCCCCCGGTCGCGGGGCCGGCGTCGGCGTTCAGGCGCGCCCCCGCCGCGCAGCCGGCCAGCGCCAGCGCCGCAAGGGCCGAGACCGGCGCGATCAGGTTCTTCATCCCGGCGTCCCTTCCGGCTGGAACGTCCCGGCCCCGCGACGACCGCGGAACCGGGACCACTCTACACCCTAGCGCGTGGTGCGCATGTCGCGGTGAGCCGCCTCGGCGTGGGTCTCGCCCGCGCTGAGCGACTTCACCCAGGGCAGGATCTGCCAGAGCGCGGACAGGCCGACGAGGCCGTAGACCACCTTGGCCATGGCGGCGTCGTCGCCGCCGAACAGGTTCGCCACCAGGTCCATTTCATGGCCGCCGAGCGCCACAAGACCCCAGTTCACGCCTCCCACTATCAAGAGGAGAAGGGTTACGACATTGAGCCACTTCATGATCAGCCTCCAGTTGTTCCAGCTTGGATACCGGACGTAATTCGCGCGCTCCCCGCACGTTCCGCAGCCGGGACTGACAACGTCATTTGACATGAAGATCTTGGCGGGCGCTGTAAAGGTTTCGTGCCTGCCGACACTTCGTCGGCTTTCGGCTCCGGCACGGGCCGACGCGCTTGACCGCCCCCACGTCAGGGGCGTGTCCTTCCCGCCAACGAAAAGCCGGAGGACGCGATGACCGACTTCACCATGGACGACCTGATGTTCCGCCCGGGACTCATGAAGGGGCAACGCGTCCTGATCACGGGCGGCGGCACGGGTCTGGGCAAGGTCATGGCCGAGGCCTGCCTGATGTTGGGCGCCGACGTCTACATCTGGGGCCGCCGGGGCAATGTCATCGAGGACGCCGCCAAGGAGCTGATGGACGCACACGGCGGCAAGTGCGTGGGCATGGCCTGCGACATCCGGGTCCCGGAGGCCATCCACGACGCGATGGACGAGATCTGGGCCGACGGGGCGCTGACCGGCCTGGTCAACAACGCAGCGGGCAACTTCATCAGCCGCACCGAGGACCTCTCCCCCCGAGGCTTCGACGCCATCGCCAACATCGTCTTCCGGGGCTCCTTCTTCGTCACCCTGGACGCCGGCAAGCGCTGGCTCGCCGAGGGCAAGCCGGCCTCGGTGGTCTCCATCCTCACGACCTGGGTCTGGCACGGCGGCCCGTTCACCGTGCCCTCCGCCATGTCCAAGGCCGGCCTCAACGTCATGACCCAGTCGCTGGCCGTGGAGTGGGGCAACCGCGGGGTGCGCTTCAACGCGATCGCGCCCGGGCCCTTCCCCACCGAGGGCATGAGCGCGCGCCTCAACCCCGGCGGCTCCGGCCGCCCGGAAGGCCCCGCCGATCCGATGATCCCGCTGGGCCGCAACGGCGAGATGCGCGAGCTGGCCAACCTGGCCGTCTACCTGCTGCATCCGCTGTCGGCCTATGTGAACGGCCAGACCATCGCCATCGACGGCGGCTCCCATCTCGCGGGCGGCGGTGGTTTCGCGCGCCTCGCGTCGTGGGGCGACAAAGAGTGGGAAGAGGCCCGCAACGCCATCAGGGCGACCAACGAGAAGGACCGCGCCCAGCGCACGGTCTGACCGCCGTGCGGTGCGATTGGCTTTCTTCCGAGCAGGGCTCTAGAGTGACTCGCGTCATTTTCGAGTCAGCGTCAGGTCGCATGTCCCAGGTCGCCTATCTTCCGCTCGGCAAGCGCGAGCAGACCAAGGTCCAGAATCGCCAGTCGATTCTGGACGCCGCGCGGGAGGTGTTCGGCGAGCTGGGCTACGACACGGCGACGGTGCGCGACATCATCCGCCGGACCGGCCTCGCGGCAGGCACCTTCTACAACTACTACCGCTCCAAGGAGGAGGTGTTCGCCGCCCTCGCCGACGACGGGGCCAGGCGGTTCTCGCCCGTGCTGAAGAAGCTGCGGGCCGAGTCCGCCGGCTTCGAGGACTTCGTCCGTTCCGCCATCCGCGCCTATTTCGGCTTTCTCGCCGACGAGCACCAGAACTGGCTGGCGCAGCGCCCGCCCGGCGAGGCCCACCCGCACATCCACGGCGAGACCCCGGAGATGGCCGCGGTGTTCGCCGAGGTCCGCGACGCGATGCAGGCCGCCATCGTCCGACACGAGGGCCCGGCCGCCGACCCCGACTACATGGCCGCCGCCTGCATCGCGGTCGCCCGCGAGGTCGGCGACAAGATGCTCGCCCGCCGGCCTATCGACGTGGCGGGCGCGGCGGACTTCGCCACGGACATGATCCTGCATGGGCTGAAGGGCCTGCCCAGGACGAGGGCCTAGATGCCGGCGGTCCGGATCCAGCGGCTGATCCTGCACAAGCTGCTCTCGCTGCCTGCGCCGGTGCTGCGGCTGATGTCCGGCGGCGGCGTGGTCTACCAGGGCGGCCGCACCCTCGACCCGGCGTTCCAGTTCCTCGCCGCCCAGGCCCGCAGCCAGCCGTCCATCACCGCCATGAGCCCGCCGGAGGCGCGGCGCGCCAACCGCGGCGCGCTGGCGGTGCTCACCGCCGATCGGGAGCCGGAGGTGCGGACGGAGGCGCTGACGATCGATGGGCCTGAGGGGCCAATCCCGGCTCGCGCCTACCGGCCCGAGAACCAGGATCCGCACGTCCCGCTGCTGGTCTTCGCCCACTTTGGCGGCGGCGTGATCGGCGATCTCGACACCTCGGAGGCGTTCTGCTCGATCCTGGCGCGGGTCGCCCGCTGCCCGGTGCTGTCGGTGGACTACCGGCTGGCGCCCGAGCACCGCTTCCCGGCCGGACTCGAGGACGTGCTGTTCGCGTACCGCTGGGGCCGCGACAACGCCCGCCGCTTCGGCGCGCCGGAGGGGATCGCCGCGGTCGGCGGCGACTCCATGGGCGGCAACTTCGCGGCGGTGGTCTGCCAGGAGCTGAGGTCCGCGGGCGAGCCGCAGCCCTCCCTGCAGCTGCTCGTCTATCCGTGCGTGGACGTCGCCTGCCAGAGCGCGTCCATGACGACCTACGCCGAGGCCTTCCCGCTCAGCCGCGCCATGATGGACTGGTTCATGGGCCACTATCTCGGACCCAAGGACAGTCCGGACGATCCGCGCCTCTCGCCGCTTCGGGCCAAGGACCTCCGGGGCCTAGCGCCCGCCGTGGTGGTCACCGCTGGCTTCGATCCCCTGCTCGATCAGGGCGAGGCCTACGCGCGACGTCTCCGGGAGGCGGGCGTACCTACGGTCTACCGCTGCTACGATCGCCTGGCCCACGGCTTCACCGCCTTCACCGGCGCGGTGCGCTGCGCCGACGTCGCCTGCCGCGAGATCGCGGGGCTGGTCCGCGAAGGCCTGGAAGGACGCATCGCCTGATGAGAGCGCTCGTCGTCGAACGCCTCGCCCCCGAGTACGCCGGCTGCGTGGTGAAGGATATCCCCACCCCGGACCCCGGACCCGGCGAGGTCCGCATCCGGGTGCGCGCCGCCGCGGTGAACTTCCCCGACCTGATGCAGACCCGCGGCGAGCACCAGCACAAGCCGACCCTCCCCTTCGTCCCCGGCATGGAGCTGGCTGGCGAAGTCGACGCCGTGGGCGAGGGCGTCACCGTCTGGCGGCCCGGCGATGCGGTGGCCGGCGGCGGCCGCGGCGGCATGGCCGAGTACGCCGTCCTGCCCGCAGCGGGCCTGCACCGCGTGCCCGCGGGCATGAGCTTCAGCCAGGCGGCGGGCTATCCGGTCGCCTACCTCACAGCCTATGTGGCGCTGGAGCGCTGCGCCCGGCTGCAGCCCGGCGAATGGCTGCTGGTGCATGGCGCGGCGGGCGGGGTCGGCCTGGCCGCGGTCGACCTGGGCCAGGTGATGGGCGCCAAGGTGATCGCCGCCTCGGCCTCCGACGACAAGCTCGCCGTGATCGCCCGGGAGTACGGGCCCGAGGCGACGGTCAACGTCACCGGCGGCTTCCGGGAGCGGGTGAAGGCGATCACTGGCGGCCGCGGGGCCGACGTCATCTACGACCCCGTCGGCGGCGACGTCTTCGACGAGTCGATCCGCTGCATCGCCTTCGGCGGCCGCATCCTCTCCATCGGCTTCACCTCCGGCCGGCTGCCCGTGCTTCCCGTGAACATCGCCCTCATCAAGGGCTTCTCGGTGATGGGCGTGCGCGCCGGCGAGTACGGCCGCCAGTTCCCCGACAAGGGCCGCGAGAACGTCGAGGCGATCTGGAAGCTCGCCGAGGAGGGCAAGGTGAAGCCCCGCGTGGACCGGGAGTACGCCCTGGACGACTGGCGCGACGCCTTCGAGACGCTCGCCCAGCGCACCGTGGTGGGCAAGACCATCGTAAGGCCGGATCTGTGAGCCACGCGACCCGGATCATGTACATCGAGGACAAGTCGGGTGGCTTAAGCGGGCCGGCGCGGATCGGCCGCGTCGTGTTCTCGAAGTCTGGCCGGTCCCTTACCTATGGAGGCCGCACCTTCCGAAAGCTCAGCGGCGGCTACAAAGCCAACTACATGGACGTCGATAACGGCGACCATTTCTGGATTTCCGGCCCTCGTCGGGACGGGCAGGATGGCCTCCATGCAGAGGTGACCACGGCGGACATGGTGGATGCCGACGTCGCCGACGATTACTGGACCACCATCCGCGGAAAGCAGAGCGCCCCATGACCATTGGCAGCGAGGAAGAGCTTGAGAAGCTGAAGGTGGCCGGCCGGGTCGTGGCCCGCACCCTGGCCGCCATGGGGAAGGCGCTGGAGCCGGGCATCACCACGCGGGAGCTGGACCAGCTGGGCCGCCGGATGCTCGAGGAGGCCGGCGCCCGGTCGGCGCCCGAGCTGACCTACAGCTTCCCCGGGGCGACCTGCATCTCCATCGGCCCCGACGTGGCCCACGGCATCCCCGACGACCGCAAGGTGGCGGCCGGCGACCTGATCAACATCGATGTCTCCGCCGAGGTGGACGGCTTCTTCGCCGACACCGGCGCGAGCTTCGCGGTGCCGCCGACCACGCCCAAGGTGGAGCGCCTCTGCCGCGATGGCCGGCGGGCCCTGTGGAGCGGCATCCGGGCGGTCCGCGCCGGCGGGGAGCTCGCCGCCGTCGGCCGCTCGATCCAGCAGTTCGCCGACCGCAACGGCTACACCCTGGTCCGCAACCTCGCGAGCCATGGCGTGGGTTCGGCCCTGCACGAGGAGCCCACCGAGATCGCCACCTGGCACGACAAGTCCGAGCGGCGGCGCATCCACGACGGCCTGGTCTTCACCATCGAGCCCTTCCTGTCCCTGGGCGCGGACTGGGTGGAGGAGACGGGCGACGGCTGGACGCTGCGTCCGCCGGCCGGCCAGCCCACCGTGCAGTACGAGCACACCCTGGTGGCCACCCCGCGCGGCCCCGTCGTGGTCACCCTGGCCGACTGACGCCCTGCCGATGATCGAGCTCGCGCCGCTGGAGCGCGCCGCGGCCGGGCGCACGCCCGAGCGCGCGGCGCTCGCCTTCGCCGCCCTGCAGGCGCTGGAGCGGGGCGAGCTGTTCGCCGCCGGCGTGCAGCCGCAGGAAGGCTTCGCGCGCCTCGCCCGCACGCTTGCCGCGGTGTTCGGCGATCCCGCCCTGATGCTCTCGGACGGCGAGCGCTGGACGCTGGCCTTCTACGGATCGCTGCTGAACAGCCTGTTCGCCGCCGCCGGCGTCTGGCCGGAGGCGGCGGCGCTCTTCACCCTGGACTCGCCGCACGCCGGTCCCGTCGCGCCGGAGTTCGCCCAGGCGCTGGGCCTGATCGCCACCTCCCCCGTGCTGACGGCGCGCGGAGCGGACCGGCGCGAGCGCCTTCTCTGGGACGCCGAGGGGCTGGAGGGGCAGCCCCTGCCGGGCGGCCTGGCGGCCGTCACGCTCGCCTCCGCCGCCTGGATGAGCTGCAGCTATGCGGCCGGTCCGGAGAAGCACGCCCTCAAGCCGGTCCTGAACCGCGCCTTCCGCCGCCTGCTAGACGAGCTCGGCCTGCGGGACCTTCCGCCGCCTCAGGCGGAGGCCCGCCCGGAGCGGCCGACGCTGCTGGTGATGGCCGAGGTGATCCACGCCGCCCACGTCCAGTACCGCTACTTCGGCCAGTACCTGCGCCAGCTCCGCACCCGCTTCCGCCTCGTCCTGGTCGCGCCGAGGAAGGAGCTAGGCGCCGCCGTCGAGGCCCTGTTCGACGAGGTCTTCGCCTTCGATCCGGCAGCCGTCGACTTCGCACCCGAGGTGTTGCGGTTCGTGGGCGCCACGGCCCCGGACATCGTCTTCTGGCCCAGCGTCGGCATGGCCCGCTGGGGTCCGCTGCTGGCCAACCTGCGCCTGGCGCCCCTCCAGATGACGGCGCTCGGCCATTCCGCGTCCACCTTCATCCCGGCGATCGACTACTACCTGACCGAGGAAGGCTATGTGTCGGACCCGGGCCTGTTCTCCGAGCGCCTGCTGCTCCTGCCCGATGCGACCCTGCGGTTCGAGCGGCCGCCGGGCTACGCCCGCGTCGCGCCGCAGATCCGCGAGACGGCGGACCCGGTGCGAATCGCCGTCCCCAGCAACGTCCTGAAGCTCAACCCCGCCTTCCTGCAGATGCTCGGCCGGGTCCGGCGCGAGGCGGGCCGACCGGTCCAGCTCCACCTGTTCCCGAACGCGCCCCTGCTCACCGTATCGTCCCTGCGCGCGGCGGCCGGGCCGCTGCTGGAGGGGGCGGTCGTCTATCCCAGGCTTTCGCCCCAGGCCTATCTGGAGGCGCTGAACGCCTGCGACATGGTGCTGAGCCCCTGGCCTTTCGGCGGCCTGCACAGCGTGGTGGACGCGCTGCGCCAGGGCCTGCCGGTCGTCGCCATGGACCGCCCCGAGCCGCACGGCCGCACCGACGCCATGATCCTGCGCCGGCTGGGGATGCCGGACTGGCTGGTCGCCCGGACCGAGGACGAGTACCTGGGCGCCGCCCTGCGCCTGATCGGCGACGACGCCGTCCGCCTGGAGGCCAGCCGGGCGGCGCTGGCCCGCGACGTGGACCGGGTGATGTTCGGCGACGCGGAGACGCCGCTCGGCTCCGACGTGGTCGATCTCGTCTGGGCCGTCTTCTGCCGCCACGAGGCGATCCAGGCGGACGGCCGGCGCGCCTGGCGCCTCGCGGACCTCGCGACCCTGCCCTAGCCGGCGCCGTTGACATCCCCCGGCGGTTCCACTATCCACCGCCGCTCGATTTTGGACCCGGAGCTTTTCTCGTGAAGCGCACCTTCCAGCCCTCCCGCCTCGTGCGTGCGCGTCGTCACGGCTTCCGTCTGCGCATGTCCACGAAGAACGGCCAGAAGATTCTCGCCCGCCGCCGCGCCAAGGGCCGCAAGCGCCTGAGCGCCTAAGCCGCGCGCTGAGCTATGGTGTCCGCGTGCCGGACGCCGTCTTTCCGATCGAACGTCTGAAGAAGCGCAGCGAGTTCCTCGCCTGCGCCAAGGCCCCCTCGTGCGCGAAGGGGGCCGTTCTCGTTCAGGCCCTGCCCCGCGAGGACGACCGGCCCCTGGTCCGCGCTGGCTTCACGGCCACCAAGCGCATCGGCGGGGCCGTCCAGCGCAACCGCGCCAAGCGCCGGATGAGGGAGGCCGCCCGCCTCCTCCTGCCCGAGTTCGCCCGCCCCGGGTTCGACTATGTGTTCATCGCCCGCGGCGGCGTGACCACCCGCGAGTGGCCGCGTTTGCTTGACGATGTGAAAAGCGCGCTGATAAGGCTCGCCGCCGACCGCGAGCGCCCCGACGTGAAGGCCCCGCGCCCTGCTGCCCCGACGACGGACCGCACCCCCTAAATGCAAAGCGACGACAACAGCCGCAACACGATCATCTTCATCGTCGCTGCGGTCATCCTCTTCATCGCCTACCAGTTCTTCGTGCTGGAGCCCGCCCAGAAGCGGCGGCAGGCGGAATTGGCGCGCCAGGCGCCGGCCGCCAGCCAGGTCCAGCCGGGGGTCTCCGCCGCGGCGGTCCCGCAGGTCCCGCAGGCCATGACCCGCCAGGCGGCCGTGGCCGCCACGCCGCGGATCCCGATCGCCACGCCCTCGGTGCGCGGCTCCCTGTCGCTGCGCGGCGCGCGGATCGACGACCTGTTCCTCACCGAGTACCGCGAGACGGTGAAGAAGGACTCGCCGCCGGTCGAGCTGCTGCGGCCCGAGGGGACCCAGTTCGCCTGGTTCGCCGACATCGGCTGGACCGGCGCCAATGTGCCCGGCCTGCCCACCGCCGACACCGTCTGGACCCTGGTCCAGGGCTCCACCCTCGCCCCCGGCCAGCCGGTGGTGCTGCAGACCACCAACGGCGCAGGCCTGACCTTCACCCGCAAGATCGAGGTCGACGACCGCTTCCTGTTCACGATCACCGACACGGTGGCCAACACCTCCGGCCAGGCGATCACCATCGCCCCCTACGCCTCCGTGCAGCGCCAGGGCGTCCCGAAGGAGCTGGGCACGAACCAGATCGTCCACGAGGGCGCGGTCGGCTGGCTCGACGGCAAGCTCCGTCAGGTGAAGTACAAGAAGTGGCTGAAGGACGGTGGCGGCCCCGCCTACACCTCGACCGGCGGCTGGGTCGGCATCACCGACAAGTACTGGCTCACGGCCCTGATCCCGGGCGGCGCCGAGCGCGTCACCGGCCAGTTCCGCCAGACGAACGCCGGCGCCCTGTCGATCTTCGACGCCAACTACGTGGGCGAACCCCGGACGATCCCCGCCGGCCGCCAGATCACCGAGACCACCCACTTCATCGCCGGCGCCAAGCGCGTGCCGCTTCTGCGCCAGTACCAGCAGCAGCTCGGCGTGGAGCGACTGGACTGGGCGGTCGACTGGGGGAACTTCTGGTTCCTCACCCGGCCGATCTTCTCCTTCCTGGCCTTCATCTCGCAGCACGTCCTGAACTTCGGCGTGGCCATCCTGCTGCTGACCGTCGTCGTGCGGCTGATCTTCTTCCCGCTGGCCAACAAGCAGTACGAGTCGCTGACCAAGATGAAGAAGGTGCAGCCCCAGATGGAGGAGCTGCGCAAGAAATATAAGGACGACCCCGCCAAGCAGCAGCAGGAGCTGCTCGCCCTCTACCAGCGCGAGAAGGTCAATCCGCTCGCCGGCTGCCTGCCGCTGCTGCTGCAGATCCCGGTCTTCTACGCCCTCTACAAGGTGCTGACCGTCACCATCGAGATGCGCCATGCGCCGTTCGTGGGCTGGATCCAGGACCTCTCGGCGCGCGATCCCACCACCATCTGGACCCTGTTCGGCCTGATCCCCTGGGATCCGGCGTCGGCGCCGCTGATCGGCGGCTTCCTGGACGGGGCCCTGCACCTGGGCGTGCTGCCGCTGCTCTACGGCGTGACCATGTGGCTCACCACCTCGATGAGCCCGCCCGCGCCCGATCCCATCCAGCAGCGCATCTTCCAGCTGATGCCGCTGATGTTCACCTTCATTATGGCGCCCTTCGCCGCGGGCCTGCTGCTCTACTGGACCTGGTCCAACGTGCTGACGATCCTGCAGCAGTACGTGATCATGCGCCGGTTCAAGGTGGACAATCCGATCGACCGGCTGATCCGCAAGTTCACCGGAAAGCCGGACCCCGCCACATGACCGACGCCGCCTTCGACGCCGAGGCGCTGGAGGCGGCGCGCGTCCTGTTCGCGGGCGAGGCGAAGTTCCTCATGGGCGCGGTCGCCATGGACGGCCTGCCCGACACGGACCTGCCGGAGGTGGCCTTCGCCGGCCGCTCCAACGTCGGCAAGAGCTCGCTGATCAACGCGGTGACCGGCCGCCTGCGTCTGGCCCGGTTCTCCAACGAGCCCGGCCGCACGCGCGAGGTGAACTTCTTCGTCATCGGCGACAACCAGCTGCGGCTGGTCGACCTGCCCGGCTACGGCTTCGCCCGGGCCTCCAAGGGCGTGGTGAAGAAGTTCCAGAACCTGGGCCGCGACTACCTGCGCGGCCGGCCGAACCTCAAGCGCGCCTTCCTGCTGATCGACTCCCGCCACGGCCTGAAGGAGGTGGACGAGGAGGCCATGGCCGCCTTCGACACCGCCGCGGTCAGCTACCAGATCATCCTGACCAAGGCCGACAAGCTGAAGCCGTCCGAGGTCGCCGACGTGGTCGCGCGCACCCAGGCGAAGATCGCCAAGCGCCCCGCCGCCTTCCCGCGCGTGCTGGCCACGTCGTCGGAGAAGGGGACCGGCATCCCCGAGCTGCGCGCCGAGATCGTCGAGGCCTGCGCGCTCTAGGCGGACCTAGCGTCAGAGCGCTAGGTGACGGGCGAAGGAGAGGAAATCCGATGCTCACCACCGAAGGCCGCGCCACCTGCGACGAAGACATGAACCTGTTCCGCGACCAGGTGCGGAAGTTCTTCGACCGCGCGCTGATCCCCAACCTCGACCGCTGGGAGGAGGAGGGCGTCGTCGACCGCAGCTTCTGGACCGCCTGCGGCGAGGCCGGCCTGCTCTGCCCCACGGTCCCGCCGGAGTACGGCGGCCTGGGCCTCGACTTCCGCTACAACGCGGTGATTGACGAGGAGCTCTCCTACGCGGGCTCCTCGGCCGGCATCACCCTGCAGTCCGACATCGTCGCCGACTACATCGTCAACTACGGCTCGGAAGAGCAGAAGCAGAAGTGGCTGCCGAAGATGGTCTCCGGCGAGGCGATCACCGCCATCGCCATGACCGAGCCGGGCACGGGCTCCGACCTGCAGGGCGTGCGCACCACCGCGCGCAAGGACGGCAACCACTACGTGGTCTCGGGCTCCAAGACCTACATCACCAACGGCCAGAACGCCGACCTGATCATCGTCGTGGCCAAGACCGACCCGAACGCCGGCTCCAAGGGCATCTCGCTGATCCTCGTCGAGGCCGACCGGGAAGGCTTCAAGCGCGGCCGCAACCTCGACAAGGTCGGCCAGAACTCCGCCGACACCTCGGAGCTGTTCTTCGAGGACGTGCGCGTGCCGATCACCAACTGCCTGGGCGAGGAGGGCCGCGGCTTCGCCTACCTGATGAGCCAGCTGCCGCAGGAGCGGCTGGGCATCGCCGTCTCGGCCCAGGCCGGCGCCCAGCGCGCCTTCGACGAGGCGGTGAAGTTCACCAAGGAGCGCAAGGCCTTCGGCCAGTCGATCTTCGACTTCCAGAACACCCGCTTCACCCTGGGCGCCCTGAAGGCCAAGCTGCAGGCCGGCTGGGCCCACCTCGACTGGGCGATCCAGCGCCACCTGGAGGGCAAGCTCACGGCGGCGGAAGGCTCCGCCGCCAAGCTGTTCCACACCGAGCTGCAGTGGGAGGCCTGCGACACCGCCCTGCAGCTGCACGGCGGCGCCGGCTATATGAACGAGTACCCGATCGCCCGCCTCTGGCGCGACGCCCGGGTGCAGCGGATCTACGGCGGCACCAGCGAGATCATGAAGGAAGTCGTGGCGCGCTCCATCTGAACTCCGCTCATCCCGGCGGAAGCCGGGATCCCAGCCGACTCAGATCAAGCTGCGCGACCGAGCCACGCGATCCGACTCCGCTTGGGCCCCGGCTTTCGCCGGGGTGAGCGGATCATCTTGCCTTCACCACCTCGCCGCCCTTCATCACGAAGACCGGCTTCTCCAGCACGGTGACGTCGGCCAGCGGGTCGCCCTTCACGCCGACCAGGTCTCCGTAGCGCCCAGTCGCCACCTGGCCGACGTCCTTCTCCCAGCCGAGCGCCTGGGCGGCGTTCACCGTCGCCGCCTGGATCGCCTGCAGCGGGGTCGCGCCATAGCGCACGAGCACCGCGAACTGCTTGGCGTTCTCGCCGTGCGGATAGATGCCGGCGTCGGTGGCGAACACCTGCTTCACCCCGCCCTTCAGGCTCTTGCGGAAGTTCTCCCGCTGCAGCTCGCCGATCTCGCGGTCCTTGCGCAGGTTGTCCTCGAGCACGCCGTTCTTCTTGCCCTCGGCCTGGGTGTAGTCGGTGTTGTAGATGTCCATGCCGAAGTAGGTGCCCTTCTGGGCCGCAAGCCGGACGCCCTCGTCGTCCACCAGGCTGACGTGCTCGATGGTGTCGACGCCGGCGCGGATGGCGTCCTTGATGCCCGCCGGCCCGTGGGCGTGGGCGGCAACCTTCAGGCCCGCCATGTGCGCCTCCTCGACGATGGCGGTCATCTCGGCGAGGCTGAGCTGCTGGGCGCCGACCGAGGGTCCCCGCGAGAACACCCCGCCGGTCGCGCAGATCTTGATCACCTGGGCGCCGTACTTCTTGGCCAGCCGCACCTTGGCGCGGCCCTCCTCGGGGCTGTCCACGGTGTAGGGGCTTTTCTCGGCCATGGACGGCGGGAAGAAGGTCGAGTCGCAGTGGCCGCCGGTGGCGCCCAGCGCATAGGTCGCCGTGACGACCCGGGGACCCGGGATGTAGCCCCCGTCGATCGCCTCGCGCAGACCCACGTCGGCGTAGAACTCCGAGCCCACGTTGCGCACGGTGGTGAAGCCGGCCTCCAGGGTGTCCTTCGCGTGCCGCGTGGCCACCGCCGTCCAGAAGGCGTCGGAGTATTCCAGGTAGTTGTAGCCGCCGATCTTGGCGACGCTGGTCAGGTGCACGTGCATGTCGATGAGCCCGGGCAGCAGGGTCACGCCGGGGAGGTCCACGCGGCTGGCGCCCGCCGGGACCGCATCGCCCTGCCGCCCTACCGACGTGATCCGCCCGTCGGTGACCACCACCAGCGGCCGCTCCACATAGCGGCCGGTCGTCACGTCCAGCAGCCGGTCGGCGCTCACCGCCACGGTGGCCGCCTGCGCCGCACCTGCGAGCAGCGTCGCCGCCACTGCGGCCACGGCCGCCGTCCCAAGATCCTTACGCACCGTCACATCCCCCCGAATTCCAGGTCCGTTTCCCGCTTAGCACGCCGGGGGCCGCGTGACAGGGGAGGCGGCGTCCGCTATCGGACCCGCGACCGACGGCGACGGAGCAGGACGGGTGACCGAGACGAGCGAAGGCCAGGGCTGGGCGACGGCCAAGACGCTCGCGGAGGCCCTGCCGTACATCCAGATCTACGATCGCGAGACCGTGGTCATCAAATACGGCGGCCACGCCATGGGCGAGGAGCAGGTGGCCAAGCTGTTCGCCGCCGACGCCGTGCTGCTGAAGATGCTGGGCGTCCATCCCGTAGTGGTCCACGGCGGCGGGCCGCAGATCTCAGCCTGGCTGGCCAAGGCGGGCGTGAAGTCCACCTTCGTGGACGGCCTGCGCGTCACCGACGAGGCGACAATGGAGGTGGCCGAGATGGTCCTCTCCGGGGCGATCAACAAGGAGATCGCCAACTGGATCACCCAGGCCGGCGCCGAGGCCGATGTGCGCGGCGTGGGCCTGTCGGGCAAGGACGCCCGGATGCTGACCGTCGAGAAGGTCACCCGCACCAAGAAGGACCCGGAGTCCGAAGTGGAGCGGATGGTCGACCTGGGCTTCGTGGGCGAGCCGAAGAAGGTCGATCCCAAGATCATCGAGGCCCTGCTCTACGCCGAGGAGGACTACATCCCGGTCGTGGCGCCGATCGGCGTCTCGGAGACCGGCGAGACCTACAACATCAACGCCGACACGGTGGCCGGCGCCCTGGCCGGCGCGCTGAACGCCAAGCGCATGCTGCTGCTCACCGATGTGGCGGGCGTCCTGGGCAAGGACGGCGAGCTGATCCGCCAGATGACCGTCGCCGAGGCCCGCAAGGCGATCACGGACGGTGTGGCCACCGGCGGCATGATCCCCAAGCTGGAGACCGCCATCTCCGCGGTGGAGGCCGGGGTGGAGGCCGTGGTCATCCTCGACGGCCGCCGCCCGCACGCCATGCTGGTGGAGCTGTTCACCGAGCACGGCGCGGGCACCCTGATCTGCGAATGAGCGCCGACCTCACCCGCGCCGACCTCAGGCACATCGACACCTGGCTGTTCGATCTCGACAACACCCTCTACCCGGCCGAGTCCGGCTTCATGGGCGAGATCGAGCGGCGGATGACGGCCTATGTGATGCGGGTGACCGGCCTTGAGCGGGACGAGGCCTACCGGCTCCAGAAGCAGTACCTGGCCGACCACGGGCTGACGCTGATCGGCATGATGCGCCATCACGGCGTGGATCCGCTGGAGTTCCACGCCCTGTTCCACGACCTGTCGCTGGAGGCCCTGGCGCACGACCCGGACATGATCGCCGCCATCGCCCGCCTGCCCGGCCGCCGGCTGATCTTCACCAACGCCGACGACGTCCACGCTGAGCGGGTGCTGGCGAGGCTCGGCCTTGCGGACCTGTTCGAGGACGTCTTCCACATCGGCAGCTCCGGCTACACGCCGAAGCCCGATCCGGCCGCCTTCGCGGCCATGAACGCCGCCCACGGCGTCGCGCCGGAGATGGCCGCCTTCTTCGAGGATTCCGAGCGCAACCTGGCGCCCGCCGCCGACCTCGGCATGACCACCGTGCTCGTGGGCTCGCACGCGCCCGCCAGCACCGCCCCCTTCGTCCACCACCGCACCGCGCGCCTGGCCGACTTCCTGGCCGGCGCCCAGGTCAGGGAAGCCGCCTGAGAATGATCGAAGAGCTGAAGCGCGTCATCGAAGCCGCCTGGGAAGCCCGGGACGGGATCAACACCGGCACCCAGGGCGAGGTCCGCGACGCCGTGCGCGAGACCATCGAGCTGCTGGACACCGGCGCCCTGCGCGTCGCCGAGCGCCAGGCCGACGGCGCCTGGGTCACCCACCAGTGGGCCAAGCAGGCGATCCTGCTGCTGTTTCGCCTGACGCCCAACGCCGTGATCGAGGCCGACGCGCCGGGCCCCTACTGGGACAAGGTCCCGCTGAAGTTCTCCGGCTGGGACGCCGCCCGCTTCGAGCAGGCCGGCTTCCGCGCCGTGCCGGGCGCCATCGTCCGCAAGGGGGCCTTCATCGGCAAGGGCGTGGTGATGACCCCGTCCTTCGTGAACATCGGCGCCTATGTCGACGAAGGGACCATGGTCGACACCTGGGCCACGGTCGGCTCCTGCGCCCAGATCGGCAAGAACGTGCACCTCTCCGGCGGCGCGGGCATCGGCGGGGTGCTGGAGCCCCTGCAGGCCAATCCTACGATCATCGAGGACAACTGCTTCATCGGCGCCCGCTCGGAGGTAGCCGAGGGCGTGGTGGTGCGCGAGGGCTCGGTGCTCTCGATGGGGGTCTACCTGACCTCCACGACGCCGATCGTGAACCGCCGCACCGGCGAGGTGACCACCGGCGAGGTGCCGCCCTATTCGGTGGTCATGTCGGGGTCGCGGCCCAACGCCCACGACCCCAGCCTGCCGTCCACCTACTGCGCGGTGATCATGAAGACGGTGGACGAGCGCACCCGCTCCAAGACCAGCATCAACGAGCTGCTCCGGGACTGACCCGGAGCGGCCCGCTCACCCCAGGGCGTAGGGCCGGTAGGGTCCAAGGATCAGCTGCTCGAACACGCCGACGCCTTCCTGCGGCGCCTCGCCGGGCGCCTCGAAGGTGGCGCGGCTGATCGCCTGGATGTGGAAGTTCTCCATGGCGCCCATGTCGACGCTGGCGAGGTCGATGTCCTCGCGCGCCACCGCCAGGTCACCCTTGAGCGCGCCGTGGCGCCAGTCGCCGCCGTAGCCGATCCCGCGCATCAGGAAGGTGGTGACGGGCTCCAGCTTCACCGTCGCCTCGCCCTGGGCGAGCGGGATCTTCAGCGTGCCCGAGCGGGCGTGCCGCGTGCCGGGGATCAGCTCCACGTCCTCCATCCGCGCCGCCTCGGCGTGCCAGCCGCCGCCCTCGCCCGCGCCGTCGGGCAGGATCACCGCCCGGGTGTTCCAGGCCTGGCCGTCGGGGTCGGCGTTGACGTGGAAGAAGACGCTGCGGTCCTGGAAGTTGACCGGCGTCCACTGCCAGAAGAAGCCGGTCAGCCCTGCGCCGGGCGTCGGCTGCGGGTCGGGGGCGCCGACCGGCCGGATGCCCCAGGAGCGGTCGCGCGAGCCCGTCCAGCCCGCGACCTCGCGGCGCTCGCCGTCCACCTCCAACCAGCCCGAGACGCGGACGTTCTGGGTCAGGCGCGTGTAGTCCATGAACAGGCGCGGGCCGAGCCGCTTGACGAAGCGGGGCTCCTCGATCGGGAAGGCGCGGCCCTCGAAGACGAGGTCGGCCGCCAAGCCTTCCGCGCCCTCCACCACCACCCGGAGCTTCTGCAGCGGCTCGAGGATCTCGATGCGGATCGGGCCGACCGTGAGGTCCATCCGCTCCATGCCCAGCACGCGGGAGGCGTGCAGGCAGTACTGCTTGCCGCCGCGGATCACCGAGAGGTGCGCGTCGGCCACGTTCAGCGCCGGATAGACGCCGAAGGCGACCGCGAAGAAGTCGCGCCCGTCGGGCGAATAGCCGTTGAAGAAGTAGCGGTCGTAGAAATTCCGGTCCGAGCCCGCGTAGGCGATCGGCTCCGGCGTCTGGTGGATGGGGTAGTCGTCGCCCTTGGTCAGCATGTTCCCTCCCGTGGAGCGCTTTTCGCCCCCGCGCTCTGGCCGACCTTACGTCCGGTCAGTCTTGCGACTTTTCGGTGTGGCGTATCATGGTTGGCTGACAACAAGGCAAGGGAGGCGCCCCCGGCTCCGGGCGGCGTAAGGGCGACATGAGCGTGATGAGCGCCACGGACCATCGCATCCCGCAGGATGTGGCGGAACAGCTGGTCAATCCGGTGGCCTATGCCGACGGCCGCATCCACGAAGCCTATAAGTGGCTGCGCCGCAACGAGCCGTTCGGCGTCGCCGATGTGGAGGGCGTGGACCCCTTCTGGGTCGCCGTGCGCCACGCCGAGATCCTGGAGATCAGCCGCCAGAACAGCCTGTTCCTGAACGGCGCCCGCAACCCGGTCATCACCTCCCAGGCCGCCGACCGCAAGGTGCGCGAGATGATGGGCGGCAGCCCGCACCTGCTGCGCACCCTCATCCACATGGATGAGCCCGACCACATGAAGTACCGGGCGCTCACCCAGGCCTGGTTCATGCCCCAGAACCTGCGCTCCATGGAGGACCGCATACGGGTGATCGCCAGGGCGGCGGTGGATCGGCTGCTGGCCACGGGCGGACGCTGCGACTTCGTCAGCGACGTCGCCCTGCACTACCCGCTGCACGTGATCATGAGCATCATGGGCGTGCCGGAGGCGGACGAGCCGCGCATGCTGAAGCTCACCCAGGAGATCTTCGGCGCCGCCGACCCCGAGCTCAGCCGCGCGGCCCAGGCGGAGAAGGACGTCCCGATCGAGGAGCGCCAGCTCGACTTCAGCGTCATCACCGACTTCTTCGACTACTACCGCCGCTTCTCCGAGGAGAAGCGGAAGAACCCCTCCGACGACCTGGGCAGCCTGATCGCCAACAGCACCATCGACGGCCAGCCGCTCTCCGACCTGGAGGCGATGAGCTATTACATCATCGTCGCCACCGCCGGCCACGACACCACCTCGTCCTCCACCGCCGGCGCCATGTGGGCGCTGGCCCAGAACCCCGGCGAGTTCGCCAAGGTGAAGTCCGACCTCTCGCTGATCCCCTCCCTGGTGGACGAGAGCATCCGCTGGACGACCCCGGTGAAGACCTTCATGCGCACGGCCGCCGAGGACACGGAGGTCGCCGGCCGGACGGTGAAGAAGGACGACTGGATCATGCTCTGCTACGCCTCCGGCAACCGGGACGAGGCGGTGTTCGAGGACCCCTTCCTATTCCGCGTCGACCGCAAGCCCAACCGGCACCTGGCGTTCGGCTACGGCGCGCACCTGTGCCTGGGCCAGCACCTCGCGAAGATGGAGATGCGGGTCCTCTGGGAGGAACTGCTGCCGAGGCTGAAGTCGGTGGAGCTCGACGGCGAGCCGGCCATGAGCGAGGCGGTGTTCGTCAACGGCCCCAAGCGCCTGCCCATCCGCTTCGAGCTCGCCTGACCTTGGCCCATCCGCTGGAGCCGCGGGTCGCGGCCTACATCTCCGGCCGGCTGGGGTGCGACGTGGCCGTGGAGGCCATGGAGCGCATCTCCGGCGGCGCGAGCCGCGAGACCTACCGCTTCGTCGCCCGCTGGACCGAGGCCGGGACGCCGCGCGAGCGGAAGATGATCCTCAGGCGCGACCCGCCGGCCAGCCTGATCGACACCGAGCGGAAGATCGAGTTCGCCGCCTACCGCGCCTTCCACGGCTCGGCCGTGCCGGTGCCCGAGATGCTGTGGCTGGAGGAGGAGGACGGCCCCCTCGACCATCCCTTCTTCATCGCCGAGGAGCTGGCCGGCTTCCAGGCCGCGCCGCAGGTGCTGCTGTCCGGGATGTACGACGCCGTCCTGCCGAAGGTGGCCGAGCGCAAGTGGACGATCCTGGGCGAGATCGCCCGCGCCGATCCCGCCGCGCTGGGTCTGACCGAGGTGATGGAGGCGCCGGCGCCCGAGGCCTGCTGGCGCCGCGAGCTCGCCTACTGGGAGGCGGCGCTGGCCCGCGACGAGGCCGAGCCCCTGCCGATCACCCGGGCCGCCATCCGCTGGCTGAAGGCCAATCCCCCGCCGCCCGCCCAGAAGCTCTCCGTCGTCCATGGCGACTACCGGACCGGCAACTTCCTGTTCGACGAGGCGGGCGAGATCCACGGGATTCTGGACTGGGAGATGTGCCACCTGGGCGACCCGCTGGAGGACCTCGCCTGGGGCTTCAACCCGGTGTGGGGCTTCGGCCAGCCGGACAAGGCCGGCGGGCTCCTGCCGCAGGCCGAGGCGACCGACATCTGGGAGAAGGCCAGCGGGCTGAAGGCCGATCCCGCGGCGCTCCGCTGGTGGGTCCTGTTCAATTGCGTGAAGGGCCAGGCCATCTGGGTCGGCTCCGCGCGCGCCTTCCTCGACGGCGGCAATCGGGAGCCGATCATGATCTATCCCGCCTGGTGGCTGATCAACGCCCAGGACCGGGCGATCCTGAAGGTGATGGGCCGGCTATGAACCCTCCCGTCCCCGCGGTTCTCGCAGAACTCGCGAACCTGGCGCTCCGCTACACCCTGCCCGACGCGCCGCCGGCCGAACGGGCCAGCAACCTCGGCCTCTCGGCCATGCTGCTCACCCTGGCCGCCGAGGTGTGGGACGGCGCCGCCGCCAACCTGGTCGAGGAGAACCGGGCGATCCGCACCCTGCTGGGCGACGCCGGCGAGGACGCCGACCTGCGCCTGTCGGCGCTCAAGGCCGAGAACGACCGCCTGCGCGCCGCGCTCATCGAAGCCCACGCCGCCGCCGAGCAGGCGGGCGACACGGCCCGTCAGGACGCCATCTGGGCCGAGCTCCTCGCCTCCACGGAACGGCGGAAGCTGTCGATCTCGCTGGTCTAGGCGAGCAGGGCCAGGGTCCGCGCGTCGGCCGCGCCGCCGTAGTAGCGCGCCAGCGCCTCCCCGAAGCGCGGCTCGTCCGGCGCGGCCGCCCGGAAGAGGGTCATGGACGAGCGGAACTTCATGTCGTCGGGGCTGCCGAAGATCTCGTGCGCCGAGCGCCCCTGCACCGCCAGCACCGCGTCCGTGCAGGCCAGGAGCCGCGGCCCCAGCACCGCATGGCTCAGGTAGGCCCGCGCCTCGTCTAGCCCCGAAATGGCGTAGCGCTGGGCCATGGCGCTGAAGCCCAGCCCGGCGAGCTGGGGGAAGACGAACCACATCCAGTGGCTGCGCTTGTCGCCGGCCCGTAGCTCCGCCAGCGCCCGGTCGTAGGCGCCCGCCTGGGCGTCGACGAAGCGCTGCAGGTCGAAGGGATCGCTCATCCCCTACCTTCTCACGGCGCCACCGGCTGCAGGAAGGTCCGCTCCTCGGAGAGGATGAATCGCTGCGCCTGCGCCATGCGGAAATTGGCGGCGCCCGCCGGGTCGGTCTTCAGCCGCGCGCGGTAGGCCTCGTAGGCCGTCAGGCTGTCGAAGGAGATCAGCGCCAGGGCGACGTTGTTGGTCCCCTCGTGCGGCAGCCAGTAGCCGAGCAGGTCGCCGCCGCACGCGGGGATGATGGTCAGCCAGTTGCGGGCATAGGCCTCGAAGGCGTCGCGCTGGAAGGGGTCGATGACGTAGCGGATGCAGCAGGTGACGGTCATGGGGTCCTCGGGTTGCGGTGGGCGGAGGCTTAGCCGTCCGCACCCGCGGCACGTTTCGTTCCGGACCGAAGCATGGCCGCCCGTTCCGGGCTAAGGTGGCGGCATGAGGCTCGGGCCCGACATCACCCGCATCGCCGCCCTGCTGGGGGAGCCGGCGCGCGCGAACATGCTTTCCGCGCTGATGGGCGGCCAGGCCCTGACCGCCGGCGAGCTCGCCCGCGAGGCCGCGATCACGCCCCAGACCGCCAGCGCCCACCTGGCCCGGCTGGAGGCGGGTGGCCTGCTCACCCGCCGCCGCCAGGGTCGCCACAGCTACTTCACGCTTGCGGGGCCCGACGTGGCCGAGGCCATGGAGCAGCTGATCGTGCTGGCCGGGCGCGCCGGCCACCTGCGCACCCGTCCCGGTCCCCGCGATCCGGCGCTGCGCCGCGCGCGGGTCTGCTACGACCACCTGGCGGGCGACGCCGGCGTGGCCATGCTCGACGCCCTGATCGCTCAGGGGCGCGTCGCGGACCACGACGGCGCGCTGGCCCTCACCGCCGAGGGCCGCGCCTTCGCGTGCGAGTTCGGCCTCGACCTCGAGCCCCCCGGCCGCCGGCCCCTCTGCAAGGCCTGCCTCGACTGGAGCGTGCGCCGCAGCCACCTGGCCGGGGTCATGGGCGCGGCCCTGCTGTCGCGCATCTACGCCCTCGGCTGGGCGCGGCGGATCGAGGGCACCCGCGTGGTCCAGTTCAGCGCCCCGGGCGAGGCGGCTTTCCGGGCGACCTTCAAGGTTCCGCTCTGATCCGCTGAGCCGGACGGGTGACAAGCCGGCCAACCTCGGCTTTGCTGCCGACCTTTCCAGACCGAACCATTTCATAGGGACGATTTCATGCCACCACGGATGCTGCCCGAGCCCACGCCGGAGACCCGGCATTTCTGGGACGGGTGCAGGGAGGGCGAGCTCCGCCTTCAGCGCTGCACGGCCTGCGACGGCCAGGCCTACTTCCCGCCCCGCCCCTTCTGCCCGAACTGCGGCAGCCGCGCGGTGGAGGTGTTCCCCGCCAGCGGCAAGGCGGTCCTCTGGTCCTACGTGATCAACCAGCGCCCGCGCCCGGACATGGGGACCGACCCCTACGCCATCGCGGTGGTGAAGCTCGCGGAGGGGCCGCAGATGATGACCAACATCGTCGGCTGCCCGCAGACGCCGGAAGCCCTGCAGCTCGACATGCCGCTGAAGGTGACGTTCGAGAAGCAGACCGACGACATCACCCTGCCCTTCTTCACCCCGGCGGAGGGCTGATCCGATGAAGCCGAAATCAGTCGCCGTGGTCGGCGCCGCCGAGACCACGAAGATGGGCAAGATCCCGGACGTCTCGGTGATCGGCCTGCACGCCGACGCCGCCCTCAACGCCATGGCCGACGCCGGCCTGAAGCCGTCCGACATCGACGGCGTCGCAACCGCCGGCATCAGCCCGGTGGAGCTGGCCCACTACCTCGGCATCCGGCCGACCTACGCCGACGGCACCAGCGTCGGCGGCTGCTCCTTCATGCTGCACGTCCGCCACGCGGCGGCGGCGATCAACGCGGGGCTCGCCACCACCATCCTGATCACCCACGGCGAGAGCGGCCGATCCCGGGTCGGCGCCGGCGGCTTCGGCCGTTCGCCGTCGAGCCTGATGGGCCAGTTCGAGATGCCCTACGGACCGGTGGGTCCGCCGACCATGTTCACCGTGCCGGTGCTGCGCTACCTGAAGACCTACGGCCTGACGCCGGAGGACATGGCCCCGGTCGCCGTGATCCAGCGGGAGTGGGCGGCGAAGAACCCGCGCGCCAGCTATCGCGACCCGATCACCGTCGACGACGTCATGAACGCCGACATGATCGCCTGGCCGTTCACCAAGCTGATGTGCTGCCTGGTCACCGACGGCGGCGGCGCCCTGATCCTGACCTCGGCCGAGCGGGCGAAGGACTTCCCGCAGAAGCCGGTCTACGTGCTCGGCACGGGCGAGAGCGTCGAGACGCCGATGGTGTCGCAGATGTACGACTTCACCTCGTCCACCGCCTTCCGGATCTCGGGGAAGAAGGCGTTCGAGACCGCCGGCATCAGCCACGACGACGTCGACCACCTGATGATCTACGACGCCTTCGCCCACCTGCCGCTCTACGGCCTGGAGGACCTCGGCTTCGTGAAACCGGGCGAAGCGGCGGCGTTCATCCGGGAACGGAACACCGCGCCGGGCGGCAAGCTGCCGCTGAACACCAACGGCGGCGGGCTCTCCTACATGCATTCCGGGATGTACGGCATGTACGCCCTGCAGGAGAGCGTGCGGCAGATGCGCGGGATCGCCCCCGCCCAGGTGCCGGGCGCGAAGATCAGCGTCGCCCACGGCGTCGGCGGCATGTTCGCCGCCTCGGGCACGATCATCTTCTCCAACGAGGCGCCCTGATGAGGCGCCGGGCGGGGCTGGCGGCGGCGTTCGCCCTGCTGGCCGCGCCCGCCGCCGCCCAGGACCTCACCCTGACCGGCGTCATGATCGGGGCGGACCACCAGACCTACCGGGAGGTCCCGTTCCGGGTGCCGGCGGGGGTCACGGCGGTGACGGTGGAGTTCGCCTACACCGGCCGCGAGCAGAAGAGCGTCATCGAGCTGGGCCTCCGCGACCCGCAGCGGTTCCGGGGCTGGAGCGGGGGCAACAAGGCGCGGTTCACGGTTTCCGAGACCTGGGCCACGCCCTCCTACTTGCCGGGGCCGCTGCCGGCCGGGACCTGGCGGCTGATCCTCGGCGTGCCCAACCTGCGCAAGGACGCCCGCGCCGAATACACCGCCAAGGTCACCTTCGAGCGGAACGGCCGCTTCCAGGGGTTCGCCGAGGCCCCGCTGACGACAGGGCCCGCCTGGTACCGCGGCGACCTGCACCTGCACACCGCCCACTCCGACGGCTCCTGCGCCGCCCAGAGCGGAAAGCGCGCGCCCTGCCCGCTCTACCGCACCCTGGAGGCCGCCGCGGCGCGCGGGCTCGATTTCGTGGCGGTGACCGAGCACAACACCTCCTCCCATCACCAGGCCCTGGCCGAGCTGCAGCCCGCCTTCGACCGGCTGCTGCTGATCCCCGGACGCGAGATCACCACCTTCCAGGGCCACGCCAACGTCTTCGGGACCACCGCCCCGCTCGACTTCCAGCTGGGCGGCCCGCGCGCCCCGACGCTCGGCCGGATTCTCGACCAGGCGGAGGCCGCTGGCGCCCTGGTCTCCATCAACCATCCCGGCCTGCCTTCCGGCGAGGCCTGCATGGGCTGCGGCTGGACAGCGCCCACGGGGGATCGGCGCATCGCCGCGGTGGAGGCGATCAACGGGGGAAATGCGGTGGGGCTCGCCTTCTGGGAGGCGCGGCTGAACGAGGGCCGGCGGGTCACCGCCATCGGCGGATCCGACAACCACGACGCCACCCTCGATCCCGCTCGCGCGCCGGCGGTCGGGGTCCCCACCACCGTCGTCCACGCCGAAAACCTCTCCCAGGCCGCCATCCTCGACGCCCTCCGCGCCGGCCATGCCTTCGTGGACCTCGCCGGCTCCCGCGACCGGCTGCTCGACGTGACGGCCCGGGCCGGAAGCGCCTCGGCTCGCATGGGCGACGTCCTGCGCATTCCCGCCGGCGAGCGCGTCAGCGTCGAGGTCCGGCTGAAAGGTGTTGAGACGGGCCGCCTGGCCTACGCCGGGCCGCTGGCCGCCCGCATCCGGGAGGCCGGCGTCGGGCCGCTCTCGGCCGACGAGACCCGCACCCTCACCCTGGTCGGCGAGCAGCCCCTCTCCGGCTGGCTGCGGATCGACGTCCGCGGCCCCGACGGACGCCTCTGGCTGCTCGGCAATCCCATCTATCTGGAGCCCGCGACCTCCCGGCCCTGAACCGAAGCCAAGCTTCACGAGTTGAGGCGGAGGGAGGATGTGGATGGGTCACGGGGTTTCATCCGTCGTTCGCGCCTGCGCCGCCGCGGCGCTCGCCGCGACGCTTGCGGCCTGCGACCGCGAGCACCGCCCCCTGCAGCCCGCGCCCGGCGCCGAGACGGGGCCGAAGGGCGTGGCGGTGAGCGGCCTCTTCCCCGGCCAGCCCTCGCCCACCCCGACCGATCCGCGGGCCATCGCCTATGAGGGCAACGCCTTCCAGATCAGCCAGGGCCAGACCTACTACACCTGGTTCAACTGCGTCGGCTGCCACTTCAACGGCGGCGGCGGCATCGGCCCGCCGCTGATGGACGACAAGTGGATCTACGGCGGCGACATCGAGCAGATCTATGCCTCCATCGTCCAGGGCCGCCCGAACGGGATGCCGGCCTTCAAGGACAAGATTCCCGAGCAGCAGGTCTGGCAGATCGCCGCCTATGTGAAGTCGCTCTCGGGCGAGGCCGACCGCCTGGCGGCGCCCAGCCGCGCCGACAACCGCATGCGCTCCACCGGCCCGATCAACAACCAGGACCCGCAGGGGCAGAGCGGCGACTCCCCGGCGGCCAAGACGGGCGGCGGCGGATGAGCCAGGACGCACGGCGGGCGCCGGCGGGGGCCCTCCTGGCGCTCCTCCTGGCCGGCTGCAGCGGGATCCAGACGACGCTCGACCCGGCCGGCGACCAGGCGCGCGACATCGACGTGGTCTGGCGCACCATGCTGGTGGTCTGCGGGATCATGTACCTGCTGGTCATGGCCTTCCTGGCGTGGGCCCTGTGGCGCGCCCGCCGGGCGCCCGCTTCCGACATGCCGGTCACGGGCGAGACCGCCGCCGAGCCCGCCCTGCGCCGCGGCCTGGCCGGCTGGGCCGCCCTCATCGCCGCCGGCCTCGTCCTGCTCACCACCGTCAGCTTCCTGGTGGACCGCAGCCTGGCCGAGGCCGGCCCCGACCCGCTGCGCGTGAAGGTCACCGCCAACCAGTGGTGGTGGCAGGTGGAGTACGAAGGCGCCCTGCCGTCGGAGAACGTGCTCACCGCCAACGAACTGCACCTGCCGGTGGACCGGCCGGCGATCATCGAGCTGAAGTCCAACGACGTGATCCACTCCTTCTGGGTCCCGAACCTGGCCGGGAAGATGGACCTGATCCCCGGGCGGACGAACTATGTGGCGGTCACGCCCCGCCGCATCGGCGCCTTCCGCGGTCAATGCGCGGAGTTCTGCGGTTTCCAGCACGCCAAGATGGCCTTCGACGTGAAGGTGGACGACGCGACGGGCTTCGAGGCCTGGACCAGGCGCCAGATCGCGTCCGCCCCCGATCCGGTCTCGCCCGCCGCCGTCACCGGCAAGCAGCTGTTCGGGTCCAAGGCCTGCGTCATGTGCCACCGCGTGCAGGGAACGGACGCGGGCGGGTCCACCGGCCCGGACCTCACCCACCTCATGAGCCGCAGCCACATCGCCGCCGGCACCCTGCCCAACACCCGCGCGGCCCTGCAGGCCTGGATCGCCGACCCGCAGGGGATCAAGCCGGGCACGAAGATGCCCCGTGTCGAGCTGAGCTCCAGCGAGCTCAACGCCGTCGTCGCCTATCTGGAGACGCTGCGGTGAGCGCCTCCCTGACCGGCGTGGAGGCCGCCGAACACGACCGGCTCGAGCGCGCCTGGGCGGAGCGGCCGGGGCTTTGGGGCTTCCTCACCTCGGTCGATCCGAAGGCGATCGGCCGGCGCTACATCGTCACCGGCCTGGTCTTCCTCGTGCTGGGCGGCCTGCTCGCCGCCGCCATGCGCGCGCAGCTCTCCCGGCCCGAGAGCGGACTGATCGACCCGGACCGCTACAACCAGATCTTCAGTCTGCACGGCACGACGATGATGTTCCTCTTCGCCGTGCCGATCATGGAGGCCATGGCGGTCTACCTGACGCCCCTGATGGTGGGCGCGCGGACCATCGCCTTCCCGCGCCTGATCGCGTTCAGCTACTGGATCTACCTCGCCGGCGGGATCCTGATCTGGGTGGCCTTCGCCCTCGACGTGGGGCCGGAGACCGGCTGGTTTTCCTATGTCCCGCTGGCGGGGCCGCAGTTCTCGCCCGGCAAGCGCACCGACATCTGGGCCCAGATGGTGACCTTCACCGAGGTCGCCGCCCTGGCCACCGCCGTCGCCACCGCGGTCACCATCCTGAAGATGCGCGCGCCCGGCATGACGCTCGGCCGCATGCCGCTCTTCACCTGGTCCAGCCTGGTGACGGCCTTCATGATCGTGTTCGCCATGCCGGCGGTGATGCTGTCGACCAGCTTCCTGATCTCCGACCGGCTGATCGGCACCCACTTCTACAACGACGCCGAAGGCGGCTCGACGCTGCTGTGGCAGCACCTGTTCTGGTTCTTCGGCCACCCAGAGGTCTACATCATCTTCCTGCCCGCCCTGGGCTTCGTCTCGGAGATCGTGGCCACCTTCAGCCGGCGCAGCGTGTTCGGCTACCCCGTGATGGTGCTGGCCCTGATCGCCACCGGCTTCCTGGGCTTCGGCCTGTGGGTCCACCACATGTTCGCCACCGGCCTGCCGAGGCTGGGCAACAGCTTCTACACCGCCGCCAGCATGACGATCGCCATCCCCTCCGGGGTTCAGATCTTCTGCTGGATCGCCACCATGTGGGACGGCAAGCCCCGGTTCGCGACGCCGCTGCTGTTCGTGGTGGGCTTCATCGTCACCTTTGTCCTGGGCGGGCTGACGGGCGTGATGCTGGCCTCGGTCCCGCTCGACCTGCAGGTGCACGACACCTACTTCGTGGTCGCCCATTTCCACTACGTCCTGATCGGCGGAGCGGTGTTCCCGCTGCTGGGCGCCATCCACTACTGGTTCCCGAAGGCGATCGGCCGGATGCCGTCGGAGAAGGCCGGGAAGTGGAGCTTCTGGCTGATCTTCTCAGGGTTCCACATCGGCTTCTTCCCGATGCACATCCTGGGGCTCTGGGGCATGCCCCGGCGCGTCTACACCTATCCGGACGACATGGGCTGGGGCGGGCTCAACATGATCGCCTCCGGCGGGGCCTACCTGATGGCCGCCGGCGTGGCCGTCTATCTGCTCAACCTGATCGTCAGCGCCCGGCGCGGGGCGGTGGCGGGCCCCGACCCCTGGAAGGCCGGCGGGCTGGAGTGGGCCACGACCTCGCCGCCGCCGCCCTACAACTTCGGCCTGACGCCGGTGGTCGAGGGCCGCGAGCCGCTGTGGCTCGCTAAGGGCAGGCTGCCGGTGATGACCGGCCTGCACACCGATCACCGGGAGGTGCTGCTGACCACGGTGAGCGACGCCGTTCCGGACGTCCGCGAGGGCTCGCCGCCGCCCAGCATCTGGCCCTTCGTCACCGCGGTGGCGGTCACCGCCCTCTTCCTGGGCTCGATCTTCAACGAATGGGCGCTGGTCTGGCTCTCCCCGTTCGCCGTGCTGGCGGTCCTCGGCTGGTTCTGGCCGCGGCCGTCGCACTCCAAGACCGTCTCGCCTGACGAGCCGCGTGTCCCACCAGGGGCGCTCGCATGACCGCGCGGATCGTCGGCGACCTCTCCCGGCTGCCCTCCGCCGGCTTCCGCCAGCACGGCCTCTGGTTCTGGGCGGGCGCGGGCTTCATGCTGATCGAGGGCGTCGGCTTCCTGCTGGCCTTCGCGGCCTACCTCTACCTGATGAACGGCGCGGTGCAGTGGCCGCTGACCGACCGGGCGCCCGACCTCTTCTGGGGAAGCCTGGGGGCCGCCGTCTTCGTGGGCAGCCTGCTGCCGAACGCCTTCGCCTCCAAGGCAGCGCTCCGGCGCGACCTGGCCGCGACCCGCCGCTGGACGCTGGTCATGGCGCTCCTGGGGATCGCCATCCTGGTCATCCGCGCCTTCGAGTTTGGACACCTGAACACCCGCTGGGACCAGGACGCCTACGGCTCGATCGTCTTTGCCCTTGTGCTGATCCATACCGTCCACCTGATCACCGACTTCCTCGACACCGCCTTCCTGACGGTCTTCCTGTTCACCCACCCGGTGGACACCGAGCGGTTCTCCGACGTCGACGACAACGCCGGCTACTGGGCCTACATCGCCCTCTTCTGGCTGCCGACCTACGCCCTGGTCTACTGGGCCCCGCGGTGGGCGCCATGAGCCTTCGGCTGCGACGCTCCAGCCTCGCCCCCTGGGCAGGCGTCTTCCTGGGCGCGGCCGCCTGGTTCGCCCAGCACCAGGCGGCTTCCAACGCCGTCTACTGGGACTGCCGGCTGGGCGGGCCGTGGCTCACGGCGGGTACGGGGCTGGCCTGCGCCGCGCTGGTGGTCGCCGGGGGCCTGATCTCCTGGCGCGCCCGCGCCGCCCCGCCCTCGAGCGCCGACCGGCCGGAGAGCCGCGACTTCGCAGGCTGGCTGGGCGTCGGCGCCGCCGCCGTCTTCCTGTTCGCGGTCGTCCTGCAGACGATATCGGGCTTCATCGTGCCGGGGTGCTTCCGGTGATCCGTCTGGCGCTCCTCCTGGCCATGGTCCCGGGGATCGCCCTGGCCCACGCGCCGGAGGCCCCCGGCTGGAGCGGGCCCGAGCCCTGGATCGCGCTCCCCTGGCTGCTCGCCGCGGGGCTGTATGGCGCGGGGTTCCTCCGGCTGTGGCGACGATCGGCCAGTGGCCGGCCGGAGATGGCCCGGCGCGGGCAGATCTTCACGCTCGGCCTCCTGACGCTCGCGGTCTCGTCGCTGTCGCCGCTGCACGCCGCCAGCGGCCGCTCCTTCACCGCCCACATGATCGAGCACGAGCTGATCATGCTCGTGGCCGCGCCGCTGTTCGTCTGGTCGCGGCCGCTGGGCGTGATGATCTGGGCCTTCCCCGCCGGCGGGCGCCAGGCGCTGGCCGCCATCCCCCGCAGCCGGGCGGGCGGCGGGCTCTGGCGGTTCTTCTCCGATCCCCTGCTCGCCACCGTCCTGCAGGCCGCGGCCATCTGGATCTGGCACCTGCCCTCGCTGTTCGACCGGGCGCTCAAGCACGAGGGCTGGCACGCCGCCCAGCACCTGTCCTTCTTCGTCACCGCGCTCCTGTTCTGGTCGGCCATGCTGGGCCCGCGCCGCAACGCCTGGATCGCCGCCTTCTGCCTGTTCGCCACCTCGATGATCACCGGGGCGCTGGGCGCGTTCATGGCCCTGTCGGAGAGCCCCTGGTACGGCCCCTACGCCGCCCTGGGCCTGGCCGCCTTCGGCCTGACCCCGGCCGAGGACCAGCAGCTGGCGGGCCTGCTCATGTGGGTGCCGGGGGGGCTCCTGCACGCGATCGTCGCGGTGGCCATCCTCGCCCCGCACCTCAGGAGCGCGCCGATGAAGGAGGCGCACGATGCCTAGCAAAGCCCTGATCGCCGGCCTCGCCGGCGCCGCAGCCGTGCTCGTGATCGGGGGCAGCGTGGTCGGCGACCGGCTGCTGTCGCGCCGGCAGATGCACGAGCGCGTCGCCGTGATGACCGGCGGCGAGCCTGGTCAGGGCGAGGCCGCCATCCAGAGCCGCGCCTGCGGCGGCTGCCACGTGATCCCGGGCGTCTCCGGCGCGAGGGGCAAGGTGGGCCCGCCGCTCACCGGCTTCGCAGGCCGCGTCTACATCGGCGGACGGGCCAGCAACACGCCCGCCAACCTGGTCGCCTGGATCCAGGACCCGCACGCCATCGACCCGCAGAGCGCCATGCCCAACATGGGGATCGGCGAGGCCGAGGCCCGCGACATCGCCGCCTACCTGCTGACCCTCAACTGAGATGGCCGACAAGATGCTTGATTGCGTGGTGATCGGCGCAGGCCCCGCGGGGCTGACCGCGGCCATCTACCTGGCCCGCTTCCGGCGGGATTTCCGGGTGATCGAGTCCGGGTCGAGCCGGGCCGGATGGATACCCCGCAGCCACAACCTTCCGGGCTATCCCGACGGGGTGCGCGGCACGACCCTGCTGTCCCGCATGCGCCGCCAGGCGGAGAAATACGGGGCCCGTATCGGCTCCGGCCGGGTGGAGCGGCTCACGCCGGTCACCGGCGGCTTCGAGGTCGCCACCGAGACCGAGACCCTGCAGGCCCGCGCCGTCATCCTGGCCACCGGCGTGATCGACAACGCCCCCGATATCCCGGGCCTTGAAGACGGGGTGGCCAGGGGCCTCGTCCGGATCTGTCCGATCTGCGACGGCTACGAGGTGATCGGCCAGAAAGTGGGCGTCATCGGCCGCGACGACCACTGCGCGCGCGAGGCCCTCTTCATCCGGGCCACCTATTCCGACGACGTCACCTTCATTCACGTGGGCCACGACCCGCCGGACCCTGCGCTGCGCCGGGAGCTCAAGAAGGCCGGCGTCGAGGTCATCGACAGCGCCGTCCAGGGGGTGGTGGTCGAGAAGCGGAAGATCACCGCCTTCGACTTCGGCGCGGGCGAGCCCAGGAAGTTCGACGTGGTCTATTCGGCCCTGGGCGTGACGCCGCGCGTGCAGCTGGCGGTGCAGGCGGGGGCGAAGCTCGACGACAGCGGACGGCTCGTCGTGAACGATCACCAGGAGACCTCTGTCCCCGGCCTCTACGCCGCCGGCGACGTCGTGCGCGGCCTGAACCAGATCTCCACGGCGGAGGGCGAGGCGGCGACCGCGGCCACCGACATCCACAACCGCCTGCGGGAGGGCCGCTAGCGGTCGAACTTGGTGGAGAGCACGATCGAGGAGTTGGTGCGCTCCACGCCGGGCAGCTCGCCGATCTCATCGATCAGGGCGTCCATCTCCGCGACGCTGGGCGCGTCGACGGTGGCGACCATGTCGAAGGGCCCGCTCACCGACTGCAGGCGGCGCACGCCAGGCATCCGCTTCAAGGCCGCGGTCACCGCCGCCGCCTGCTTGGGCTCGACGGTGAGCATGATGAAGGCGTGGACCCGCGCCGCCTCGTGGCGCTCGGAGAGGCGCACCGCGTAGCCGGCGATCACGCCGGACCGCTCGAGCTTGGCCAGCCGGCTCTGCACCGTGGTCCGCGACAGGCCAAGCGCCCGGGCCAGCTCCGCCACCGGCGCGCGGGCGTTCTCCCGCAGCCGCGCCAGGAGGTGCTCGTCGAGGTCGTCCATCGTCACTCCGCCGCTGGGGTTCGTCGACTCGCCCACAATACCTGAACAAAGCGCCGAAGCGTCAATTGATACCGGCTGAGCCGTGGCGGACCCTTGGGCCTGGATTCTCCGGGAGGCATTCGATGCGCAAGGTGGCTGTGGTCGGCGCGGGCAAGATCGGCTCGACGGTCGTCGACCTGCTGGTGGGCTCCGGCGCCTACGAGGTGCTGGTGATCGACCAGTCGGGCGAGGCGCTGAAGGCGCTGCAGCCGCGGATCGGCGTCGAGACCGCCGCCATGGCCATCGACGACGTGGACGCGCTCGCCCAGGCGCTGAAGGGCCGCTTCGCCGTGGTCAACTGCGCGCCCTACCACCTGACCGTCACCGTGGCCCGCGCCGCCGCGGCGGCCGGCGCCCACTACCTGGACCTCACCGAGGACGTGGCGTCCAGCCGCGTGACCCGCGAGCTCGCCCAGACCTCGGGCACGGCGTTCATCCCGCAGTGCGGCCTGGCCCCCGGCTTCATCACCATCGCGGCCTGGGACCTCTGCAAGCACTTCGACGAACTGCACGACGTGCGACTGCGCGTCGGCGCCCTGCCGCGCTATCCGTCCAATGCGCTGAACTACAACCTCACCTGGTCCACGGACGGGGTGATCAACGAGTACTGCGAGCCCTGCGAGGCCGTGGTGAACGGCAAGCTGCGCGAAGTGCCGGCCATGGAGGAGTGCGAGGAGTTCGCCCTCGACGGCGTCACCTACGAGGCGTTCAACACGTCGGGCGGTCTCGGCACGCTCTGCGCGACGCTCGAAGGCCGGGTCCGCAACCTCAACTACAAGACCATCCGCTATCCCGGGCACGCGGCCATCATGAAGGCCCTGCTGAACGACCTGAACCTGCGCAACCGCCGCGACGTGCTCAAGGACATCCTGGAGAACTCCGTCCCGGCCACCCTGCAGGACGTGGTCATCGTCTTCGTCACCGTCTCGGGGATGAAGGACGGCCGGCTGATGCAGGAGACCTATGTGAACAAGGTCTACGCCCGCATGGTCGGCGGCCACCTGAAGAGCGCCATTCAGATCACCACCGCCGGCGCCATCTGCGCCGTGCTCGACATGCTGGCCGACGGCAAGCTGCCGCAACAGGGCTTCATCCGGCAGGAGGACATCCCGCTGGACGACTTCCTGGCCAACCGCTTCGGCCGGTTCTATGCCCCCGAAGACCAGATCACCTTCCGCGCCGCCGCCGAGTAAGCGTCCCATGACCCTGCAAGCCAAGATCACGTCGGCCGCCGCCGACGCCGCCCAGGTGCTGGAGCGCCTCGGCGTCCCCGCCGCGCTCACCACGGGCGGCGACCGCCCCGTCCGCTCGCCGGTGACCGGCGAGGTCATCGCCCACGTGCACGACAACACGCCCGCCCAGGTGGACGCCGCCGTCGAGGCCGCCCACGAGGCCTTCCTGGCCTGGCGCGTGGTCCCCGCGCCGCGCCGCGGCGAACTCGTGCGCCTGTTCGGCGAGGAGCTGCGCGCCGCCAAGGCCGACCTCGCCCGCCTCGTGACCCTGGAGGCCGGCAAGGTCGTCTCGGAGGCCAACGGCGAAGTGCAGGAGATGATCGACATCTGCGACTACGCGGTCGGCCTCTCCCGCCAGCTGTTCGGCCTGACCATCGCCACCGAGCGCCCGGACCACCGGATGATGGAGACCTGGCACCCGCTGGGCGTCGTCGGCATCATCTCGGCGTTCAACTTCCCCGTGGCCGTGTGGTCGTGGAACTCGGCGCTGGCGCTGGTCTGCGGCGACGCCTGCGTCTGGAAGCCGTCGGAGAAGACCCCGCTGACGGCGCTCGCCGTCCAGGCCCTGTTCGAACGCGCCGTGGCGAAGTTCGGTGAGGCCCCGGCCAACCTGTCGGCCGTGGTGATCGGCGGCCGCGAGGTCGGCGAGCGGCTGGTGGACCACCGCAAGGTGCCGCTGGTCTCGGCCACCGGCTCCACGGCCATGGGCCGCGCGGTCGGCCCGCGGCTGGCGCACCGCTTCGCCCGCGCCCTGCTCGAGCTCGGCGGCAACAATGCCGCCATCGTGGCGCCGAGCGCCGACCTGGACCTGGCGCTTCGCGGGATCGCCTTCGCCGCCATGGGCACCGCCGGCCAACGCTGCACCACGCTGCGGCGCCTTTTCATCCACGAGAGCCACTACGACGCCTTCCTGCCCCGGCTGAAGGCGGCCTACGCCTCCGTGCCGGTGGGCGACCCCCGCGAGGCCGGGACGCTGGTGGGCCCGCTGATCGACCAGGGCTCGCGCTCGCAGATGGTCAAGGCCATCAACGACGCCATCGCCGCCGGCGGCAAGGTCCATGGCGGCGAGGCCGTCGAGGTCCCCGGCTGCCCGGACGCCGCCTATGTGCGGCCGGCCCTGGTGGAGATGCCGGAGCAGGCCGAGGTGGTCCGCCGCGAGACCTTCGCGCCGATCCTCTACGTCATGAAGTACAGGGACCTGGCGGACGCCATCCGGCTGCAGAACGACGTGCCCCAGGGCCTGTCGTCCTCGATCTTCACCAACGACATGCGCGAGGCCGAGCTGTTCATCTCGGCCGCGGGCTCGGACTGCGGCATCGCCAACGTCAACATCGGCCCCTCGGGCGCCGAGATCGGCGGGGCGTTCGGCGGCGAGAAGGAGACCGGCGGCGGCCGCGAGGCCGGCTCCGATTCCTGGAAGGCCTACATGCGCCGGGCGACCAACACGCTCAACTACGGCCGCACCCTGCCGCTGGCCCAGGGCGTGACGTTCGACGTGTGACCCGTCGCGGCGCTGCGCCTCAGGCGCGGCGCCGGTCCTCGCTGAACGGCGCCTCCAGGAAGGTCAGCAGCTCCCCCAGCGGCATGGGACGGCCGAGCAGGTAGCCCTGCGCCTGGTCGCAGCCCATGGCCGAGAGGCGCGCGAAGCAGGCTTCGGTCTCTACCCCCTGGGCGGTCACCTTCAGGCCCAGGCCGTGCGCCAGCTCGATGGCGGAGCGCACGATCACGCCGTCGCGCCGGCTCTCGCCAAGGCCGCGCACGATCGACCTGTCGATCTTCAGCTCGTGGGCCCGGACCGCCTTGAGGTGGCCGAGCGACGACAATCCGGCCCCGAAGTCGTCGATGGCGAGACCCAGGCCAGCGGCGGCGAGGCGCTCGAGGGCGGCCGGCGCAAGCTCGGGATTGTCGATGACGGCGGCCTCGGTCACCTCGAAGGTCAGCCGGCCGCGGGCGGCGCTCGCTTCGGCGAGGGCGAAGTCGGCGAAGTCCCGCTCCGCCAGCGTCCGGGCGGAGATGTTGAGCGCCATCTCGATGGCGTGGCCGGCGGCGGCCAGGACCTTCTGGTCGCCGATCGCGCGGCGCAGGGCCCAGATGTTGAGCTCGCGGATGTGGCCGGTCTCCTCGGCCATGGCCACGAAGCGGTCGGCGTGCAGCAGGCCGCGCACCGGATGGCGCCAGCGGGCCAGCGCTTCCACCGCCGTCACCTGCCGCAGTCGCAGGTCGAACTTGGGCTGGTAGTGCAGCTCCATTCCGCCGTCCTCCAGCGCCCTCGCCAGCGCCGACATCAGCGACAGGTTGGCGGCCGGGTCGCCGTAGGCCTCGGCGTCGAAGAAGGCGACGCCACGCCGCAGACCGCGGACCTGGTCCAGCGCGATGCTGGCCAACTCGATGTTCGCGGTCGCGTCGAGCGTGGGATCCAGAGGCGACAGACCAAGGTCCAGCGGCAGCTCCACGGCCTCGCCGCCGGCCAGCCGCAACGGATGCTCCAGCTCGATCAGCAGCCGGCGGGCGTCGTCCAGCGCCGCGTCCGGCCCCCGCGCCACCAGGGTGAAACCCAGGACGTCCGGGGCGATCCGCGCGACGCCCGAGGCCGGCGCGAGCCCGGCCAGCCGCCGGCCCAGCGCCTGCACCGCCTGTGCGGCCAGGCCGTAGCCCACCGCGCCGCGCAGCCGGTCAAACCTGCGCACGCCCAGGGTCGCCACATAGGCATGGCCGTGCGGCCGGTCCGCGAGTCCGTCCACCGCCCGCTCGAGGACGGGCCGCGCGGGCAGGCCGGTCTCCGCATCGTGCAGCGCCAGGTGCGTGATCCGCCGTTCCCTGTCGCGGGTCGCCGTGGCCATGGCGTTGAAGCTCTCGGTCAGGCCGGCCAGCGCATCGTGGCGGACGGGCGCGAGCCGGGCGTCCTCGCCGAGTTCGAGCCGTCGTGCGGCGGCCTCCAGCTCGGCCACGCGCCGAGTGATCGCGCGCAAGGTCGTCCAGCCGGCGAGGCCCACGGCCGCCGATCCCAGGATGCAGAGCAACGCGCCCGTCACGAGCAGCGGCGCGCCGCCGCCGGGCGCCGGACGCGACGCCAGGTGCGCCGTGAACAGGGCGACGGCGGCCAGGAACAGGCCCGCGCCGAAGAGAACGGCGTACAGCGCCGCCAGCCGCCGGCTCAGCCGCTTCAGGATCATCGCCAGACGAGGCTCACAGCCACAGGGTCGCCAACGGCCCGAGCTTGACTGTAGGTTGTGAACCGGCCGTAAACCCTGTTCGTCCTCGGCGTTTGCCCTATGGTCGGGGGTTGGGCACAATCGGGACTTTCCGACTGCCCCTTTTCGAAAGCCCGTAACTTTGACGATTTCCCCCGTGGCGGCCCAACAGCCGGTCGCCAACCCCCTCGCGTCCGTGGACGCCCTCGTGGAGGGGCTGGCCTCGGTCGGCTACATCGCCTCTCGCCGCATCGCCACCGCCCTGTTCATGGCGGTGAACCTGCAGAAGCCGATCCTGGTGGAAGGCTCCGCCGGCGTCGGCAAGACGGAGCTGGCGCTCTCCACCGCCGCCCTGCTCGGCCACCCACTGATCCGCATGCAGTGCTACGAGGGCCTGGACGAGTCCAAGGCGCTCTACGAGTGGAAGTACGGCAAGCAGCTGCTCTACACCCAGATCCTCAAGGACCGCATGGGCGAGAGCCTGGCCGACGCGCCGACCATGGACGCGGCCATGGACCGGCTGCACGGCATGGGCGACCTGTTCTTCTCCGAGCCGTTCCTGGAGCCGCGCCCGCTGATGCAGGCGCTGAAGCAGGACGCCGGCTGCGTGCTGCTGATCGACGAGATCGACAAGTCGGACGAGGCCTTCGAGGCCTTCCTGCTGGAAGTGCTCTCGGCCTACCAGGTCTCGGTGCCCGAACTCGGCGTCATCAAGGCGAAGGTCCCGCCGCTGGTGTTCCTGACCTCCAACAACGTCCGCGACCTGGGCGACGCGCTGAAGCGCCGCTGCCTGCACCTGCATATCCCCCTGCCGGAGCCAGCGCTGGAGGAGCGGATCGTGCTCAGCCGCGTGCCGGGCGTCGAGGGCCGGCTGGCCCACGACCTGGTGGCCTTCGTCCAGTCGCTGCGCACGCTCGACCTGCGCAAGGCGCCCTCGATCTCCGAGACCGTGGACTGGGCCCGCGCGCTGATCCTGCTGCACGCCGACAGCCTCGACCCGGCCATCGTCAAGGACACCCTCAACGTCATCCTGAAGTTCGAGCAGGACATCGACCAGGTGGAGCCCCAGATCGTGGAGCTCCTGACCCGGCGGTGATGGGCGGGACGTGATGCAGCACACCCTGCAGGACTTCCTCCGCGCCCTGCGCGCCGCCGACGTCCGGGTCTCGCCGGCCGAGGCGATCGATGCGGCGCGGACGGTGGACGCCGTGGGTTACGCGGACCGCGAGCTGTTCAAGGACGCGCTCTGCGCGACGCTGGCCAAGTCGCAGGCGGAGGTCGCCGCCTTCGACCGAACCTTCGAGACCTTCTTCGCCCGCCACGCGCTCGACCTGCCGCCCCCGCCTCCGAAGGGCGGTGAGGCGGACGGCGCGCCGGAGCCCGCGGAGGCCGCGGAGTCGCCGCTCGCCAAGGCCCTCCTGGAGGGGGACGCGGCGGCCGTGCAGCAGCAGATGGAGGAGGCGGCGCGCCGGGCCGGCGTCGCCGAAATCCGGCTTTCCACCCAGCGGAGCCGTCTCACCCGCCGCATGCTGGACGAGATGGGCTTGGCCGAGATCGAGAAGATCATCGCCAACGCCCGGCGCTTCCCCGAGCAGCAGGGGCTGGCCGAGCGGCTGGACGCCGGCCGCCGCGCGCTGATGGCCGAGGCGCAGAAGTACGTCGAGCGCCAGCACGAGCTCTATGCCGCCGGCTCCGGCCGGCAGCTTCGGGAGGAGATGCTGGCCCGCAAGGCGCTGAACGCCGAGGGCGGGATCGACCCCGTGGACCTCGCGATCATGCAGCAGCTGGTCCGCAAGATGGCCAAGCGCCTGGCCGACCGCTACTCGCGCCGCCGCCACCGCGCCCGGCGCGGCCACCTGGACGTGCGCAAGACGCTGCGCCGCTCCATGGGCTACGGCGGCGTGCCCTTCGACATCGTCTGGAAGAGCCACAAGGTCGACAAGCCGTCGATCGTGGCGATCTGCGACGTCTCGAAATCCGTGGCCGCGGCGGCCCAGTTCCTGCTGACCTTCCTCTATTCCCTGAACGAGGTGGTCGACCGCCTGGACGCCTTCGCCTTCTCCGGCCGCCTGATCCCGGTGGACGACATCCTCGACGACCATGCCGTCGAGCAGGCCATCCTGAAGGTCCTGCAGACCATCGGCTTCCAGCAGACCGACTACGGCAAGTCGCTGGAGGACTTCTGCGACCAGCACCTCGACCGGCTCGATCGCCACACCACGGTGATCTTCCTGGGCGACGGCCGCTCCAACTTCGCCGACCCGCGACTCGACCTGATGAACCTGATCCACCAGCGCAGCCGCGCGGTGATCTGGCTGAACCCCGAGCCCGAGAGCTACTGGGGCCAGGGCGACAGCGTCATGGACCGCTACGCCCGCTACTGCCACGTGGCCAAGACCTGCAACACGCTGGAAGGCCTTGAGCGGGTCATCGAGGACGTGCTGCGGACCTACATCCCGCACTAGCCCCTTAGCGCCGCGGCGCGCCGCTCACGGATGTCGCCGGCGATGGCTTCCTGCCGGGCGCGGGTGATGGCGTAGGGCATGAACACCACGGCCCCCACCACGCAGAACAGCGCCGCCAGCGGCCCCCAGCTCAGCACCAGGCCCGCCAGCACCTCCTCGCCGATCACCGCATGAACCTGCCGGCCGGCCTCGCGCGGGAAACGCATGAGGTCGAGGGCGAGCCCGCCGACCAGGGTGCCGACGCCCGCCGCCGCCTTGCCGGCGAATCCCAGGCCCGAGAAGTAGAGGCCCTCCCGGCGCGTCCCGAAGGCGTGTTCGTGCTCGTCCGCGGCGTCGGCCATCATCGCAGGGAAGGCGATGAACACGATCCCGGAGCCCAGCCCGACCAGGAGCTGCATGGGCACGAGCCAGGCGAGCGCCGCCTGGCCCTCGGGCGCGACGACGCCGGCGGCCCGCAGGCACGGCAGCACGGTCCAGCCGATCATCACCATGCTGAAGCCGATCGCCGCGGCGGTGCGCTTCTCGATCCAGCGCAGCAGCAGCGGCGTCAGCGGCACGCCCAGCAGGATGCCGAACAGGAAGGCGTAGGAGAGGACCTGGATCACCTCCGGCCGCAGCTTCCAGACGAAGACGTAGGCGTGGTTGTTCAGCGTCTGGTGGATGCCCGCGGCGCTGGAGAACAGCAGCATGGCCAGGAACAGCACGCGAAACGACGGGCTGCGGAAGATCTCGAGGATCTCGCCGACGATCCGCCGCCCCATCGCGGCGGGCTTGTCCTCCGGCTGTGGCAGGCCCGCCGCGTAGCGCCACAGGCCCGCACAGCACAGCAGGCCGACCACCAGCACGACGCTCGCCACCGTCCAGCCGAACTGCGGGTAGCGCTCCGGCCTCTGCAGCCCGCCCTCGCCGGCGAAGAACACCGAATAGGCCAGGGCGGTGACCACCACGCTCGTTACGATGCCGGCCAGCAGCCGGTAGGCGACGATCCGCGAGCGCTCCACATAGTCGTCCGACATCTCCCCGCCGAGCGCGAAGTAGGGGATGTTGTACATTGAGGCGAAGGCCCGCACGGCCATCTTGGTCAGGGTCAGCCAGGCGAACAGCGCCATCACCGTCAGCCCGGCTGGCGGGCTGAACATCAGGCCCATGGCGACCATGGTCAGGGGCGCGGCCAGCAGCATCACCGGTAGTCGTCGGCCGAAGCGCGAGCGGACACTGTCCGACCAGGAGCCGATCAGCGGGTCGAAGGCGGCGTCCAGGGTCATGCTGATCGCGACGGCCGCGCCGACCAGCCCGCCCGACAGGCCGAGGACGGCGGTGTAGTAGAAGAAGACGAAGGTGTTGACGGTCAGGTAGCCGCTCTCGACCACCTGGCCGAAGCAGTAGGAGAGCTTGATCGCCGCCGACGGCCTGGCCGTGACCGCTCGAGGTTCCGCGCCGGCGAGACCGGCCACACCATCCGCCACCGCCATGACGTTCCTCCCAGAACGTTCCTTGCGAACGACGGTATCGGAGACCGCCCCCCTGGCAATGGTGACCTTAGGTCACGAACGTGCGCGCATCGGCCGGCGACCTCACCAGACGTCGACGAACGGCCGCTTCTTGCCCGCGGACTTCGGCGGGACCGGGCAGGCCTTGAGCCCGCGCACCAGCCAGGCGCGGGTCTCGGCCGGGTCGATGACGGCGTCGATCTCCACCACCGAGGCGACGGAGAGCGCCTTGCCGTTCTCGTACATCTTGCCGACCAGCTTCTCGAACAGGGCCTGGCGGGCGGCGGGGTCGGTCTCGGCCTCCAGCTCCTTGCGGTAGCCCAGCCGCACGGCGCCCTCGAGACCCATGGGGCCGAACTCGGCGGTGGGCCAGGCGACCATCATGGCCGGAGCCGAGAAGTCTCCGCCGGCCATGGCCTGGGCGCCCAGGCCGTACCCCTTGCGCAGCACCACGGCGAACAGCGGGACGGTGAGGCTGGTGGCGGTGACGAACAGGCGCGAGCCCCGGCGCACGGCCGCCGTCGTCTCGCTCTGGGGGCCGACCATGAAGCCCGGCGTGTCGCAGAGCGAGAGCACCGGCACGTCGAAAGCGTCGCAGAGCTGCAGGAAGCGGGCGCCCTTCTCCGCGCCTTCGGAGTCGATCGCCCCGCCCAAGTGGCGCGGGTCGTTGGCGATCAGGCCGAGCGGCCGGCCCTCCACGCGCAGGAAGCCGGTGATCATGCCCCGGCCGTAGCCACCGCGCAGTTCCAGCCACGTCCCTTCGTCGGCGAGGGTGCGGATCACCTCGCGGACGTCGTAGGCGCGGACCCGGTTCTCCGGGATCAGGTGGCGCAGGCGCCGCTGGTCGGCGCAGGACCAGTCGCGCACCGGCCCCTGGAAGACGCCCAGGATCTGCTTCGCCGCCGCCGTGGCCTCCGCCTCGTCCTCCACCAGCAGGTCGAGGGCGCCGTTGGCGTAGAGCACGTCGGAGGGGCCGATCTCGTCGGGTGTGAAGACGCCCAGGCCACCGCCCTCGATCATCGCCGGCCCACCCAGGCCGATGTTGGAATAGCGGGTGGCGATGGTGACGTCGGCGCAGCCGAAGAAGACCGCGTTGCCGGCGAAGCAGCGGCCGGAGTTGATGGCGATCCGCGGGGCCAGGCCCGAGAGCCGGGCGAAGGTGGTGAAGCTGGTGGTGTCGAGCGACGAGGCCGAGAGCTGGCCGCCGTCCACGTCGCCGGGCCGCCCGCCGCCGCCCTCGGTGAACCAGACGATCGGCGCCTTCCAGTGCTCGGCGAACTCCAGGATGCGATCGGTCTTCTTGTGGTTGAAGTGGCCCTGGGTGCCGGCCAGCACGGTGAAGTCGTAGGCGAGGCCCACGCAGCGCGCCTTGTCCTCGCCGAAGAGTTCGCCGTTCACCTCGCCCACGCCCACCACGATCCCGTCGGCGGGTGTGTTGGCCCGCAGGTCCTCCAGGCTGCGCCGCCGCCGCTGGGCGGCCACGGCCATGGCCCCGAACTCGCTGAAGCTGCCGGGGTCGAAAAGGTCGGCCAGGTTCTCCCGCGCGGTCCGCTGGCCGGTCCGGCGGCGGCGGGCCACGGCCTCCGGCCGCGCCGCGTCCAGCGTCATCCGGTGGCGCTCGATCACCTCCGCGAGGTCCGGGCGGATGGCGTCCAGGTTGATGGCCGCCTGCGCCTCCTCCCCGGCCGCATCGGCGCCGGTCTCCTCGAGGAAGGCCAGCGGATGTCCCTCGAACACCGTGTCGCCGGGCGCCACCGTGATCTGGCGCACAACGCCGGAGGCCTGGGCCTCGACCACGTGCTCCATCTTCATGGCCTCCAGCACCATCAGCGCCTGGCCCTTGCGCACCACTTCGCCGACGGCGGCCTGCAGGGCGATCACGGTGCCCTGGAGGGGCGCGCGCAGCGGGATCGCGCCCGCCGGGCCCTCCGGCTCGCGCGCCGCCGCCGCCGGGCCCGAGCTGCGGGCAGCGGCGTCGAAGTAGAGTCTGGGGTGCGCCTCGGGCGGATGGGCGAGCTCGCCCATGTGTTCCTCGATGAAGCGGGTGTGGACCTCGCCCGCCGCCACCGCCGGCAGGGCCAGGAGGTTCTGCAGGAAGGTGATGTTGGTCTGCGCCCCCTCGACCCGGAACTCCGCGAGCGCCCGGTAGGCCTTGGCCACGGCCCGCGACAGGCCGCCCGAACCCGAGTGGACGATCAGCTTGGCGAGCAGGCTGTCGAACCGGGCGCTCGTCGTGTAGCCGGCGTAGCCGAAGCCGTCGACGCGCACCCCCGGTCCCGACGGCGGCTCGTAGACCGCCAGCGTCCCTCCGGCCGGGCGGGCCGAGCCGTCGGCCGCCATGGTCTCCAGGTTGACCCGGACCTGCACGGCGTGCCCGCGGGGGGCCGGGACCTGGCCCTGGGTGAGCTCGAGCTCTGTGAGGGTCCGGCCGGCGGCGATCTGCAGCTGGATGCGCACCAGGTCCAGCCCGGTGACCTCCTCGGTGACCGTGTGCTCCACCTGCAGGCGGGCGTTGCCCTCGATGAACACCAGGTCGTCGCCGTCGACCAGGAACTCCATGGTGCCCAGGCCACGGTAGCCGGCGGCTTCCGCCAGGGCCGCGGCATGGCTGAACAGGGCCTCGCGCTGCCAGGCGGGCAGCATGTCGGCGGGCGCGATCTCCACCACCTTCTGCCGCTGGCGCTGCAGGCTGCACTCGCGGTCCCAGAGGTGCGCGACGCGGGTCCCGTCCCCCACCACCTGCACCTCGATGTGCCGGGCGTGCTGCAGGAAGCGCTCCACATAGAGGTCGCCGTTCCCGAAGGCCGCCCTGGCCTCGGACTCGCATCGCGCCCACTCCCGCGCCAGCGCCTCGACGGAGTCCACGGGACGCATGCCGCGCCCGCCGCCGCCCGCCACGGCCTTGACCATCACCGCGCCGTGCGTGGCGAGGAAGGCTTCGGCCTCCGCGAGCGTGGTGGGGCCATCCGTCCCCGGGGAGATCGGCACGCCGCACCGCTGCGCCAGCGCACGGGCCGCGCCCTTGTCGCCGAACAGCTCCAGGGTCTCCGGCGAGGGCCCCACGAAGGTGAGCCCAGCGTCCACGCAGGCGCGCGCGAAGGCGGCGTTCTCCGAGAGGAAGCCGTAGCCCGGGTGGACGGCGTCGCACGCCTGGTCCTTCGCAGCCTGCACGAGCTGGCCGATGTCGAGATAGGCCGCCGGGCCCGAGCCCTTCAGGGCCACGGTTTCGTCAGCCTTCCGGGTGTGCAGGGAGGCCGCGTCGTCCTCGGAGAAGACCGCCGCCGTGGCGATGCCCATCTCGGCTGCGGTGCGCGCGATGCGGACGGCGATCTCGCCCCGGTTGGCGATCAGCAGCTTCTTCACGAACGCGTCCCCTCAAACACTTGTTGGGACGCATTTGGGCCTATGGCGACGCGAAGGCCAAGGGGATTGGATCAGGGAGATCTGGGCAGTGGCTCCTCTTGTCGGACCACGACCCACCGGCCACCCCGCCTCTCCACGTCCAGCCGTTGACCACCGCTGCAGCAGGCGGCTTCGGCAAGGTCAGTCGTCCGAAACAGATAAGCCTGATCTGGGCCTGAAAACCGGACTCGCGAGAAGACCGCCACGGAACCGGGCGCGTGGTCCGCCGGCGAACCGGCCGCGATAGTCATCTGCGCCGCTTTGAAGCTCTCCGCGCAATCGACCCTGCGGCCCGCCCCAAAGAGGCCGATCTCGCTAGCGATGGGCCCGCCTGTGGCCCGGTGGACGTCGGCCACCAAGCCGCACTCCCGCACGACCGCGGCCGAAGAGGGGATATCTCCAAGCATCAAGGCAGCGACTGCCAGCGCACCGAGCGCAAGACAACCGAACAAAGGCCAGCCGCCTAGGCTGATCTGAGCCCCCTCGCCCGATGGCGGGCCCTGTCGGCGCAGGGGCAGCAGGTCGCGCCTACGCCTTCAGAAGCGAACGATCGATCGGCAACTCGCGGACGCGCTTGCCGGTGGCGGCGAAGATGGCGTTGGTGAGCGCCGGGATGGCCGGCGGCAGGGCCGGCTCGCCGAGACCCGTGGGCGGGTAGTCGGTCATCACCCAGTGCACCTCCACCGGGAAGGCCTCGTTCATCCGGATCAGCGGGTAGGAGTCGAAGTTCCCCTCCATCGTCCGGCCGTTCTCGATGGTGATCTTCTGGTGCAGCGCCTCGGAGACGCCGTCCAGCACGGAGCCCTGCACCTGGTTCACCGCCCCGTGCGGGTTGATGATCTGGCGGCCCACGTCGCCGGCCACCCAGGCCTTCTGGACCTTCGGCGTCCCGTCGGCGGCGACCTGCACCTGGATCACCTCGGCGAAGTAGCCCAGGTGGCTGTAGTGGAAGGCGATCCCCTTGCCCGTGCGGGCCGGCAGCTTCTCGCCCCACTTGGAGACCTCGGCCACCTTCTGCACGACACCGCGCATGCGCTCGGCGTTGTAGGCGCCGGAGCCCTCGCCCACGAGCTTCTGGTCGCCCAGCAGCTTCAAGCGGAAGGCCACCGGATCCTGGCCGGAGGCGTGCGCCAGCTCGTCGATGAACGACTGCATGACGAAGGAGAGCGCATTGGAGCCCGGGGCCCGCAACGGACCGGTGGGCACGCCCAGCGGCATGGTCGAGACGTCGATCTTGCAGTTCGGCACGAACCGGGCCGGGAACTCGGTGGGCGCCATGCCGGCCGACGGCGCGAACTGCTCCCCGCCCGGGCCGAAGCTCACGAAGTGGTCCTGCCAGGCGACCAGCTTGCCCTGGGCGTCGACGCCGCCCTTCAGGAAGTGGAACCCGGCCGGCCGGTAGAAGTCGTGCCGCATGTCGTCTTCACGGGTCCAGAGGAGCTTCACCGGAGCCCCAGTCTCCCGCGCGATCCAGGCGGCCTCGACCATGTAATCGTTGCTGAGGCGCCGGCCGAAGCCGCCGCCGCAGCGGATCATGTGGATGGTGATGTCCTCGGGCTTGATGCCCAGGGTGGTGGCCACGAGCTGCCGGCCGGGCTCGGGGTTCTGGGTCGGGGCCCAGATCTCCACCTTGCCGTCCTTGACCACCGCCGTGCAGTTCTGCGGCTCCAGCGTCGCGTGGCTCAGGAACGGATAGGCGTAGGCCGCCTCCACCGTCTTGGCCGCGCCCTTCAGCGCCGCGGCCACGTCGCCGTCGTTGCGGGCGGTGCGCTGCGGCGGGCCCGCGGCGAGTTCGGCGGCGCGCTTTGCGAAGCCTTCGCTGTTCTGCTGCGCCGTGGGATGGTCGGCCCACTGGGTCTTGAGCTGGTCGCGGCCCTTCTTCGCCGCCCACCAGGTGTCGGCCACCACGGCGACGCCGGGCAGCAGGCCCGAGAGGTTCGTGCCGCCGTCGACCACGAAGGCCTTGCGGACGCCTTTGACCCCCTGCGCGGCGGCGAGGTCGGCGGAGGCCACCTTGGCCCCGAAGACCGGCGCCTTCTCATAGGTGGCGTACAGCATCCCCGGGACCTGCACGTCGATGCCGAACAGCGGCTGGCCGGTGACGATCTTGGCCGTGTCGTACTGAGGGGTCGCCCGGCCGATGATCTTGTAGTCCTTGGGATCCTTGAGCGTCAGGCTCTTGGGATCCGGCGGCGTGAGGCCGGCGCACTGGCTGGCGAGCGAGCCGTAGGTCGCCTTGCGGTTCGAGGCCTTGTGCAGGACGAGGCCGGCCTGGGTGGTGCATTCCCCGGCCGGGCAGTTCCACGCCAGGGCCGCGGCCTGGATCAGCATGGCGCGCGCCACGGCGCCCACGCGCCGCTGGTCTTCCCAGTGCAGCGGGGTGGCCATGGAGCCGCCCGCGAACTGGCGGCCGTAGGTCTGCGGATCGTTGTCCGCCTGCTCGATGCGGACCTTCTCCCAGGGGATGTCCAGTTCCTCGGCGATCAGCATGGGCAGCATGGTCTTGATGCCCTGGCCGCACTCCGGGTTCTTGTTGGTGATGGTCACCATCCCGTCGGGCGCGACCTTCACATAGGCGTTGATCGGCTGCAGGGCCGCGCCCTGCGCCTGGGCCTTGGTGGCCACGGTGAAGGAGATGACCAGGCCGCTGGCGCTGGCCGCGGTCAGGAACTCGCGCCGCGAGGCGCCGGTGAGCTCGAGCGTCATGGGATCAGGCCTCCCGCTGGCCGGAGGCGCGCTTGATGGCCGCCCGGATGCGCGTGTAGGTGGCGCAGCGGCAGATGTTGCCGCTCATCGCCGCGTCGATATCGGCGTCGGTGGGCTTGGGGTTGCGGGCGAGCAGCGCCGTGGCCGACATGATCTGGCCCGGCTGACAGTAGCCGCACTGGGCCACGTCCAGCTCGCTCCAGGCGGCCTGCACCTTCTTGCCCACCGCGGAGGAGCCGACGCCCTCGATGGTGGTCACCTTGCCCTGCACCGCCGACACCGGCGTCACGCAGGAGCGCACCGGCTGGCCGTCGATGTGCACGGTGCAGGCCCCGCACTGGGCGACGCCGCAGCCGTACTTCGGGCCCAGGATCCCCAGCGTGTCGCGCAGGGTCCACAGGAGCGGGGTGTCGGGGTCCACGTCCGCCGTGTGGACCTTGCCGTTGACGTTGAGCTTGAAGGCCATCCGCGCTCCTCCCCTTTGCGCCCAATGGTACGGCTCGCAGGGGGGCGGCGGCAAGCGGCAGCCCTAGCCGCCCCGGGGAAACTCCACCCGCGCCTCGAAGCCATGCTCGGCGAAGGCCGTGGACACCTTGCCGCCGAAGGGCGCCAGCGCCGTCTCCAGCACCCGCGAACCGAAGCCGGGTCTGGGCGGCGGGGCCACGGGGGGACCGCCCGTCTCGCACCAGTGCAGCACGACCCGGCCCTCCGGCGCCTCGCCGCTGACGATCCGCACCCGGCCGTTGCGCGCCGAAAGCGCGCCGTACTTCACCGCATTGGTGGCCATCTCGTGCAGCAGCAGGCCCAGGGCAGCGGCCATCTGCCCGGCGATGGTCACGCCCGCGAACTCCGGGGCGATGTCGAACCGCGCGAGGCCGAAGGGCGTCAGGGCCACCTCCAGCATGTCGGACAGCTGCACGGGGCCGCCGCTGGTCGCGGTCACCAGGTCCTGCGACTTCGCCATGGCCCCGAGCCGGGCGGTCAGTACGCGTTCGAAATCCTCGACGGTCTGCACGGACCGGGCGGTCTGGGCGACGATGGCCATCATCACCGTGAGCCCGTTCTTGGCCCGGTGCGCCAGCTCGCCCATCAGGAGCGCGCGACGTTCCTCGATCATCCGGCGCTCGGTGATGTCCAGGGAGGTGCCGACCACCAGGCGGGCCTCGCCGTCGTCCTTCAGCACCCGGCCGTGGGTCTGGATCCAGCGGATCTCGCTCGCGGGAGCGTTCGTGCGGTGCTCGACGGAAAAGTCCCCGCCATGGTCCATGGTTACGGTGGCCAGGTAGATCGCCTGCACCTTCGGCAGGTCGTCGGGGTGAACGAGCTCCATGTAGCGGCAGATGTCGAGCGGCCCGGCGTCGGCGGGCAGGCCGAATAAAGCCTTGTTCCGGTCGGACCACGTCACCCGGTCGCCGCGGGGGTCCCATTCCCAGAAGCCCAGGCCGGTCGCCTCCACCGCCATCTGCAGCCGCCGGCGCTGGTCGCGCAGCTCCTCGGCCAGGCGGCGGGTCTCCGTGATGTCGGCCTGCAGCCCGTCCCACAGCGCAGCGCCGTCCGGCAGCACGCGCGGATAGGAGGCCACGCGAAACCAGCGCACCTCGCCGTCGGCGCGGCGCATCTGGATCTCGATCGAGAACGGCCGCCGGGCGGCCATCGCCTCGGCCTCCGCCTGAGTGAAGGTCTCGCGGTGCTCCGGCAGGATCATGTCGTAGAGGATCGATCCGTCCGCCAACACGTCCTCGGCGGCCACGCCGTTCAGCGCAAGGCAGCTCGCGCCGACGTGGATGAATCGCCGTGTGACGCCGTCCGCCTCCACGCGGATGCGGTAGGGCATGCCGAGCGCGAGGGCTTCCGCCACCACGTCGAACGGCTGGGCCACATCGTCGGGGCGATCGGATGGCTCCGCCAAGCTGGTCTCCGTGCAGGAACCAGCAATCTGCGGGTCGCGACCCGGCGGGACAACACCAATTGTTGCAGTCGGTTGCCGTCCCTCCGGAAACGTCAGTCGGCCGACAGGACCACCACCGCGTCAGGGAGCTCGTTCGGATTGTCGCCCGGCCGCGCCGGGAACCGCTCCGCCAGGATGTCCGCGCAAAGACCGATGGCCGCGGCGAAGCCGGCGGCGGGCTCGCCCCGCTTCAGGCCCGAAGTCAGAGCCGCCATGGCGCGTTCCCAGACGTCCGGCTCCACCTGGCTGGCGATGCCGTCGTCGGCGACCAGCTCGGCCATGTGCTCGGCCATGGAGACGTAGATCAGCACGCCCGTGCGCTCGCGGGTGGCGTGCAGGTTCTTGGCGAGGAACTGGGCCTGGGCCTCACGACGCACACGTTCGCGTTTCAGCCCGCGCGGCGTCAGGCGCCGGCGGATCGGCCCCAGGCTGACCACGATGGCGGCGACCACGAACAGCGCCGCCTGCAGGAGCAGGGCTCCCACGAGCGTGTTGCGGGCGACGACGTCGGCGGCCTGCGCCACCTGGGCAGCGGTCCACTCGCCGCCGAGGTCCGGCACGCTCACGTGCACGCCGCCCAGCAGCAGCAGGGCCGGCCCCAGCAGGGCCACGCCCGCCGCCCAGGCGAGCGGTGTCTCGAAGTAGTCGGAGCTGTCCTCCGCGACCACGCAGTAGATCTCGCCCGTCGTGCGGGTCTCGGCCTCGCGCACCGCCGCCGCGATGGCGGCCCGGTCGGAGGGAGAGAGCAAGAGGTCCTTCGCCATCACCAGCTCCCCGAGGATCCGCCGCCGCCGAACGAGCCGCCGCCGCCGGAGAAGCCGCCGCCGCCCCAGCCGCCGCCACCGCCCCCCCAGCCGCCGCCGCGGTGGCGCGAGCCGCCGCTCGAGAGGATCAGCGGCAGGAGCCACCACAGGCCGCTCGAGCGCCGGCGACGCCCGCGGCCGAACAGGCCGAGGATGCCGCCCAGGATCCAGAAGACGAACAGGATGACGAAGATCAGCGGGATCGGCGATCCGCCCTCGGACCTCTGGGCCGGACGTTCGGCGGCCTGGGCGACGCGCGCCTTGGCCTCGTCCTCCGGCAGGGCGAGCTGCTCGATCACCGCCTCGGTCCCCGAGACGACGCCCTGCTCCATCTGGCCCTCGCGGAAGTAGGGCAGCACCCGCTGCTGCAGGATCACGCTCGACAGGGCGTCGGTGAGGATCCCCTCCAGGCCGTAGCCGACCTCGATGCGCACCTTCCGCTCGGAAGGCGCGACCAGGAACACCACGCCGTCGTCCTCGCCCTTGCGGCCGATCTGCCAGGTGCGCCCGAGCTGGTAGCCGTACTCCTCGATCTCGTAGCCCTGCAGGTCGGGGACGGTGGCGACCACCATCTGCCGCCCGGTCTGGGCCTCGAGCTGGGCGAGCTTGTCGGTGAGCTGCTGCTCCGTGGCGGGCGACAGCATGTTGGCGTTGTCCACCACGCGCCCGGTGAGCGGCGGGAACTTCGGCTGGGCGAACGCCGCCGTGGCCGATCCGACAAGGACCAGGAGCGCGAGGACGAGGCCCCGCGCTCCCGCGAGCGTGGTCATCACTGGGTCGGCGCAGGCGTCGCGCTGGGCGCCGGGCCCACGGGCGGGGCGGCCGAGGTCGGCGGTGCGGAGCCGGGCGCGGCGCCGTCCGGAACCGGCGCGCCGGGCTGGGTCCCGCCGAAGTCGACGGTGGGCGCGCTCTGCGCCGAGGCGGAGGCCTGGAAGAGCTGCATGGGCTTGGAGCCCGCGTGGATCGTCTTGGCCCAGATGATCGTCGGGAAGGTGCGCAGGCTTGTGTTGTAGTCGCGCACCGCCTCGTTGTAGTCGCGCCGCGACACCGCGATCCGGTTCTCGGTGCCCTCGAGCTGGCTCTGCAGCGCCAGGAAGTTCTGGTTCGACTTGAGGTCCGGATAGCGCTCCTGGATCATCATCAGCCGGCCGAGCACCCCGGTCAGGCGGTCCTGCGCCTGCTGGTACTGCTGGAAGCGGGCCGGATCGGTGAGGGTGGAGGCGTCCACCTGCACCTGGGTCGCCGACGCGCGCGCCTCGGTCACCTCGCGCAGCACCGTGCGCTCCTGGGCGGCATAGCCGCGGACCGTCTCGACCAGGTTCGGGATCAGGTCGGCCCGCCGCTGGTACTGGTTCTGCACGTCGCCCCACTTGGCGCGGGCGTTCTCTTCCTTGGTCGGAATGGTGTTGATGCCGCAGCCGGCGAGCATCACCGGGGCGAACAGGAGCACGGCGGCCAGGGCCAGGCGTTTGCGAAGCGTCTTCACGTGTCTCAGGGCTCCCCAAGAAATCCAAGCTGAAGCTTGGTGTCCCGCATATGTGGCCCCGACATTGATCCGGCGCAATCGCGCAGGCATCAGGAACCGCGGAGCCAGGAAGCTCCGGACCCGGTCGGGAGTTCCTCATCCATGGCGCAGGCGCGGCCCTACTACGCCGACCGGGGCCTTTCGGCGGCGTTCTACGACGTGGTCACCGCCGCGGACGCGCGGCTGGCCGGCGACGTGGATGTCTACGCCGGCCTCGCGCCGCCGGGTTCGTCCGTGCTCGAGCTGGGCGCCGGCACCGGCCGCGTCACCTTCGCCCTGGCCGAGCGCGGCTACGCCGTCACCGGGATCGATATCGCGCCCGCCATGCTGGAGAAGGCGCAGGCGCGGCTGGCCGCGCTGCCCGCCGAGGTCGCCGCCCGGGTGGAGCTGCGCCGAGGCGACATGACCACGCTCGACCTGAAGCGGACCTTCGACCTCGTCATCTGCCCCTACTTCACCCTGGCCCACGTGCCGGCAGGGGCCGCCTGGCGCAACACCTTCGCCACCGCGGCGCGCCATCTCCGGACCGGCGGGCTGGCCGCCTTCCACCTGCCGCTGCTGGAGATCATGCGCATGCCCGGCCCGCCGCCGGAGATGGTGGTCATGGACCAGCCCCTGCCCGGCGGCGGGCGGCTGAACCTCCACGTCCTCGAGCGCACCTTCCGCGAAGGTGTCGGCCGCCTAGACCAGGTGATTGACTATGTGGAGCGGGATGCGAAGGGCGCCGTCGTCCGCCGGTCCGCCGAGCGGCTGACCTACTACCTGGCCGATCCGGAGCCGCTCGCCGCATCCGCGGGCCTGCTGCAGGATCGCGAGCCGATCCCGCTGGGCGGCGTGGGTGAGGTCCGGGTGTTCCGGAAGGCCTAGCCCGGTCGGCCGCGTCGCCAGGCCTTGGCCGGGCTGTGGCGGCGGATGAAGGCCGTGAACACGGCCAGGGAGCCGGTGGTGAGGAGCATGGCCTTGCTCGCCAGGCCCGTGTTGAACTTCAGGAAGGTGAGGGCCGCGACCCAGAGCACGAGGGGCGCGAGCCAACTGATCAGCAGCAGGCAGCTGCGCCAGTTCACCGGCTTCCGGCCGGGACCGGGCCTGCGGGTCTCGAACCCCGTTGGGCGGTCTTCGCGCATCACGCGTCTCCGGAGGCGAAGTCTATCACGTCCGGGTGGCGAATTCAGCGTCCCCGGTGGCCGCCACGACCTGGTCGTCGAAGCTGGCGTGCGCGGAGGTGTAGAGCCGGTGGTAGAGCCCGCCCGCCCGCATCAGGGCGTCGTGGTTCCCCTGCTCCAGGATGCGCCCCTGCTGCAGGACGATGATCCGGTCGGCGTCGCGGATGGTCGCCAGCCGGTGGGCGATGACGATGCAGGTGCGGCCTGCGAACAGCACCTTCAGGGCCTGCTGGATGGCCTGTTCGGTGAAGCTGTCGATGTTGGCCGTGGCTTCGTCGAGGATGAGGATCTGCGGGTCGGCCACCAGCGCGCGGGCGAAGGAGATCAGCTGCCGCTGGCCGACCGACAGGTTCCGCCCCCGCTGGCCGAGCGGCGTGTCGTAGCCTTCGGGCAGGCGCATGATGAAGTCGTGGGCCGACACCGCCCTGGCCGCGGCGATCACATCGTCGCGCGTGGCGCCTTCGGTGTTGTAGCGGATGTTCTCCTCGATGGTGCCGGTGAACAGGAAGGGCTCCTGCAGCACCATGGCGATCCGCCGTCCCAAGCTGTCGAGGGTGACGTCGCGCACGTCATGGCCGCCCACCAGCACCTGCCCGCGGTCGGCGTCGTAGAAGCGGTGGGTGAGCGCGATGATCGAGGTCTTGCCCGAGCCCGTGGGCCCGACCAGCGCGACCACCTCCTTGGGCTGCACCGTGAAGGAGATGTCGTGCAGCACCGGCCGGGCGGGGTCGTAGCCGAAGGTCACGCTCCGGAACTCGACGCGGGGCTCGAAGTCCTCCAGGGCCACGGCGCCGGGACGGTCCTTGATGGTCACCGGCACGTCCAGCACCTCGAAGATGCGGTGCGCCGCGGCCATGGCCCGCTGCATGATGGTGTACTGCATCGACAGCATCCGCACGGGGTCGAAGAACCGCTGCACATAGAGGACGAAGGCCACCATCACCCCCACCTCGAGCCGCCCGGCGAGCACGGCGTTGCCGCCCACCACGACGACTATGGCCATGGCGACGCCGGTCAGGATGTCCACCGTGGGCACCATGATCTGGGTCATCCAGGCCGCGCCGGTCTGGGCCTTGAAGTTGGCGTCGGCCATCTTCCGGTAGAGCTGGAAGTTCAGCGCCTCGCGGCGGGTCTCCTGGACCGTGCGGATGCCGTTGATGTTCTCCGCCAGCGCGGAGTTGGCCGTGGACGAGGCGTCGCGGGCCTCGCGGAAGCTCTTCTTCGAATAGGGCAGCCACACCGCCCGGATGGCGATCAGCGCCGGCAGCACCGCCAGCGTCAGCAGGCCGAGCTGCAGGTCGAGGCTGAGCAGGACGACGGTGATCGCCACCAGCACCACGAGGTCGCCGACCGCGCCGGTGGTGCTCTCCAGCAGCTCCTGCAGGGCCGCCACGTCGCCCTGCAGGCGGGCCATCATCCGGCCCACGTGGGTGCGGTCCATGAACGAGAGGGAGACGTCCTGCAGGTGGGCGAACATCGCCCGGCGGATGTCGAAGATCACCCGCTGCGCCACGCGCTGGATCTGCCACTCGCCGAACACCAGGGTCGCGATGAACACCGCCGCCGCGACGCCGAACAGCACGACCGCGCGGCCGAAGCTCTCCGCGTCGCCGCGGACCAGCCCGTCCACCGCCTTGCCGATCAGCAGCGGGATGGAGACGTTGGCCGCGGCCGCGACCAGCACCGCGAACTGGGCGGCCAGGAAGGCGCGGCGGTGGGGCGTGAGGTAGCCGAAGAACCGGCGCGCCGCCCGCGGGTCGAAGGTCCCGAAGACGTCGTCGCCCTCGGGCGAGCCCAGCGAGGCGCGCGGCGCGCGCCGCCGCTCCTCCGTCGGCCCGGGGGAAGGCTCGAGGCTCATGCCGGCTGCTCCTCGAGGGTGGCGGCCGCGTCGGAACGGCTCTGCAGCTCGTAGAGCTCGGCGTAGGTCCCGCCGCGGGCCACCAGCGCGTCATGGCTGCCGCGCTCGACGATGCGGCCCTCGTCCAGCACCAGGATCTCGTCGGCATGCATCAGGGACGACAGGCGGTGGGCGATGATCACCGTGGCCTTGGTCTTCGTCGCCCGCGCCAGGCCGTCGCGCACCTTGCGCTCGGTGACCGCGTCGATGGCGGCGGTGGAGTCGTCGAAGATCATCACGCCGGGGCCCGGCACCACGCCGCGGGCGATGCTCATCCGCTGCCGCTGACCGCCGGACAGCGCCACGCCGCGCTCGCCGACCCGGGTCTCGTAGCCCTCGGGCAGGCTGGCGATGTGCTCGTGGATCTGCGCGGTGCGGGCGGCGGCCTCGATCCGCGCGTCCTCCGCCCAGGGATCGGCATAGGCCACGTTGTGACCCACCGAGGCGTCGAACAGGAAGGCCTCCTGCTGCACCAGGCCGACGTACTCGCGCAGCGACGCGAGCGTCACTTCGCGGATGTCCACGCCGTCGATCGTGATCCGGCCCTCGGTCACGTCGTAGAAGCGCGGGATCAGGTTGGCGAGCGTCGACTTGCCCGAGCCCGGCGGGCCGACGATCCCCACGGTTTTCCCCGGCCGCACCTCGAAGCTGATGTCCTGGAGCACCTGACGCCCGTCCGCGCGGTAGCGGAAGCCGACCCCTTCGAAGCGCAGCACGCCCTCGCCGGGCTGCAGCGTGCTCGCCCCCGGCGCGTCGGCGATCTCCGGCTCCAGGTCCAGCACCTCGAACAGCCGCGAGCCCGAGGAGGTCGCCCGGGCCATGGAGTTGAAGATCATCGCCACCTGCCGGATCGGCGCCTGCAGGAGCGTCATGTAGGTCAGGAACTCCGTCAGCCGGCCGACCGTCATATGCCCCGCCAGCACCTTGCGGCCGCCCAGCCACAGCAGCAGGCCGAGCGAGATGTGGAAGCTCACGTTCATCCAGGCGATGGCGGTGAACCTGAGCGTGATCCGCTTGTCCTGGAAGACGATCACGGCCCGCGAGCCGCGGTCGAACTTGGCGAGTTCGAAGTCGCGGCCGGCGAAGGCCCGCACGACCCGAATGCCCTGCAGGTTCTCCTCCATGGTCAGGGTGAGCTGGCCCATCAGCTCCTGCACCCGAAGCCAGGTGACCCGCAGGAGGAAGCCCATGCGCGCCAGCGCATAGCCGGCCACCGGCACGAAGGAGAGGCCGACCAGCGCCAGCACCGGATCCAGGCTGACCATCATCGCCGCCGCGAAGCCGACCAGCAGGACGAGGCTGAGCGCCGGCGTCATCGCCCCGTTGATGAAGGCCCGCGCGCCCTCCAGGTCGAGCATGCCGCGGGTGACCAGGTCGCCGGAGTGGATGCGGTCGTGGAAGCCGAAGGAGAGCTTCTGCAGGTGCTGGAAGAACTGCAGGCGAAGGTCGTTGGCCACCTTCTGGCTGAGGTATTCGCCGAGGTAGCCCGACCACATGGTGAGCAGGCCCCGCGCCACCGTGGCGGCGATGACCAGGCCCGCGCTGACCACCAGCGCCGAGCGCGCCGCGTCGGCGTGGGCGGCGCCGTCGGCCAGGAGGGCCTGGGCCTGGTCCACCGAGCGGCCGAACAGCCGCGGCAGGGTCAGGCTGGCGACGGCCGCGCCGAGGGATGCAAGCACGGTCAGCGCCACCCGGCCGGGGTAGCGCATGGCCAGCCCGGCGATCCGGGCCAGCACCGAAGGCATGGCCGTCACGTCCACGGTCTGGACGTCAGACAGCGCCGCGCTTCGCCCCTGAGGGGGCGAATCACTCATCCGATTTTCCGTCTGCTATGGGACCGGGAGTGTGAGGCGCCGGGGGCCGTTCGGCGAGTCCGGTTTTGGCGCCGAAGCGCAGGAAGTCCGGTGCAGCTAGGCCGCCAGCTGGGCCTGGTCGACCACCGTGACCCGCCGCGCCGGCGGCGCGGGCTTCGGCCGCAGCTTCTCCCCCCTGAGCCACATCCTGAGCGCCTCCCAGTGGATGGCGGTGAGCACGCCCAGGCTCATCCACGGGTGCGTCAGCCAGGCGCGGAGCAGGCCCGCGTCGCTGAGCGGCGTCCGCCGGCCGAGGAAGCTCGCCGCCAGGACCAGACCCTCGGCGTCGTGGGCCTCCACCTGCACCCGCACTGTCTCGCCGGGCGGACGGATGCGGAAGCCGTAGGCGAGGTCCATGTCCATGAACGGCGAGACGTAGAAGTCCTTGGCGCAACACTGGCGCACAACCGGCTCGTCGCCGGCCGGGATCAGGTAGGCGTGCCGCTCCCCGAAGGTGTTGGTCACCTCGTAGAGGATGGCTGAGAGCGTGCCGTCCTTGCGGTGGCAGAAGTAGACGGTGAGCGGGTTGAAGCCGTGGCCCAGCACGCGCGGCATGGTGAGCATCCGCACCGGCCCGCCGTGGGCGATCCCGGCGGCCGCCAGCTCCGCCTCCACCTGCGCCTTCAGCGGCGTGTCCGACCCGTCGCCGTGGTCCTTTTCCCGCACGCTGACGAGGTTCAGCCCACCGTGCGAGAACAGGCCGAGCTTCCAGTCCAGCCGGCCCAGCTCGTCCAGGTCCAGCAGCAGGAAGAACACCCGGTAGGCCAGCCGGTGCGCGCGCGGCTTCGTCCGGGCGTGGGTGACCACGCCGGAGTAGAGGCCCGAGGCGAAGCTCACGCGGCCCGCTCCGCAGGCGCGCGCAGGTGGATGCGGCCGGACTCGCCCGCCACGGTCCACGGCCTCCGCACGCCGCCGAGCTGCTCGGCCACCGCCAGGCCGGACTGCAGGCCGTCCTCGTGGAAGCCGTGGCCGAAATAGGAGCCGCAGAACCAGGTGCGGTTCACGCCCTGCAGGTCCCAGAGCTCGGCCTGGGCGGCGATCGCGGCGGCGTCGAACAGCGGGTGGTCGTAGGCCTCCGTGCGGATCGTCTTCTCCGGCGCGATCTCCCTGGTGGGGTTTAGGGTGACGAAGAGGTCCGGCGCGTCCTTGATGCCCTGCAGCCGGTTCATCCAGTAGGTGACGCAGCCCTCGCCCGTCTCGCCGCGGCGGCCGATATGGTTCCAGCTCGTCCAGGCCCGCCGCCGCCGGGGCATCAGGGCCGGGTCGGTGTGCAGCACGACCCGGTTCTTCGAATAGCGGAACGGCGCGAGTAGCCGCCGCTCCTGCGCCGTCGGGTCCTCCAGCAGGCCGAGCGCCGTGTCGCCATGGGTGGCGATCACCACCTCGTCGAACCGCTCGAAGCGCCCGGACGCGAGCTGCACCGTCACACCGCTGGGGTCTCGCCGGACCCCGGCCACCGCCTCGCCGCTCCGCGCCTCGCCGTGGAAGGCGGCCCTCAGCGCCTGGACGTAGGCCCGGCTGCCGCCGTCCACCGTCCGCCACAGGCCGCGGCCGAACACCGACATCATGCCGTGGTTCTGGAAGAAGCGGATCAGGGCGGCGGCCGGATAATCCCGGATCGCCGACAGCGGCGTCGACCAGATGGCGGCGGCCTGCGGCAGCAGGTGGTCGTCCCGGAAGGCCTGGCAGTAACCCTTCTCCTCCAGGTAGGCCTCGAGCGAGGTGAGCGGCGCCTCCAGCGCGGCCAGGTCCTTCGGCCCCTGCCGGTAGAAGCGGCCCACGTCGCGGAGCATTCCCCAGAAGCGGGCGGAGAACAGGTTGCGCTTCTGGGCGAAGAGGCCGAGCGCGCCGTAGCTGGAGTACTCGAACGCCCCGTCGTCGAGGCTGACGCTGAGCGCCATGTCGGCCGGGCGGCTGGCGACGCCCAGCCAGTCGAGCAGGGCCGTGAAGTTCGGATAGTTGGGCTCGTTGTAGACGATGAAGCCGGTGTCCACCGGCACCGGGCCGTGATGGCCCGGCGCCTCGGCGGTGTTGGCGTGGCCGCCCAGCCGGTCGTCGGCCTCGAACAGGGTGACGCTGTGCGCCTGCGAAAGCAGCCAGGCCGCCGAGAGGCCGCTGATCCCTCCGCCGATGACGGCGATCCGCCGCCGCTGTCCGAACGCCCGTTCCATCGATGCTCCGCCGTCTGTCCCCGGCCCCGACGGCCGAGCTTTCACGGCACCTACGGGCCTCGCGACGGGGCGGATGCATCCGGGACGGCGGAGCTTCCGTACCTTGGGCGATGCTGATCGGCCTGACCTTCCTCGTCCTCGTCTTCATGACCGCGGTGATGACCGCGGCCTGGGCCTTCGGGCTGAAGGCGCGCAACGGCGGCTGGACCGACGTCTTCTGGACCTTCGGCAGCGGCGGCGCGCTCGTGGGCGCGGCCCTGCTCGCCGCGCCCGGCCCGCGCGCCTGGCTGGTGGCCAGCCTGGTCGGCCTCTGGGCGCTCCGGCTCGGCACGCATCTGGCCCAGCGCGTCGCCCACGGCCCGGAGGATCCGCGCTACGCCCGCTTCCGGGAGGAGTGGGGCGCCGACCACCCGCGCCGGATGCTGCGCGTCACCCTCGCCCAGGCCCCTGCCACCGCCCTGCTCGCCGTCTCGGTGATCGTGGCGGCCCAGGCCCCCGGCCCGTTCGGCGCGCGGGACGTCCTGGCGGCGGTCATCTTCCTCGCAGCCTTCGTGGGCGAGGCGATCGCCGACCTGCAGATGGAGCGCTTCCGCGCCGATCCCCATAACCGGGGCCGGGTCTGCGAGCGCGGCCTGTGGGCCTGGTCGCGACACCCCAACTACTTCTTTGAATGGCTGGGCTGGCTCGCCTACCCCACCATCGCCCTCGACCCCGCCCGCCCCGCCAGCTGGCTCAGCCTGACGGCGCCGGTGGTCATGTACCTGCTGCTCACCCGCGTCTCCGGCGTCCCCCCGCTGGAAGAGGCCATGCTCCGCTCCCGCGGCGAGGCCTACCGGTCCTACCGGTCGCGGGTGAGCGCCTTTTTCCCCCTTCCGCCGAAAGGACGTCAGGCATGATCCCCCACATCGCGGCCTTCCTCGGGACCGGCCTCGTGATCGCCATCCTGGACGCCGTCTGGCTGACCCAGGTCGGACCCAGGCTCTACCGGCCGACGCTCGACCCGGTGCTGGCCGACAAGCCGAACATGACCGCCGCCGTGGTCTTCTACCTGGTCTACGTCCTGGGTGTGGTGCTGCTGGCCGTGCTGCCGCACAGGGATGCGACCCTGGGGCGCGTGGCGCTGGCCGGCGCGCTCCTGGGCGCCTTCGCCTACGCCACCTACGACCTCACCAACCAGGCGACGCTGAAGGCCTGGTCCACCCGCATCAGCGTGGTCGACATCGGCTGGGGGACGCTGCTCACCACGGCCGGCGCCCTGGCCGGCGTGCTGGCCTGGCGCTGGGCCGCCAGGCTCGCCGGCTGACCCCTCTTCCCCGCCCGTCCATCGGCGGGGCAAGGGCCCGCGGCCGGTCCCGCGGGCCGGAGGGGGCGCACCCTTCAACCCCCTGCGCCCCCTCCACCCCTCTTCCGCACATCCCGCCGCCGTGATTTGCTGGGGTTCGAGGCCGGGCCTACGCCGGACGGATCAATTCATCCGCGGCGCCGGACCTCCAATGAGATTTTGCGGATGCGCCGTCTGATCGGGCGCGGGAGGATTTTGATGGAAGCCTTGAAGGAACGCATGGACCTGGATGCGCGGCTGGCGGCTGCGCAGATGACCGGGATGACCTCCGCCGTCTGGGCGCAGGTCCAGCCCGACAAGGCCGCGGTCATCGACCCGGACGGGACCACGCGGACCTTCGCCGAGGTGAACGCCGCCGCCAACCGCATCGTCCGCCTGCTGCGCGGCGCGGGGCTGAAGGCGGGCGACTCCGTGGCCCTGGTCTGCTCCAACCGGCACGAGTTCGTCGAGGTGCTGGCCGCCACCAAGCGGGCGGGCTTCCGGATCACCCCGGTCAACTGGCACCTCACCACCGACGAGATCGCCTACATCATCCAGGACTGCGAGGCGAAGGCGCTGTTCGCCGAAGCCCGCGTGGCGGCCTCCGGACCCGCGGCGGCCCAGTGCCCGAACCTCGCCGTGAAGGTCGCGATCGGCGGCGATATCGAGGGCTTCCTGAACTACGACGAGGCGCTGGCCGGCATCGATCCGTCAGACATCGACGACCCGGTGCTCGGCAACCAGATGATGTACACCTCCGGCACCACCGGCCGGCCGAAGGGCGTCTTCCGGCCCAATCCGGTGATCCCGCCGCCGGGCGTCTACCAGCTGCGCGGCTACGACGAGCACTCCGTCCAGCTCTGCGCCGGCCCGGCCTACCACGCCGCCCCGCTGGCGTTCGACGTCAACGCCGCCATGGGCGCGGGCTGTCCGCTGGTCTTCCTCGACAAGTGGGATTCCGAGCTGGTCCTGAAGACCATCGCCGAGCGGAAGGTCACCCACCTCCACCTCGTGCCGATCATGTTCCAGCGCCTGCTGGCCCTGCCCGACGAGGTGCGCGCGAAGTACGACGTCAGCCACGTCAAATACATCGTCCACGGCGCGGCCCCCTGCCCGCCGGAGGTCAAGCTCGCCATGATCGAGTGGTTCGGCCCGGTGCTCTCCGAGTACTACGCCGGCTCCGAGGGCGGGGCGGGCTTCACCATCTCCTCGGAGGAGTGGCTGAAGAAGCCGGGCTCGGTGGGCAAGCGGCCGCCGCTGCTCGGCTCCAAGATTCTCGACGAGAACGGCGAGGAATGCCCGCCCGGCGTGCCGGGGACCATCTACCACCAGCTCCCGCCGGGCGGCGGCTTCACCTACTACAAGGACGAGGCCAAGACCCAGGCCAGCCGGGTGGGCGACTACTTCACCATGGGCGACGTCGGCTACTTCGACGAGGACGGCTACCTGTTCCTCACCGGCCGCAACGCCGAGACCATCATCTCCGGCGGGGTGAACATCTACCCGCAGGAGATCGACAACGAGCTGATCAAGCATGACGCCGTGGCCGACAGCTCCACCGTCGGCGTGCCCGACGAGCAGTGGGGCGAGCAGGTCCGCGCGGTGATCATGCTGAAGCCGGGCTACGAGCCCTCCGAGGAGCTGGAGCAGGAGATCCTCGCCTTCGCCCGCGCCAACCTGCCGGGCTTCAAGGTCCCGAAGAAGATCGACTTCGTCACCGACCTCCCCCGCTCCGAAGCCGGCAAGATCCAGCGCAACAAGGTCCGCGCTCCCTACTGGGAAGGCCGCAAGCGGCAGATCTGAGGGCGCCATCCCGGTCGGAGCGCAGCGGCGAGCCGGGATCCATGAGCGCCGCGCCGGGCGAAACGGCGCGGCCGGTTTGTGCGCGTGGCCGAACCTTGGCGTCCATGGGTCCCGGATAGGCGCTGCGCGCCTTCCGGGATGACACTGGGGTTTGCGGCGGGACCCCAGCCCTGCTTAATCTCGCCGCCTCAGTTCGGGGGCCGATCCTATGAAACGACTTCTCGCCGGCGCGCTCATGGCCGCCGCCTTCGCCATGCCGGCCGCCGCTCAGGCTCCGGCCCCGGCGGCTGGCCAGACCACCTTCGTCCAGGCCGGCCGCCTCTTGGCCGACCCCGCTTCCGGCCGGGTCGAGACCCAGAAGACCCTGGTGATCCAGAACGGCCGCGTGGTCCGGATCGCTGACGGTTATGTCGCCGAGCCGGGCGGGCGGGTGGTCGACCTGAAGGACAGCTTTGTCCTGCCGGGTCTGATCGACAGCCACGTCCACATCACCGGCGAGCAGAACCGCAACAGCCTGATGGAGGAGGTCACGCTCTCCTCGGCCGACCTCGCCATGCACGGCGTGCGCTTCGGCCGCCGCACACTGATGGCCGGCTTCACCACGGTGGCCGACCTCGGCGCGGAGAACAACGCGATCTTCGCCCTGCGCGACGCGGTCGCCCGCGGCGATGTCGAAGCCCCGCGGATCGTGGCCTCCGGCTCGGCCATCTCGGTCCACGGCGGCCACGGCGACGTGAACGGCTTCAGCGACGACGTCATGCACGTCCTTCGGCCGGGCTCGGTCTGCTCCGGGGCCGACGACTGCCGCCGCGCCGTGCGCGAGCAGGTCTGGAAGGGCGCCGACGTCATCAAGATCACCGCCACTGGCGGGGTGCTGTCCAACACCGCCGCGGGGCTGGGCCAGCAGTTCTCCCAGGAGGAACTGAACGCCATCGTCGACGCCGCCCACCGGATGGGCCGCAAGGTCACCGCCCACGCCCACGGCGGCGACGGCATCGTCAGCTTCCTGAAGGCCGGCGGCGATTCCATCGAGCACGGCACCTACCTCGACAACGAGGGCATCGCGCTGCTCAAGAAGAACAAGGGCTATCTGGTGCCCACCCTGATGGCCGGCGACTTCGTCTACCGGGTGGCTTCGGGCCCGAACAACTTCTTCACCCCCGCCCAGACCGCGAAGGCCCTGGAGGCCGGGCCGAAGATGCTGGACATGGCCCGCCGCGCCCACCAGGCCGGCGTGAGGATCGCCTTCGGCACCGACACCGGCGTCTCGGCCCATGGCCAGAACGCGGGCGAGTTCGCCCTGCTGGTCCGGGCCGGCATGACCCCGCTGGAGGCCGTCCAGGCCGCCACGGTCAACGCCGCCGACCACCTGGGCCTCGCCGCCGAAATCGGCGCGCTCACCCCCGGCAAGGCCGCCGACGTGATCGCCGTGAAGGGCGACCCGCTGAGCGACGTCACGGTCCTGCAGAACGTCAGCTTCGTGATGAAGGGCGGCGTCCAGGCCAAGCCTTAACGGCCGCCGCAACACACCGACACCAACCGTGTTTTGGCGGGCGGCGGCGGCGCGTGCCATATGGCGCCCGCTTCGAAAGACAGGGGCCGCGCCCGCATGCCTATCCCGTTCATCGACCTGCAGGCCCAGCGCCAGCGCCTGGGCCAGCCGCTGGAGGACGCGATCCTCAAGGTGGTCCGGTCGGGCGCCTACATCATGGGCCCGGAGGTCGCCGCCTTCGAGGCCGCCATGGCCGAGTTCGGCCAGGCGCCGCACGTGCTGTCCTGCGCCTCGGGCACCGACGCCCTGATCCTGCCGCTGATGGCGTTCGGGATCGGCCAGGGCGACGCGGTCTTCTGCCCCTCCTTCACCTTCGCGGCCACGGCCGAGGTCATGCCGCTGGTCGGCGCCTCGCCGGTGTTCGTGGACATCGACGCCGACACCTACAACCTCGACCCCGCCAGCCTCGAGGCCGCCATCCAGGCGGTGAAGGCGAAGGGCGAACTCACGCCCCGGGCGGTGATCGCCGTGGACCTGTTCGGCCAGCCCGCCGACTATCCCGCCATCCGCAAGGTCTGCGACGCCCACGGGCTCAAGCTGATCGCCGATTCCGCCCAGGGCTTCGGCTGCACGCTCGCCGGCAAGCACCCGATCCACTGGGCGGACGTGGCCACCACCTCCTTCTTCCCGGCCAAGCCGCTCGGCTGCTACGGCGACGGCGGGGCGGTGCTGTCGAAGGACGCCCGTTTCCACGACCTGCTGGTCAGTCTCCGGGTCCACGGCCAGGCGGTGAAGTCGGACCTGGAGGGCCGGACCTTCGAGCACGACCCGCGCTACCTGAACGTCCGCGTCGGCACCAACAGCCGGATGGACACCATCCAGGCCGCGGTCCTCCTGGAGAAGCTGAAGATCTTCGCCGACGAGATCGAGGCCCGGAACCGTGTGGCGGCCCGCTACGCGGAGGGTTTGGGCGACCTCGTGAAGGTCCCCACCATCATCGAGGGCGGCGTCAGCGTCTGGGCCCAGTACACCATCGAGACAGAGAACCGCGACGGCCTCGCCGCCCACCTGCGCGAGCAGGCGATCCCCTCGGCGGTCTACTACCCGATCCCGATCCACAAGCAGGGCGTCTACTCGGGCTACCCCACGGCGCCGGGCGGCCTGCCGGTCACCGAGGCCAAGGCGGGCCAGGTGATCAGCCTGCCTATGCACCCCTACCTGACGTCGGACGACCAGGACCAGGTGATCGCCGCCATCCGCGCCTTCGTGAAGAAGAACGGCTAGCCCCAGATCTCCTTCAGGACCTCCGCCTGGGTCGCGGCCTGGGCGAGGCCGGCCTGCACGGCGCCTGGCACGCGGGAAGCGTCCAGAAGGTTCGGGCCGAAAGCCTCAGCGCTCGCCTCGTCGGGGCCGATGACCACCACGGTGGCGCCGCCGTCCTGGAGGGTCTGGACCTCCTCCTCCAGCTTGGCCCGCACCCGCTCGCCGATCTCGCCCGGGCCGGCCAGCCGCACCGCCACGACCACCACCACGTCGTAGCCCGCGGCCATGTCGGCGTTGGTGGAGGAGCGCATGCCGCCGTCGATGTAGCGGCGGCCCTCGATGGTGATCGGCGGATAGACCCCAGGCACGCTGCAACTCGACGCCACTGCCCGCGTGACGCCCACGCCGGCCGCCTTCGTCCAGAGCCGGAACCCGCCGTCCTCGGCGTCCACGGCCGTGCAGGCGAAGGCCTTCTCCGGCCAGGCGGTGTCCGGCAGGCCCGCGAACGAGCGGCCGAAGCTGCGGATGAAGTCCTCCTCGCTCATGGTATCAGCCGCCAGGGCCATCGCCCCGATCTCGGCGCGCACCTCGGCCGGGTTGCGCTTGCCGCCCTGGGCCTCGGCCATCAGTTCCGTCAGCCGGCGCAGGTCCGGCGCGGGGCCGGCGCGGCCTGCGGCCTCCCGGCGGGCCGGATCGGAGGGCGGGTCGGCGAAGGTGCGCGGGTCGAGGCCCAGCGCCAGGCGCGCGCCCACAAAGGCCCCCGCGCTGGTGCCCAGGATGAAGTCCGCCTGGCCGAGGTCCACCCCAGCCCGGGCGAAACCGGCCACCAGCCCGTTCTCCCAGCCGATCCCCACCGGCCCACCGCCGCCCAGCACCAGCGCGCGCGTCGTCATGGACGTCATCCCCGAAGCGTTCTTGGATTTTGCCGGAGCATCGGTGACCCGGGCCACCATGTCACGCCGCTTCGCGCGGCGCGCGCGTGCTCCCCTTGCGTCACCGCCGTGGCCGTGGTTGGTGCGCTCAAACAGATGTTTGACGGGAGGGTCGGATGAAGGCTGCGGTCTATTACGAGAACGGCGGGCCCGAGGTCTTCCGGTACGAGGACGTCGCCGACCCCGAGTGCCACCGCAAGGGGATCGTCATCCGGGTGGAGGCGGTGTCCATCGAGGGCGGCGACACCCTGAATCGCTTCCGCGGACCGCTCGTCACCCGGCCGCACATCGTGGGCTACCAGGCCGCCGGCGAGGTGGTGCAGGTCGGCGAGGACGTCACCGACATCCGGGTCGGCCAGAAGGTGGTCACCACCGGCGGCTTCGGCAGCCACGCCGAGCTGCGCGCCGTCCCCGCCCGCACCGCCTGGGTGATCCCCGAGGGCATGGCCGTGAAGCAGGCCGCGGTGATCCCCGTGCCGTTCGGCACGGCCGACGACTGCCTGTTCGAGTTCGGCCGGATGAAGAAGGGCGAGATCGTGCTGGTGCAGGCCGGCGCTTCCGGCGTCGGCGTGGCCGCCATCCAGCTCGCCGCCCGGGCCGGTGCGGCCATGGTGCTGGCCACCGCCTCCTCCGACGAGCGCCTGGAGCGCCTGAAGCCGCTGGGCCTGACCCACGGCATCAACTACCGCACCCACGACGTGGCGCAGGAAGTCGCACGGCTGACCGACAAGCACATGGCCGACGTGATCGTCGATTCGGTCGGCGGCCCGACCCTGCAGTCCTCCATCAACTCGCTGGCCTACCGCGGCCGGGTCTCCATGGTCGGCCAGGCCGGCCGCGAGCCGATGAAGGTGGACGTGGGCTCGATGATGGGCGGCAACCGCAGCCTGTCGGGCGTCTTCCTGGGCGCCGAGATCACGACCGACCGGGTGCACGACAACATCCAGAAGCTGATCGGCGACGTCGCCAGGGGCGAGCTGAAGGTCGTCATCGACCGCGAGTTCCCGCTGTCCGAAGCCGCCGAGGCCCACCGCTACATCGAAAGCCGCCAGGCTGTCGGCCGCGTGCTGCTGATCCCCTAAGGAGCCAATCATGGGACGCCTTTCCGGCCGCTCGGCCGTCATCACCGGCGCGGGCAGCGGCATCGGCCGCGCCGCCTCGATCCTCTTCGCGCGTGAAGGCGCGAGCGTCGTCTGCGCCGACCGCGCCGAGGGCGTGAACGACACCGTCAAGGCGATCACCGACGCCGGCGGCAAGGCGATCGGGCTCCTGGGCGACGCCGGCGTCGACGCCTTCGTGAAGAGCTGCATGGACACCGCCATCGCCGAGCACGGCGGGCTGGACGTGGTCTGGGCCAACGCCGGCATCTCCGGCGGCTTCGCGCCGCTGCACGAACAGACCGCCGACTACTGGGCCGAGATCCTGCGGGTGAACCTGATCGGCGCCTTCCTGGCCGTGAAACACGCCTCCGAACGGATGATCCCGAACGGCCGCGGCTCGATCATCTGCACGGCGTCGGTGGCCGGCATCCGCTCCGGCGCCGGCGGCCCGGCGTATTCGGCTTCCAAGGCCGGCGTCATCAGCCTCGCCCAGACCGCCGCCAACGAGCTCTACGGAACCGGCGTGCGCGTCAACGCGGTCGCGCCCGGCCTGATCGAAACCGGCATGACCAAACCCATCTTTGACGGCGCCCGGGCCCGCGGCAACGAGGACAAGATCGGCCAGCTCAACCCGCTCACCCGCTACGGCGTGCCGGACGAGATCGCCTACGCCGGCCTGTTCCTGGCCTCGGACGAGAGCTCCTACGTCAACGGCCAGACCATCGCCGTCGACGGCGGACTCTCCACCTCCCACCCGGTCGTCCGCCGCAAGCGGTGATCTACCTCGTCCGCCACGGGCAGACGGCGTTCAACAAGGAACGTCGTCTGCAGGGCCATGTGGATTCCCCGCTCACCGAGCTAGGGCTGCGCCAGGCCCGGGCCGTCGCCGGCCTGCTCGCCGACCTGACCGGCGGCGAGCCCGGCTGGCGGGTGATCTCCAGCCCGCTGGGCCGCGCCCGCGACACCGCCGCCATCGTCGCCAGGGCCCTGAGCGCCGAGGTCGAGGAGGACGCCCGGCTCATCGAGCTCTCCTGGGGAGAGTGGGACGGCCGGCTGCGGAGCGAGCTGGAGGCCGCTCACCCGGACGCCTTCGGCCGCTCCGGCTGGGCCTTCGACGCCCCTACCGGCGAAACCTACGAGGCGGTCTGCGCGCGCATGGCCGACTGGCTGGCGAGCCTGCCGCCGGAACCGGAGCGGCGCGTGATCGCCGTCAGCCACGGCGTGGCCGGCCGGGTCCTGCGCGGCGTCTACGCCCGCATGGAACGCGACCGCACGGTCGAGCAGGACGTGCCGCAGGACGCCGTCTACCGGCTGAGCGGCGGAACCATCGGCCGCATCGACTGCGAGCCGCTCGACTAGGTCGCTAGTGGATGGAACTGCGCCAGCGGCGGAGCCTCGGCGCCTCTACTTTCCGATCAGGGCCGAGCCAGTGCATCACGGCCAGGACGGCCACCGCGGCCACGGCGCCGAGCGCGAACGCGCCCGCCGCGGCCATGGAGATCCCGGCCGGGCCCACGCTCATCGGCCGCGGCGCCATCCAGTGCACCACCTCGCCGTTCGGCTCGCTGGGCAGGACGTCGTCGTAGTCCTCGTTCATGTGCTCGGTCATCGGGATCGTCTCCGCCTTCCCACTCGTGGCGCTAACCCGCGCGCATGGCAGGGGTTCCGCGCGCCCGTCCTCAAGGGTAGAAGCGGCGCGACCCCATTCCTTGACCTGCCGCAACGGACCATGGCCGGACACTCAAAGTTCAAGAACATCATGCACCGCAAGGGCCGCGCCGACAGCGCCCGGTCCAAGCTGTTCTCCAAGCTCTCGCGCGAGATCACGGTGGCCGCAAAGGCGGGTCTGCCGGATCCGGCGATGAACTCGCGCCTGCGCCTGGCCGTGGCCAACGCCAAGGCCGAGTCCATGCCCAAGGACAACATCGACCGGGCGATCAAGAAGGCGTCCGGCGGCGAGGCCGAGACCTACGAGGAGATCCGCTACGAGGGCTTCGGCCCCGGCGGGGTCGGCGTGATCGTCGAGGTGCTGACCGACAACCGCAACCGCACGGCGTCGAACGTGCGCTCCACCTTCTCCAAGCACGGCGGCAACCTGGGCGAAACCGGCTCGGTGTCGTTCATGTGGGACCGGGTGGGCCAGATCGTCTACGGGCCCGAGGCTGGGTCCGAGGACAAGGTCATGGAAGCGGCCATCGAGGCCGGCGCCGTCGACGTGGAGTCCGATGAGGACGGCCACACCATCTACACCGCCTTCGAGCAGCTCTCCGACGTGGCTGCGGCGCTCGAGGCGAGCCTCGGACCGGCCAAGTCCACCGCTGTCGCCTGGCGACCCAAGGCCCGCACGCCCATCGAGGGCGACGCCGCCGGCTCGCTCATGAAGCTGCTCGAGACCCTCGAGGACGACGACGACGTGCAGAACGTCTACTCGAACGAGGACATCGCCGCCGAGGAACTGGAAAAGCTGGCGGGCTGAGCGTGCGCAAGGACGACCCCCGCGTCACCGACCTCTCCCGCTACCGCCGGGCCCGCGAGGCCGCGCGCCGAGCCCCGCCGCCCAAGCCGAAGACCCGCCGCGAGCCCTTCCTGGGCTCTCGGCCCCGGGCGGGCCTGATCCTCGCAGCGGTGGTGTTCGTGATCCTGGCGCTGTCCTTCGGGCAGTTGTTCCACTAGCCGCAACCGGCGCCGTGCCTGGGGGTTTATCCCCGCGCATGGGCGACTGGTCGGCGATCCTCGTACAGTACGTGCTGCCGGTGGTGGGCGCGGGCGTGGCCGGCGCGCTGATCGGGCTGGAGCGGGAATACCGCGGCCGGCCGGCGGGCCTGCGCACCCACATCCTGGTCTGCCTGGCCTCCGCGCTGCTGATGCTGGGCGCCGTCCACCAGATGCGCTGGCTCACCGACACGCCGGCCGAGGTGGTGCGCATCGACCCCGTTCGGATGGCCCACGGCATTCTCACCGGCATCGGCTTCCTCTGCGGCGGCGTGATCTTTCGTCACGGCTTCTCGGTGCACGGCCTGACCACCGCCGCCTCGCTCTGGCTCACCTCGGCGCTCGGCACCCTCTACGGCGTCGGCTTCTACGGCCTGGCGATCGGCGGGACCCTCGCGACGCTCGCCGTGCTGGTGATCCTGCGCGGAGTGGACGACCGACTGCCCAAGCGCAGCGTCCTGGACGTGGCCGTGCGCTACCGGCGGGGCGATCGGTTCCCCGACCAGGAATTCCGCGACCTCGTCCATGAGCTGCGGCTGACCCCGTCGGGCATGGGCCACAAGCTGCTGCACGGCGGTGAGGTCATCGAGCTCTCGGCCACCCTCAGGGGCGCCGGCGGGCGGCCGGCCGAGGCCCTGGCGCAGCGGCTCTGCGCCGATCCGCGCGTCGTGGAGTTCGACGTTCGTCCCCGCGAGGACTAGCCGGTCAGCCGCGCCCGCGGCCGCCCATGTTCTTGCGCAGGATCGCCCAGATGATCAGCAGGAAGCCCGCCAGCCGCAGCAGGTAGACGCCGCTGAGGTTCTCGTCGGGGATGCCGAAAAGCACCGGCACGGCTTGGTTCACCGCCAGCAGCGCGAAGCCGGCGGCGAACGCCAGGAACAGGGTGTCGCGCGTGCGCCGCCAGAACTTCAGGAAGTAGAGGCCGACGGCGAGGAAGCCCACCGTGAGCGCCCCGCCCATGAAGCCGACGATGGCGGGATCGTGGTTCATGACTCCACCTCGAAGGTGAAGCCGTAGAGCAGCACCGCCACCGCCGCCACGGACGCCGCCTGGCGGAAGGGCCAGAGGTTCACCTCCGGGAAGACGACCATGTCGCCCACGAGGAACAGGTTGTTCAGCGCCAGGAATCCAAAGCCCAGGGCGGCGTAGAGCAGGAGCTTGCTGCGGCTGGCCCGATAGGCCCTGAGCAGCAGGGCCGCGCAGATCACGCTGGTGATCAGGCAAAGGCCGTAGACGGCGATGGGAGCCCAGTCGGTCACTTTCCGTCTCCCCTGAATTTGAATGCGTCTGCGAGGCCCTGCACCGGGTCCGGCGGCGCCGCGATCAGGTTGATGATGGCCACAGGCCGCTCGCGGTAGGCCGCCTCGAGGTCACCGCAGAGCGCGTCGAGCACCGGGCTGGCCGGGGCGTAGCGGTAGCAGCCGGCGTCGTCGAGCACCACGATGCCGCCGCGCTGAAAGCGGCCGAGGTTGTCCGCGACCAGGGTCTGGCTCGCCCGAAGCTCGCGCACCAGGTCGGCCGCGGCCCAGCATCGCTCCGGGTCGCGCTTGAGCAGGAGCAGCAGCTCCAGCGCCCATACCGAGCGCACGTGCTCGCGCACGAACCCACGGAGTTCCTGGTCTGAGGCCAAAACGCGCCCTTCACTTGAACAGCGGGGCGACCCTAACGACTGGGCCCGGTCGATCAAGCTTGACTGTGCCATTTTGTCGCAAGGCTTGGCCGCGCGGCGTGTCTGTGTCCAAGTGGCCGCAACACTCTGGGGGGACCAAATGACACCGATCTTTCGAATCTGCCTGACCGCCGCGGCCGCCCTGTCCGTCGGGGCCGGCGCGGCCCAGGCCGCCGAGTTCGTCACCATCTCCCAGGAGGCCGTGGTCGACGCCCCACCCGAGGTGGCGTGGAAGAAGGTCGGCGGCTGGTGCGACATCGGCGCCTGGCTGAAGACCACCTGCGTGATCACCTCCGGCGGCGAGGAAATGGGCTCCGTCCGCCGGATCGCCGACCGCATCGACGAGCTGATGGTGGCCAAGACCGCCTGGTCCTACTCCTACAGCCAGCCCAAGAGCCCGATCGACTACCACGGCACCGTGGAGATCCGGCCGGAGGGCAAGGGCAAGTCCAAGCTGATCTACACCCTGGTCTACGACGCCGAGCCGCTGAAGACGCCCGAGGCCAAGGCCGCCGACCGCGAGCGCCGGGCGAAGATGTTCGCCGGCGTGCTGCAGACCATGAGGGGCATCGCCGAGGCGAAGTGACCCGCGGCGGGCCGCGGGCGCACACCGCGGGCGCGGCTTCGCCATGGCTTTTCACCACATCATGAATTAAGAACGGCGTTAGCTCAGCCTCGGAGGCCCCGATGGACGTGCTCGCCCGCCCGCTGACGCCGCCCGCGCCGAAGCGCCTGTCGCGCCCCCTGCCCGCCTGGCGGTTCAACTGGGCGCTGACGAAGAACACCCACGCCGTCTGGGCCGATCGGCACTTCGACGACCTCGTCACGCCGCTGCCGGCGCTCGGCATGAAGGTTCTGCTGGTCTCCGACCCCGACGGGATCCGCCACTACCTGACCACGGCCCAGGCGAAGTACCGGCGCCCCATCCCGGCCCGCCGGATCGTCCGGCCGATCACCGGCGACGGGGTGTTCCTCGCCGAGGGCCAGGCCTGGCGGCGGCAGCGGCGGCTGCTTGCCCCGACCTTCACGCCGGCCAGCGTCGGCCTGCTCGTGCCGCACTTCCAGGACGCCGCCGAGGCGATGATCCGCAGACTGGACGGCAAGGCGAAGGCCGACCTCTCGGGCCTCTTCCAGGACGCCGCCCTCGACGCGGTGCTCCGGGCCCTGTTCTCCCTGCCCGACAGCGCCGAGCGGGCGGCGCTCGGGGCCATGGTGCGCGGCTACATCGAGAGCGTCGCCAATCCCAACACCTTCGACGTCCTGGCCCAGGGCGACGACGACTACGCCTTCGCCCAGCGCGGGCGGCTGCGCGCCGGCCGCGCCTGGATGGCCGCCGTCGACCGACTGGTGGCCGCGCGGCGCCGCGCGGCGCCGCCCGCGGCCTCGCGCGACATGCTGGACCTGCTGCTGGCCACCCGCGACGCCGAGACCGGCGAGGCGCTCGGCGACGGCGAGGTCCGCGACCAGGCCGCCACCATGCTGTTCGCCGGCTTCGAGACCACCGCGCGGCTGCTATTCTGGGCGGCCTGGCTGCTGGCCCTCGACCCGCTGGAGCAGGACCGGCTGCGGGCGGAGGTCAGGGCTTTCCCGCCGGACCGGATCTCGGGACTGGAGGACCTGCAGAACTGGCCCAGGCTGCGGATGGTCCTGCTGGAGGCGCTCCGGCTCTATCCGCCGGGCGGGATGATCCTGCGCGAGGCGGTCGAGGAGGACGAGATCCTCGGCCACAGGCTGACGCCCGGCATGCACGCCTGGACCAGCATGTGGGTGCTGCACCGCCATCGTCGGTTCTGGGAGGATCCCGAGGCCTTCCGGCCCGAGCGGTTCGCCGGCCAGTTCGCGCCCTGGACGGCCGGCGGCGCCTACATGCCCTTCGGCGCGGGCCCCCGCATCTGCATCGGAGCGACCTTCGCCATGGCGGAGGCGAGCCTCGTGCTCGCCACCCTCCTCGCCCGCCACGAGGTGGGCCTAGCAGACAGCCGGCCCGTGCTGCCGGTGGGCAAGATGACCACCATGCCCGATCACGAGCCGCTGTTCGCGCTCAGCCTCGCCTAGTTGGGGACCGGCGCCTGGTTCTTCGGCCCCTCGGTCACCTGGTCCATGGCGGCGTCCGCGTCCTTCGTCGCCGTGGCCGCCTGGGCCGCCTCCTGGCGCTTGGACTCGTCGAGCACCACGGCGGAGACGGCCTTGTTCTCCGGCGAGTTGCGGGCGCCTTCGCCCGTCGTGCTGCAGGCGCAGAGCGGCAGGAGGGTCGCAAGGACGAGGCAGGTCGGGCGCAGCATGGACGAGGCTCCTTCAGGCCCCGTCCAACGCGCCGGCCCGGCTGCGGGCTCCCTGGCCTCAGGCGGCGAGGTCGAAGCGCCAGGGCTCCTGGCGGCCCTGGGCCGCCGCGAGCTGCGCTTCCGCGAACTCCCAGTTGGCGACGGTGTCGAACCACGTCTCGAGGAAGCCCTTACGGTCCTGCTTGTAGTCCAGGTAGTAGGCGTGCTCCCACAGGTCGCAGACCATCAGCGGCGTCTGCCCTTTGTTGGCCAGGGTGTCGCCGTCGTGGGTGTCCACGACCGCCAGCCTGCCGTCGTCCACCACCAGCCACACCCAGCCGGAGGCGAAGTGGTTGGCCCCCACCTCCACGAACTTGGCCTTCAGGCCGGCGAGGTCGCCGAAGCCCTCGCCCACCAGCCGCGTCAGCTCGCCGCCGGGGTCGCGCCGCTGCGGCGTCATGCAGGTCCAGAAGAAGGCGTGGTTCCAGGCCTGGCCGGCGTTGTTGAGCAGCTTGCGCTCACCCCGCGACCCGGCCTCGGCGATGATCTCCTCGAGGCTCCGGCCCTCCAGCCCCTTCTCGGCGGCGAGCTGGTTGGTCACCTCCACGTACTTCGCATGGTGCTTGTCGTGGTGCGTCCGCATGGTCGTCGCGGACACGGTGGGCTCCAGCGCCTCATACGCATAGGGCAGCGGCGGCAGCTTGATCATCGCCTGGCTCCTTCACTCTTGGGTTTTTCGGGTTCGCTGTTCAAACCCTTGCCGCGGCGGCCTGTTCCGTCCCGACGAAGCCGGCGCGCGCGGTGTCTTCGGCCGCGGGTCGGCCTGTGTCAAAGCGGGGCTGCCGGCTAGGTGCGCGGATAGAGGATGATCTGGGTGCAGCGGAAGGCGGCCATCAGCTTGCCGGTGGCGGCGTCCTCGACCCGCGCGTCCCACACCTGGGTGGTGCGCCCGCCGTGCAGCAGCTCGGCCGTGCAGACCGCCTCGCCCGAGCGGAGGGTGCCGGTGAAGTTGCACTTCACCTCCGCAGTGGTGAAGCCGCTCGCCCCCTCCGGCCAGACCGTGGAGACGCCGTAGGCGCAGAGGATGTCGGCCACCGACAGCACGGCGCCGGCCAGCAGGTAGCCGGTGTGGGCCACCAGGTCCTCGCGCACCGGGAACCGCCCCACGACGCGGCCGTGGGCGACCTCGGTGATCTCCAGCCCCAGGTGCCCGGGCAGCTTGCCCACGTTGGCCCGGTTCAGGCCCTCGACGGTGTTGCGGTTGGTCGTGGCCGGCATGGTCTTCCCCTCGCTCGGGGTGAGCTCCGAAAGGAGGGTCCCCGCCATAATTCTCATGGCAGATGCGAGCCTGTGGCCCGAAGTCAGTCAAGGACCGGCCTCCGGCCGGCCGCGCCGCGGCGGCCCTCCGGGCCGTCCTTGAGTGACTTCGGGCCACAGGCAGACTGGCCACCATGAGATTTAGGGCTAGGTTCGCGCCCATGCGCACCCTTGCCCTCGTCGCGGCGCTCGCCGCCGCCCCCTTCGCCGCCCAGGCCCAGTCCGCCGCCCCGATCGATCCTGCGAAGCTCTCCGAGCACACCCGCGTGCTGGCGGGCCCCGACTTCCACGGCCGCGCGCCGGGCGGGCCGGGCGAGCAGCCGACGGTCGACTACGTGGTCGGCCAGTTCAAGGCGCTGGGCCTGAAGCCCGCCGGCGACAACGGCGGCTGGACCCAGGCGGTGCCGCTGATCCGCACCCAGGTGCAGCCCGACGCGAAGATCACCCTGAGCGTCGGCGGCCGGGCCCAGACGCTGACCCAGAACAAGGAGGTCCGTCTCCACGCCCTGCGGCCCGACCCGCGGGTGCAGGTGGCGGACGCGCCGCTGGTCTGGGTGGGCTACGGCGTCACCGCGCCCGAGCGCGGCTGGGACGACTTCAAGGGCGCGGACCTGAAGGGCAAGGTCGCGGTCTTCCTGATCAACGACCCCGACTTCGAGGCCGAGGCCTCCGATCCCGTGGCCGGCAAGTTCGGCGGCAAGGCGGCCACCTACTACGCGCGCTGGACCTACAAGTACGAGGAGGCCGTGCGGCGGGGCGCGGTGGGGGCCCTGATCGTCCACGAGACGGCCGGCGCCGCCTACGGCTGGACGACCGTCACCGCCTCGAACGGCGAGAGCTTCGACGTCCAGCGGCCGGATCCGGCGAAGGAGAAGCTGGCCTTCGAGGGCTGGATCCAGCGCGACCTGGCCGTGGACCTGTTCCGCCGCGCGGGGCTCGACTTCGAGGCCGAGAAGGCCCGCGCCCGCACCGCCGCCTTCACGCCCGTGGCCCTGAAGGACGCCACCGTCTCGGTGGACCTCACGGTCGCCTCCGAGAAGCTGATGAGCCGCAACATCCTGGCGGCCCTGCCGGGGAAGACGCGGCGCGCCGAGAGCATCATGTACGCCGCCCACTGGGACGGCTACGGCGTGGGCCCGGCCGACGCCCAGGGGCAGACCGTGCGGCCCGGCGCGCTGGACGACGCCATCGGCGTGGGCGGGGTGATCGAGATCGCGCGCGCCTTCGTGCAGGGCCCTCGCCCCGACCGCACCATCGTCTTCGCCGCCTGGACCGCGGAGGAGCGCGGCCTGCTGGGCTCGGAGTACTACGCCGAGCACCCGAGCTATCCGCTGGCCACCACGGTCGCCAACTTCACCCTCGACGTGCTGCAGCCGCTGGGGCCGTCCCGCGACGTGGTGCTGGTGGGCGCCGGCCAGAACGAGCTCGAGCAGCACCTGGCCTACGCCGCCGCGCGGCAGGGCCGGGTGGTGACCCCAGACGCCCGCCCCGAGCGGGCGCTGTTCTACCGCGCCGATCACTTCTCGGTGGCCAAGCGAGGGGTGCCGGTGCTGCTGCTGATGGCGCTCGGCGGGGCGCCGGATCTCGTGCAGGGCGGCCGGGCCGCCGGCGACCGCTGGGTCGCGGAGTACACCGCCCGCTGCTACCACCAGACCTGCGACGCCTGGAGCGCCGACTGGGATCTGCGCGGGGCCGTCCAGGATGTGGCCCTGGTCTACGAGGCGGGTCGGATGCTGGCGACGTCGAACCGCTGGCCGCAGTGGAGCGCGGGCTCCGAGTTCAAGGCGGTCCGCGACCGCACCGCCGCCCAGCGGAAGTAGCCTTGACCGGAAAAGGCCCGTGGTCGGGCGCGTCCCGGGGGACGCGCCCGACCACGGCGGAGCCTGGTCCGGAAGAAAGCCGCCACACCCGACGCCCGACGCCATTTGGGGCTGGAGACGGGACGGCGCGCGCGGCCGGCTTCGGCGGCCATCCGGGGAGGAGGACGCCGCCAGGTCCGGTCAGGACCGAAGCATGAAGGCAACCAGGCCGAAGAGCAGGGCGAGAAGCAGGCAGAGGACCGGCAGACTGCGCCACAGCCAATCCCCCAGCAGCGTCGCGCGCCGTTCTCCACCCGTCATCACACCCACTCCTCGGCTGGCGATGAAGATGATGGCCCGACGCCTGCACGGCTGGATGTGACCCCGGTCACAGACACGGGCGGCGGGCGGCGATCGTGGGCGCGCGGCTCCGGATGTGATTTAGATGGCGAAAGCCCATGCCCGCCACGCCGCCCTTCACCGCCTCCGACGCCGACTACGAAGCCTGGGCCCGCAACGAGGTCGCCCACTGGCGCGATCGCGTGCTGAGGGCCGCCGGCCCCCTCGACCGCGCCGCCCGGGGGCTGCAGCAGCGGATCAACCGCGCCATCCCGGAGCGGGTGCACCAGGCGGTCACGGCCGTGATCGAGCGGCTGACCCGGACCCTGCTGACCGGCGCGGACCTGACCACCGGGGAGCCGCTGACCGGCCTCAGCCTGCGCGAGCGGGACGAGCGCGCCCGGCGGGCCATCGAGGGCTACCGCAACGCCGCCGCCGTCGAGGGCGGCGTCACCGGGGCCGGCGGCTTCTGGATGGCGATGGCCGACTTCCCGGCGCTGCTGACCCTGAAGATCAAGCTGTTGTTCGACCTGGCGGCCATCTATGGCAAGTCCGGGGAGGACTTCGCCGAACGGCTCTTCCTGCTGCACATCTTCCAGCTGGCTTTTTCCGGCCCCGACCACCGCGCCGACGTCTTCGAAGCGATGCAGGACTGGGACGCCCGGCCCCATCCCTCGTCCTACGAAGCGTTCGACTGGCGGCGCTTCCAGCAGGAGTACCGCGACTACATCGACCTGGCGAAGCTCGCCCAGATGATCCCGGTGATCGGCGCCCCCGTCGGCGCGGTGGTCAACTGGCGGCTCACCGAGCGGCTGGGGGAGACGGCCATGAACGCCTACCGCGCGCGGGCGCTCGGATGAGGATCTTCATCGCCCTCGCCGCCGTGCTGTTGACCGCTGCGGCCCCCGGGCGCCTGACCGACGCGGACATCCGCAGCTTCTTGAGCCGCCAGGAACGGGCATGGAACGCCGGCGATGTCGCCGACTGGGCCGCACACTTCACGCCGGACGCCCGCTTCACGGACCAGGCCCGCAGCGGCCGCGAGATGGTGGCCTACGGGACCAGCACGCTTCCCCAGGCCCGCACCCAGGCGCAGCGGTTCTTCTCACAGTCCCAGGTCCGCGAGAGCGGACAGGTCCAGCGGATAGATATCCAGCCCGACGGCCTCACCGCCCGCGTCGTCATCCGCAAGGTCTCGCGGATCGTGACCGGCGGCCGGGTCAGGCTCTCCTGCGCCGACAGCGTCCAGACGCTCGTCCGCAGCGACGGGCGCATCCTCTCCCGCGGCCGGACCGACACCCTCTACCGCTGTCCGCGCTGAGCGGACAGGCGGGCGCACCCGCCCCTCACGCGCAGCTGCTGGCCAGCGCCAGCAACCCGCCCATCAGCGCGCAAAGCGCGAGCGCGCCGACGAAGTCCGCCCACACCGTCCGGCGCCACCGCTCGTCGTCCTCGAGCGCCACGCCCGCGAGCCAGGAACCGTCGCTTCGACCACTGACAACCATCGCACCCACTCCCGAACAGCCCTGCGCCCGGGGGACGGGCGCGGGGCGGTTATCGCGCCGGGGCGGCCGCTCTCCTGTGACGCGAGTCACACGGCGGCAGGCGCCCAGTCCGCCGCCCGAAGTTCGCCGAACAGGCGCAGCCCATTCTTGCGTTTGTGCGGCGCAACACGCATTCTCCGCCGCTTCCCGCATGGGGCGTCCACGTCAAGGGACGGAAGTGGACTGGAGGCGGAGTTGCCGAGCAGAAGGGTCGAGCGGAGGCTCGCCGCCATCCTGGCCGCCGACGTGGCCGGCTACAGCCGGCTCGTCTCGGCCGACGAGGAAGGCACGCTGCGCCAGTTCGCGGGCCACCTGCGAGAGGTGATTGAGCCGGCCGTGGACGAGCACGGCGGCCGCGTCTTCAAGACCACCGGCGACGGCCTGCTCGTGGAGTTCGCCAGCGCCGTCAGTGCGCTGCGCTGCGCCCTGGCCATCCAGGACGGCGTCACCGAGCGCAACCGCCCTGTCCTGCCCGACATCCGCCTGGAGTTCCGGATCGGGATTCACACCGCCGACGTGGTCATCGAGGCCGGCGACATCTTCGGCGACGGGGTGAACGTCGCGGCGCGCCTGGAGTCCATGGCCGACCCGGGAGGAATCTGTGTCTCGGCGCGCGTACAGGAAGACACGCACGGCCGCATCGAGGTCGGCTTCGAGGATCTCGGCGAGCAGCGGCTGAAGAACATCCCCCGCCCGGTGCGCGCCTACCGCGTGCGGCAGGACGGCGCCGACGGCGACGGCGAGGGCCGCCGGAGCCTGCCGCTACCGGCCAAGCCTTCCATCGCCGTCATGCCGTTCCACAACATGAGCGGCGATCCCGAGCAGGAGTACTTCGTCGACGCGATCAGTGAGGACATCGTCATGGCGCTGTCGCGCTGGCGCTGGTTCTTCGTGATCTCCCGGGAAAGCAGCTTCACCTACAAGGACCGCGGCGTGGAGCCCGGCCGCATCGGCGAGGAGCTGGGGGTCCGCTACATCCTGGAAGGCAGCGTCCGGCGGTCCGGCCAGCGCGTGCGGGTGACCGCCCTGCTCCTGGAGGCGGCCACCGGCGCCCACCTGTGGGCCGACACCTTCGACCGCGAGATGGTCGATATCTTCCGCCTGCAGGACGAGATCACCGAGCAGGTGGTGGGCGCCATCGAGCCGGCCATGCTGCACTCCGAGGGGGTCCGCATCGCGCGGAAGAACGTCGGCGACCTGACGGCCTTCGACTGCTTCCAGCGCGGCATGTGGCACATGAACCAGGTGTCGGAGGAGGGCTATCACGCGGCGATGACCCTGTTCCGCCAGGCGATCGAGCGGGATCCCGACCTGGCCCTGGCGCACATCGGCCTGGCCCGGCTGCTCTACGGCGGCGTCGTCTACGGCTGGTCGCCCAACGGGAAGGAAGACCTGCTCGCCGCCTACGACAACGCCCACACCGGAATCCGGCTCGACCCGCGCGACGCCTACGGGCATTTCGCGGCCTCGGGGGCGGCGCTGTTCCTCGGCCGGCACCGCGAGGCGTTGGAAGAGGCGCGCAAGACCATCGCGCTCAACGCCAACTTCGCCTTCGGCCACTTCCGCCTGGGTCAGGTGCTGGTCTATTCCGGCCGGGCCCGCGAGGCGATCGCGCCCATCGAGCGCAGCCTGCGCTACAGCCCCTACGATCCGCAGCTAGGCCCGATGCACCGCATGCTGTCGCTCGCCCACTTCCACGCGGGCGACCTCCAGGAGGCGGTGACCCACGCCGAGGCGGCGATCCGGCTTAACGACGTCGCCGCCACCCGGCTCCTGGCGGCCGCCCTCTACCGGCTGGGCCGGATCGAGGAGGCGGCCAAGGCTTATCCAACAGAGCTGCGCGGGCGGCTGCGGGCCCGGATGGGTGCGCCGCTGCCCTACGCCAACCCCGCCGACCGCGAGGCGCTGGCCGAGGCCGTGCGCCTGGCGGGGGAGGCCGCCGCCTACGCCGCTAGCCCTTGATCGGGTGGGCGTCGTCCGGGTAGCGGCTCTTGATCAGCACCGTGATGCCCCCCTTGGTCGTCTTGGTGTCCGGCGCTTGCCAGACGGTCATCTCGTAGTCGTAGTTCGGCGCCCAGGCGAAGGTCACCTGCGTCGGCGGGCTGGTCGACAGCGCGTGATGGATGATCGCCCGAAGGCCTGTGCGGATGCCGAGCGGCATCCCCTTCAGCAGTTCCTGCCAGGCTGAGATGAGCTGCGGGTGGGCCTCCATCAGGAAGCCGTAGTCGGGGTCGGTCCCCGGCGCGAACATGTCCTTCCGCTTGGCCAGTTCGCGGATCTTCTCCCGGCCCATGTGAACGTTCAGCTCACCCAGCACCGTCTGCAGCATCGGCATCGGCCGTCCCCCTCGTCGCGTCGTTGATTCGCCCCAAACGGGAAAACCATGGGCCGGAATTCGCCTGCTGTCAGCCGCTCAGCCGCTCCTTGACCACGCCCTGCAGGCGGTCTGCCGAGAGCACGCGCACGCCGGACGGGGTCTTCTCCACCCAGCCTTCCAGCATCCAGTCGCGCAGCTTGCGGTTCACCTTCTCGCGGCTGACGCCCACCCGCCTGGCCATCTCGGTCTGGGTGAGGGCGATCAGGCCGCGGGTGTTCTGCTCGGCCAGCAGCAGGCGGGCGAGCCGGCCTCCCAGGTCGAGGGCCGAGCGGGCCTCCAGGTCGGCGTTGGTGGCCCGCAGCCGGCGGCTCAGCTCGGCCACCAGGGCGACGGCCGCCTTGGGCTCGGATTCCAGCACCTCGAGCAGGGCCGCCCGGGGGATCCGCCACAGGCGCGTGCGCCGCGTGGCGATCAGGTCGGCCGAGCGCGGGCCGCCGTCGAGCACCGCCATCTCGCCCACCACCGAGCCGCGGCCCAGCGCCGTCAGCCGGATCTCGCGGCCGCCGACGGTGGTGGAGCGGACCTCCACCTCTCCGTCGAGCACCACGAAGACCGCGTCGCCGGGGTCGCCCTCCTGGGCCAGCAGGGCGCCGGCCGCCAGGGCCACCGGCGCGCCGCGGCGGGCAAGCGTCGAGGCGGCCTCCGGCGAGATGTGCCGAAGGACCTCGCTGGCCGCCAGGGCCGAGCGGACTTGCTCGAAGTCTTCCGTCCCGTGGGACGCCACGCACGCCTCCAGCCCCAAATCCGGCGATGGCCCAGCATGCCTTGATCTTCGCGGCCGGACCATCCCGGGCGCGAAGTTCCAGTGCAGGTTCTGCACGCAGGCCCCGCCCGTCAGCACGGCCGGCCCTCGCCCGGGGACGAAAGGGTCTGGGCGGCGGTTCTGGTCTTCATCAGTTCGGCTCCTCGGCGGATCTCGGGTCGGCGAAAGGGCGCGAGGGATAAGGCGAAGCTTCCGATCGGGATGTGACGCCAGTCACCGGGCGGACACGCGCTTTGCGGAAACCGGCTTGGCGGAGCGCCCTTGGGCGGGCGGGCCGGGCGGTCTAACGTCGGCCGATGCAGACCCGCCGCACCCTCCTCGCCGCCGCCGTGGCGCTCGCCGCCACTCCCGCCCTCGCCCAGCCCGCCCCCACGGTCAGGGTGGCCCTGACCACCGCCGAGGGCGTCATCGTGCTGGAGCTGGAGCAGGCGAAGGCGCCAGTCACCGTCGGCAACTTCCTGAAGTATGTGGATCGCAAGCTCTACGACGGGGCGGCCTTCTACCGGGCCTCGACGCCGCCGGGCGGGCCCAAGACCTTCGGCCTGCTGCAGGGCGGACTGCAGAACGATCCGAAGAAGGTGCTGCCGCCGATCGCCCACGAGAGCACGATCAAGACGGGCCTGACCCACACCGACGGGACCATCTCCATGGGACGCCACGCCCCGGGCACGGCCCAGGCCGACTGGTTCATCTGCGTCGGCGACCAGCCCTATCTCGACGCCGACCCCAAGGACCCGAAGAACCCCGGCTTCGCCGCCTTCGGCCGGGTGGTCGAGGGCATGGACGTGGTCAAGAAGCTCCTCGCCCTGCCGGTGGACCCGAACCGCGGCGAAGGCTCCATGAAGGGCGAGATGCTCGTGAAGCCGGTGAAGATCGTCTCCGCCCGGCGGGTCGCGGCCTAGGCCACCGCGCTGAGGTCGTCGCTCTCGCGCGACAGGGCCCGGGCGAGCGCCGTCAGCAGGCCCGCCGCCGTGATGGGCATGGGCATGTGCAGGTCGGCGCCGGCGGCCACGGCCTCGGCCGCCGCCGCGCCGTCCTTGGAGACCGCCAGGACCGGGGTCCGGCGCTGGCCGACCTCCGCCTCGGTGCGACGGATGACGCGAATGCCGTTCAGGCCATCGCCCATCTCGACGTTCATCAGGATCAGATCGAACGGCCGGCCGGCGGCGATCTGCGCGGCCTCGGCGCCGGAGTGGGCCTCCGACAGCTCGATGTCCACGTCGGCCTCGGCGAACACCAGCCGCACGCCGTGGCGGCGGGCCGGGTCGGCGTCGGCCGAGAGCACGCTCACCTTGCGCGGCGGCAGGACCGGGGCGGCCTTGGTCTTCTTGGCCTTGCGGGCCGGCGGCGCCTCGTCGAGGACAGCCTCGGCCACCAGCCGGTCGAGCGACTGGGCGGCGGTCTCGATCACCGCGATCATCTTCTTCAGGTCGGGCGTGTCGCAGACCTTGGTCAGCACCTTGGCGGCGCCCAGCAGGCCGTCCAGCGGCGCGCGCACCTCAGGGCCGAGGTCGGTCAGCGCCGCCTGCTTGTTCTGGGCCTGCTCGATGGAGCCCTGCAGGCTGGTGAGGGTCTGCTCGAGCTCGCGGTAGGCGGCGCGGGAGTGGTCCTCGGCGCGCTTGCGGCGCAGCTGCATCTCCACGCGGGCGGCGGCGATCTCCATGTCCACCGGCTTGGTGACATAGTCGTTGGCGCCCATCAGCAGGGCCTCGACGACGTCCTCGCTGGCGGACTTGGCGGTGACCATGATCACCGGCAGCTGGTTCTCGGTGTGCGTCTCGCGCACCCGGCGCAGAACCTCCAGGCCGTCGATGCCCGGCATCATGATGTCCAGCAGCACCACGTCGAAGGGCTCGCGGGCGATCAGGTTGAGGGCGGAGAGGCCGTCGTTGGCCTCGACCACCTCGTAGCCCAGGCGGGTGAAGCGGCGGTTCAGGATGATCCGGTTGTCCTCGGTGTCGTCGACGACGAGGAGGCGGGGCATGGCTTCTGGGGTCATGGGCTCACGCGGCGGCTGGGCGCTGGGGGCGCGCCGGTTGGAAAGGCTCCTCCCAAGTCTCCACGCTCACGCTTAAGTATCGGTGTATACGGAACGACAACCGGAACGAGCCCGCGCACCGCCGCGCCGGACGTGCTAGGGTGCGCCTGCCCCGAGCCCCAACCGCGGATTCCTCCGCGCCGGGCCCCCGGCCCACGAGGGCCACCACATGACCACCCCCAGCCGCCTGCCGCCGGCCGTCCGGCGCACCCTCGTCGACGCCCGCTCTTCCGGCGCGCCGAGCCCGACGCCGCGCCGGCCGCTCCTCAACGATCCCCGCAGCACCCGCTAGGAGGCGACCATGGCCAAGGGTCAGAAGAAATCCAACCGCGAGATCCGCAAGCCGAAGGCCCCCAAAGCCAAACCTGCCGTGCAGGTGGCCTCGGTGCTCAATCCCGAACGGAAGAAGGGCTAGCCGCATGGGTCTGTTCGACTTCCTCGGCCGCGCCGGGGTCTCGCCCGAGGCCGTGCGCGCTGAGATCTGGCGGCTCGGCGTCCGCCACTTCGGAGAGCCGCTCCAGGGCGCGCTCGCCGAACTCGCCGACCCCGGCCTCGCGCCGGACCGGACGGCCCTGCTGCGGGCCTGCGTGGCGAAGCTCCGCGCCGCCTGAGGCCTAGCCGCCGCCAGCCAGCGCCCGGCCGACCATCACCCAAAAAGCCGCGCACAGGGCCAGGGCCGCCGCCAGACCGGTTACTCTGATGACCACCATCGCCATGCGCGCTTCTCGCGACTCGCCCTGCCTCACTACGCGAGTTTCAAGTGCAGAGCGCAACAGGGCCGCGCAAGACGCCGGGACCTCAGTTTGGGGGAATGGGGGTGCGACCGTTCGCACCGCCCAGCCTCGGCTCCAGCCTGATCACGGATCACCCGTTTCCCCAACGCAGCCGTGATCGACCAAGCGGAACCGCTGGCCCGGCCACGCTTTTTACGGCCCAGTTCGAGGAGAGACTCTTTTGACCCGGCCAATGGACTCCACGGAACCTCGCGCCGCCCGGATCCTGCGTGGCCTCGCGCGCCGCCTTCGCGTCTTCGACGGGGACCGTCGCGCCGCCGCGGCCGGGTCCGCCCCGTTCCTGTTCCCGCACCCCAGGACCCAGCACGCCCGCGAGCTCGAGCGCCTGGAACGCGATCAGTTTCCCATGTGGCGCCCGGACCCCGTCCGGGTGCGCGCCCTCCAGTCCCAGTGCGCCTGAGCGCACAAAGGAGCCCGCCCGTGAAGACCAGAACCCCCCGCGCTTTCCAGGTCGTCTACCGCCGCCGCAAGGTGGTCCACCGGCCCGACACCCGGCCGCACCGCGCGGTCACCGCCGTCCGCGGCGAGGACCTGAGCGGCCTGATCCTTTACGGCCAGGGCTAGCCGACGCTCTCCCGGGCCATCGCCACGCCGGTGGCGGGACCGGGACCGGGAACGGGCCGCCGGCGCCGCACCCGGCTGCGCCGCTTGCGGGCCCAGATGATCACGCCGGTGGCCGAGAGGCCGGCCACGGCCAGGCCCAGCAGCGAGACCAGCACGCGGCCCGGCACGTCCAGGATGCGGCCCGAGTGCAGCGGGAACTGCGCCTGCATGAAGATGTCGCCCGCCGTGCCCCGCCCTGGTGTCAGCGCCCCGACCGGCGCGCCGGTGGAGCCGTCGAAATAGAGCCACGGATTGCCCAGCCCGCCGTCGCCGTGGTCGTCCCCGACCTCGTAGAAGCCCACGCCGTAGACGTCGTACATCGGCGAATAGAACACCCCGCCGGGCGGGGCGTCCCAGCCGCGGCGCTGCGCCTCCGCCCGGGCGATCTCGACGACCCGCTCACGCGGGACGGCCGGCGTGGCGGGCTCGTCGAAGGCGCGGGCCTGGCGCGTCGAGAACGGGTCCGGCGAGAGCTGCGAGAACAGGCCCACGATCGGCCGGGTCACCTGAGGGCCGAGGTTCATCGACACCGAGGTCACCGCCACCACGAGCAGCAGGCCCCATAGCCACACACCGCCCGAGCGGTGCAGGTCGAAGGTCAGCCGGTAGCCGCCCTCGCGCCAGCGGAAGGCGAAGGACTTCCTCCACGCCGCGGCCTTGGGGAAGGAGATCCACAGCGCCACCAGGCAGTCGATCGTCCAGGCGATCCCGACGATCCCCATCAGCCAGACGCCGATGTCCACGCCGTTCACGAACGGCAGGGTCAGGGAGTAGTGCAGCTTGTAGAGGAACGGCAGCAGGTTCTCGCGGCTGAGCGAGGGCTGGCCCCAGAACCGCTGGCCCTGCACCTCCCCCGTCGCCGGGTCCACGGCGACCTGGTTGTAGTCCAGCGGCCGGGCCTTGCCGGTGACCGGGTCAGGCTTGGCCTCCACCCCGAACAGCACCGCCTCCCCCGGCTCGAGTGCGATCGGGACCCAGGTGACCTGCAGGTTCGGCCGGTCCCGCTCCAGCGCCTGCGCGAGCGCGAGCGTCGGCTTCGCGGCGCCCACCGTTCGCGCCTCGTAGAGCCCCGGATTGAGCGCGCCGTCCAGCTCATGGTCCCAGGAGATCACCGCGCCCGTCAGGCCCGCGATGAACAGGAAGGCCGCTGTCCCCAGTCCCAGCCAGCGGTGCACGGCCACCCACAACGTCCGCATGCGTCTCTCCTCGGCCGCGCGGCCAAGCTTCCCTTGATTTCCTGCAAATAGGAGTTATTCGCATCAAGAACGCAACTAAGAATCATTCTCATATTTGTCCAAAGGGTCTCACCGATGCATCTCCGCCGCCGCCTCCTCTCCGCCACCGTGCTCGCGGGCGCTCTCGCCGCCGCCCTGCCGGCGTTCGCCGAGGACGACGCCGGAACGGTGGCCGAGGTGCTGGTGACGGCCCGCCGGGACGACCGCACGTCCAAGGGCGCCACGGGCCTGGACCTCAGCCTGAGCGAGACCCCGCAGGCGGTGACCATCGTCGACCGTCAGTTCATGGACAGCTTCGGGCTCGACGAGGTGAACCAGGTCCTGTCGCTGGTCACCGGGGTCAACGTCGAGGCGGTCGAGACCGACCGGACCTACTACAACGCCCGCGGCTTCGACATCAAAAGCATGCAGGTGGACGGGGTCGGCCTGCCCTTCACCTGGAACGTGGTGGGCGCGCTCGACACCGCCGGCTACGAGAAGGTCGAGGTTGTGCGCGGCGCCAACGGCCTGCTCACCGGCACCGGCAATCCGTCAGGCACCATCAACTACGTCCGCAAGCGCCCGACCAACGACCGGCGCGCCGACGCCGAGCTGACCGTCGGCTCCTGGGGCCGGGTGCGCGGCGAGGCGGACGTCTCCGGGCCGTTCACCGCCTCGGGCCTGTGGGCCGGGCGGCTCGTGGCCGCGGTCGAGGACAAGGGGAGCCACCTCGACCTCTACGGCTCCGACCGGACCTTCGTCTACGGCGTGGTTGAGGGCCAGGTGGGCGACAACGCCATCCTCACCGCCGGCTACGCCCGCCAGGACAACAAGGCCGACGGCGTGCTCTGGGGCGCGCTGCCCATGCAGTACGCCGACGGAACCCAGACGCGCTACGATCCCTCCACCACCACCTCCATCGACTGGACGGAGTGGGACACGCTGTCGAACACCGCCTTCGTGGAGCTGGTCTACGCCCTGCCGCGGGACTGGGAGGCCAAGGCGATCGTCACCTACAACGACTTCGACGAGCGCTCGGTGCTCTTCTACACCTACGGCAACCCCGACGCCGGGACGGGCCTCGGCCTGTTCGGCTGGCCGGCCAACTACGAGCAGAACTCCAACCGCCTGCTGTTCGACGCCAGCCTGGCCGGCCCCTTGGAGGCCTTCGGCCGCGGCCACCAGGCGATGCTGGGCGTCAGCCTGTCCGACATGCAGTCGGGCTACCTGTCCTATCCCGCGCCGGCCGCCGATCCGGCCTGGGGCGCCCTGCCGGCTTTCCCGGGCTGGACGGGCGAGGAGATCGCCGAGCCGGTCTGGGGCGCGCCGCACCAGGAGGCCAACTGGACCTACCGGATGAACCGGGTGTTCGGCGTCCTCCACCTGGACCTCGCCGACAGCCTCAAGGCGATTGTCGGGTTCAACGCCATCGACGTGAAGGCGGAGGGCGACAGCTTCGGGGAGTCCATGGCCAGCGAGGAGGACGCCGTCAGCCCCTACGTCGGCGTCACCTGGACCTTCGCGCCGGGCCTTTCGCTCTACGCCAGCTACAGCGACATCTTCGAGCCGCAGGGCGAGAGCGACGCGGACTTCCGACCGCTCGGCGCCGCCCAGGGCGACAGCTACGAGGCCGGGCTGAAGGGCCAGTGGCTGGGGGGCCGGCTCTACGCCGCCGCCACGGTCTTCAAGGCCCGCCAGGACAACTACGCCGAATACGCCGGAGCCACGCCCGAGGGCATCAGCTACTACCGGGGCGTCGACACCCGCTCGAAGGGCTTCGAGATCGAGGTCGCCGGAGAGGTCGTCCCCGGCCTGAAGGTTTCCGGCGGCTACACCCAACTCGGCATCGAGGGCCCGGGCGGCGAGGAGGTGCGCACCTTCATTCCGCGCAAGACCGTCGTCCTCTCCGCCGTCTGGGAGCCGCAGGCCCTGCCGAAGCTGGAGCTCGGCGGCAATCTGAAGTGGCAGGACGACATCCACCTGGAGAACTGGCTGGGCGACATCCGCCAGGACAGCTACGCCACGCTCAACCTGATGGCCGCCTGGCAGGTCACCGACCGGGTGAAGGCCACGGTGCGCGTCAACAACGTGACCGACGAGGCCTACCTGGCGAGCCTCTACTGGGACCAGGCCTTCTACGCGCCTACCCGGAACATCCAGGCCAGCCTCCGCTACAGCTTCTAGGCAGCAGCGCACGCCTTTTCCCTCGCTGTAGGCGGAGGGAAAAGGCGTGCGCCGGCGCGAGCTTGTCCTGGCGCAACGTCGCGCCCTCCCGTCGTCCGTAGGGTCCCGCGAAACTGGAGCGCCCCATGACCGCCGAGACCCACGACATCCCCGCGTATCCCTTCGACGCCCGTGGCGTCGCCAAGCGTTTCCGCCACGCGGCCATCTTCGGCGCGCTCGAGGCGCTCGGCCCGGGCGAGGCCATGCGCTTCGTCAATGACCACGACCCGCTGCCGCTGCTCGCCCAGCTCGACGCCCGCTTCGGCGAGGCCCTCCAGATCGAATACCTGCAGCGGTCACCGGCCGGGGTGGTCATCGACTTCATCCGCGTCGCCTGATCCTACCGTCACGCCGGAGCCCACCGATGGCCTGGATCTCCACCAAGACCTATGGCGCGGAGCGCGGCCTGACCTGCGCGCTGCGCCAGTGGGCCGCCGACAGCCACTGCGCCCTGCTGCACGGCTATTCGCTGGCCTTCCGCTTCACCTTCGCCGCCGAGCAGCTCGACGCCCGCGGCTGGGTGGTGGACTTCGGCGCCGGCGGCTTCGGGAAGATCCGTCAGTGGCTCCACGCCACCTTCGACCATACCCTGCTGGTGGCTGAGGACGACCCGGCACGCCCGGAGTTCGTCCGGCTGCAGGAACTCGGGCTGGCCAGGATCCAGGTCGTGCCCGGCGCGAGCTGTGAGATGCTGGCGCGCTTCGCCTTCGAGGCGGCGCGGCCGATGATCGCCGAGGCGACCGGCGGCCGCTGCTGGATCGCGGAGGTCGAGTGCCGCGAACACGGGGCCAACAGCGCCATCTACCGCAACCCCGACGCGGTCCTGCGCGAGGTGCAGGCCGAGGCGCTCACGGCGCTGGCGGCGCAGCTCGGCTGACCCCTCTGAACCTGTCCCCCAGATGAACAGTGGGCTCCGGAGGGGTTCAGGCCCGGGTCGTTAGGGTCCTCCTCAACGTCGCCGCCGTCTCCCCTCGGGAGCGCCGGCGCAGGCAGAGGAGTTGAGCCATGAAGAAGACGATGACCAAGGCTGTGGTCGCCCTGACGGCCGCCGGCGCGCTCGCCCTGCCGGCCACCCAGGCCGCCGCGGGCACGTCCAAGACCGAAAGCGCCATCCTCGGCGCCGTGCTCGGCGGGGTCGCCGGTGCGGCCGTGGGCAAGGGCAAGACCGAGTCCGTGGCGGTCGGCGCCGTGGCCGGCGCGGCGCTCGGCTACGCGGTCGACAAGAGCAACGACCGCAAGACCTATCGCAGCTCACGCTACCGGAGTTCGCAGCCCTACTACGGCGCGCGCTATCCGTCGGACAGCCGCTACTACGGCCGGACCAACAGCCGCTATGGCTACGACTACGACCGGTACGGCTACGACCGCTACGGCTACCGCCGCTAGCCGTCGAACCAATCCAGACACAGGGCGCCGCGCGAGCGGCGCCCTTTCTTCGTGGGCCCTTACGTCTGCGACAGGCTCAGCACATTCCCGTCGGGATCGGGGAACCAGGCGACCTTCGTCCGCCCGTCGGGCGATCTCCAGATGCCCAGGTCGTCCTGGCCCATGCCTTCGTAGATGGTGAACACGACGCCGCGGCCCCGAAGGTCGCGGGCCACCGCCTCCAGGTCTTCGACGTTCCAGCCGAAGACCGGATGGGGATGGGGGTCATAGTCCGGCAGCACCGTGATCCGAACGAGCGCCCCGCCCGCCAGCAGGAAATCCCCGTGCTCGTCGGCGGCGTGGAGCGGCATGCCCAGGGTGTCGCGGTAGAAGGCGAGCGCCCGCTCCCGCTCCGACACCTGGATGAAGGCGACGGCCTGACCCGGTAGTGGCGTGCTCATCTTCGTCTCCCCTGCGCCCGAGCGGCGCGCGAGCATGGCGCCGCCCCCCCGCCGCGACAAGCACACCCGCCGGCGCCGACGCGCGCCGTGGCTGCAGCGCCGCAGTCCGGCAAATTACAACTATCGGGCGAAGCTGCGCCTGTGTCGCCACCGGGAACAGGTCTACACCTGCCGCCGGGAAGCGTGGCTCCAGGCCATGCACCACGGGAGGATAGATGATGCTGAAAACCCGCACCGGGCTCGCCGCCACGGCGAGCACGCTCGTATTGGCGCTGGCCGCACCCGGCGCCGCCCACGCTCAGAACGAGATCGAGGAACTGGTGGTCACCGCGCGCAAGCGCGACGAGGCCCTGATCGACGTGCCGTTCTCGGTGAACGCCCAGAGCGAGCAGCAGATGCGCGACCGAGGCGTCACCAACGTCGAGGAGCTGTCGCGCACCGTGGCCAGCTTCACCGTCCAGAACCTCGGCCCCGGCCAGAGCCAGGTGGCGATCCGCGGCATCTCGGCCGGCCAGATCGTCCGAGACCAGCCGGGCGTGAAGGAGCAGGTCGGCGTCTACCTCGACGAGAGCGTGATCTCGCTCTCGCTGTTCACGCCGGACCTCGACCTGTTCGACCTCAACCGCGTGGAAGTGCTGCGCGGGCCCCAAGGCACGCTCTACGGCTCCGGTTCGCTCTCCGGCACGGTCCGCTACATCACCAACCAGCCGGACCCGGAAGGCTTCGAGGCCACCGCCGAGGCGACACTCTCCAAGGTCCAGGGCGGCGAGTTCGGCGGCGACCTGAAGGGCACGGTGAACCTGCCGCTCAGCCCCCGCGCGGCGCTGCGCGTCACCGGCTACGCCTCGCAGTTCCCGGGCTTCATCGACGCGGTCCAGCCGGGCGGCGGAGTGAACGAGGATGTCAACGACGGCTACCGCCGGGGCGTGCGCGCGGCGCTCCGCCTGGAGGCCACGGAAAACGTCACCATCACGCCGCGGCTGCTCTACCAGAAGATCGACGTCGACGGCTTCAACCGGGTCGACATCTTCAACATCCTGGCCAACGAGTTCACCACCAGCCGGCCGCCCGTGCGCCTGGGGGGCCTGAAGCAGTTCACCCAGTTCAAGGAGAAGTTCGAGGACGAGTTCCTCCTGGGCGACCTGACGCTGGAGGCCGACCTCGGGGCGTTCTCGCTCACCTCGGTCTCCACCTTCACCGACCGCGAGGTGCTGGTCCACCGCGACGCCACCGCGCTCACCGGCTCGATCACCGGCGGCTCCATCGGCCTGCCGCCGGCCGTCTACCTGCTGGACGCACCGCTGATCGACACCACAGACGTGAAGTCCTTCACCCAGGAGGTTCGGCTGGCCTCCGACGGCGAGGGCCCGCTGCAGTGGGTGGTCGGGGCCTTCTACTCCAACATCGACCGCGACTATGCCCAGGACCTGCAGGTGGCCGGCTTCGAGGCGGCCACGGGGATCCCCACGGCCGGCCCGGCCGCGCCGCGCGACAGCCTCTATTTCTCCACCGTGCCCTACAAGCAGAAGCAGTTCGCGGTGTTCGGCGAAGGGACCTTCCAGGTCACGGAACGGCTCGACGTCACCGCCGGCCTGCGCTGGTCCGACTACGAGGAGACGCGTGAGCTCACCTTCGACGGCATCTTCGCCGAGCGCACCATCGCCGTGCCCGGCAAGACCAGCGCCGACAGCTGGGCGCCGCGGGTGATCGTCGCCTACGAGGCCAGCGAGGACGTCACCTTCAACGCCCAGGCGTCCAAGGGCTTCCGGCTGGGCGGGATCAACGACCCGCTCAACCGTCCGCTCTGCACGGCCGCCGACTTCGCCACCTTCGGCGCCCTCTCCGAGCCCAGCTTCGGCAACGAGACGGTGTGGAACTACGAGGCCGGCATGAAGGCCCGGCTCGGCGGCGGCCGCGGGTCCATGACGCTCGCGGGCTTCTACGCCGACATCAAGAACCTGCAGGCGACGATCGACGCGGGAAGCTGCTCCTCGCGGGTCATCGTCAACGTGCCGAAGGCGAAGTCCGTCGGCTTCGACGCCGAGGTCGCCTGGCGGCTGACCGACAACTTCGACGTGGCCGCCACCGCCTCCTACAACGACGCCCAGCTCACCTCGAGCGTGGTGGACGCCGCCGGCCAGCCGATCCAGGGCCTGCGCGACGGCAACCGCCTGCCGACGGTGCCGAAGTTCCAGGCCTCGTTCAGCGTCGGTTACGAGCGGGAGGTGACCTCCGGCCTCGACGCCTTCGCCAACGTCACCTGGCAGCACGTGGGCAAGCGCTACACCCAGATCTCCGACCAGGAGGACAATCCGCGCAGCGTGCCGCTGTTCACCAACATCGGCGCGACCACGGTCTCCACCCTGGCCTTCCCGCTGGAGCTGCCGCGCTACGACGTGGTCAACCTGCGGCTCGGCGTGCGTGGCGCGGACTGGGAGGCCGCCGCCTTCGTGAACAACCTGGGCGACGAGCGGGCCCGCCTGGCGCTGGACCGCGAGCGCGGCCTGCGCGCCCGCTATGGCTTCCTGACCAACCCGCCGCGGACGGTGGGTCTGACGGTCCGCAAGTCCTACTGAGCCACGCCCCTGCCCCGCCGCCCTCCGGAGGTGGCGGGGTTCCCGCGGGCCTATTCGGGGTGGTCGAACTCGCCCATGGCGGCCTGGCGGAGCGTCTCGGCATAGGTGACGAAGCCGAGTTCGGCGGAAACGCGCGCCCGAACCTCGGCCACGTCCTCGGGCGTCCGCGCCTCGGCCGGCGCGTCCTGCGTCTCGCGGACGTGCCGGAGCCGATGCTCGAGCCCCTCGTCGATGTCGTGGCGGAGCACCGCGCGCAGGCGCGTCAGGTCGCCGTCGTTCACGGCGGCCTCGGCCGCCGGGATCGCCGGCCCGTGGTCCAGGCCGGCCGGCTTCAGCCCCTGGAAAGCGGCGCCTTCGCCCTGGCGGTGCAGGCGCACCACGGTCTCCATGAAGGCGTGGTCGGCGAGCGCCCGGGCGTCGGGGCCGAGGCTCCGCACCTTGTGGGCCGCGTCGAACCGCGCGCGAATCTCCGCCTCAGCCGCCACCGGGGCGTAGGGCAGCGCCAGGTTCACATTGCCCGTGTCGAGGGCCTTCAGCGCCGCCTTGGCGACGGGTCCGTCCACCATGTCGCAGTGGGCGGCCGCGGGCGGGGCAGCGAAGGCGCTGGCGAGGAGGGCGACGGCGAGAACGGGGCCAAGGCGGGAGGTCATGGCTTTTTCTCCTTCCTCCTGAGCCTAGCCCCGCGCCAGCGGAAGCCCCTTGATGGGGGTCAAGCGGGGCGCGAACCGCCGCCTGGCGCACGAAAAACCCCGCCGTCCCTGGGGACGGCGGGGCTCTCGGGATAGCCTCGGCCGCGGCTCCGCTCCGCGGCCGCGGATCTCCTTACTGCTTCGGCGCGTCCGTGGCCGGAGCCGTGGCGGCCGCGTCGGTGCTCGGCGTGTTCGAGGTGGTGGCGCCGCCGTCGGCGTTGCCAGCCTGTTGCTCGACCGCGTCGGCCTGGGCGTTCAGCGCGCTCTCCTGCGCTTCGTTGGGAGTGGCGGCGGCCTGGGATTCCAGAGCGTCGGCCTTGGCCTCGGCGGCCTTGTCGGCTTCGCTGTTGGTGCAGGCGGCGAGGCTCAGGGCCGCACAGGCGGCGGCGATCGCGGTGATGGCGCGCATCGGAATTCTTCTCCTTTGATAGGTTCCCCGATGCAGCTTGAGCGCACGAAACCGTGATCGGTTTCATGCCAAAGGCAAATTATCTCGCGATCCGCCGGCCGAGCAGGTCGGTCCAGCGCCAGCGGCCCGAGCCCAGCACCAGTCGCGGGGAGCCCGGCCCGTCCGACATCGACAGCACCACGCGCCCCTGAACCGGCTCGCGGCGGCAGGCCTCCGGCGCGAATCCCACCTCCATGATGATCGCCTGGCGCACGCCGGCGAGGCCCTTGCCCTCCTGCGCGCCGCTGCGGATCCAGTCGCCGTCCCAGACCAGCACCGCGGCCTTGCCGGCCCCGGCCACGGAGCGCTGCGCCTCCGCGGCGGCCGCGCGCACCTCAGGGTCCTCCCTCAGCGCCGTCTGCAGCCGGCGGACCATGTCGCACGTCTGCCCCTCGCCGGCCGCGCCGGCCCCGCCGCCGCCCGCGCCCGATCCGCCGCCGGCGGTGATCGCGCCGACCAACTGGGACTCGCTGAGGCCGGCTATGGGCTGCGGAGCGGGGGTGGCCGGGAGGACCACCGGGACCACCTCGGGGGGCACGGGAACAGGACGCAGGGCGCGCGGCGGGGCGGGCCTCGGCGGCTCCGGACGGGCCGGCGGCGAGGGCGAGGCCTTGGCGGGCCCGGCCGCGGCGGGCTCCGGCTCCGGAGGCGGCGGTGGCGGCGGCTCTACGAGGCTCAGCACCACCGGGTCGGGCAGCTCGGCCAGCCCGTCCGGCGCGTCGCTGCGCGTGGCCAGGAACACCAGCGGGATCGCCAGGTGCAGGGCGAGGCTGGCCCCGCCGGCCAGCCAGCGCCGCCGTCGGGCGCGCCGCATGCGCGCCGCCCGGTCCGTCTCGGGCCTGGGGCTCTGCGTCTCCATCCTGGGCATTGAGGACCATGCGCTCGCGTCAGGATCGTGGCGCCCACGGGCCCGGCCGGCCCCGATTGTTGCGTTACAGTCAAGCTGCCCTCTTCCGGCCACGCTCACGTCATGAGGCCGCCACTGGCGGAACGGCACCTACACATTGGCGTGAGCCTTGGGGGTGGGGACTTTGCTGAAAGGAAACGCAAATTGACCCACGCAAGAACTAGGATGGTGGCCGTGACAGGCGCGGTCTTGATGGCCGGGCTCCTGGCGAGCGGGTGCGCCAGCCACCGCTTCGTCCGCGACCAGGTGGCGGTCGTCGACACCCGCGTCACCCGGGTGGAAGGCACGGCCGGCGAGGCGCTCGCCCGCGCCAACGCCGCCCACAAGCTGGCCGAAGGCAAGTTCCTCTACGAGGTCGTCCTGTCCGACGACTCCGTGAAGTTCCCCGTCGACCGCCACGCGCTCTCGCCCGAGGCCGAGGCCCGCCTGGCGGAATTCGCCCAGCGGCTGAAGTCGGAGAACCGCAACGTCTATCTGGAGATCCAGGGCCACACCGACGCCACCGGCCCGGAAGCCTACAACGACCAACTGGGCGAGGCCCGCGCCGAAGCCGTGCGCAAGTACCTCAGCCAGCAGGGCGTGGCGCTGAACCGGATGGCGACCATCTCCTACGGCGAGGAGGCCCCCGTGGCCCCCAACGACAACGCCGACGGCCGGGCCCAGAACCGGCGCGTGGCGATCGTCGTCCTGAGCTAGGGCGCGCGAGCTAAGGTCCGGCGGCGGCTCCCTGGGACGGAGGAGCCGCCGCCGATCCCGTCGTCAGGCCTTGCGCACGAACTCCGCGCGCAGCACCAGGCCCTTGATGCCCTCGTGGCGGCAGTCGATCTCCTGGGGGTCGCCGGTCAGACGGATCGAGCGGATCACCGTGCCGCGCTTCAGCGTCTGGTCCGCGCCCTTCACCTTCAGATCCTTGATCAGAGTCACCGCGTCGCCGTCGGCGAGCAGGTTGCCGGCCGAGTCGCGGACCTCCACCTGGCCCGCGGCCTTCGCCTTCTCCGCGGCCTCGGCCGCGCTGATCCACTCGCCGCTGGCCTCGTCTTAGACGAACTCGCCTTCGCTCATCGCACGCTCCCGCTCGACCTTCGCGCGGAGGGTTTAGCCCCCGCCGCCCCGCATGTGCTAGGCTGCAGCATGAGCGATGCTTCCGACGACGGCCCGGCCGAGACCCCGATGCAGCGGGCCCTGCGCCTCAAGAAGGCGGCCCTGGACGCCCAGCCGAAGCCGCCTCGCGGCGGCCGCTTCCAGCGCGAGCAGAGCGCCCGCGTCGCCGCCGGCGCCTCCAAGCCGTGGATGAAGAAGTAGATGGCGGGCCTGAAGGACAAGCGCGGCTTCATCGACAAGGACCGGCTCGACCTCTCCGAACGAAAGGCCGTCGAGTACTGGATGAAGCGCTGGGGCGTCACCCGCGACCAGCTCACCGCCGCCCACCGCAAGGTCGGCCGGCTGACCAAGGACATCGCCGCCGAGCTCGGCAAGCGCCGCTGAGGCGGAATGACGCGTTCCCCACGGCCTCCGGCCGGGCGAGGATCGTCACGCTGGTGAGACGGGCGCCGGCGAACGATGTCACGCGCCCGGGATTCCTCGCCTCATGCAGCTTGACCTTACGAGCCTCAGCGCCGCGGAGCTCCGCAGCCTGCTGGACTCCGCCCGCGACCGCGGCCAGGCCGCGCAGTCCTACCAGATCCTCCAGGAGATGGCCCGGCGCCGCGAGAGCGGTCCGAAACCCCGCGGCCGCCGCCGCCCGGCCGAACCGCGCATCATCGACCTCGACCTTGGGGACCCGCTGGACCGCAAGGTCGAGGATGAGCTCCTGGCCATGCCCGACCCGCCGCCCGCCGAGCCGGACCCCGACGCCGACCCGCTTGCGGGCCTGACCCTGGCGGTCCACCCGCCCGCAGCGCCTAAGAAGCGCCGGCCCGAACGCCGCGGTCCGCCGGGGCTGGTGGTGTTCGCCGCCGGCGCGTCGGTGGGTGTCGCCGCCGGCGTGGCGCTCGCCATCTGGACCGGCGTCGGCGCGTCCCGGGCCCTGACGCCTGCCGCCGCGCCCGTTCAGGTCGCCGCGGTCCAGCCGCCCGCCGCGCTCGCCCCCGCTGTCGCCGAGATCGCCGCGCCGCCGGTCCTGCCGGTGGAGACCGTCGCTCCCGACGCGGAAGCGCCCGACCAGTTGCAGCTGGTGCTGACCTCCCCCGACGCCGCCGAGGCCGGCGAGGACGCCGCGACCCGCGCGCCGGAGCCGCCCCAACCGCCGGCCGCCGAGCCCGACGCCTGCGCCGCCGCCCCCACGCCGGCCGACCGCGCGATCTGCGCCGACCCGGCGCTGCAGCGCCTGCAGCAGGAACTCCGCCAGGCCTACGCCGAGGCCCTCGACGCCCACGCCGATCGCGGCCTGCTGCGCCAGCGCCAGCTCGCCTGGCGCGACGCGCGCAACGGCGTGGACGATCCGGATCGCCTGGCCGGCCTCTACGAGCAGCGGATCAGGAAGCTTGCCGCCGCGACCGCCGACGCCAAGCGCCAGCGGCCCTAGGCGCTCGCCGCCGCCTCCACCTTGTCCTGGGTCTTCGTCTCGAAGTCGGAGGCGTCGTGGCGCTCGTGCAGTTGGCTCGCCGGATCGCCCCAGGTGCGGTTGACCATCCGGCCCCGCTGCACGGCCGGGCGCTCGGCGATCTGGTCGGCCCAGCGCATCAGGTTCTTGTACTCGTGCGCCGACAGAAACTCGGCGGCGTCATAGATCACGCCCTTCACCAGCCCGCCGTACCAGGGCCAGACCGCGATATCGGCGATGGTGTACTCGGCGCCGGCCAGGTACTCGGCCTCGCCCAGCCTGCGATCCAGCACGTCGAGCTGGCGCTTGGTCTCCATGGCGAAGCGGTCGATGGCGTATTCGAACTTCTCAGGGGCGTAGGCATAGAAATGGCCGAAGCCGCCGCCGACATAGGGCGCGCTGCCCATCTGCCAGAACAGCCACGACAGGCACTCGGCCCGCGTCGCGCCGTCCTTCGGGAGGAAGGCCCCGAACTTCTCCGCCAGGTGCAGCAGGATGGCGCCGCTCTCGAACACCCGGATGGGCTCGGGCCCGGACCGGTCCATCAGGGCGGGGATCTTGGAGTTGGGGTTCACGGCCACGAAGCCGGAGGAGAACTGGTCCCCGTTGCCGATCACGGTCAGCCAGGCGTCGTACTCCGCGCCCGAATGGCCGGCCGCCAGGAGTTCCTCCAGCATCACCGTCACCTTCACCCCGTTGGGCGTGGCCAGGGAATAGAGCTGGAAGGGATGCTTGCCGACCGGCAGGTCCTTGTCGTGCGTCGGGCCCGCCACCGGCCGGTTGATGTTGGCGAACCGGCCCCCGTTGGCCTTGTTCCAGGTCCACACCTTCGGCGGCGTGTAGACGGCGGTCTCGCTCATGCTCGGCTCCTGATCGGCTGATCGGCCCCGCCCCCGTCGGCGGCGCCGCTTCCGATGTGGGGCGCCGGCCGGCCTTTGGCCAGTCCGGGCGCAGGCCTCAGCTGGTGCGCGGCGCCTTCGAGGAGGCCGCGCAGATGGCTTCCAGGTGGCTCTTGATGTTGCGGGGCGACAGCAGCGCCTCCACGGCCCGGCAGCCGTCTTCGTTCAGCTGGCGCTGGAGCTGCGCCACGTTGGCGTACCGGCCGGTACGGGCCAGGGCGTACGCGCGTTCGATCGTCGATAGGGTCATGATTGTCATCCGAACATGAAAAAGGCGGCCGGCTTCCGCCAGCCGCCCATCCATGGTCCCGTCGCTCGCGCGACGGGACGCGTCTTAGGCCGCTTGCAGCTGGCCAGCGGACATCTTGCCGCTGCGCTGATCGCGTTCCATCTCGTAGCCGAGCTTCTGGCCCTCATGCAGGGAGCCGAGGCCCGCGCGCTCGACCGCGGAGATGTGGACGAACACGTCCGCGCCGCCGTCGTCGGGTTGGATGAAGCCGAAGCCCTTGGTGGGGTTGAACCACTTCACGGTGCCGGTCGTCATGATAAATCACCATATAGATTATGCGTTGTCGCACGCCCCGGAGAGGGCGCGAGATCAGAAAGTCGGAGAGGGTCTAGGCAGGCTCGGGCTCGATCCGAAGAACAAGCGTGGAGAGCAACCGAACCGAAAACGATATTCGATGTCCTCTTATCTCACACTTTGTGGCCGGACGCCAGGGATTTCTGCGGCGCAGCATAGTCACCGGGTGGCCACGCCGTCCGGAGGGGCTGATTTTTCTTGAGTTTCAGTCCGGTCTGGGCGGCCTCCAGTTGCTTCCGCCGCTCGCCACGGCGGCCCATTCGCGCTACGCCTGCCGCATGTCCGCCCGCCCCGCTCTCCGCCGCCTGATCGACCTGCCCGGCGTCGCCGACCTGGAGTTCCGGGCGGTGATGAAGCGTGAATTCGCCGAGCCGGAGGCGCGCTCCGAACATCCCGAGCTCGACGACTGCTCGCGGGCCCTGTTCGGCCTCACCGCAGACGAGGCCGAGGCGGCGCCCCGGCCACCCGGCTGGGACGGCGTCGAGACCCAGCCGCTCAACAAGCAGGTGTTCGCCTTCGAGGACGCCGGCTGGGACGTGACCGACGACAAGCGCCGGCCGCTGCGCATCCTCGGCCACTTCAACCAGCAGCTCTGGCTCGCCCTGCGCGGCGTCGCCGGCGAGTTGCCCTTCCAGCCCGAGGATGACGCCCCCGCGCCCTGGGCTGCGAACCTGGCCGCCGAGGCCGCGCGCTTCAGGAAACGCTGAGCCCCGACGGGGGAATCTGCCAAGAAGACGTCAGGATCCGCGCATCGATAGGGAATGGCGGCGTCCCCGCGAGGCTCCCATGAAACCGCCCCCCACCCGCCTCTCCGACCTGAAGGGCGGCTCAGGCAAGAGCCGTGAGCCGGAGGCCTACGCCCGCCCCACCCCGAAGGTCTCCCGCCAGAAGAAGGCCAAGATCCTCACCCCAGCCGAACGCGCCGCCTTCCTCGCCGCCCGCCCGGACCTCAAGCCGAAGGGCTAGCGGCGCGGGCTCCGCTTGCGCGCCGCCGCGCGAGCCCGCAACCTGGGGCCGCAAACCCAGGACGCCGCCGATGACCGACATATCCCCCGCCAGCTGGGCCGCGATCCTCCTGGCCCTCTTCGCCGGCCTGCTGCCGGTCTACCTGCGCAACCGCCGCCGCTAGGCCGGCCCGTCCACCAGCAGCAGCCGGCCGCCCCTCTTAACGCCCCCTTCACCACGTCGGCCGCATCGGTCACCCTGGTGAACAGATGACGAACGCGATTCGCTCTTCCGGCCCCGGGTCCGTCCGGATCCTGGGCCTCGACCCCGGCCTCCGCCGCACCGGCTGGGGAGTGGTGGCGTGCGAGGGCGCGCGGCTCAGCCACGTGGCGCACGGGGTGATCACGCCCGACACCGCGGCCCCCTTCGCCGAGCGCCTGCTCGTCCTCTTCGAGGCGATCAGCGAGGTGATCGCCCTGCACGCGCCCGACGAGGCCGCGGTGGAGGAGACCTTCATGAACAACAACGCCGCCTCGGCCCTGAAGCTCGGCCACGCCCGCGCCTGCGCCTTGCTGGCCCCGGCGCGCGCGGGGCTCCCGGTCGCCGAATACGCTGCAACCGTGGTCAAGAAGGCCGTGGTCGGCACGGGCTCGGCCGACAAGGCTCAGGTGGGCTTCATGATCACCCGCCTGCTGCCCGCCGCCGGCAAGACCACCGCCGACGCCGCCGACGCGCTCGCCGTCGCCATCGCCCATGCGCACGCCCGCACGGCCCGCGCGCACCTGACGAGGGTCGCCTAGATGATCGGCCGCCTGCACGGGATCGTCGCCGAGGTCGGCGAGGAGGAGGCCCTGATCGACGTCTCCGGGGTCGGCTATGTGGTCCGTTGCGGCGCCCGCACCCTGTCGCGCCTGCCGGAGGTGGGCGGCGAGACCGTGGTCCATGTGGAGAGCCAGTGGGGCGAGCAGACCGGCCTGACCCTCTACGGCTTCCTCGGCCGCGAGGAGCGCCGGGCCTTCGTCATCCTGAAGACCATCCAGGGGGTGGGGCCCAAGGCGGCGCTGGCGGTCCTCGACGTGCTGACGCCCCCCGAACTCGCCGCCGCCTGCGCCCGTGACGACAAGGCCGCCGTGGCCCGGGCGCAAGGGGTCGGCCCGAAGCTCGCCCAGCGCATCGTGCTCGAGCTGAAGGGCAAGCCGATCACCGACGGCCCCGTGGCCGCCTTCCACGCCACCGCCGCCCAGCCCGCGCCCGTGAAGCCCTCGGCCTCCGGGGAGGCCGTGGCCGCCCTGATGGGCCTCGGCGTCGCCGAGCCCGCCGCCCGCCGCGTGGTCGAGCAGGCCTCGCTCCGCCTGGGCGAAGACGCCGAGGTCCAGGCCCTCATCAAGGCTGGCCTCCAGGAGCTGGGGCGGTAGGGTGGAAGAACCGAACAGCCTTGGACATCGCCGCGACCCGGGCGTAGCCAGTTGGACATGACCCGTCTCGTTTCCGGCGACGCGCAGCCCTTCGAGGGGCAGGACCGGGCGCTCAGGCCGCAGACGCTGGCCGAGTTCGTGGGCCAGAAGCAGGCCAAGGCGAACCTCTCGGTGTTCATCGACGCCGCCCGCGGCCGCGGCGAGGCGCTGGACCATGTGCTGCTGTTCGGCCCGCCGGGGCTGGGCAAGACGACGCTGGCCCAGATCGTCGCCCGCGAGCTCGGCGTGAACTTCCGCGCCACGAGCGGCCCGGTGCTCGCCAAGGCGGGCGACCTGGCGGCCATCCTGACCAACCTCGAGCCGCGCGACGTCCTGTTCATCGACGAGATCCACCGGCTGGCGGCCAACGTCGAGGAGATCCTCTACCCGGCCATGGAGGACCACGTCCTCGACCTGGTGATCGGCGAGGGGCCCTCGGCGCGCTCGATCCGCATCGACCTCGCGCCCTTCACGCTCGTGGCCGCGACCACCCGGGCGGGCCTGCTGGCCACGCCGCTGCGCGACCGCTTTGGCATCCCGCTCCGGCTCGAATTCTATACCCACGAGGAGCTCTCCCAGGTGCTCGCCGGGGCCGCGGCCAAGATGGGCCTATCGCTGGCGCCGGAGGGCGCGGCCGAGATCGCCCGGCGCTCGCGCGGCACCCCGCGGGTGGCCGGCCGGCTGCTTCGCCGGGTGCGCGACTTCGCCGCCGCCGATGGCTCGACGGTGATCGACCGGAAGGCGGCCGCCTCGGCCCTGGCTCGCCTCGACGTGGACGAGCACGGGCTGGACGCGCTCGACCGCCGCTACCTTCGCGCCCTGATCGAGAACTACGCCGGCGGCCCGGCGGGCGTGGAGACCCTGGCCTACGCCATCGCCGAGGCGCGCGACGCGGTGGAGGACGTGATCGAACCCTTCCTCCTCCAGCAGGGTTTCCTGCAGCGCACGCCGCGCGGGCGGATGGCCACGGCGCGGGCCTACGAGCACCTGGGCCTGGCCGCGCCGAAGGGAGCTGGGGCGCCCCCGGACCTGTTCGACAAATAGTGCCCCGGCATAACGCCGGCATGTTCACCGCTCGCCGCAAGGAGCCGCTAGACTCCGCCCGATGGATGCGAATCAACCCTCCGCCGGCTGGCTCGAAGGTCGCGAGCACGTCCTGCCCGTGCGCGTCTACTACGAGGACACCGACTTCACCGGGGTGGTGTACCACGGCAACTATGCGCGGTTTTTCGAGCGCGGCCGGAGCGACTTCCTGCGGGTGGCCGGGATCAGCCACGCCGCGCTCCTCGAACGCCCGGACCCGGCCGCCTTCACCGTGGTGAAGCTCTGCATCGAGTACCGGCGCGCGGCGCGGATCGACGACGCCCTGCAGGTCCGCACGATCTACGAGTCCGTCCGCGGGCCCCGGCTCTTCATCCGCCAGCGGATCATGCGCGGCGACGAGCTGGTCGCCTCGGCCGAGGTGGAGGCGGCCTGCATCGACCTGGCCGGCCGGCCCCGCAAGCCGCCCTCGGGGCTGATCGACGCGCTGAAGCCGCTGTTCCCCGCGGCGCCTTAAGTTCGCCTCAGGACCGCGCAAACCACACACTCAAGCCCAACGTCCGGAACGCCCATGGATCCAGCCGCCGCCGTCAGCCCCGAGACCTTCGACGCCCTCACCCTCTTCCTGCGCGCCGACTGGGTCGTGAAGCTGGTGATGATCGGGCTTGCCGCCGCCTCGCTCTGGTCGTGGACGGTGATCCTCGACAAGCTGTTCCGCTTCGCCGCCCTCAACCGTGAGGCCAACCGCTTCGAGGACGCCGTCGCCTCCGGCCGCAGCCTCGAGGAGATCGCCGCCGAGGCCGGCGAGCGGCCGCGCCATGCGCTCCCCCGCATGCTGCAGGGCGCGCTGAAGGAATGGCGCGACGCCCGTCAGAAGGGCCAGACCGACAGCCAGGCCGCCTTCCTGGTCCAGCGCATCGACCGGGTGCTCGACACCATCATCGCCCGGGAGAGCCAGCGGATCGAGGAGGGCCTGGGCACACTGGCGATCGTCGCCACCGCCTCGCCCTTCGTGGGGCTGTTCGGCACCGTCTGGGGGATCATGCACGCCTTCCAGTCGATCGCGATCCAGAAGAACACGTCTCTGGCCGTCGTCGCGCCATCGATCGCCGAGGCCCTGTTCGCCACCGCCATCGGCCTGGTGGCGGCGATCCCGGCCTACATCGCCTTCAACGCCTTCTCGACCAAGGCGGGGAAGTACACGGCCAGGCTCGAGGGCTTCGCCGACGACCTCTCCACCGCCATCCAGCGGCGCCTGGCGGAGCGGGTCTGAGATGGGGCTTTCGGCCAACGACGCCTTCGCCGCCGGCGGCCGCCGCAACCGCCGCCGCTACGGCCGCGGCCGGCGCGGCACGCTGTCGGAGATCAACGTCACCCCCCTGGTCGACGTGATGCTGGTGCTGCTGATCATCTTCATGATCTCCGCGCCGCTGCTGACCGCCGGCGTGCCCGTGGAGCTACCCAAGACCGAGGCCGGCGCCATGCAGGACCAGTCGGACCCGATCACCGTCTCCATCCAGGCCAACGGCTCGATCTTCGTGGGCGAGGACCCGGTGGCCTTCTCGCGCCTCGCCCCGCGACTGAAGGAGATGGCCGGGCCCGCGACCACCAAGCCGATCTACGTCCGCGCCGACGGCCAAGCGTCCTATGAGGTGGTGGCCCAGGTGATGGCCTCGCTCTCCACCTCCGGCTTCACCTCCATCAACCTGATCACCGACACCGGCGGCCCGTCGTCGGGCGCCAGCCCCGAGGAGGCGGCCGCGCCGTGATCCGCAGGGAGCTGTCACCGGCCGCCGCGGGCTCCGTCCTCCTGCACGCAGGGGTCGCCGCGGCCCTGCTCATCTCCTGGCCCTGGACCCGGGACCTGAAGGTGGGCGCGGTGGTGCCCGTGACGATCGTGGCCAACGCCCCGCAGACCGACCTGCGCGCCGCCGAGCAGGCGCCGGTGGAGCAGACCGCCCAGACCGAACTGCCCGTGCCGGATGCGCCCCTGGAGTCCGCACCGCCGGAGCCCACGCCCGCTCCGCCCACGCCCGCCCCGGTCGCCCAGACCGCGCCCGCGAAGCCCGCCGAGAAGTCCGCGCCTCAGAAGGCGCAGACCAAGCCCGCCGAGAAGGGCCTCGACTTCGACGCCCTGCTGGCCAGCATCCCGAAGTCGAAGAGCGCGCCCGCCAAGCCCTCCTCGGCGCCCAAGGGCGCCTCACGCCCCGAAACCGCGCAGCAGGCCCGGCCGAACCTCGGCTCCGGCCTCTCCGCCGCCCAGGCCATGACCGGCCTCGCCGACGAGCTGCAGCGCCGCTGGAATCCTAACTGCGAGGTGGAGGGCGGCCGCGAGGTGGTGGTCCGCGTCACCTTCGCCCTCGGCGCCGGCGGCCAGCTGGTGGGCGAGCCTGCCGCCGAGATCCGCGGCGCCCGCAACGCGGTGGCCCAGGCCGCCGCCGACCGCGCGGTGCGCGCCGTCTACGCCGCGTCGCCCTTCCGCAACCTGCCCCGCGAGTTCTACGGCCAGCGGGTGGCGGTGAACTTCAACGCCCGCGAGGCCTGCAAGCTATGATCCCCCGGAGCCTATCCATGCCGCTGAAGACCCTGATGCTGGTCCTCGTGACGGCGCTCGGCGTGGGGCTCGCCGCCCCGGCCGCGCGCGCGGAGATCGAGGTCAACGTCAACCGCGGCGACGTCCAGCCCCTGCCCGTGGCGATCCCCGCCTTCGGCGGCGGCCAGGTGGGCGGCGACATCGCCGGCGTCATCTCCGGCAATCTGCAGCGCTCGGGCCTGTTCCGGCCGCTGGATCCGGCGAGCTTCATCGAGCGCGACCTGACCGCTGCCGTGCAGCCCCGCTTCGCCGACTGGAAGCAGATCAACGCCCAGGCCCTGGTCAACGGCCAGGTGACGGTGGAGGGCGGCCGGCTGCGGGTGGACTTCCGCCTGTGGGACGTGTTCGCCGAGCAGCAGCTCCTCGGCCTGCAGTTCACCTCCAGCCCGGAAAACTGGCGGCGCGTGGCCCACAAGATCTCCGACGCCGTCTACGAGCGGCTGACCGGGGAGAAGGGCTATTTCGACACCCGCGTGGTCTTCGTCGCCGAGAGCGGCGGGCGCGGCGCGCGCACCAAGCGGCTGGCGATCATGGACCAGGACGGCGCCAACCCCTCCTACCTGACCGACGGCTCCTACATCGTCATGACGCCGAGGTTCTCCTCCAACAGCCAGGAGATCACCTACATGGCGCTGCGGCCCGAGGGCTCGTCGATCTACCTGTTCAACCTGGAGACCGGCCGGCGCGAGAGCCTGGGCGACTTCCGTGGCATGGTGTTCGCCCCGCGCTTCTCGGCCGACGGCGGCAAGGTGGCCTTCTCCGTCGAGCGCGGCGGCAACTCCGACATCTTCGTCATGGACCTGCGCAGCCGCCAGACCGCGCGGCTCACGGCCGATCCGGGGATCGACACCTCCGCGTCGTTCTCGCCCGACGGCTCGCGGATCGTCTTCAACTCCGACCGGTCCGGCTCGCCCCAGCTCTACGTCATGGGCGCCGACGGCTCGAACCCGCGCCGGATCACCTTCGGCGGCGGGCGCTACACCACGCCGGTGTGGAGCCCCACGGGCGAGTTCATCGCCTTCACCAAGCAGTCCGGCGGCCAGTTCCACATCGGCGTCATGCGCGCCGACGGCTCGGACGAGCGGCTGCTCACCTCCGGCTACCTGGACGAGGGCCCGACCTGGGCGCCGAACGGCCGGGTGCTGATGTTCTCGCGGGAGACCCGCGGCGGCGCGCCCAGGCTCTGGAGCGTCGACGTCACGGGCCGGATCCTGCAGCCGGTGCCCTACCCCACCTCGGGCTCGGACCCCGCCTGGTCCCCCCTCCTGAACTAGGGTTGCATACAGTCGCCACCCCGTAGACTCTGACGGCGCTCCGGCGCTCACCCCATCCAAAAGGAGACGCACCACATGGTCATCAGCAGCAAGAGCGCCTGGCGCCTGACGCTCGTCGCGGCCGCCGCCCTGACGGTCACGGCCTGCCAGTCGCGGCCGAAGCCGACCTATCCCGCGCAGACCACGACGCCCGCCCAGCCGACCCAGCCCGGCGCAACCACGCCGCCGCCGGTCAGCGGCCAGCCGCTCGGCGCCGTGCCGGGCTCTCAGCAGGACTTCGTCGTCAACGTCGGCGAGCGGGTCTACTTCGACTTCGACCGCTACGACATCCGCGCCGACGCCCAGCCGATCCTGTCGGCCCAGGCCGCGTGGCTGCGCCGCTATCCCAGCGTCCGCGTCCGCATCGAAGGCAACACCGACGAGATGGGCACCCGCGAGTACAACCTGGCGCTCGGCGCCCGCCGCGCCAACGCGGTGCGCGACTTCCTGGTCTCCAACGGCGTGACCGCCGACCGGATCGCCACCGTCTCCTACGGCAAGGAGCAGCCGATCGATCCCGGCTCGACCGAAGAGGCTCACGCCCAGAACCGGAACGCCAAGACGGCGATCGTCAGCGGCGCCCGCTAGGGTTCCGCCGCAAAACCGCCGCCCCGTCCCTGCAGGCTCAAGGTCCATGCTGCTTCATCGTCTCCGCGCTCCAGCCGTCCTCCTCGCCCTGGCGCTCACGGCCCTCCCGGCCGTGGCCCAGACGCCCATGGAGGATCCGCTGGATGCGCGGGACGCCCGGCGCGTCGACCGGATGGAGAAGGTGGTGCGCGAGCTGCGCGACATCGTCTTCAAGGCCCAGCGGACGGGCGCGCCGGTGGTGGTCCAGCCGGCCGACACCGACGCGCGGATGGCCGAGCTGGGCGCGCGGATCTCCGACCTCGAGCAGTCGCTGACCCGTATCAACGGGTCGCTGGAGACCACCGGGCACGAACTCGAGCTGGCCAAGCGGGAGAACGAGGCGCTGAAGGTCCAGGTGAAGGACCTCACCGACCGCCTGGCCGTGGCGGAAAAGGCGGTGGCCCCGCCCGAACCCCCGGAGCCGCCCGCGGAGGAACCCGCCCGCGCCGCCACCCCGCAGGAGGCCTTCACGGCCGCCCGCCAGCTCATGCTGAGCGGCGACTACGCCGCGGCCGAGCAGGCCTTCGCGGCCTATGTCCAGGACTACCCCGAGGGGCCGCGGATCGCCGAAGCCCGCTACTGGTGGGGCAAGACGCTCACGGTGCGCAACGCCCACGCCCAGGCCGCGACGGCCTACATCGGCGCGATCCGCGGCTGGCCCCAGACCAGCTGGGCGCCCGACGCGGTGGTGGAGCTGGCCCGCTCGCTGGTGGCGCTGAAGAAGCCCACCGACGCCTGCCAGGCGCTCGCCGAGCTGCCCAAGCGCTATCCCAAGGCCCCGACCACGGTGACCAACCGGGCCGCCGCCACCCGCACCCAGGCGAAGTGCGCGGCCTAGACGTCGGCCCGGCGGACAGCCTCGCCGACCGCGTCCGCCAGATCCTTGACCGCCGCCTGCTGCGAGACGCCGACGCGCCGGTCGCCGTGGCGCTCTCCGGCGGCGGCGACAGTCTCGCACTGGCCCTCATCGCCGCCGACTGGGCCAACGGCGCCGGGCGGCGCCTCCTGATCCTCAACGTCGACCATCGGCTGCAGCCGCAAAGCGCAGCCTGGGCGCATGCGTGCGCCCGCATTGCGGAGCGGCTCGGGGCCGACTTCCGGGCGCTTGCCTGGACCGGGCCGAAGCCCGCCTCGGGGCTGTCCGCCGCGGCGCGGGCCGCCCGCCACCGCCTGCTCGCGGACGCCGCGCGGCAGGCCGGCGCGCGGGTGATCCTGATGGGCCACACCGCCAGTGACCTGGCCGAGGCCGCGGCCATGCGGGCCGAAGGCTCCACCGTCCCCGACGCCCGTGAGTGGGCCCCCTCCCCCGCCTGGCCGGAGGGCCGGGGGGTGTTCCTGCTGCGTCCGCTGCTGGGCGCCTCACGCGAGGAGCTCCGCCACTGGCTGCTCGAGCGGGGCGAGACCTGGATCGAGGATCCGGCCAACAGCGGCACGGCCTCGGCCCGGGCGCGTGTCCGGGCCGCGGGCGCCGCGGCTCCGGAGGCGGGCGCGCCGCCGCCCGACCCCGGCGCGCTCGCCACGCTGGGCGAGAGCTGCCGCTTCGATCCCGGCGGCGGGCTCCGCCTGCCGCGCCAGGCCCTCAGGGACGTCGCCCCGGCGGCCGCCCAGGCCTTCCTGGGCGTCGCCGCCGTCTGCGTCGGCGGGGGCGACCGACGGCCCGCCACCGACCGCCTGCGCCGGGTCCGGGAGATCCTGGCGGGCCCGGCGGCCCTCGCCACCACCCTGGCCGGCGCGCGGATCGAGGCCGACGACGCTGAGGTGAGCGTCCTGCGGGAGCCGGGCGAGGCCCGCCGCGGCGGCCTGCCCACCCTCTACCTGACGCCCGGCCGCCCGCTGGTCTGGGACGGCCGCTTCGAGTTCACCGCCGCCCAACCGGGGCTGCACGTGGATCGGCTGGAAGGCGTGTCGCGCCGCCTGCCGCCTCAGCAGCAGGACGCGCTCCGCCTGCTGCCGCCCAAGGCTCGCCTGGGCCTGCCCGTCGTCGTTGAGGGCGACCGGATCGTCTGCCCGGCTCTGACCGGCGTGGAGGGGATCGAGATGCGGCCGCTGGTCCCGGACCGGCTGTTTGCGGCCTGTGGGTTGGTGGAGCGCGAGCCGGTCTAGCGGCGGGCCAGGACGTGCTCCACGCCGCGGACCACGGGGTCGGCGAAGCGGGGGCCGAGCAGGCTGGCGTGGGTGGCGCGGGCCACGTGCTCCACATAGCCGTGCTCCGAGGCCAGCGCCGGGACCGTCTGCAGCTTCTTCAGCCAGGGCCTGCGCCGCTCGCCGCCGGCGGTGATCACCGCGACCGGCAGGGAGGGCGACAGGTCCGCGGCCCCCGCCTGCTCCGAGGTCGACGCCCAGCTCGCCACCTCGTCAGCCGCGCCACGCGCGTGCGGGGCCGAGGCGTGGATGCGCCGCTTCTCCACCGCCGCCTGGCCGGTCAGGCCAATGAGGTTGCCGGTGATCAGCGAAACCGGCCGCATCAGGCCGAGGTCGGCGCCGACGCCGGCCAGCCGCAGCACGCCTGCGAAGGAGCCGATCGCCTCGCGACCGGCCGGCAGCCGGATGACGTCCGGCGTCATGGCGTCCACCAGCACCAGGCCCAGCACGCGCTCGGGCCGGACGAGCGCGAAGAGCCGGACCATCAGCCCGCCCATGGAGTGACCCACCAGCACCAGCGGCCCGTCCTCCCCCAGCCGCGCCAGCAGCCGCTCGGCGTCGGCGACGATGGCGCGGCCGTCGCGCGGGCGCGGGCCTGGATCCGAGAGTCCGAGGCCCGCGCGGTCGTAGGCGAGGCTCCGCAGGCCCCTGGCCGCCAGCCGCTCCTGCACCACCGCCCAGTCGGCAGCGCACCCGAAGGCGCCGTGCTCCAGGAGGACGAGCGGCTTGGCGGCCGGCGGCCCGGCCCGGACGGCGCGCAGGCATCGACCGCCCAGATCGATGCGCTCGCCGCGCACCGCGGCGCCACCGATGGCCTCGGCCGCAGTCACCCCTTCTGGAAGGGCTTGGGGGCGCGGGCCGCGCCCTGGCGGGCCAGCATCCAGCCCGGGTACTCGGCCGCCAGCTCGCTCACCTCGTCCAGGCGCGACACCTCTTCGGCGGTGAGCTGCAGCTCGGCGGCGGCCAGGTTGTCGTCGAGCTGCTCCAGCGTCTTGGCCCCGATGATGATGCTCATCACGTGCGGCTTGGCGAGCAGCCAGGCGAGCGCCACGCGGGCGACCGAGGCCCCGTGCGCCTCGCCCACCTCGCGCATCACCTCCACGCACTTCCAGGCCCGGTCCTTGTCCACGGGCGGGAAGTCGAAGTTGGTGCGCCGGGCGTCTTCCGGATTGTTGGAGCCCGGGCCGAACTTGCCCGAGAGCAGGCCGCCGGCCAGCGGCGACCAGACCATCAGGCCGAGCTTCTCCGAGGTGAGCATCGGCACGAGCTCGCGCTCCAGGTCGCGGCCGGCGATGGAGTAGTAGGCCTGCAGGGTCTCGAACCGGGCGTAGCCCTTGGCTTCGCTGATCCCCAGCGCCTTGGCGATCTTCCAGGCCTGCCAGTTGGAGACGCCCACGTAGCGGACCAGCCCCTGCCGCGTGAGGTCGTCCAGCGCCCGCAGCATCTCGTCGATGGGGGTCACCGGGTCGTTGGCGTGGATCTGGTAGAGGTCGATATGGTCGGTCTGCAGCCGCTCCAGGCTCTTCTGCACCGAATCCATGATGTGGCCGCGCGAGGCGCCGCGGTCGTTGGGACCGGGCCCCATCTCGCCGTAGACCTTGGTGGCGATCACCACGTCGCTGCGCTTCACGCCGAGGTTCCTCAGGGCCTGGCCGGTCAGCCGCTCGGACTCTCCGAAGGAGTAGACGTCCGCCGTGTCGATGAAATTGACGCCGGCCTCGAGGGCCCGGCCCACGATGGCGTCCACCTCGCCCTGCTGCAGGGCGCCGATCGCCCGCCACATGCCCGCGGCCTCCGTGCCGCCGAAGGTCATCGTCCCAAGGCAGATCTCGGACACGTAGAGGCCGGTCCGGCCGAGCTGGTTGTACTTCATGCGGGCGATCTCCTGGGCCCCACAGGTATGGAGAACCTTCGGCGCCAGGTCGAGCCCGTCAGCCGGCGGCGGTGGCGATCGCCTCTTCCGCGGGCGCGGCGGCCGGCGCCGGCGGCGTGGGCGGGGCGAGCGGCGCCGCCTGGGCGGGCGCCGGGGCCGTCTCGACGGTGTTGCGGTCGGCGCTGAAGCGGATGGTCGCCCGTGGCCGGCCCTCGCCGTAGCGGACGGTGACCGAAGCGTCCCGTCCGGCGTCCGCGGCGGAGAGCGCGGCGCGTTCCAGCTTGGCGTCGAGCTTGGCCTGCAGCTTCGCCTCCATCAGCGCCTTCTTGCTCTCCGGTATGCGGGAGACATAGGCGATGCGCACGCGCCGCGGGAAACGCCGGGCGTCCCGCAGCGGCAGGTCCTGGGCGGTGGCGAAGGTCTTGCCCACGAAGAGCGCCGGGTTCAGCGGGCGATCCTTGGCGTCGCGGATCTCGAAGTGCAGATGCGGCCCCGTGGACGTGCCGGACGAACCCACCCGGCCCACCGCCGTGCCGGCGGCCACCGCCAGGCCCGGGCGCATCTGCGCCGCCACGCCGCCCATGTGGGCGTAGAGGGTCGTCAGCCCCTCGGCATGCTCGATCTCCACGAAGCGGCCGTAGCTGTAGCTCTGGCCGGCGCGCCTGACGACGCCGTCGGCGACGGCCAGCACCGGCTCGTTGAAGTCGGCGGCGATGTCCACGCCCTCGTGCAGCCGGCCGTTCTCCTCCCAGGGCAGCTGGCGCAGCCCGAACGGGGAAACGATCTCCTCGCCCAGCACCGGGTGCTGGAAGGCGATCAGATGGGTGGGTTCGACGGGGCGGGCGGCGACCGGGACGCTGCGCTGGGCGCTGGTCATCCGCATGTCGGCCGGGCCATCACTCCGCTCGGGCAGGGCCGCATGGGCCATGCCGATGGCGCCCAGCGCAACCGCGGCGCCCACCGCCGCATCCACGATCCAATGACGCGCACGCGCCTCGAAAGCCGAACTCGCTTCAGTCAAGGCCGATAGTCTCCCAGCACCGCCGCGCCGTTCATGGGCCGCCCAGGAGCAAGGGCGGCCAGGCGTCGGCAATTCCCGCCGTAAGCGTTTGGTTAACTGGGGGGCCTTCTAGGCAAAAACTTGGCGGTGGGTCATCAACAATTGTTGGGCGGGGCCGAAGCCCCGCCCGCCAAGCTTGGCTGTAGCGGGCTATCCTAGAAGAGGAACCGCACGACCGCGCGCAGGTCGTATTCGCTGTAGCCGTCGTCGAACGTGCCGCCGCCATCGATGGCGTAGAGCACCTGGTTCGTCCCGCCGCGCACCCCGATCCGCGCCACGGCGCCGCCCGAATAGACGTCCTCCGCGTCGAGGGTGAAGGGCGTGCCGGTCCCGAAGCGGGCGGTGGTCTGGCCGGGATCGCCGGAGAGCTTCGCCCGCCAGCCGACCTTCACCTCGGGCGACCACCAGAATTCGTCGCCGAACCGCGCGCCGATGGCGAGCAGGGCCTGGCCGGTGAGCAGGTCGCCCTTGCGGTCCTCCACCGTCAGGTCGAAGCCGTCGCCGCCGCCGGTCTCGGTGTAGCCGTCCTCCGAAAGGCGCAGGTAGTCCACGGAGAGCTCGGGCCGGGCGTAGAGCCAGCCCAGGCTCGCCTGGTAGGAGACGCCGGCATGGGCCTCGGCCAGCCAGCCGTTCCAGTCGGCGTCGCTGCGCAGGTTGAGGTCGGTGGCCGCCAGGATCCGCTTGCTGTCGAACGACACATAGCCCAGGCCGCCCCGGACGTCCGCCTGCAGGCCGCCGGCCTGGAGGCGCCAGTAGAGGCCCCCCTCGACGAAGTTCATCGCCACGCGCTCGCCCGCCGAGGCGACCTTGTCGTTGAAGTCCGCGCTGACGAAGCTGCCGTTGATCCCGACCGACTGGTTGACGCCTACCAGTTCGAACCCGGCGGCGAGGCCGAAGCCTTCGGACTCGAAGCCCAGCGCGTCCTCCGCGTCGCGGTCGATCTGGAAGATGATCTCCTGGGCCCACAGGCCGCTGCCGCCGGCCGCGTCGTCGGGATTGCGGTGCGCGATCGCCGCGGAGATGGCCATGGAGATGGCCTGGGCCGACATGATCGCCCCGCCCGAGTGATCCGGCAGCAGCTGATCGTAGAGCCGCTCGAAGCCGGCCTGGTCCTTCTGCGCCAGGAAGGCGGCCTCGATGCCGGCGTTGCGGTCGAGCGCCTCGAACACCCCGGCATAGGCCTGGCTCTGGGAGCGGTTGAGGCCCAGCTCGGCGGCGGTCTTCGGCCGGATGTCCACCGCCACGGTGTCGGTGGCCGTATCTGTCCGCAGCTCGGCCCGGTAGAGCCACGGTGCGCCCACGACGCTCACGGCGGTCCCGCCGGTGACCTGCAGGTCGCCCGTGCGGACGATCTCGTAGGACTGCGCGCCCCGCAGCAGCGACGCGAGGTTCAGGTCGAACTGCGCCCCCGAGGCGATGGTGGTCGCCCCGGCCACGTTGAACCGGGTGGCGGTCCCCGCCTGGCCGTCGATGGTCACCGCCAGCACGCTCTTGGCGCCCAGCGACAGCGCGCTGAGCTGGATGGTCTCGGTGTTGGTGACCGCCAGGCGGCCCTCGCCCACGGCGACGGTCAGCCGGCCGTCCGTGTCGGTCAGCCGGCCGGTGACCACCCCGCCGGCGTCGACGACCAGGCTGTCGGCGCCGGCCCCGAAGGCCATGGCGCCGGTCATCGTCCCGCCAGCGATCTCCAGGCGGTCGGCGCCCGAGCCGAACAGCACGTCGCCGGTGATCGAGGGGGCGCTGGTGCTGGTCGCCTTGGTCTGGCGCACGGTGGCGCCGGAGGTGTTGGCCCGCAGGTCCAGCGCAATCGCCTGGCCGATCCGGGTGGAGCCGCTCTTCGGCGTGGAGATCGCGCGGATGACGCCGGTGTTCTCCACGAGCGACAGGGTCCCGGAGAGGTCCACGACCGCGCGGGCGTCCTGCGACCCGTTGGTGAGCAGGGCCTCGATGGAGCCGGAGTTGCGGAGCGCCGGAGCCACGGCGCCGGCGTTCAGCAGGATGGCGGTCGCGGAGCCGCCCTCGGCCGTGACGTCCGCGCCGAAGGCGGTGGCCTGCACACGTCCGCCCAGCACATGGATGCCGCCCTGCACCGTCGTTGCGCCGCCGCCGGCCTGGCCGACGCGGACGCCGGTGGCGGCCACGCCGTCGTTCAGGCCAGCGCCCACGACCTCGCCCCTGAGCACCAGGCCGTAGGCGTTGTCGCCCGCACCCACGACGCCGATGGTGGTGGCGCGGTCGGCAGCGCCGATGTCGAGCGCCGGGGCCGCGCCCACGGAGGTGAGGGAGCCGTTCCCCTCCTGCGCATCGGCGATGCCGTCGTCGTCCTCGTCGGTGTCGGTGGTGCTGTTGTCCGCCGGGCGCACGTCCAGCAGCACCCCGCCGCCCACGTTGCCGGTGATCCGGACGGCGCCGCCGCCCTGCTTCAGGTCGTCGACGTCGAGCTTGGCGCGCGCGGCGTCCGCCAGGCGCTGCGCCGAACGGTAGCCGGTGGACGAGACCACGCCCTGCAGGCGCACGCCCCCGCCGACGTCGCCAAGCTGCACCCCGACGGAGCCCTCGCCCTGCACCTGCACGGTGCCGTTGATCTGGGCGTTGCCGACGATGGCCGTGGCGTAGATGGCGACCCCGCGGTCGCCGGTCACCGTGACGGCGCCGCCGTTCGCCAGGTGGCCGTTGATGCGGGTCTCGGCGCGGATCCCGGCCGAATCGTTGCCCTCGATGTTGATCGCGCCCGCCGGCTCGTTGCGGATGTCGCCGTTGAACGGGTCGGGGCCGGTCACCCGCACGCCGATGCGGTTGCTCCCCTGCGCGAACGGCCCGTCGAGGTCCCCGTCGCTGTCCGTGTCGGTGGCGGTGTAGTCCTCGAGCAGGCCGATCAGGCCGGTGTTGGTGAGCGAGCCCGTGCGGCCGCCCAGGATCAGCACGCCCGTGGCGTTGCTCTGGCCGTCGAAGCCGATGGTGCCGGCGTTCTTGACCACGTTGTTCGAGTTCAGCGTCACCGCCACGCCCGGCGCGGTGGGCTTCACCGACCCGTTGGACTCGACGGTGATGTCGTCAGGTTGACCGTTCGCGGCCGTGGCCGTCGCGACCGGCGTCGTCGTTGCCGTGGTGATCTTGGTCTCGGCGCCGGCGGACGCGGCATAGGCCAGCGGCAAGAGGGCCGCGGACACGAACAGACGCTTCATTCTTGGAGATCCCCTCGGACGCCCCCGCGCCCCGAAAAGCAGAGCCATTCTAGTAGGCTGGCATGCAGGTCGTGACAAGCGGCGACGCGTGACGTATGTAATTGTTTCGTAAAAACTGTACGCGGCTTCCGCCGGGCCTTCAAGATGGTTCTGCGGGAAGCCCCGCGTCCCGAGGAGCTCCGATGCCTAGACCCGCAGCCGATCCCGCCAAGGCCGCCCAGACCAAGGTCCTGCGCCAGCAGGCCGGGCGCTGGTTGAAGGCGGCGCGGGAGACGGCGGGCCTGACCCAGGCCGAACTCGCCGAGCGGGTCGGCCTGCGCTACTACACCTTCGTCAGCCAGGTGGAGAGCGGGCTGGGCCGGCTGCCCATCGAAACCCAGCGAGCCTGGGCCGTGGCCTTGGGGCTCGAGCCCCGCGAATTCGCTCAGACCCTCTTGCGCTACTACGAACCTGAGCTTTATCGACTCCTGTTCGACGACGACGCCGGCCGCCAGGCGGCCCAGGCCTAGGAATTCCGGAACACCATGGGCGACGTCCTCCCTTTCATCGCGAAGGTTCGCGCCAGCGGCGACTGGACCGCGGCCGAGCGCGCGCGCCTGGAAGAGCTCGGGCGGCAGTTCGCCGAAACCGGCATGGGCGTCGAGGTGGTCTTCGGCACCACCGAGGACGGCGATCCCTGGTGCGTGGTGAAGGACCAGAACGAGGAGATCATCGTCCATGTGGCCCGGATCGGCGGGCGCTTCGTGGTCCACTATGCGGTCGATGACGCCCTGGCCGAGGGCGCGGACCTGCACACCGCGCTGGCCGAGCGGCTTGCGCCGGCCGAGGCCGCACAGGGCCACGACGATGTGGTGGTCCCGTTCAGCCTGGCCGGACGCCAGGCCCAGACCTTCATGGCGCTGATCGTGGCGACGGCCTTCTTCTACGAGACCAGCGCCGCCGTGGACATGGGCGAGCCGGTCGAGGAGCTTGCCCTGGAGAGCGATCCTCCTGCGCCGCCGCCGGCCTCCGACGACGTGGGCCTGACCCAGAAGCGCGAGGTGGCGGCCCACGCCACGGTGATCAACTCCGAGCCAGCCCCAGAGGCCCCCGCCACCGCCTGGAGCGTCCGCGCCGAGCCGGCGGCGGCGGTCGGCGGCGGCCTCGCCCTGTCCCAGGCGGCCGACGCCGGGACACCCCAGCCCATGCCGGTCGCGAGCGAGGGCGTCGAGCCGCCGCCGGCCCGCCTCGCGCTCCAGGCCGGTGCGGACGCCTTCAACCTCGTGCAGGGCGGCGATGGCGACGACGTGCTGACCGGCGGTGCGGGCTCCGACCGGCTGGTCGGCGGTGCGGGCGATGACACCCTGTCCGGGGGCGGCGCCGGCCACGGCGGCTACGACCTGCTGCAGGGCGGCGCGGGGAACGACCGCCTGGAGGTGGCCGCGGACACGGTTGCGGAGGGGGGCGAAGGCGCCGACACCTTCGTGCTCGCCGGCCCCGCCCAGATGGGCGACGCGGACACCTTCCTGGGCATGATCCTCGACCTGCGCTTCGACCAGGGCGACCGGCTTCAGGCGCGCGACGGCGGCCAGGTGACCATCCTGCCGACCTCCCCGGGCCGCCCGCCGGCGACCGAGCCTCCGATGACCACGGGCGAGTTCGGCGCGGAACAGACGCCGCCGCGGCCCGACACCCTGCTGCCCGGCCTCGGCCCCGGCCAGCGCGTGGAGGTCGACCTCGACGGAGACGGGCTCGCCGATGGCTATGTGCTGGTGGGCGAGCTGCGGCCGGCCGCCAAGATGGCGCCCCCGGCGGACGAGCCGCCGGTGGTGATCACCGGCCAGTCCATCGGCGCCTGGGAGATCGGCTAGGGTCTAGAGGGCCTTCAGGATCCCCTCGACCATCTTCTTGGCGTCCGCGAACAGCATCATGGTGTTGTCGCGGAAGAACAGCTCGTTCTCCACGCCCGCATAGCCCGAAGCCATGCCGCGCTTCACGAACAGCACGGTGCGCGCCTTCTCCACGTCCAGGATCGGCATGCCGTAGATCGCCGAGGTCGGGTCGGTCTTGGCCGCCGGGTTTGTGACGTCGTTGGCCCCGATGACGAAGGCCACGTCGGCGGTGGAGAATTCCGAGTTGATGTCCTCCAGTTCGAACACCTCGTCGTAGGGCACGTTGGCCTCGGCCAGCAGCACGTTCATGTGCCCGGGCATCCGTCCGGCCACGGGGTGGATGGCGTACTTCACCTCCACGCCCTCCTCCTTCAGCTTGTCGGCCATCTCGCGCAGCGCGTGCTGCGCCTGGCTGACCGCCATGCCGTAGCCGGGGACGATGATCACCTTGGACGCGTTCTTCATGATGAAGGCGGCGTCGTCGGCGGAGCCCTGTTTCACCGGCCGCGTCTCGACCCGGCCGCCGGCCGCTGCGGCGCTGTCGTCGGCGCCGAAACCGCCAAGGATCACCGAGACGAAGCTGCGGTTCATCCCCTTGCACATGATGTAGCTGAGGATCGCGCCCGACGAGCCCACCAGGGCCCCGGTGATGATCAGGGTGGTGTTCTCGAGCGTGAAGCCCAGGGCCGCGGCCGCCCAGCCCGAGTAGCTGTTCAGCATCGACACCACGACCGGCATGTCGGCCCCGCCGATCGGGATGATGAGGGTGACGCCGATCAGCAGCGCCAGCGCGAAGATGCCCCAGAAGGCCCACAGCGCCGAGCCGCCGCTCATCACCAGGACGACGACCAGGGCGACGATGCCGAGGCCGATGGCGATGTTCAGCAGGTGGCGGGCGGGCAGCAGGATCGGCGCGCCGCTCATGTTGCCGTTGAGCTTGGCGAAGGCGATCACCGAGCCGGTGAAGGTGATCGCGCCGATGGCGAGGCCCAGGGAGAGCTCGATGAGCGAGGTCAGGTGGACGCGGCCCGCCTCGGCGATCCCGTAGGCCTCCGGCGTGTGGATGGCGGCCACAGCCACGAGGCAGGCCGCCATGCCGACCAGGCTGTGGAAGGCCGCCACGAGCTGCGGCATCGAGGTCATCGCCACGCGCTTGGCGATCACCGCGCCGATCGCGCCCCCGATGGCGACGCCGCCCACGATCAGCGCCAGGGTGAAGCCGTCGAGCTTGCCCTGGTCGGCGAGCGTCGCCAGCACGGTGACCACCGCGATGGCCATGCCGATCATGCCGTTGCGGTTGCCCGCCTGGCTGGAGGTGGGCGACGACAGCCCGCGCAGCGCCAGGATGAAGAGGACGCCCGAGACGAGGTAGAGGATGGCCGCGAGATTGGCGTTCATTGATCAGCGCCCCCCCGGCGCCGGAAAAGGCTGCGCAGGGCAGCGATCAGGCCGCCCGCGATGACCACGCCGCCGACCACCAGAAGGGCGTCGCCGACGAAACCGTAGGAGAGCTCGGGCGCGCGCTGGCTGACCGCCACCAAGGCGCCGCCCGCCGCCACCAGTATGGCGGCCCGCGAAAGCTCGGCTTCCCGCTCGTAGCCGCGGGTCACTTCGCCTTGTCCTTCTTCTTGTACATGGCCAGCATCCGCTGCGTGACCAGGAAGCCGCCGAAGATGTTGACGGCGGCGAAGGCCGCCGCGACCGCGCCGGCGCCCTTCGAGATCATGACATTGCGGGTGATCTCGCCCGCCTCGGGACGGGCCGCGGCGGCGACCAGGGCCCCCACGATGATCACCGAGGAGATGGCGTTGGTGACGGCCATCAGCGGCGTGTGCAGGGCCGGGGTCACGCTCCAGACCACGTAGTAGCCCACGAAGATCGCCAGCACGAAGATGGCCAGCCGGAAGACTGTGGGATCGACGGCTTCCATGGGACCTCAGCTTGCGAGTTGCGGGTGGACGACCTTGCCGCCCTGGGTGACCAGGGCCGCCTTGAGGATCTCGTCCTCGTAGTCGGGGGCGAGCTTGCCCTCCTTGTCGAGGAGCAGGCCCGCGAAGGCGAGCAGGTTGCGGGCGTAGAGCGCCGAGGCGTCGGTGGCGATGCGGCCGGGCAGGTTCGGCCGGCCGAGGATCTTCACCCCGTTGGCGGTTTCGGCGACCTCGCCCAGCTTCACGCCCTCGACGTTGCCGCCCTGCTCCACGGCCAGGTCGACGATCACTGAGCCGGGCTTCATGGACGCCACCTGGGCGGCGCTGACCAGCTTCGGCGCCGGGCGGCCGGGAATGAGGGCGGTGGTGATGACGATGTCCTGCTTGGCGATGTGGCTGGAGACCAGCTCGGCCTGCTTGGCCTGGTACTCCTTGCTCATCTCCTTGGCGTAGCCGCCGGCTGTCTGGGCGTTCCTGAACTCCTCGTCCTCGACAGCGAGGAACTTGGCGCCCAGGCTCTCCACCTGCTCCTTGGTGGCCGGCCGCACGTCGGTGGCGGTGACCACCGCGCCGAGGCGCCGGGCGGTGGCGATGGCCTGCAGCCCCGCCACGCCCACCCCCATGATGAAGACCTTGGCGGCGGCGATCGTGCCCGCGGCGGTCATCATCATCGGCAGGGCCTTGCCGTAGGCCTCGGCCGCCTCGATCACCGCCCGGTAGCCGGCCAGGTTGGCCTGGGACGAGAGCGCGTCCATCACCTGGGCGCGCGTGATCCGCGGCACGAACTCCATGGCGAAGGCGCTCGCGCCCTTCTTCGCCAGGGCGTCCACGACGGCCTTGTCCTGGTAGGGGTTGAGCAGGGCGGCGACGATGGCGCCGCTCTTCAGGGCCGCGACCTCCTCATCGGCCGGAGCGCGCACCTTGAAGACGATGTCGGCCTTGGCGAGCGCGTCCTTTGCGCTCTTGGCGATCGTCGCGCCGGCGGCCTGGTACTCGCTGTCGGGATAGGCCGCGGCCACGCCCGCGCCGGACTCGATGGTCACCTCGAAGCCGGCGGCGATCAGCTTCTTCACCGTCTCGGGAACCGCGGCCACGCGGGTCTCCTGGGCCCGGCGTTCCGTGGTGACGGCGATCACGGCCATACACATCCCCCCTCGTCGTAGGGCGGGACCATAGGCAGCCGAGTCAGGGTCTGTCCAGCGAGCCGAGAGGCGCGTCAAACAGATGTTTGAACGGCGCCCTCAGCTTTGCTGAAAGCGGAGCTAGTGAGCCCCGCCCTTCTTGTCGCGCAGGAGGAAGACCCCGGCGGCGATCAGCACCACCGCCGAGATGACCGCGCCCAGGAAGCCGGCGTCCGTGCAGAACCACACGGTCAGCCACAGGACCAGGGCGGCGGTGGCGAGCGAGCCCCACTTGGTGATGCCCATCACCAGGTTGTAGGTCGACGTCTGCTCGCTGATGTCCATCGCGCCGCGGTGGTAGTCGGTGGTGGCGTCGGCCATCGAAGGCTGTCTCTCTTGCGTGAAGGGAAGTCGGGCGGGTTGCTACACGAGACCGCCGCGCCGCTCAAGCTGGGCTGGTCGCGGGCCAGGCCGCCAGCAGGGCGCGGATCGCCGCCACCAGGGCCAGCGGCTGGTCGATCATGATGTGATGGTGGGAATCGGGGATCTCCACCTCCAGCATGTCCTTGGGAAAGAACGAGGCCTCGCCACTCTTGCGGCGCTGGATGATCACCGACTGGGCCCCGTAGATGTGCACCATCGGGGTCACGATCCGCAGCCCCTGCTCGGGCATCATCCCGGTGCGGTCGAGCTTCTCCCACATGCTGGGATCGAAGCGCCAGCTCCAGCCCTCGCCCGAGCCGTCCGGCAGCGGCGCGCGCTTCAGCGAGCGGCGGGCGATGAAGTCGGCCACGAAGGCGTTGCCGGCCGGCTGCGGCGGCATCAGCCGGAAACGCGCCAGGGCCGCCTCGATCGTCGGATAGACGCGGCTGGGCCGGTCGACGGTGGGGATGTTGCGGACCTGCTCCATCCGCTTCTGCCGCTCGGCCAGCACCTCCGGCGGCGGTCCGCCGAAGCCGGTGTCCACGAGGATCGCCGCGCGCATCTGCTCGGGCTTGCGCGCGGCGGCGAAGAACACCTGGCCGCCGCCGAACGAGTGGCCGATGTAGACCGGCTTCACCCCGCCCTCGTAGAGCCCCGTGGCGCGGGCCACCGCCTCGGCGTCCTCGGCAAAGTCGGTGAAGGCGTAGCGTTCGCGCCAGTCCGAGGCGCCCATGCCGGCGAGCGACATGGAGGTGACGCGGTAGTCGGCGGCGAAGAACGGGGCGATGAAGCTCCACCAGTCGGCATGCGCGCTGTTTCCGTGCACGAGCAGCAGGCCAGGCTTGCCGCGCTCGCCCCAGGTCAGCGCCTCGAGCCGGGTCCCCAGGCTCTCCACGAAGCTGCGTTCCGGCGCCTGGGCGATGGCGTCGCGGAACCACTGCGGGGCCGGCGGCTCCTCGCCCTTGAACGCCTCCAGCGGCGCGCGGACCTCCGGCGGCAGGTTGTCGGAGTGGAACGGCCGGTCGTCGTAGGTTTCCTTCTCCGGCGCGTCGGCCTTCGACGCCTGTCCCGCTTCGTCGGCCATCATGCGATCCCCAGAACGTCGCGCTCCGCCGGCGCCTTCCGGACCTGGCGGATGCCCTTGTAGACGGCGGTGCCGGTCATCAGCGTCCGGTCGCCGCACCAGATCCGGCCACGGACGGTGAAGAGGTCGTCCCCCTCCGACACGATCTCGCTGGTCCCCTCGACCCAGTCGCCCATGCGGGCGGCGGAAAGAAAGTCGGTCATCAGCCGCACGGTGACCCAGCCGATCGAGCGCTGGCTGGAGATCACCCGGCCCCAGGCCATGTCGGCGAAGCTCATCAGCATGCCGCCGTGGCAGTTGTTCATGCCGTTGGCGTGGTGCTCCTCCACGCGGAACGCCATGGTCTCGCGGCCATCGGCCTCGCGCCGCGAGTAGAACGGCCCGACCGTGCGGCCGAACCCCCGCTGCCAGAGGTTGATTTCGTAGCCGTCGGGCACGACGGCGGCCTGGACCTCGGTCAAGTCGTCGGACATCGCCATCGGGTCTAACGGGCGTTTGAAAAATGGCAAGCTTGGAGGAACAGCGGAAGAAACCAGCGGCCGCGGTCGTTCGTGGGGGGAGACAACGCCCATGACCCAAACCGCCTACGTGACAGAGCCGAACCCACGCCCCCGCAAGCCGCGCATGCCGCAGCTCGAGATCCGGGGGCAGAAGCGCAAGACCCTGCGTCGCGCCTACCGCAGCTGGCGCTACCACAACCGCGAAACCGTTTTCGGATGGACGGCCGGGATCATCGCGCTCGCCCTGCTGACGGGCGTGCTCTTCGTGCTCGCGAGCCTGCTTGCCTGAGGCGGCTTGTCGCAGCAACGGGCTGTTTAGCTTGATATTCTAACCTCAGACGGCATCTTCAGAGGCGTAGCTGTCGTCGGGGTTCCAGCAATGCAGACACTGATCGGACGCCGCGAGGCGCTGCGCCTGGGTGGTGCGGCCGCGCTTTCCAGCCTCGCCATGCCGGCCTGGGCGAGCGCCCTCGGTGACAGCCCGCGGCGGGCGATCCTGCACAATCTGCACACCGGCGACCGCTTCAACGCGGTCTATTTCGAAAACGGCCGCTACGTGCCCCAGGCGCTTGCCGAGGCCATGCGCGTGCTGCGCGACTGGCGCACCGGCGAGGAGCACATGATGGAGCCGGGCCTGTTCGACGCCCTGCACGCCATCAACACCCGCCTGGAAACCAACCGTCCCTTCCAGATCATCTCCGGCTACCGGTCCCCGAAGACCAACGCCATGCTGCACGCCAAGAGCAAGGGCGTCGCCTCGCAAAGCCAGCACACGCTGGGCAAGGCCGTCGACGTGCGCATTGAAGGCCTCCAGCTCACCCACCTGCACAAGGCCGCGCTCGACGTGTCGGCCGGCGGCGTCGGGTACTATCCCAATTCCAACTTCGTCCACGTGGACACCGGCCGTGTGCGCCGGTGGTCGGGCTCCTAGGGCACGGGCTCGGCGGCGGGCTCCGGCGGCGGCGCCTCCGGAGCGGCCTCGTCCTGCGGCTCCCGGGTGGTCATGCCCACGGCCGCGGCATCCTCGGCCACCTGGTCGTCGATGGGCGGGGGCGGCGGCGAGGGTGACGCGGGCTCAGGCGCCGTGGCGGCGGCCGGGACCGCCTGGTCCTCCGCAGCCGGCGCGACCACCTCGGCAGGCGCCCTCTCCGCAGGTTCGGACGTGAACCGTGCGCCGCGCGTCAGGGCCAGCGCCAGCAGCAGCACGGCGCACGCCGCCGCGATCCACAGCACCACTCTAAGCATCGGTCAGGCCTCTTCGGTCTTCTTCGGCGTCGCCAGAACGCCCACCCGGCGCAGCAGCTCGCGGTCCCAGTCGTAGGGGTCGGAGCGGAAGTGCATCTGGCCGTCGGCGCCGGCGAACGTGGTCCAGTAGAGGATGAAGACCGGCACCTGCGTCGGCAAGCGCGCCCGCACGGTCTTGCCGCTGTCTAGGGTCGTGGCGATCTGCTCGGGCGTCCACTCCGCGTCCCCTGCGAGCAGGGCCTCCGCGAGCTCCCTGGGCTTCTCCACCCGCACGCAACCGTGGCTGGCCTGGCGGGCGAAGCGTTCGAAGGTCGCCTTCGTCGGGGTGTCGTGCAGGTAGACGGCGAACGGATTGTCAAAGTCGAACTTGTAGCGGCCGAGCGCGCTCTGCTCCGAGCGCTGCTGCAGGCGCTTGGACCCGTCGTCGTTGGTGATCACGCGGAAGCCGTTGCGCGACAGATAGCCCGGGCTCGCGCGTTCCTTCGGCCACAGCTCCTCGTTCGCGATGCTGCTCGGCACGTTCCAGGGCGGGTTGATCACCACGCTGTGGATCGCCGACTGCAGCATCGGCGTCTCGTCGCCGGGCTTGCCGGAGACCGCCTTCATCGACAGCACCGGGCGGTCGTCCTTGAACAGGGTGACGATGGCCGCGCCGGAGTTCACCTGAACCCGGTCCGCCGGCATCTCGCGCGGCATCCAGCGCCAGCGCTCCATGTTGGCGATGATCTGCAGCACCCGCTGTCCAACCGGCTGGTTCAACATCCGAAGGGTGCCGGGGCCGACCACGCCGTCGGGCTCGATGCCGAAGCGGCGCTGGGCGCGCTGCACCGCCTGGTGCAGGGGCTCGTCGAAGGTCTCCCCGGAGCCCGCCGAAACCTGCGGGTCCTCCACCGCCAGCCGGGCCCGCAGCGCGGGGACGCGCGGATCGGTGACGCCGAGCTTCAGGGGCGCGCCCTCGGGCACGGCCGTCCAGCCGCCGGCCGCGGCGATCTCGCGGTACTTCAGCAGGCCCCGCTTGAGGCCGGCGTAACCCGAATACGGCGGCGCGAGGCTGTCCAGCCACGGCTTCAGCCGATCGGCGGCCAGCGCCTGGGCCAGTTCCGGGGCGGCGTCATAGGCGGCCGGCCGCACGCCCCACATCTTCGGAAACTCGCCGGGCTCCATCCGCCCCACGCGCACGTCATGGGCGTAGCGCAACAGGCCCGAGGTGATCGCGGCGCTGTCCGGAGTTCCCCCGGCGGGAAGGTAGTCCTTCGGCTGCAGCCCGTGGGCGTCGGCGTCGCGCAGCACCCGCAGCGCCAGCTCCTGCTGGGCGGGCGTCAGCGCGGGCAGCGCCGCGCGAGCGGCCGCGGGGGGCGCGGCGGGCTCCTGGGCGTGCAGCACCGCCCCTGTCAGCGCGATGGGCAGGGCGACAGCCACGGCGGCCAGTCGGATGCTCGCGCGCCGCTCTCGATTCAAAATCATACTCCGGGATACCTCAGCCTTCGCCCTCGGTCCCTCGAACGCGCGAAGGGTTCATTTCGTGGCATTGCGGCGCCGCAGCCTTGATCGACGTCATGTGGAGATCGCGTGCAGCGCTCACTTCTCCGGGACCAGGGTCTCGAACTCGTCCACCAGCCGCTCGATCTGCTTCATGCCCGCCGCCCAGAACGCTTTCTGGCGCGGATCGAGGCCGAACGGGGCCAGGGCCTCCACATAGGTCTTCGTCCCGCCGGCCGCGAGGAGGGCCTCGTAAAGCGGCGCGAAGCCCTGCGGATCCTCCCGCCGCTTCTCCATCAGGCCGCGCACCAGAAGGTCCCCGAACGCGTAGGCGTAGACGTAGAACGGCGAGTGCACGAAGTGGCTGATGTAGCCCCAGTAGTGCTCATAGCCCCGGTTGAGCCGGATCGCGGGCCCAAGGCTCTCGCCCATCACCTCCAGCCAAAGGCCGCCGATCTCCTGCGGCGACAGCTCGCCCTCCAGGCGCGCGGCGTGGAAGCGGGTCTCGAAGCGGTGGAAGGCGATCTGGCGCACCACCGTGTTCAGCGCGTCCTCGATCTTGCCCGCCAGCAGGCCGCGCTTCTCCTCGGGCGAGGCGGCCGCGAGCAGCCGTTCGAAGACCAGCCCCTCCCCGAAGATCGAGGCCGTCTCGGCGAGCGTCAGCGGGGTGTCGGCCAGCAGCGTCCCCAGCGGCTGGCAGAGCGTTTGGTGGACCGCGTGGCCGAGCTCGTGGGCCAGGGTCAGCACGTCGCGCCGCTCGCCCATGTAGTTCATGAAGACGTAGGGGTGCCGCTCGGCGGTCACCGGATGGGAATAGGCGCCCGACTGCTTGCCAGGCCGCGGCCGGGCGTCGATCCAGGGCTGGTTGAAGAAGGTGTGGGCCGCGTCCGCGAACTTCGGGGCCAGGTCGGCGAAGCTCTCCAGCACCAGCCCCTTGGCCTCATCCCAGCCGTAGAGCCTGGGCGGCGCGGTATCGAGCGGGGCGTTGCGGTCCCAATGGTCCAGGGCCTCGCGGCCCATGACGCGCGCCTTCAGCCGGTAGTAGCGATGGCTGACCGACGGATAGGCCTCCACCACCGCCTGCTCCAGGGCCTCGACGGAGGCGGCGTCGACCTCATTGGCCAGATGCCGTGCGGCGGCGGGGTCGGGATACTTCCGCCAGCGGTCCTCCACCTGCTTCTCGAACGCCAGGGTGTTGAGGCAGAGCACCAGCGTGGTCGCGCGGTCCCCGAGCGCCTTGGAGAGCGCCATGGCCGCCTGTTTTCGCTGGGCCGGGTCGGGGCTGGAGAGGCGGTTCAGCGCCTCCGAGAGCGTCAGCGTCTCCTTGCCCACCCGGGCGGTCAGCTTCGCCAGCGTTTCGTCGGACAGGCGCGCCCAGTTGGCGATTGCGGGCGCGCGGTCCACCAGCATGCGCTCCAGCTCCGCCGACAGCTCGTGCGGCCGCGCCAGCCGCACCCGGCGGATCCATGGTCGCCAGCGGACGGCGGGCGGATGAGCCTCGAGCGCCGCCTCGATCTCGGCGTCCTCGAGCTGGTTGATCTCCAGGGTGAAGAACAGGCTCTCCGCGGCGATCTGGGAGGCGCGGGCCCGCAGGTCCGCCTCGAACTTCGCCCAGGCCGGGTCGTCGCGGGCCACCGAGGCGGCCAGGGAGGCGTAGGAGGCGACGCTCCACAGGCCGTTGGTGGCCGCCTCGTAGTGGCCGATCCCCTCGTCCAGCAGGCGGCCCAGGCCGGCGGCGTCCGCGCGGCTCGCCACGAACCGGCCCTTCAGCGCCACCAGGGCCTCGTTGGCCGTCCGGGCCCGGTGGAGGTCGGCCTCGATGCGCGGGTCTTCGCGGTCGGTGTAGAGGTCGTCCAGCCGCCACTGCGGCAGGGTCTCGGGCTTCACGGGCGCGTTCATGGCCCGGATGTAGTCCATCCGCCCGCGGAGCGGGAGGAGGCGCGCTACAACTTCTGGGTCGCCAGCAGGATCGAGGTCTCCGTGGAGGCGATGCCCTCCAGCATGCGGATCTGGTCGAGGGTGCGGCTGAACTCGGCCAGGCTCTCGGTGTCGAGCTCCGCCACCAGGTCCCAGCGGCCGTTGGTGGTGTGGATGGCCGCCACCTCCGGGAAACCCTTCAGCGCCTTCACCACCGCTCCGGACCTCTCGCCCTCGATGGCGATGCACATGATGGCGCGGACCCGGTTGGCCTCGAGCTCCGGCCGGGTGCGGATGGTGAAACCCTGGATCACGCCGCGGGCCAAGAGCCGCTCGATCCGGTTCTGCACCGTGCCGCGGCTGACCCTCAGCGCCGCTGCGAGCGAGGACGCGGGCTGGCGCGAATCGGCCCGCAGGAGGGCGACCAGCTTCCGGTCCAGCTCGTCGAGCAATTCGACAGCCATACCTGACACTCTGCATTATGATCTGCCGAAGAGTAGCACCTTGTGCGCTTTTCGCTAGCGCAACCATGGGCGACCCTCTGGAGGTCCATCGCTGGAGGGTTCGTATGGCGCTTTTCCTCATGACCGACCCGGGTCACTTCGAGGTCTGCTACCAGATCAATCCCTGGATGAAGCCGACCGCCTGGCGCGCCGACCGCGACGGCTGCCTCGCCGCCGCCAAGGCGGCCTCCGGCGGGCTGAAGGCCGCCCTGAAGGCCGCCGGCGCGCGTGTCGAGATGGTGGAGGCCGCCCGCGGCCTGCCCGACCTCGTGTTCCCGGCCAACGCCGCGGTGGTGCTCGACGGCAAGGTCCTGCTGGCCCGCTTCCGACATCCGGAGCGGCAGGGCGAGGAGGCGATCTTCCGCTCCGCCTTCTGCAAGCTGACGAAGCGCGGCGTGGTCCAGGAGGTCATGGACCTGCCCGAGGGCCTGTTCCACGAGGGCGCGGGCGACGCGATCTGGGACCTCGGCCGGCAGCTCTTCTGGGCCGGCTACGGCCCGCGCTCCAGCCGCGGCTCGCTCGCCGTCGTGCAGGGCTACTTCGGCCAGGAGGTGGTCCCGCTGGAGCTCGCCTCCGAGCGCTACTACCACCTGGACACCTGCTTCTGCCCGCTGTCCGGCGGCGAGGTGCTCTACTACCCGCCCGCCTTCACCGAGACCGCGCTCGCCGAGATTCGCGCCCGCGTGCCGGAGGAACTGCGCATCGAGGCGACCGACGAGGACGCCGCCGCCTTCTGCGTCAACGCGGTGAACCTCGACCGCACCATCATCATGGCCAAGGCGCCGCCGGCGCTGCGCGCCCGGCTTGAGCAGCGCGGCTACCAGCTCGTCGAGGTGGACCTCTCCCCGTTCATCCTGTCCGGCGGGGCCGCCTACTGCATGACCTTGCGCCTCGACCGGACCAGCGTCCCGCAAGCTTCCGCCATCGCCGCCGAATAGAGGGTCAGACCGATGAACGACATCACCCTGCAACGCTCGATCGCCGCCGACCTGATCGCCACCGAGGCCCTCTACGGCGCCAAGAACTACAAGCCCCTCGACGTGGTGCTGACCCGCGGCGAAGGCGTCTACGTCTGGGACGTGGACGGCAACCGCTACATGGACTGTCTCTCGGCCTATTCGGCCGTGAACCAGGGCCACTGCCACCCGAAGATCCTGGAGGCCATGGTCGCCCAGGCGTCGCGCCTGACGCTCACCTCGCGCGCCTTCCGCAACGACCAGCTCGCGCCCTTCTACGAGGAGCTCTGCGCGCTGACCAAGTCGCACAAGGCCCTGCCGATGAACTCGGGCGCCGAGGCGGTCGAGAGCGCCATCAAGGTCGCGCGCAAGTGGGGCTATGAGGTCAAGGGCGTGCCCGAGGGCCAGGCCGAGATCATCGTCGCCGCCGACAACTTCCACGGCCGCACCGTGGCCATCGTGGGCTTCTCCACCGATCCGGGCTCGCGCGGCGGCTTCGGCCCCTTCGCTCCGGGATTTAAGGTCGTGCCCTATGGTGACGCCGACGCGCTCGAGCAGGCGATCGGCCCCAACACCGTGGCCTTCCTCGTCGAGCCGATCCAGGGCGAGGCCGGCGTGATCATCCCGCCGGCCGGCTACCTGAAGCGCGCCCGGGAGCTCTGCACGAAGCACGACGTCATCCTGATCCTGGACGAGATCCAGACCGGCCTGGGCCGCACCGGAAAGCTGCTCGCCGAGGAGCACGAGGGGATCGAGGCCGACCTCACCCTGATCGGCAAGGCGCTCTCGGGCGGCTTCTATCCGGTCTCGGCCGTGCTCTCTAACTCGGAGGTCATGTCGGTCCTGCACCCGGGCGAGCACGGCTCCACCTTCGGCGGCAACCCGTTGGCCTGCGCGGTGGCGCGGGCCGCGCTGAGGGTGCTGACCGAGGAGGGCATGATCGAGAACGCCGCCCGGGTGGGCGAGCGCCTGAGGGCCTCGCTCGCCGCGATCGAGGCCGATGGCGTCAAGGAGGTCCGCGGCCGCGGCCTGATGCTGGCCGTGGAGCTGCACCCCGAGGCCGGCGGCGCGCGGCGGGTGTGCGAGGCGCTGCAGGCGCGCGGCCTCCTGGCCAAGGAGACCCACGACCACACCATCCGCATCGCCCCGCCGCTGATCCTCACCGACGCCCAGGCCGACTGGATCGCCGACCAGTTTGCGACGGTGCTGCCCTAGCTAGCTCTTCGGCGGCGGCGCGGGCGTCCTAGAACCCTGCGCCGTGGCCGGGGCCGCGGAGGCGTTCCTCGCCTCCTGGATGACGTAGGCGCGCACGTCTTCCGCGTCCTTCGGCGTCAGGAAGCGGGAGAAGCTCGCCATGCCGCGGGGGGCCAGCACGCCGTCGATCACCACGCCCTTCCAGTTCTCCGCGTTCGCCAGCATCGGCGAGGCGCGCAGGTTGGGCAGCCAGGCGCCGGCCGCGTTCGGGCCGTGGCAGACCTGGCAGTGCTGGTGGAAGACCGCGAAGCCGTGCTGCACGTCGCCGGACGAGCTGACGCCCGTCAGGTCGATCTCCGGCTGGGCGGGCACATTGAACGCCGGGGCCGTCGCCTTGCCGCCGATCTTGAAGACCAGCAGCCGGCCCGGCAGCCTCGGTCGCTGGGGCATGAAGCCGGGGGCCGAGATCTGCCCGCCGCCGCCGGCGCCCACCATCACGGCCACGTACTGCTCGCCGTCGATCTGGTAGCTCATCGGCGCGGCGATGATCCCGTTACCGGTCTTGTAGGTCCACAGCTTGGCGCCCTTGGCCGCGTCATAGGCCACGAACTCCCCCTGGGCCGCGCCCTGGAAGACCAGGCCGCCCGCCGTCGAAAGCACACCGGCGTTCCAGAAGTAGGGGTGCTCGACGGTCCAGACCGCCTTCTGCTGCACCGGGTCCCAGGCCACGAGGGCGCCGCGGATCATCGAGGCCACCGCCTTCTGCGTCGCCTCGTCGGTCGGCAGGGCGTTGGTCAGGAAGTCCACCCCGACGTTCCACGCCCCGTCCTTGTAGGTGAAGCCCTTGTCGTCGGTGTAGGCGAACGGGGTGACGTTGGTGGGGATGTAGACCAGCCCGGCCTTCGGATTATAGGCCATGGGCTGCCAGTTGTGCGCCCCGAGCGGGCCGGGGATGGCCAGAGCCGGGCCCTGGCCGTAGCGCGCGTTGGGCGCCTCGATCGGCCGGCCGGTCTTGGGGTCGACGCCGGTCGCCCAGCTGATGTTGGTGTAGTTCTTGGCCGACAGCAGCTGACCCGTGGCCCGGTCGATCACATAGAAGAAGCCGTTCTTCGGCGCCTGCATCAGCACCTTGCGCGGCTGCCCCCCGATGTTCAGGTCGGCCAGCATGATGTGCTGGGTCGCGGTGTAGTCCCAGCTCTCGGCCGGCGTCGTCTGGTAGTGCCAGACGTACTCGCCGGTGTCGGGCTTCAGGGCCAGGATCGAGGACAGGAAGAGGTTGTCCCCCTTGCCGCCCGAGCGCCGCTGGTGGTTCCACGGCGTGCCGTTGCCGACGCCCAGGTAGACGATGTCGAGGGTCGGATCATAGGCGATGGAATCCCACACCGTCCCGCCGCCGCCGGTCCGCTTCCACTCCCCGTCGGACCAGGTGGCCGCGGCCTTCTCGGCCATCACCTTGTCGGAGGCCGCGCCGTCGGGCTGACCGTTGGGATTGGGGGTCGTGTAGAAGCGCCAGACCTGCTTGCCCGTCGCCGCGTCATAGGCGGCGATGTAGCCGCGCACGCCGTATTCGGCCCCGCCGTTGCCGATCAGCACCTTGTCCTTCACCACCCGCGGCGCGCCGGTGATGGTGTAGGGCTTGGAGGTGTCGGTGGTCTGCACCGACCAGACCGGCTGGCCGGTCTTGGCGTCCAGCGCGATCAGCCGGCCATCGATGGTGCCGAGATAGACGCGGCCCTTCCACAGGGCGACGCCGCGGTTGACCACGTCGCAGCAGGCGTTGAAGCCCTTGGCGCCCTCCACCTTCGGGTCGAAGGCCCAGAGCTGCTTGCCGGTCTTGGCGTCGAACGCATAGGCCTTGGACCAGGCGGTGGTGGTGTAGAGCACCCCGTCGGCCACCAGCGGCGTCGCCTCCTGGCCGCGGTCGGTGTCGAACTCCGCGTACCAGGCAAGGCCGAGCTGACCCACATTGGCGGTGTTGACCTGGTCGAGCGGGCTGAAGCGCTGCTCGGAGTAGCCCTTGCCGTAGGAGAGCCACTCGGCGTTGGCGTCGGCCGCGGCGATCCGCGCCCCGTCGACCTGGCCCGTCGCCGCCGGTTTCTGACAGGCGGCCAGGGCGCCGGACAGCGCCAGCGCGACCGCAAGGGTGATGATCCGCATCTCGCCTCCCCGTGGCCTTTGTCGGCCTTGAGGCGACGTTAGGCCCGGAGCGGCGGGCCGGGCAAGCGCGCCCCAACGTCAACCGGGGCGGCGGGGGGGAGCCCCGGAGCCGTGCTCCGGAGCTCCCGTCATGCTTAGCGTCGATAGTAGCCGTAGCGGTCGCCGTCCCGGCGCTCCCAGCGGATGCGGGCCGCCAGCGCGTCGAAGCGGCGGTCGAGGTCGGCCATCTCCCAGGTGGAGTAGCCGCCGCGGCGGTAGCGCATGTCCAGCCGCACCACGGCGCGGTACTCCGCCCGCAAGCGGGCGGCCTCGCCGGCGGTCAGCTGGCCGTTGCGCAGGCCCTGCTCGATGCGGCGCTCCAGCTGCGCCTTGCGCCGCTCCACCGGCACCCAGCGGCCGCCTTCGTCCATCCAGCCGCTGCCGCCGAACCAGCCGCGCTCGCGGTCGGTGCGGTCGTAGCGGATGCGCATCGAGAGCTGGTCGAAGCGCCGGTCGAGGTCCTGACGCTCCCAGGCCGAGAGGCCGCCGGCCCGGTAGCGGGCCTCCAGGTTGATCAGGTCGCGGAACTCCGCCCGCAGCGACATGGCTTCGGGTTGCGACAGGTCGCCGGAGCGCATGCCGGCCTCGATCCGCTCGTCCAGGCGGGCCTGCCGCTCGTTGATCGACATCCAGGCCTGGGCGGAGGCGGCGCCGGCGCTCATCGCCAGCGCCACGCCCGCGAGCATGGCGGTCCGGTTGTGCTTGGTCATGGGGTCTCTCCTTCTCGTGTCGTCCCCCGACGCGAGGCCCCCCTGGCGCCGCTCCAACTCGCCAAGGCCCCGTTTGGTTCGCGCGCCGCGCCAAGCCCGGCCGTGAACCGCTTCGCCCTTTCACGTGTTTAGGAGCGTCCTTGCGTGGAGATCCCGAGCCGATGAATCGGCGAGCCGCCCCTCTGATCGCAGCCCTCGTGGCGACCGGCGCCGCCGCGCTCGCTGCGCCTGCGGCCGCCGAGATCAAGCCCGGCCAGCAGGAGGGCCTGGGGCTCACCGCGCAGGACGTCCCGGAGCTCCTGAAGAAGGCCAAGGCCGATCCCTACGCCCCGCCCGCCGCGCCGGCGTGCGAGACCGCCTACCAGGAGCTCGCCGCCCTGGACCAGATCCTGGGCCCGGACGCCGACGAGCCGAGCGTGAAGAAGGCCCAGGCCGGCAACCTGCTCATGAAGGGCGTGCGCAGCCTGATCCCGCACCGGGAGATCTTCCGGGTGCTCACCGGCGTGGATCGCAAGGAGCGGGAACTCGCCGAAGCCGCGATGGCCGGCTGGGCCCGGCGCGGCTATCTCAAGGGCATGCTGCGGTCGGACTGCGAGGGCGACGCGGCCCAGACCATCGCCGCCGCCGAACCCCAGGGCGCTCCCGCCTCGGCGGTCGAGGCCGCCCCGGCGGAGCAGATCGCGCTGCAGGCGCCCGCCGAAGCACCGGCCGCGTTCGCGACCGAACCCCCGCCGTCCCCGCCGCTCTCGTCGGGCCTCGAAACCATCGCTGCGGCCGACGGTCTCGTTAACCCCTGATTCGGGTCTCCGAAACTCGGCCTTTACCCCCCGCCTGTATCAATTCGGGCCACGAAGAGCATCGTCCAGAAGAGACGAGAGTCCGATTGAGGTGGGTGTTTTCCAATGTCCAAGACGGTCCTCGTCGTCGATGACGACCCGACCCAGCGCCGCCTGATCCAGGCTGTCCTGGAGCGCGAAGGCTTCGCGGTGACCCACGCCGAGAGCGGCGACGAGGCCATCAAGAAGCTGGGCGCCGGCGTGAAGGCCGACGTCGTCCTCCTCGACCTCGTCATGCCCGGGATCTCCGGCCACGACACCCTGGCCGAGATGCGCGCGCGCGGCTTCAACCAGCCGGTGATCGTGGTGACCGCCACCGGCGGCATCGACACCGTCGTGCAGGCCATGCAGGGCGGCGCCATCGACTTCTTCGTCAAGCCGGCGGCGCCGGAGCGGATCATCGTCTCGATCCGCAATGCGCTCTCCATGGGCGCCCTGAAGGGCGAGGTGGACCGGCTGAAGAAGCACGCCACGGGCCGGGCCACCTTCGACGACCTGATCGGCGCCTCGCCGGCCATGACCATGGTCAAGCGGCTGGGCGAGCGGGCCGCCAAGTCCTCCATCCCCATCCTGATCACCGGCGAGAGCGGGGTCGGCAAGGAAGTGATCGCGCGCGCCGTGCACGGCTCGTCCGAGCGCGCCGGCAAGCCGTTCGTGGCCGTCAACTGCGGCGCGATCCCCGAAAACCTTGTGGAGTCGATCCTGTTCGGCCACGAGAAGGGCAGCTTCACCGGCGCCACCGACAAGCACCTGGGCAAGTTCCAGGAGGCCAGTGGCGGCACCCTGTTCCTGGACGAGGTCGGCGAGCTGCCGCTCGACATCCAGGTCAAGCTGCTGCGCGCCCTGCAGGAGAGCGAGATCGATCCGATCGGCTCCAAGCGCTCCATCAAGGTCGACGTGCGGATCGTCTCGGCCACCAACCGCGACCTCAGCCAGGCCGTGGCCGAGGGCCGCTTCCGCGAGGATCTCTTCTACCGCCTGAACGTCTTCCCGATCGAGGCCCCGGCGCTCCGCGAGCGCAAGGAGGACATTCCGGCCCTGGTCGACGCCTTCGTGCGCCGGTTCAACGTGGAGGAGGGCAAGTCGGTGGTGGGCGCCGCCCCCGAGACCATGGCTTTCCTCACCGCCTTCGACTGGCCGGGCAACGTCCGCCAGCTGGAGAACGCCGTCTACCGGGCTATCGTGCTCTCCGACGCGCCGTACCTCGCGCCCCACGACTTCCCCGCCATCTCGGGCGTCGCCGCACCGCCGCCGGAAGCGCTCGTGCAACCCGTGGCGACGGCCGTACCTCAGACCCTGCCGACCGCCGAGCAACTGGTCGCCGAGATGCCAAAGGATGCGCCGGTGCGCATCCTCGACGAGCGCGGACACCTGCGCACGCTGGAGGAGATCGAGCGCGACCTGATCCAGCTCGCCATCGGCATCTACGCCGGCCACATGAGCGAGGTGGCCCGCCGCCTCGGCATCGGCCGCTCCACCCTCTATCGCAAGGTCAAGGAACAGGGGCTGGAGGACGTGGTCGAGCAGGTGGCGGCCCAGGGCTGACCTAGCCCTCGGCATCCTTCGGCTTGCGCCGGAAACCCTTGCCCCGGCTCATGGGCTTCTTCTCGCCCTTGGCCTTGGCGGCGATCTCCTTGAGCTTGACCGCCTGCATGATGGAGAGCGCCTCGCCGCGGGCGCCCTTCTCCGGGTCGCCGAAGGCGCGGCCGTAGGTCTTCACGCGCTCGGCGACGCTGCCGAGGAATTCGCCCTCCCAGTCGGAGAGCTCGACGCCCGCCTTCTCGGCGGCCCGGCGGGCGCGTTTGAGGGCGTTGAGGGCGGCGCGCTTGGCGGCCGCCCGCTGCGCCTCGAAGGGCGAAGGTGGCGCCTTGCGCTTCAAATCTCTCCGATCGCAGACAGGTAGAGGTCGAGGATCGCCTCTTCCTCCATGCGCTTGGCGCGGTCCTGCTTGCGGATGCGGACCACCTTGCGCAGCACCTTGACGTCGAAGCCGTTGCCCTTGGCCTCGGCGAAGACCTCCTTGATCTGCTCGGCGATCTCGGACTTCTCCTGCTCAAGGCGTTCCACGCGCTCGATGATGCTCTTCAGCTGGCCCTGGGCCGCCTGGTTGAGCACGTCGGGGTGGGCGTCGGCGGCGTCGTCGGCCATGGGGGAGAGCCTCTCACAGATCTCGGGGGTTCGGAAAGCGGCGGAACCTAGCCACCGGCCGGCCCCGTGTCATCCGTCGCTTGAACCTTTGCCGAAGCCCGACCATTGAGACGCATCGACGCGGAGGCAGCCGATGGCCGGAGACAAACGCCCACTGACCCAGCAGGACGCCGAAGCCGCCGTCCGCACCCTCATCGAATGGGCGGGCGACGACCCCACCCGCGAGGGCCTGCTGGAGACGCCGAAGCGGGTCGCCAAGGCCTACCGCGAGCTCTTCGCCGGCTACGAGACGGACCCGCGCGAGTACCTGGCGCGCACCTTCGAGGAGGTGGGCGGCTACGACGAGCTCGTGATCCTGAAGGACATCCGCGTGGTGAGCTTCTGCGAGCACCACATGCTGCCGTTCCTGGGCAAGGCGCACGTGGGCTACCTGCCGGCCAACCGGGTGGTGGGGATCTCCAAGCTCGCCCGGGTCGTCAACGGCTTCGCCCGGCGGCTGCAGATCCAGGAGAAGCTGACCGCCGAGATCGCCGAGGCGATCCAGGACATCCTGCAGCCCAAGGGGGTCGGCGTGGTGCTGGTCTCCGAACACAGCTGCATGACCATGCGGGGCGTGAACACGCCGGGCTCACGGCTCACCACCAGCCACCTCCTGGGCGAGGTCCGCGACGACCCCCGCACGCGGCAGGAGTTCTTCGAGCTGGTCCGCGCCGGCCCGGGCTAGAGGAGGCCGCGGGCCTCCAGCGCCGGCCGCAGGGCCGCCGCGTCGGTGAAGTGATGGACGTCGAAGCCGAGCTCGCGGGCCGCCTCGATGTTCTTGGCGCTGTCGTCCACGAACAGCAGCTCCTGCGGCGCATAGCCGAACCGCTCGGCCGCCAGGCGGAAGATCGCCGGGTCCGGCTTCGTCAGCCGCTCCCGCCCGGAGATGATGGCGTCTCTGAGCCGCCCGAAGGCCGGGCTCAGGGCGTAGGTGCCCTCGACGGTGTCCTGGTGGATGTTGGAGAGGCCGAACTGGGGCACGCCGCGGACGTGCAGGGCCTCGATGGCGGCCTCGGTCTCGGGGATGGGGCCGGAGAACATCTCCCACCAGCGCTCACGCCAGGCGCGGATCGCCGGCGCGTGGTCGGGATGCTTCTGCACGAGGGCCGCGATGTTGGTCTCGAAACTCTCCCCGCGGTCGTGCGCCATGTGCCAGTCCATGGTGCAGACGTGGCTCAGGAACCGGTCGCATTCGGCCGGATCGGGAAAGATCTTCTGGTAGAGCGTGCGGGGGTTCCACCGCACGATGACGTTGCCGAAATCCCAGACAACGGCCTTGGGGCCAACCGCCTGGGGCATCGGCCGGCGCGCTTAGCCCTGCTTGGCTTTGAAGCGCGGGTCCGTCTTGTTGATGATGTACACCCGGCCCTTGCGGCGCACGAGCTTGCAGTCGCGGTGGCGAGTCTTGAGCGACTTGAGCGAGCTTCTGACCTTCATGACCTGTTCTCGGGCGTGCGCGGACGCGCGGCGTCCTGGTTCAACAAGAGAGCGGGCGCATATACGGGCAGGCTGGGCCTGAGTCAACGCATTGGCCCCTGACGCCGTTGTGACTGGGCGCCGACTCGCGGCTCACTAGATAAGGTCATGATGCGCCGTCGCTATCTTCTCGCCCTGTACGTCCTGGCCGGGTGCGCGAGCCCCGCCAACAAGGCCCTCCTGCCGACGCCCAGCGTGACGCCGCCGCCGGTCGTCGCGCCCGCGCCCGCCCCGCAGCCCGTGACCCCGCCGGTGGTCTCCGGCGACCAGGTTTTCGACGCCTGGGCGGCGGAGTTCTACGGCCGCGCCGCGAAGGCGGGCGTCTCCCGCGCCGTGCTCGACCGCGAGCTGAAGGGCCTCACCCCCGACCCCCGCGTGGGCAACCTCGACAGCCGGCAGCCCGAGTTCTCCAAGCCGATCTCGGAGTACCTGAAGGGCGTGGTCACCGGCGGCCGGGTCTCCATGGGCCAGCAGCGCCGGAGCGAGGCCTATTTCGACCGGATCGAGCAGCGCTACGGCGTGCCGCGCGAGATCCTCATGGGCGTGTGGGCGCTGGAGAGCGGCTATGGCGCGATCCAGGGCGACTACGACGTGATCCGCTCGCTCGCCACCCTGGCCGCCCAGGGCCGGCGGCGGAGCTGGGCCGAGGGCGAGCTGATCGCCGTGCTGAAGATCATCGAGTCCGGCGAGCACGCGCGCTCGCGCCTGCGCGGCTCCTGGGCCGGGGCCATGGGCCAGACCCAGTTCATCCCCACGACCTTCGCGTCCACCGCCGTGGACCACGACGGCGACGGCAAGCGCGACATCTGGGCCTCGCCGGCCGACGCCCTGGCCTCGGCGGCCAACCTGCTTTCCAAGGCGGGCTGGGTGCGCGGCCAGAGCTGGGCGCGGGAGGTCACCGTGCCCGACGGCTTCGACTGGAGCCTGACGGAGGGCCCGCGCGAGACGCCGGCCTGGTGGGTGGAGCGGGGGGTCCGGCGCGCCGACGGCCTGCCCTGGACCGACGCCGATCTCTCGGCCAAGGCCCAGCTCGTGGCGCCGACGGGCGCGCAAGGCCCGGTCTTCCTGCTGTTCCCGAACCACTTCGCGATCCGCAAGTACAACAACTCCATCGCCTATGCGCTCGGCGTCGGGCTGCTGGCGGACCGCATCGGCGGCCAGAGCGACCTCGTGAAGCCGTGGCCGGCCGAAACGCCCCTGTCCCTGGCCGACCGGATGACCGCCCAGCGGGCGCTGGCGGCGCTGGGCTTCGATCCCGGCCAGCCCGACGGCGTGGTCGGCATGGGCACGCGCACGGCGCTCCGGAACTGGCAGAAGGCCCGCGGCCTGGTGGCCGACGGCTATCTCTCACCGGAAATGGTGCAGCGGCTGAAGAGCGAGGCCCAGGCCGCCAGCGCCGCCAGCTAGGGCGCGCCGCCCTCGTCCTGCTTTTCCAGGGTGGCGATGGCCGTGTCGGCGCGCGTGGCGGGCTTCGGGTCGGCGTTGCGGAGCTGCTTGTTGCGGAAGGCGTAGACCAGCATCCCCAGCATCAGCGCCATGTTCAGCAGGAAGGGCGCCGGGTTGGAGTGCTGGTAGAGCCAGACGAAAAACGGCGCGAGCACCACATTGACCCCGTTCACCGCCGCGATCGCCCCGGCCACGCGGGCCTGCTCGCCCATGTCGACGGCGAGCGATGAGCCGGCGGTGAAGCCCGGTCGGGCGAAGCCGAAGCCGAGGCTGGAGACCGCGTAGCCGGCCACCACGGTCCAGTAGTCGGGCGACAGGGCCACCATCAGGTTGCCGAGCGCCGCCACGGCCACGCCCCACCGCAGCAGCTGGCGGGGCGTCATCTCGAACATCCGGATGATGCCCCACTGGGCCAGCAGGCCGGCCACGGCCCCGAACATCATGGCGATGGCGATGAAGCCCTGGGCCTGGGTCGGCGTGAAGTTCAGCTTGTCGATGATCAGGAAGCCGAGTGTCTGGGCCTGGGCCGTCTGGCAGACGGCGACCACGAAGCCGTAGATCAGGAACGGCGTCACCCGCGGGTCGCGCCACATGGGCGTGTCCCGCTTGGCCCCGGCGATCACCGGCCGGCGCGGGCGCGCAGCCTCCGGATCGACCTTGCCCTCCGGCAGGTAGCGCCAGACCACGAACAGCATCACCGCCGCGATGAGGGCGAAGCTGAACAGTGGCCCGGCCAGGCCCAGGATCGGGAAGATGAACAGCGGCGCGAGGAACGGCCCGATCACCGTGCCCAGGCCGAACGCGCCGGCCAGGCTGGACATCGCCTGGGTCCGCTTCTCCGGCGCGGTGCGCTCGGCGACGTAGGCCTGGGTGGCCGGGTTCGAGGCCGCGCCGAACAGGCCGAACAGGGCCCGGGCGAACAGGAAGAGGACGAAGATCACCAGGGGAGCGGCCAGGTGGCGGAGGCCGGCGCTGACCACGAAGCCGCAAGCGATCATCGAGACCATGAAGCCCGACAGTCCCACCAGCATCAGCGGCTTGCGACCATAGCGGTCCGACGCCCGCGCCCACCAGGGGGAGGACAGGGCCCACAGGAGCGCCGAGAGCGAGAAGACCGCCGCCACCATGGGGTCCGGGATGCCGATCGAGCGGCCGATGGCCGGCAGCACGCTGATCAGACCGGTGTTGCCAAGCGCCGTCGCCAGGGAGACGCCGAAGATGATCGTGAACGCCCGCTTGGAGAGGTCGCGTTGGGGGGCGGGCGGAGCGGACATGCCTTTCGCTTAGGACGCCCGCCGCGGGCGCGCAAACCCGAAAGCCGCTCACCGCCCATTAAGCATTAACGCCCATGTTCCCGAAGACTACGGGGACCCGCGAAGTATGTTTCAGATCATCGGCATCGTGCTGCTGTTCGCCCTGGTGTTCGGCAGCTACCTGATCTCAGGCGGCAACCTGGGCGTGATCATGCACGCCCTCCCTCACGAGATGATGGCCATCGGCGGTGCCGGCGTGGCGGCCTATCTGATCGGCAACTCCATGCCGGTGATCAAGGGCACCCTGTCGGGCTTCTCCAAGGTGTTCGGCGGGCCGAAGTGGAAGGCCTCCGACTATCGCGACCTGCTGAGCCTGCTGTTCCTGCTGACCAAGACCATGAAGTCCAAGGGCGTCATCGCGCTCGAGAGCCACATCGAGAACCCGAAGGAGAGCACGATCTTCTCGAGGTTCCCGAAGATCATGAAGGACCACTTCGCGGTCGACTTCATCTGCGACACGCTGCGCATGATGACCATGAACCTGGAGGATCCCCACCAGGTCGAGGACGCCATGGAGAAGCAGCTCGAGAAGCACCATCACGAGGCGATGGGGCCGCCGCACGCGCTGCAGAACCTGGCCGACGCCCTGCCGGCGCTGGGCATCGTGGCCGCCGTGCTGGGGGTCATCAAGACCATGGGCGCGATCACCGAGCCGCCCGAAGTGCTGGGCGAGATGATCGGCTCGGCCCTGGTCGGCACCTTCCTGGGCGTGTTCCTGGCTTATGGCCTGGTGGGTCCGATGGCGACCCGCATGAAGGAAGTCACCGAGGAGGAAGGCTCCTTCTACAAGATCATCCAGTCGGTCCTCGTGGCCCACCTGCACGGCAACGCCGCCCAGATCTCCGTCGAGATCGGCCGCGGCAGCGTTCCGTCCGGCGCCCAGCCCAGCTTCCTGGAGCTGGAAGAGGCCCTCAACGCGATCCCGAACGAGGCCTGATCACCGCGTCTTTCCGCCGGTCCGGCCGGAATCGGAAAGATGAAAAAAGTGATCACGGATGCGTGAATAAAGGGCTTGCCCGAGGCCCGAAGCGCGGCATATTCCTGACTCGCGCCCGGGGACTCCGCAAAGGCCCGCGGGTGTTTTGACACTCCGATCAGGGGAACCAGGGATATGACCTCCGAACTGCTCCGCAAGATGCTCGTCGCCGGCGCCGCCGTCGCCGCTCTCTCCGTCGCCGCTTGCAACAAGCCGGAAGAGAAGACCGAAGCCGCCGCCGAAACCACCACGGAAGCTCCGGCCGCCGCTCCGGCTGACGCCGCCGCGACCGCCGCTGCCGACGCTTCGGCCGCTGCTCCGGCCGCCGACGCCGCTGCCGCTCCCGCCGCCGACGCCGCTGCCGCTCCGGCTGCTCCGGCCGCCGACGCCGCCGCTGCCCCGGCCGAGAAGCACTAAGCTTCTCACGCGGAAACGCGTTACGAGAGGGCCGCTCCCCTTGGGGGCGGCCCTCTTTCTATTTGGACCATGAGCGACGACCCGAGCGCCTCCGAAAGCCCGCTCGCCTGGGGCGAGGACGGGCAGCCGCGCTCCCGCCTGTTCGGCGACGTCTACTTTTCCACCGAGGATGGCCTGGCCGAGGCCCGCGCGGTCTTCCTCCAGGGCTGCGGCCTGCCCGACGCCTGGCAGGGCCGGTCGCGCTTCGTGGTGGGCGAGCTGGGCTTCGGCACCGGCCTCAACATCCTGGCCCTTCTCGATCTCTGGCGCCGCGTCCGCGAGCCGGGCGCCCGGCTCCAGGTCTTCACCATCGAGGCCCATCCGCTCGGCCGCGACGAGGCGGCCCGCGCCCACGCCCGCTGGCCCGAGCTCACCGATCTTTCATCCCTCCTCCTGGCGCGCTGGCCCGGCCGCGCGCGCGGGCTCCATCGCTTGGACCTTCCCGAGCTCGGCGCGATCATCGACCTTGCGGTCATGGACGTGGAGCCGGCGCTGGCCGGCTGGGGCGGCCAAGCCGACGTCTGGTTCCTCGATGGCTTCTCGCCGGCGCTGAACCCCGCCATGTGGCGCGACGAGGTGATGGCCCTGGTGGGCGCGCGCTCGGCGCCGGACGCCCGGGCCGCCACCTTCACCGTCGCGGGCCAGGTCCGTCGGGCGCTCGCGGCGGCGGGCTTCCAGGTGGAGAAGAAGCCGGGCTTCGGACGCAAGCGCGAGCGCCTGGAGGCCCGCTTCCCCGGAATGCCGGCCGACATCTCGCCGCGGCGCGTGGCGATCATCGGGGGCGGGATCGCCGGCGCCGCGGCGGCCCGCGCCGTCCGCGCCCTTGGCGGCGAGACCCTGCTCCTGGAGGCCGAGCGCCTCGGCGCCGGCGGCTCCGGGAATCCCGCAGGTCTGGTGACCCCGCGGCTGGACGCCGGCCTTGGGGCGCCGGCCGAGCTCTTCGCCCAAGCGTTCCGGCGGGCCGTGACGCTCTACGAGGCCGAGACACCCGAGGCCATCGTCGCCCGCGGCGTCCTCCAGCTCGCCGCCTCGCCGCGTGACGAGCCGCGCTTCGCCCGCATCGCCCAGTCGGACTTGTTCGAGCCCGGGGCCCTACGCCTGCTGGCCCCAGCCGAGACCGGGGCGCGGCTCGGCGAGGCCGCGCCCGCGGCGCTGGCGCAAGAGACGGCGCTCGTCCTGGAGCCCGCGCCTGTCCTGGCCGCCTGGGCCGGCGAGCGCCTGCGCGCCGCCGTGGCGGCCGTGGAGCCGGACGGTGGCGGCTTCGTGCTGCGCGACGCCGCGGGCGCTTCGCTCGGCCGGTTCGATGCGGTCATCCTGGCCGCCGCCCTGGAGTCCGCGCGCCTCGCGCCCGGCCTGCCGCTGTCGCCCGTGCGGGGCCAAGCCAGCTGGGCGCGGACGGACTTGCGCGTCCCCGCCGTCGCCTGGGGCGGCTATGCGATCCCCACGCGGGACGGGGTACTGTTCGGCGCCACCCATCACCGCGGAGACGCCGCCGACGACCTCCGCTCCGCCGACCATGCCCGCAACCTCGAGACCCTTGCCGCCGCCATGCCCGGCCTCGCCCGCGGGCTGCAGGGCCTGCCGCTGGACGGCCGCGCCTCGGTGAGGGCCACCACGCCGGACCGGCTGCCGGTCGCGGGGCCAGCCGACGGTGGGCCCGACGGCCTCTTCGTGCTCACCGGCTTCGGCTCGCGGGGCCTCTCCTGGGCGCCGCTGCTGGCCGAGCATGTCGCCGCGCTGGCCATGGGCGCCCCCTCCCCGCTGCCCAGGCCGCTCGCAGCGCTCGTCGATCCCGGTCGCTTCCGCCAGCGGGCGGCGCGGCGGGGCGCTTCCTGAACCGCCGCGCCGCGGCTATATCTGGGCCGCTTCGGGCGACACCCAGCCAGGGACCGAAGGTAATGAAATCCAAGCTTTTCTGGGCCGCGCCGCTGGCCGCGCTGGCGGTCTCCGCCGCCGCCCCGCAGATCGCCGCCGCCCGCTCGCCCGTCCAGCCGGACACGCCGGAGACCAAGACGCAGCGCAGCTGCTTCTGGGCCCGCAACGCCAACGGCTTCGCCGCCGCCGACGAGAAGACCGTGAACATCCGGGTGGGCGTCAGGGACGTCTATCAGTTCGAGATGCTGGGCCGCTGCACCGACATCGACTGGTCGCAGAAGATCGCGCTGGTCTCCCGGGGCTCGTCCTCGATCTGCACCGGTCTCGACGCCGAGATCGTCACCGCCTCGCCGATCGGGCCGCAGCGCTGCCCGGTCCGCGCGGTGCGCAAGCTGACGCCCGACGAAGTGGCCGCGCTGCCCTCCCGCGCCCGGCCGTAGGCGAAAAGAAAAGGGCGCCGGACCTCGCGGCCCGGCGCCCCTCCCCCCGTTCATCCGGCGTCTAGAAGCGCTTCTGGAAGCCGATCTCGAACACCCGGCCCAGCGGATTGCCCTGGGTCAGGTCGTAGTTGTACGGCGAGGGCACGTAGGGCGGATCCTCGTCCAGCACGTTCTGGATGCTGAAGGTGACCACCGTGTCCCACGGCGCCTCCCAGCGCGCGATCAGGTCGTGCTGCCAGTAGTCGTCGGACTTGCCCACCGCTTCCAGCCGCCGGCCGCCGCAGGCGTTGGTCGGACAGGCCGCGCCCGCCGCCGGGACGGTCGTGGCGCTCGCATCCGGCACGGTGATGAAGAACGGCGAGCCGAAGGCCGGCGAGGTCCCCTCCGCGTACCGCATCTGCCAGCGCAGCGTCAGAGGCCCGCGGTTGAAGGTGGCGAAGCCGTTGGCCTTGAGCTGCGGATACGAGAAGAAGTCGTTCAGGACGTCGTGGAGACCCGCGCGGTCTTCCGCCGGGGCGATGACGATGTCGGCGTCCTCGCGCAGGCTGATGGCGCCGCGCTTGTACTCGATCAGGTAGGTGATCTCGCCGCCCACCGACCAGCTGGCGTCGAACCAGCCGTCCCAGGCGTACTGGGCGCGGGCCTCGATGCCGGAGGTGTCGGTGGTCGGCCCGTTCACCGCGAAGCTGCGCAGGCGCGCCACGTTGCCCGCGCCGCAGGCGCCGGCGAAGGTGAAGCGGGCCTGCAGCGCCGCGAAGGCGGGGTCGTTGCAGCGCACGTTGGTGTTGTTCGGGAACATGGTCGCGTAGAGGCGCGACCCGCTCTCCTCGATGATCTCTTCCTTGAACTTGAAGTTGAAGTAGTCGACCGTCGCGGAGAAGCCGCCCAGCTCGACGATGGCGCCGATGTTGAAGGTGTCGGCCTTCTCCGGCTTGAGGTCCGGGTTGCCGCAGCTCTGGAACGCCCGGTAGGCCGAGCCCAGCACCCGCACGCCGTTGTTGCAGTTCGGGCCGGTGAGGCCCGGACCCGGCGCCCGGAAGGTCGTGCTGGCGCTGCCGCGCACCGCCAGGAAGTCCGTCAGCTGCCACTTCACCGCGATCTTCGGGTTGGTCGTGGAGCCGATGTTGCCCTGGTAGTCCTCGTGCCGGATGGCGAAGTTCACGTTCAGGGCGTCGGTGACCGGGAACTGCAGCTCCCCGAACACCGCCTTCACGTTGGCGTCGTCGTCACGGTCGGTGTTGGAGCCGAAGAACACCAGCGGGCCGGTCTCGTCGGCGCAGGCCGCACGGTCCGGGCAGGGGTTCTCGTCCGCGTTGAACAGGGCGCCGTACTTCCGGATCTCACGGTTGTAGCGGTACTGCGCGCCCGCGGCCCAGGCCACCGGCCCGCCGCCGAGCTCGAAGCCGGTCTCGCCGGAGAACACCGTGTCCAGCACCAGGATCTGGTTGGTGAGGACGTTGGTGTAGTTGCCGTAGAGCCAGCGGACCACCTGCGGGTCGTTGGCGACCGCGGCGTTGAAGAACGGGTTAGCCGCTCCGTTCACCGCGCTCGTCTGCACCCCGTTGGTGAACGGGTTGAAGAAGTAGCAGCCCAGGGCGGCGTTGCCGGCGCCGGTGGTGAAGTTGCCCGTCTCGCCGGCCGTGCACCCGTTCGGATCGTCCGCCTTGGCGCCGAAGCCGCGCAGGGCGAGCTGCAGGTTGCGGACCAGCAGGTCGTTCGTGTTCGAGGTGTTCTTCTGCTCCATGTAGGTGATGGCGGTGTCGTAGTTGATGCCGCCGAAGATGGAGCCCTTGAAGCCGCCGGAGATGCGGTAGGCGTCGTTCACGATGGTCTGGTGGTCGGCCTTGTCCGGATTGGTCGGGTGGCCGGCGAAGGCGATGGCCCGCCAGCCGAGCTGGACGATGTCCACCCCGCGCGCGCCGCCCGGAGCCCCGGGCTGGGCCCCGGTGGTCGAGAAGGCGCCGGCGCGGATGGCGGCGCACTCGGCGGCGGTGAGCGGCGCCCGGCAGTCGTTGACCAGCGCCAGCAGGCCCGGGTTGGTCACCGGCACGTTGAACGGCACCGACAGGTTGGGGCCGCTCGCCGCGCTCGGCGAGAACGAGGTGCCGCCGTCGGACACCCGCGACGGATACTGCGCCGTCAGGTTGGCCGGCGACAGGCGCTGCATCGGGATGTCGTTGCGCGACCAGGCCACCTCGCCGTGGAAGGCCACGTTCTCGGACAGGTCGAAGTTGACCTCGCCGTAGAGCTGGTAGTGGTCCTCCTCGTTCACCAGGTCGTTGAAGTTGGAGAACTGGAAGCGGCAGGTCGTAGCCGTGCCCGAGGTCGCCGGCAGCTGCGGGCCGGTCGGCACCGCGAAGGCCACCGTGGGAGTCTGGTTGGGCTGGCCCGCCAGCGGGTTCTGGTAGGTGATGGTGCGGGTCAGGGTGCCACCCAGCTCCTCGCAGCCATTGTCGCGGAACGGGGTCGCGCCGGCCACGAAGAAGCCGGGGTTGGACGCGCCGGTGAAGCCCGCCGCGCCGGAGGACCCGGCGAAGTCGAACGGCTTCAGCGCGTAGTCGCGCTCATGGATGTCCAGGCGCGAGCGGTGGCGGTAGCCGCCGGTCAGCAGGACGTTGCCGTTCTCGAACGTCTTGCCCCAGGCGACGTTGGCGTTCCAATCGCCGTCCGAGCCGTCGATGAAGGCGTATTCCGCGTCCATCTCCAGTCCGTCGAGGTCCCGGCGGGTGATGAAGTTGACCACCCCGCCGATGGCGTCCGAGCCGTAGGTCGCTGCCGCGCCATCCTTCAGGATCTCGATCCGGCCCACGGCCGAGGTCGGGATGAAGTTGAGGTTGGCGCCGCCGCCCTGGAAGGCCGCCACCGGACTGTCCGCGAGACGCCGCCCATTCATCAGAGTGAGCGTGCGCGAGGCGCCGAAGCCGCGCAGGTTGATGGTCGCCGTGCCGGCGCCGCCGTTGTAGCGGTTGGACTCGCCGAGCGAGGCCTGCGAGGCGGTGATGGTCTTCACCAGCTGGACGACGGTGGGCGAGCCCTGCTCCTGCAGGTCCTCGGTCGAGAGGACGTCCACCGGAAGGGCGGCGTCCTCAGGCGTTCCGGCGATGAATGAGCCGGTGACCACCACCTCCTCGACCTCAGCGGCGCGGGGGGCGGCGGTCTGGGCGACGGCCGGAGCGGCCAGGCCCAGGATCATGGCGACGGTCACGACGGAGCCGCCGCAGAAATATCTGCTCTTCAACATGTTCGGGTTTCCCTCCCCAATCGAGACCTCGCTCCCATCTGACGCAGGAGCTTTCGGCCCTAAACGGAGGGATCATCCGGCAGCTTCGCCGCCAGCGCTAGGGTTTTTCGGGTTCGAAACATAACAATGTGCGTTCAGCCGATGAATGACGTCAGGCATGTTAAGTCATTGATTTGACGACGTACGCTTCGCGGCGCCCTAACGTCAGGCGTACTCGGCCTTCGATAACGCGACCGTGAGAGGACGCGACGTCAACGTACTTCAGCTTCGAAAACAGCCCCGCTGAGAAACGGCGGTTGGCATACCCATGTTTCGGATTGGGCGTGACGCAGGCCTCTGTTGCAGAAATGACGCTCGCGGCGGCCAAACGAAAAGGGCGCCGCCGCGATGCGGCGACGCCCTCCCCGAAAGTCGCGGATCGGTCTCAGAACCGCTTGCGGACCCCAATCTTGTAGGTCCGGCCGTACGGATTGCCGACGAACGGGTCGTAGCTCAGCTCGAGCCGCGCGGCGGACGGATCGCGGTCGAACACGTTGAACACCGAGGCGGTGATCGTCGTGTCGCCCGCCAGTTGCAGCCGGTAATTCAGGTCGAGCGTATAGAAGTCCTCGACCTTCTTGCCGAACTGGATCGGCGTCAGGGCGCCGGTGGCGTCCTGCACGCTGATGGGCGCGCGGTTGTCGATCACCCCGTCGATGAAGGTGACGTCGGCCCGCAGATTGTGCGGCCCGCGCTCGTACTCGGCATAGGCGTTGGCGCGCCAGTCCGAGATCGTGCCCGGCAGCCTGTCGTAGTTGGCGAAGCCCCGCGCATCGTAACCCGCCGCCACGAAGACGCCGTTGAAGCGGAACTCGTCGAACTCGTATTCGAGATAGTAGCTCGCCGAGGCGCCCAGGCGGGCGGAGCCGCCCAGGATGTCGTCAAGCCGGAAGTCCACCGAGCCGTCGATGCCGGAGACATCGATCTGCGGTCCGTTCACGGTATCGGACCGCACGCGCGCGATGTCGTTGCCGACCGTCACGCCCTGGGTGCAGGTGTTGTTGTTGTTGAAGGTGATCAGGCTGCGCAGGGCGGCCGAGCAGTTGACCAGCTGGGTGCCGTTGCCGGGACCCGCCACGGCGCTGGCGATGACGTTGGCCGGGACCGAGGTGATCTGGTCCTCGATCTTGAAGCTCCAGTAGTCGACGATGGCGCGGAAGCCGCCCGTCTCGAAGATCGCGCCCACGCTGTAGGTCAGGGCCTTCTCCGGCCCGACCGCCGGGTTGCCGACGAAGTCGACCGACTTGAAGTTGTTACCCGCGGCCACGATGCCGGACAGGCCGGTGGGGCCGGTCGGAGACCGGTTGGCCGGCGTGGGCCCGCGGAAGGTGGTGCCCACCGACGCGCGGAACGCCAGCTGGTCCATCGCCTGCCACTTCAGGGCCAGCTTCGGGTTGGTCGTGGAGCCGGTCTGGCCGCCGTAGTCCTCGAAGCGCACCGCCAGCTGAGCGTTCAGCGTGTCGGTGATGGGGAGGTTGGTTTCGGCGAACAGCGCATACACCGAGTCCTCCAGGGACGTCGGCCGGCTCTGGCCGAGGAAGATGTACGGACCGGTGGGGAAGGCGCAGTTGGTCTGGCCCACAACCGGGCACGGCGTGACCCGGGCGTCCTGGAAGTCGCTCATGGGCCGGGAGTCGAACTCGGTCGTGCGGTACTGGGCGCCGGCCGCCCAGCCGATCGGGCCGCCGCCGAGCTCGATCGGCAGCTCGCCGTTGAAGACCACGTCGGCGACGAACAGGCTCTGGCGCTGGCGGGTGACCTGGGCGTCGAACAGCCAGCCCACGAGCGCCGGGTCATTGGCATTGGCGGCCACGAAGCCCGGGTTGGTCAGCCCGAGCGCCGGGTTGCCCGCGTAGGCGTTCGAGAACGGATTGAAGTACTGGCAGCCGTTCGCGCCGGGGGTCGTGCCCGTGCAGTTCGCCCCGCCGAGACCGTTGAGCGCCCGCTGCAGGCGGTCGATCAGGATGTCGGTCGTCCGCTGGGTGTTGCGGGTCTGGGAGTAGGTCAGCGCCACGTCATAGCCGACGCCGCCGAGGATCTCGCCGGTCACGCCGCCCGAGATCCGGTAGATGTCGTACTCGCGCGAGCCGATCTGCCCGCCGCCGTCGGTCGCGGGGTTGCCGCCGGCGCCGAGCGGCCGGAAGAGCGTCAGCGAGACGTTGCTGGTCGCCGCGATGGCGCCCGCCGAGAGGCCGGCCTGCTGCAGGGCGGTCAGCACGCCCGGGTTCGAGCGCGGGGCCGTGAACACGCCCACGCTCCCCGGTCCGTTCGGCCCCGACGTCGGCGGATAGGACGGCGAGAACCGGATGTTGGGGATGCTGGTCTTTGCGTAGTGCGCCTCGACGTGGAAGCGCGTGTTCTCGTTGAGGTCGTAGTTCGCCTCCCCGTAGAGTTGGTAGCGGTCCTCGTCCTCGATCAGGTTGTCGAAGGGAACGTAGGTGAAGTAGCAGGCCGGCGTCGTCCCCGAGAAGCCGGCGAAGCCGCCCAGCGCCGTGCAGTTGGCGTCGCGCTGGACCCCGGCCACCGGGGTCGCCCCATTGCGCGGCAGGAACGACGGCGGCTGCCCCAGGACGGAGTACCCGGAGGGGTTCACCGTGTACGGCTGGTTGGCCCAGTCGCGCTCTGTGCTGCGCAGCTCGGAACGGTGCTGGTAGCCGGCGCTGATCAGGATGTTGCCGGTGTCGCCGGCCCAGCCCCACAGCACGCCGGCGTTGTAGTCGCCGTCGGATCCCGGCACGTAGCGGTAGTCGGCGCTCGCCTCCAGGCCCGAGAAGTTCTTGCGGGTGATGAAGTTGACCACGCCGCCGATGGCGTCGGACCCGTAGGTGGCCGCGGCGCCCTCCTTCAGGACCTCGACGCGGCCGATGGCGCCCACGGGCAGCAGGTTGGTGTCCACCCCGCCGCTGCCGGCGCCGGCGGACGGCACAGTGCGCCGGCCGTTCAGGAGGACCAGCGTACGCAGGCTGCCGAGACCGCGCAGGTTCACGGTGCCCGCGCCGACCTGGCCCTGGGCGCTGGTGGAGAACTGGTTGGTGTCGCCCAGCACCGGCCCGCTCACGGGCAGGCTCTTGATCAGGTCGACCGTGCTCGGGGAGCCGCGGCGCTGGAGTTCATCGACCCCGATGACCTCGACGGGGAGCGCGGCGTCCTCGGGCGTTCCGCGGATGAAGGAGCCGGTGACCACCACCTCCTCAACCTGCGAGTCCTGGGCGGCGGCCTGCGGCGCACAGGCGAGTGAAAAGGCGACGGCGAGCGCAGAGCCGCCGCAGAGAAATTGCGCTTTCAACATGCAGTCCTTCCCTAGTCGCGAAGCCCCGACGATCCAGGCCGACGGTTTCAAGCTCGCGAGCAGAGTGACTTCTGCGCCTGGCAGCACGGCTCCGGAAGGCAAAATCGCGGATCTGTCGAAACGATCTCGTGATGGTGCGCCACATCTGCAACACTTTGAACAATAACGATATTTTTTAGCACGACCACGCAGAACCGTACTGCATATTCTAATTTCACCGGTCAGGTATCGGCGTTGTTCGAGTTTCTGTTGAAAGTCAGCCCTCTGAGTTTCGCATAACAGACACGGCGTTCCTGGGCGTTTTCGAAAAGACGCCATGGTGGCGACACGAAAACGCCGCCGGCGCGAGCCGGCGGCGTGGTCGTGCGAATATCCGTCGGAGGCGTCAGAAGCGCTTCGTAACGCTCACCTTGAAGGTCCGCCCGAGCGGATTGGCCGTGAACGGGTCGTACCCAAGGTCGAGCCGCGCGAAGGGCGGATCGGTGTCGAAGACGTTGTCCACGTCGAGCACCACCGTGGTGTCCCAGGGCGCCTGCCAGCGGTAGGTAGCGTCCACCGTGGTGAAGGCCTCGATCTTGCGCCCTTCGTTGGACCGCGGGAGCGTCGCCCCCGTGGCGTTCTGGACCACGTTCGGCGGGAACGGCGACGTCCGCTGGTCGGTGTAGCTGGCGATGTGGTTCACCTGCACCCGGAAGTTATGGGGGCCGGTGGTGTATTCCACGAAGGCGTTCCCCTTCCAGTCGGGCACGGGCACGATCTGCGTCTGATAGTTCAGGTGGTTCACCCCCTCGAACGCGGGCGAGACCACCACACCCTCCACCGTGGTGGCCTCCACGCTGTATTCGAGGGTGTAGGTGAGCGTGGCGCCGAACGCCGCGTCGCCGCCCCAGACGTCGTCCATCCGATAGTTCGCCAGGACGTCGATGCCGTTGGTCTTCACCCGCGGGCCGTTGACCACGAAGGTGCGGATCCGCGACAGGTTGGCCACCGAGCAGACGCCGCCCGCGCCGAACACGAACCGGCTCTGCAGCGCGGCGAAGGCCGGATTGCCGCAGTTGCCCGTGCCGGAGCCGGTCGGGAAGAGCGTGGAGAAGATGCCGCCGACGGGCTCGGTGACCAGCGGGTTGTCGAAGTCGAAGTCCCAGTAGTCGATCGTCGCCTGGAAGCCGCCCGTGCTCGCGATCAGGCCCACGCTGTAGGTGGTGGCCTCCTCGGGCTCCAGGTCCGGGTTTCCGCTGATGTCCACCGCCCGGAAGGCGCCGCCCAGGAACTGCAGGCTGGTCACCTGGCCCGGGTCGAGCTGGGTCAGCGGCGGAGCCCGGAACGTGGTCCCGATGGTGCCGCGCGCGGCGAACATGTCGCTGAGCTGCCAGCGCACCGAGACCTTCGGGTTGAAGGTGGAGCCGACGGCGCCGCCGAAGTCCTCGTAGCGCGCGGCGAGCTGGGCCTGGATGCGGTCGGTGAAGGGCAGGCTGACTTCGGCGAAGGCGGCCCACACGTCGCCCTTCAGGTCAGCCGGCGTACCGCCGCCCAGGAACAGGAACGGACCGTTGCGCACGGTGCAGGTGGTGGTCCCCGTCACCGGCGTGTCGATGCAGGGCGTGACGTTCAGGTCCGTGAGCGCGTCGTACTCCGCCTCGTACCACTCCTTGCGGTACTGGGCGCCGACGGCCCAGCCGACGGCGCCGCCGCCAAGCTCGAAGCCGAGTTCTCCGTTGAGCACCGCATCGGTGACCAGGAGGCGCGTGGTCAGGTCCGAGCCGGTGGGCTGGAAGAACCAGCGGATCAATTCCGGATCGTTGGCCACGGCGGCGCTGAAGTTCGGGTTGGTCTGGCCGGTCAGCGCGTTCGCCTGGATGGCGTTCGAGAACGGGTTGAACCAGCGACACGGACCGACGCCGGGCGTGCCGGTGGTCGGGCTGCACCCCTCACCGCCCAGGCCGCGCAGGGCCAACTGCAGGCGGCTGACCACGGCGTCGTAGCCGATGCGCACGAGGTTATCTTCCATGTAGGTGGCGGCCAGGTCGTAGCCGATGCCGTTGCCGAACTCGCCGGTCAGGTTGGCCGACAGACGCCAGGCCTCGAACTTGCGGCTGCCGCGGGAGGACTGATCGCCGAAGAGCGGGTTGCCGCCGAAGCTCAGCGGTCGGTAGAGCACGCCCGGCAGGTACGCGCCCGTCGCGAAGGCCGGGATCTGGGTCGGGTTCTGCTGCCGGTAAAGGGCGAAGCCGGGGTTGGTCGACGGCACGAAATAACCCGCGGCGAGACCGGAGGTGACGATCGGGCTGGTCGTGGAGGTCGGCGCCTGGAGGGCGAGGTAGGAGGGCGAGGTGGCCCATTCCGGCGTGTCGGTCTCCGAGTACAGGCCCTCCACGTGCAGCCTGTGACCTTCTGCGATCTCCCAGTTCGCCTCACCGTAGAGCTGGAAGCGGTTCTCCTTCTCCACGAGGTTGTCGTAGGGGGTGTAGTTGAAGGCGCAGGCGGGGGTCGTACCGCTGAACGTCGGCTGCCCGCCCAAGGGCGCGCATCCCACGTCGCGCTGCAGGCCGGCCACGGGCGCGAAGGGCGCGGGCGAGCCTACCAGCGCCCCCGGACCCACCGGGAGGAAGGCCGTCACCGCGTTGCCTGTCGACCAGCCGGTCTCCGGGCTGCTGAAGTACGGAACCTGGGTGAAGTCGCGTTCCCTGACCGAAAGCTCGGAGCGGTGCTGATAGCTGCCCGAAAGCAGCACGTTCACCGCGCCGAAGTCCTTTCCCCACAGGACGTGGCCGTTCCAGTCGCCGTCGGAGCCGTCGATGTAGCGATAGGCGCCGTTGACCTCGAGGCCGTCGAAATTCCGCCGGGTGATGAAGTTGATCACGCCGCCGATGGCGTCCGAGCCGTAGGTGGCCGCCGCCCCGTCCTTGAGCACCTCGATCCGGCCGATCGCGGCCTGCGGGAGGAGGTTGATATCGGGCGCGCCCTGGCCGATGGGCGCGGTCACGACCCGCCGGCCGTTGAACAGCACGAGCGTGCGCGAGGCGCCGAGGCCACGCAGGTTCACCGTGGCGGCGCCCTCGGCGCCCTGGGCGCGGGCGTCGAACTGGTTGGTGTCGCCGATGACGCCGTTGGACGAGGGCAGGTTCTTGATCAGCTCCACCGGAGAGGGCGAGCCCTGTTTCTCCAACTCTTCCGCGCCGATGACGTCCACCGGCAGGGCGGCGTCCTCGGGCGTGCCGCGAATGAACGAGCCGGTGACCACCACCTCGCCCACCTCGGTCCCGCCCTGCTGCGTGGCGGCCTGGGTGGCCTGGGCGGCGGCGGGCCCGGCGACGACGAAGGCGGCCATGGCGGCCACGGCGGACACGCTGCAGAAGAAACTGCTCTTGGTCATGAGTATCCTCCCCCTCGGCGCTCTCTCCGCCCGAGAGGGGTCGCGGAGCGCCTGAGTCCCGCCATAACGAACCATTTGTTTCAGGCGCGCTACACAGATTCCAGCGTTCGAATAACGACGCTCGCGCCGAGCGGCGCCCGCGCAACACCATGTGGCGAAAGGGGTTCCGGCGTCCGGACGGGCGCCGCGACGTCAAGCTTCCGTCACGGAACACCGCCCCCGCCGGGCTGAGCCTCGGGAGACTGGAAAGGTGGGGAGGAGGATGGTGGACGCGGCTGGGATCGAACCAGCGACCCCTACGATGTCAACGTAGTGCTCTCCCGCTGAGCTACGCGTCCGTACCGGTCGTCTCGGGAAGGCGGGGATATAACGGCGGGCCCGCGCCCGCGCAAGCCAAGTCTCAGGCTGCGATCATCCGCTCCACCTCGGAGACGATCTCGCGCAGGTGGATCGGCTTGGACAGCACCTTGGATCCGGGGGGCGCCTGCTCGCCGGCGGCCAGCGCCACGGCGGCGAATCCGGTGATGAACATGATCCGCAGGCCGGGGTGCCGGGCCGCGGCCTGGCGCGCCACCTCGATGCCGTCCATACCCGGCATGACGATGTCGGTGAGCAGCAGGTCCCAGTCCTGGTCGAGGATGGCCGCGGCCTCGTCGCCGTCGGCGCAGGCCACCACGTCGTAGCCCGCCCGCTCAAGGGCGCGGGCGAGGAAGCCGCGCAGGGAATCGTCGTCTTCGGCAAGCAGGATGCGGGGCATGGGCTCGGGGCCTGGCGGTCGGAGTTCGGTCAGGAAGCCGAAAGCATAGCGCGCCAAGCGTAAACTCGCGATGAACCCTTTGACCGATCCCGTCGGCTGAGCGTTCTATGGGCGAGATGAACGCCTGGGAGCCCATCGCCGCCGAGCCTGCGACCGCGCGCCCCGTGGCTTTCGACGTGCGCCGCGCCGGACCGGAGGGCGGGCCGCCGCCCACGCCGCTCGTCTTCGCCTCGCCGCACTCCGGGCGGCTCTACCCCGACGACATGATGGCCGCCGCCGCGCTGGACGCGCTGGCCATCCGCCGCTCCGAGGACGCCTTCGTCGACGACCTGATCGCCGCCGCGCCCGGCCTGGGCGCCTCGGTCATCACCGCCCGCTTCGCCCGCGCCTACATCGACCTGAACCGCGAGGCCTTCGAGCTCGACCCCGGCATGTTCGCCGACGAGCTGCCGGAGTTCGCCCGCGCCCGCACCGCCCGGGTCGCCGCTGGCCTGGGCGCGATCGCCCGGGTCGTGTCGGAGGGCCAGGAGATCTACGCCCGCAAGCTCACCTTCGCCGAGGCCCGCGCCCGGATCGAGGGGGCGCACCGGCCCTACCACGCCGCCCTGACCGGACTGATCGCCGAGGCGCGAGCAGCGCACGGCTTCGCCATCCTGATCGACTGGCACTCGATGCCCGCCGCCGCGGCCAAGGCCGGCGGCCGCGACCGGCCGTGCGACATCGTGCTGGGCGACCGGTTCGGCGCGGCCTGCGCGGGCCTGCTCACGGCGCGCGTCGAGCGGGAGCTGGAGACCCTGGGGTATCGCGTGGCCCGCAACACCCCCTACGCGGGCGGCTACACCACCGAGCATTACGGCCGCCCCGCCCGGCGCACCCACGCCCTGCAGATCGAGATCAACCGGGCGCTCTACCTCGATGAGGCGCGGCTTTCGCCCACCGCCGGCTTCGACCGGCTCAAGGGCCACCTGGAGGCGCTGACCCGCGCCCTCGCCGCCGCCGACTGGAGCGCGCTCCGCGCCGGCTGAGGCAAAAAAAAGCCGCGCCAAGCGGCGCGGCTAGTTCATTAGGGAGGAAACGCCCAGGAAGGGCAGAGGCGTCAGCGACGCCTCACATCCTCCATATACGGTGCAGCGCACAAAAACGCAAGCTAGCACCGTCAAGATACCGCTATCACATTCCGTTACAAGAAATTTCCTCAATAGTTTCCGTCTATTGAATTTCCGCTGCATTGCAGGCATATTTGGGTGCACCGCAAAACAGCTTCGCCATGGGACCCGCACGGTCCGGGGCAGGCCGTCGCGCCTGCGAACTGTGGCTGGCGGTGAAGCCCCGCCTCGCCTACAAGCCCGCCTTCCTTGAAAGACGAAGACCGCCCACCCCATGTCGCTGCGCAACATCGCCATCATCGCCCACGTCGACCACGGCAAGACCACGCTCGTGGACCAGCTGCTCGCCCAGTCCGGCGTGTTCCGAGCCAATGAGGCGACCGTCGAGCGCGCCATGGACTCCAACGACCAGGAGCGCGAGCGCGGGATCACCATCCTGGCCAAGTGCACCAGCGTGCTCTGGCACGGGAAGGCTGGCGAGACCCGGATCAACATCATCGACACCCCCGGCCACGCCGACTTCGGCGGCGAGGTGGAGCGGATCCTGGGCATGGTGGACGGCTGCGTCCTCCTCGTCGACGCCGAGGAAGGCGTCATGCCGCAGACCAAGTTCGTGCTCGGCAAGGCGCTGAAGATGGGCCTGCGCCCGATCCTCTGCCTGAACAAGGTGGACCGTCCGCACGCCGACCCGGACCGGGTGCTGAACGACGCCTTCGACCTGTTCGCCGCCATGGGCGCGACCGACGAGCAGCTCGACTTCCCGCACATCTACGCCTCGGGCAAGAACGGCTGGGCGACCCTCGACCTGTCCAAACCCAACGACAACCTGGCCCCGCTGTTCGACCTGATCGTCGACCACGTGCCGCCGCCGGCGGCCGAGGCGCGCAAGGACGAGCCCTTCCGTATGCTCGCCGTGCTGATCGAGAGCGACCCGTTCCTGGGCCGCCTGCTGACCGGCCGCATCGAGGCCGGACGCGCCGTGCCGGGCATGGCCATCCACGCCCTGTCCCGCGAGGGCAAGGAGATCGAGCGCGGGCGCATCACCAAGGTGCTGGCCTTCCGCGGCCTGAAGCGCCAGCCGGTGGACGAGGGCGCCGAGGCCGGCGACATCGTCGCCATCGCCGGCCTATCCAAGGCCACCGTGGCCGACACCCTGTGCGCCATGGAGGTCACCGAGGCCCTCCCCGCCCAGCCCATCGACCCGCCGACCATCTCCATGACCGTGTCGGTCAACGACAGCCCGCTGGCCGGCCGCGAAGGCGACAAGGTGCAGAGCCGGGTGATCGCCGCGCGCCTCCTGAAGGAGGCGGAATCCAACGTCGCCATCCGCGTCACCGAGACCCCGGACAAGGACGCCTACGAGGTGGCCGGCCGCGGCGAACTGCAGCTCGGCGTGCTGATCGAGGGCATGCGCCGCGAGGGCTTCGAGGTCTCCATCAGCCGCCCGCGGGTGGTGTTCCAGACCGATCCGGAGACCGGCGAGCGGCTGGAGCCGATCGAGGACGTGATGATCGACGTGGACGACGAGTTCACCGGCATCGTCATCGAGAAGCTGTCGGCCCGGAAGGCCGAGCTGAAGGACATGGGCCCCTCGGGCGCGGGCAAGACCCGCATCAGCCTGATGAGCCCGTCGCGCTCGCTGATCGGCTACCAGGGCGAGTTCCTGACCGACACCCGCGGCTCGGGCGTGCTGAACCGCGTGTTCAGCCACTACGAGCCTTACAAGGGCCCCATCGACGCCGGCCGCAAGGGCGTGCTGGTCTCCAACTCCGACGGCGAGACGGCGGCCTACGCCCTGTGGAACCTGGAAGAGCGCGGCACCATGTTCGTCGGCGCCGGCGAGAAGACCTACCAGGGCATGATCATCGGCGAGAACTCCCGGTCCGACGACCTGGACGTCAATCCGATGAAGGCCAAGCAGCTGACCAACGTCCGCGCGTCCGGCAAGGACGAGGCCGTCCGTCTCACCCCGCCGCGCCGCCTCACCCTCGAGCAGGCCATCGCCTACATCGAAGAGGACGAGCTGGTGGAGGTGACGCCCAAGTCCATCCGCCTGCGCAAGAAGGTGCTGAACCCCTCCTTCCGCAAGAAGCGCGTCCGCGAGGACTAGACGCCGGCGCCATCAGCGTGACACGTGGGGGCGCTAGAGGTGTCCCCATGACCGACACGTTCGCAAAGCCGCCCCGGCATTACCCGACGCCCGCCGCCAAGTGCGCCGACCTGGTCGTCCACGTGGTGGGCCTGACGCTGGCCCTGGTGGGCGGGATCGTGCTGCTGGTGATGGCCGTCGGCGCCGGGCGGATCAGCACCATCGTCGGGGTCTCGATCTACGCCGCCGGCGTCGTGGCCATGCTGGGCTTCTCCACCGCCTACAACTTCGCCCATCATCGCTACCGGCCGACCCTGCGCCGGCTCGACCACGCCGGCATCTTCCTGATGATCGCCGGCTCCTACACCCCCTTCACCCTGGGCCTGCCCGGAGCCTGGGGCTGGGGCATGACCGCGGCCGTCTGGTCGATCGCCACGCTCGGGGCGCTGGGCAAGCTGTTCCTCGCGGGCCTCGACCGGAAGTTCTGGGTCGGCGTCTACCTGGCCCTCGGCTGGCTGGTGGTCATCGCGCTCGGCCCGATGATCGACAACCTGGCCTGGTACGCCCTCGCCCTGCTGGCCAGCGGCGGGCTGCTCTACTCCACGGGCGTGGTGTTCTACGTCAACAAGCGCCTGAAGTTCTCGCGAGCCATCTGGCATGGCCATGTGGTGGCGGCGGCGGCCGCACACTGGGCGGCGGTGCTGCTGGGCGTCGTGTTGGCCAGCCAGCACTGATCCGCACGGGCAGCACCAGGCCGCTCATCCCGAACGCCTCCGCCACGAGGCAGGCCGCGGCTCCGAGCGCGCCCGGCGGCTCGTCCCCGGTGAGCCGGGCCAGCCGTGCGTCCAGCCCCTGGTAGTCGTCAGCCTGGGCGCAGGCGAAGGCCTCCAGCACCAGCGCCTCGTCCGCCGTGGGCGGCGCAGCCGACGGCGGGGCCACCGCGATCCGGCGCCGGCCATGGATCCTGAGCTGCTGGACGAAGGCCTCCAGCGCCCGGAAGGCCGCCGGGCCGGCGCAACCGCACGCCCGTTCGAAGGAGGGCCGCAGGTCGACGCAGGTCGCGTCCGCCGCCATCACCCTCAATCCGCAGAGCAGCAGCCGCTCGCCGCAGGTCAGGCCCGAATCGAAGTCGTCCATCGCCAGCTCCATCTGAGGCGCTGACGCTATTGCAGTTGCGAGTCATTCGCAACGACCTTCCTCCGCTGCGAAGCGGGGGAGGGGGACCGTCGCTGCGTCACAGGGGAGGTAAGGGCCGCTCCATCCAGACGTCGCAGCGGGCGTACTCGGTGTCGGAGGGCTCCAGCTCGCGGAAGCCCATGGCGCGGTAGAGGGCCAGCGCCGGCGTGAGGCTGGAATTGGTCTCCAGGTAGAGCCTGGGCGCGCCGAGGCGGCGGCCCTCGTCGATGCAGCGCTGCATTAGGCTGCGCCCGAGGCCGGAGCCGCGCAGGCCCTCGGCCACCGTCATCTTCGCCACCTCATAGCCGCCGTCCGCCATCGCGACCATGGCCACGCAGCCCACCGGCCGGCCGTGGTCCAGGGCCATGAAGATCTTCCCGCCCTTGGCGAGGATCTGGCCCTGCGGGTCCTCCAGCACCTCGCGGTCCTTCGGCTCGAGGGTGAAATGCCGGGCGATCCACGCCTCGTTGAGGGTGCGGAACGCCTCGGCGTGCTCGGGGCGGAACTGGACGATCTCCATGGACGTGCGCCTTCGGAATTGGTCTGAAGAGAAGATCATGGCGAACCCGATCTTCTCAAGCCTGCCGACCACCATCTTCGAGGAGATGTCTGGCTTGGCGCGCACCTTGGGCGCGGTGAACCTCGGCCAGGGCTTCCCGGACGACCCGGGGCCGGAGCCGATCCGCGCCCGGGCCGCCGACGCCGTGCTGAACGGCTACAACCAGTACCCGCCCATGGCCGGCTTGCCGGAGCTGCGCCAGGCGGTGGCCGGCCACTACGGGCGCGCACAGGGGCTCGACCTCGAGTGGGAGAGCGAGGTCACGATCACCTCGGGCGCGACCGAGGCCCTGGCGGCGGCCTTCCTCGGCCTGATCGAGCCGGGCGACGAGGTGATCGTCTTCCAGCCGCTCTACGACGCCTATGTCCCGCTGATCCGCCGGGCCGGCGGGATTCCCAGGTTCGTGCGCCTGGAGCCGCCCGGCTGGCGCTTCGACCGCGCCCGACTGGAGGCGGCGATCACGCCGCGCACCCGCTACGTCGTGCTCAACAACCCGATCAACCCGGCCGGCGTGGTGCTCCCGGCCGAGGACCTGGCGTTGCTCGCCGAGCTCTGCGTCGCCCACGACCTGACCGCCATCTGCGACGAGGTCTGGGAGCAGGTGGTGTTCGAAGCCGCCGTCCACCGGCCGCTGATGGCGTTTCCCGGCATGCGCGAGCGGTGCGTGAAGATCGGCTCGGCCGGCAAGATGTTCGGCCTGACCGGCTGGAAGGTGGGCTTCCTCTGCGCCGCCCCGGAGCTCACCCGGACGCTGGCCCGCACCCACCAGTTCCTGACCTTCACCACCCCGCCGAACCTGCAGGCGGCCGTCGCCTGGGGTCTGGAGAACTCCGCCGGCTGGTTCGCCGACATGCCGCGCGACCTGGCGCGCGCCCGTGACCGGCTGACGGAGGGCCTCAGGCGGGAGGGCTTCGCCGTCCTGCCGAGCCAGGGCACCTACTTCCTGAACGTCGACCTGCCGGCCTCCGGGATCGACGAGCCGGACCGGGCCTTCGCCGTGCGCGCGGTGAGGGAGGCGGGCGTCGCCTCCATCCCCGTCTCGGCCCTCTACGAGGAGGCGCCGGTGACCACCATCCTGCGCCTGTGCTTCTCCAAACGCGACGCGACCCTCGACGCCGGGGTCGAACGGCTGGCGCGGGCGCGCGAGCTCTCGATCAGCGCCGTGCGCGGTAGCGCGCCGGCGTCGCGCCGAACGCCCGCTTGAAGGCGGCGATGAAGGCCGAGGGGCTCTGGTAGCCGGCCTCCAGCGCCGTCTCCGTCACCGAGGCGCCGGCGCTCAGCGCCACCACAGCCTGCTGCATGCGCGCCCGGCTCCGCCAGGCCTCCAGCGGCAGGCCGGTCTCGGCGAGGAACAGCCGCTGCAGGGTGCGCAGGGACGCCCCGGCGCCGCGCGCCAGGTCCGCCAGCGTGTCCTCCCGCCCGGGCTCGGCGAGGATGCGCGCGGCGAAGCCCCGGGCCCGCGGATCGCGCGGCAGCGGCAGCTCCAGCGGCGCGGTCTCGCCGGCCGCCAGCAGGTCGGTCAGCAGGCCCTCCAGCCGCTCGTGCTCGGGCCGGCCGGCGTCCAGCATGCCGAGCCTGACGATGTGCAGGATCAGCTCGCGCAACAGGGGCGCCACCTCGATCGCCCGGCACGCGGCGAGCGTCGGGTGCTCGCCCGGCGGCGCCAGGTAGAGGGTGCGCATGGCCACCGTCCCGCGCATCTCGATGGCGTGCGGCGTGCCGCCGGGCACCCAGATGGCGCGGGTCGGCGGCACCAGCCAGGCGGCGTCCGGCGTCTGCACCACCATCACCCCGCTCGCCGCATAGACCAGCTGGGCCCAGGGATGGGTGTGGGTGTCGAGCCGGGCGCGGTCGCCATAGGTCACCGCCAGCCCGCGCACGGGGAAGCCATCGGGGTCACGGAGGGTTTGGCGCGCCTGCGACATGGATTGTCAGGATAGCGCAAGCGCGACGCTGCGCGAACGGCCAAGCTGGCGGCGGATAAGGAGAGCGCCGCCATGCCTGCGACCCTGCGCCATTTCGCCATCAACGCCGACGACGTGCCCCGCGCCCGGGCCTTCTACGAGACGGTGTTCGGCTGGAGCTTCCAGCCCTGGGGGCCGCCGGGCTTCTATCAGGTCCGCGACGCGGGGCGGGGCTTCCGCGGCGCCCTGCAGGGCCGCCGCGATGTGGGCGGCCACAGGATGCCGGGCATGGAGATCACCTTCGGGGTTGACGACATCGAGGCCACCATGGGGGCGATCGAGGCGGCCGGCGGCAAGGTGATCATGCCGCCCTTCCACATCGAGACGGTCGGCAAGCTGATCTTCTTCCAGGACACCGAAGGCAACATCGCCGGCGCCATGCAGTACGAGGCGCCGCAATGGCCGGAATGAGCGTGCTGTCCGATCCGGCCCTGGAGGCGCGGATCGAGGCCCTGCAGGCCGAGAGCCGGGCCCAGGAGCCCGCGGTCTTCGGCTATTTCGCCCAGCGGGCGCAGAAGGGGGACCTCTCCTGGGACGCCCTCGACGCCGACGCCAACCGCTTCATGGCCGACAAGCTCATCGCGCTCGAGCCCATCAAGGCCGAGTTCGCCTACCTGCTCTGCCGCTCGCTCCGGGCGAGGCGGGTGGTGGAGGTGGGCACCTCCTACGGCGTCTCCACCCACTACCTGGCCGCCGCGGTGCGCGACAACGGCGGCGGGACGGTGATCGCCACCGAGTACGAGCCGGCCAAGGCGGCCCGCGCCCGGGCGAACTTCGAGGCGGCCGGGCTCTCAGGCTTCATCGACCTGCGCGAGGGCGACCTGCGCGAGACCCTGAAGGTGATCGACGGGCCGGTGGACTTCGTCCTGATGGACATCTGGACCGAGATGGCGCGCCCGGCCATCGAGCTGATCGGCCCGCACCTGCGGCTCGGCGCGGTGGTCCTGGCCGACAACACCGACCAGTTCCGCCACGCCTACCGCCGCTTCTTCGACTACGTGGCCGACCCCGCCAACCGCCTGCGCGCCCTCACCCTGCCCTTCGACGGCGGGCTGGAGATGGTGGTCAGGGTCTAGCTCAGCAGGTGCTCCCGCCGTCCACGACGATGGTCTGGCCGGTGGTCCAGGCGCCGGCGCGCGAGGCCAGGTAGATGGCCGCCCCGGCGAGGTCGTCGGGCTCGCCCAGGCGGCGCAGCGGTGTGCCGGAGCTGGCGCGCTTCTCGCCCTCGGGCGTGTCCCAGAGCGCCTTGGCGAAATCGGTCTTCACCAGGCCCGGCGCGATGCAGTTCACCCGGATATTGTGGGGGCCCAGTTCCTGCGCGAGGTTGCGCGCCAGCTGCATGTCGGCCGCCTTGGAGATGCAGTAGGCGCCGATGGTCGTGGAGCCGCGCAGGCCGCCGATCGACGAGACGACGATGATCGCGCCGTCCTTCCGCTCGCGCATCTCCGGCACGACCATCGAGATCAGCCAGTTGTTGGCCACGATGTTGTTGTTGAGGATCTTGTTGAAGGCGTCGTCGGTGATGTCGAGCTGGCTGCCGTAGAACGGGTTGGACGCGGCGTTGCAGACCAGGATGTCGATCTTTCCGAACGCCTTGCGGGTCTCGTCGACCAGCCGCTGAAGGTCCTCCTTGGACGAGATATTGGCCGGCACGGCGATGGCGTGGCCGGGGCTCTTCTCGTTGATCAGCGCGGCCACCTCTTCGCACGGGCCCGGCTTGCGCGAGGAGATCACCACCTTGGCGCCCTGCTCGGCCATGCGCTCGGCGATGGCGCGGCCGATGCCGCGGGAGGAGCCGGTGATCACCGCCACCTTGCCCGTCAGGTCGAAGAGGCCGCCCGCCAGCACCTTCGGCTTGTCCATCACCTCGCTCATGGCGCGCTCCTCTTGAAACAGTTGTTTGACTTGGCGGCCATTTGCGACGCCCCGCGCCGCAGCGTCAAGCCGCGGTCGACTTCCTGACCGCCGATCACCTATCCTCATGGCCAACGCGCCCCGCCGCAGGGCGAGGAGCGCGGGACCAAGGGGGGAAGATATGCGCCTATCGCGCCTGGCCGCGGCTGCGGCCGCCATGTGCAGCCTGTTCGCGGGAGGTGCGGCGCTGGCCCAGACGCCCCTGCCCCATCCGGGCCAGGCGATCTACCGGACCCAGTGCGCCGCCTGCCACGACAATCCCGAGGCCAGCCGCTCGCCCGCGCGGGCCACCCTGGAGGCCATGAGCTACCAGGCGCTCAACTACGCGCTCACCCAGGGCAAGATGAAGGTCCAGGGCGCGACCCTCACCGACGAGACCCGCGGCCAACTGATCAACTACCTGACGGGCCGCTCCACCGTGACCACCGACGCCTGGACCGGCGCCATGATGTGCCAGGGCGCGCGGGCGAAGGTCGATTTGAAAGGCCCCGCCAGCGTCGCCACCTTCGGCTTCGACCCGCGCCAGACGCGCACGCTCACGCCCCGCCAGACCGGCCTCAGCAAGGCGAAACTCGGCCGGCTGGAGCTCGCCTGGGTGGTCGGCTTCCCGGACGTGACCATGATGCGCTCCCAGGCCGCCGTGGTGGGGAACAACCTGTTCCTGCCGGTGGCCGAGGCCGCGGCCCTCTACAGCCTCGACGTGAGCGACCCGGCCAAGCCCTGCGTGCAGTGGATCTACCGCACGCCCGGCGGCGCGCCGCTCCGGACCAGCGCGTCCTACGGGGTGATCGCCGACGGGCGGCCGGTGCTGGCCTTCTCCGGCCTGGATTCCACCGTCCACGTGGTGGACGCGCGCACCGGCCAGGCGCTCTGGACGAAGAACGTCGGGGCCTATTCCTACTCGCTGACCACCGGCACGCCGCGCGTGCTGAAGGACCGGATCATCGTGCCGGTCTCGCAGTACGAGATCATGCAGGCGGCGGACAACGCGGTGACCTGCTGCACCAACCACGGCTTCGTGGTCTCGCTGGATCCCGCCACCGGCGCCCAGCAGTGGCGCTACGACACCATGCCCGACGCCCAGCCCATCCGCGACCGCGGCGACGGCAAGCCGCTGATGGGCCCGTCCGGAGCGCCCATCTGGAACTCGCCGGTGGTCGACGAGAAGCGCGGCCTGATCTTCTTCGGCACCGGCGAGGCCAACTCGCCGCCGGCCCACCGCAACACCGACGCCCTGATCGCCATCCGCCTGCAGGACGGCACGGAGGCCTGGAGCCTGCAGGCCACGGAGAACGACATCTTCAACGCCGGCTGCGGGCCGAACCCTGCGCCCACCCGGCTGAACTGCGTGAAGGAGACGGTCTACCGCGACGTGGACTTCGGCGCCTCGTTGATCCTGGCCAAGCTGAAGAGCGGCCGCGAGCTGGTCCTGGCGGGACAGAAGTCGGGCACGGTCTGGGCGCTCGATCCGGACACGGGCAGGGTCGTCTGGCGGCGCGACATCGGCACCGGCGCGCCCAATGGCGGCATTCACTGGGGCATCGCCTTCGACCAGGACACCGTCTACGTCCCCGTCGCCCAGATCGGCCGCCCTCTGCCCGGCGGCGCGCCCATCGACCCGAAGCTGCAGCCCGGCATGTACGCCGTGGACGCCAACACCGGCGAGATCCGCTGGCACTATTCGGCCACGCCGGACTGCGCGGGAGACCGGGGGAAGAAGGCGCCCCGCTGCGAGCGGCTCTACGGCTTCTCGGGCGCGCCGACGGTGATCGACGGCGCCGTGGTCCAGGGCAGCCTCGACGGGCGGCTGTTCGTCCTCGACGCAGGCACCGGCCAGGAGCTCTGGCGCTACGACACTCTGCGCGACTTCGAGACGCTGAACGGCGTGAAGGCCCGGGGCGGCTCCATCGACGCGGCCTCGATCGTCGCGGCCAACGGCCTGCTGTTCGTGAACTCCGGCTACGGCATGTTCGGCCAGGCCCCGGGCAACAGCTTCCTGGCGTTCCGGCCGAAGCCCTAGCGGCAGACGCCCCAGCGGCCGTGGTCGAGGTGCAGGTGGTCGCGGTGGGCGGCGTTGTAGTCGGGGCTCAAGACCGCCCGGAACCAGGGGCAGGCGCCGTCGCGCACCCGACGCAGGAACCGGCCGCGGGCGTCCTCGTCGCGGAAGTCGCCGACCACGGTGATCCGCGCGCCCCCGGCGGTGCGGAAGCTCGCCACGTCGATCGCGTTGGCGAAGGCGTGCTCCGAGCGCCGGCCCTCCTCGCGTCCGTAGATGTTGCGGCAGGCGTAGGTCCCGTAGTGCTCCACCCGGGCGATGCGGGTCTGCAGCAGGTCGCGGGCCGCCGGCTGCACCACATGGCGCGTCCACATGGCGTAGCCCAGGGCCACAGGGCAGGTGACCACGGGGGCGGTGGGGGAGAGCGGGACGGCGGTCCCGTCCCGGATGCGCACGGTGTTCTCGGTGGCGCACTCGCCGAGGTCGCGGTCCGGCTCCTCCGTGAAGGTGACGCGGCCTTCCGTCAGCGCCGCGCGGCAGAGGGCCGGATCGGCGGCGGCCCGCATGAACTGGGTATGGGTCGCCAGGCCCACGGGGCGGTTCAGGCTGAACGGCTTCCACGGCAGGTCCTGCGGCGGGGCCCAGGCGTTGACGAAGACCAGCACGGCGAGGCCCGCCAGCGCCAGGTCGGTGAGCGTCGTCCAGAGGCCGGCGAGCGCCAGCATCTCGGGCGAAACGGGCTTCAGCTTGGGCGGGCGGAACGGCACGGCGGCGGAACGGGTGGGCGGCCGCACGGTTCAGCCGCTTCCCAACCGCGCCGGAACCCCTAAGGTCGCGCTTCCTTGGGGAGGGACCCTCGCATGCGCCTGCTGGGCCGGATCGCGCTCATCGTGTTCGCCGCCGTGCTGCTGCTGGTGGCCGTGATCCTCGTGCGCACCCTTACCTACAAGCCGCCCGTCACCGCCGACGCCTCGTCGGTGCGGGTCGCCGCACCCGTGGCCGTGGACGTGGCCGGCGCGGCCCGGAGGCTCTCCGCCGCCATCCGCATCCGGACTGTCAGCCACCAGGACCCGGCGCACGACCAGCCCGCCGAGTGGGACCGGCTGCACGCCTTCCTGCGGACCGCCTATCCCGCCGCCCACGCCGTCCTGCGCCGCGAGGTCGTGGCCGGCCACACCCTCGTCTACACCTGGCCGGGGAGCGACCCGTCGCTCGCCCCCATCGTGCTGATGGCCCACCAGGACGTCGTGCCGGTGACGCCCGGCACGGAGCGGGACTGGAAGCATGCCCCCTTCGCCGGAGATATCGCGGAGGGCGCGGTCTGGGGCCGGGGCGCGATCGACGACAAGGGGTCGCTGATCACCCTCCTTGAAGGCGTCGAGACGCTGGCCGCCCGGGGCTTCCGCCCCCGCCGCGCCGTGATCCTGGTGAGCGGGCACGACGAGGAGGTGCGCGGCCAGGGCGCCCGCGCCGCTGCAGCCCTGCTGAAGTCGCGAGGTATCCGCGCCCAGTTCGTGCTGGACGAGGGCCTGGCGGTTATCACCGACAACCCGGTCACCGACGGCAAGCTCGCCCTGGTCGGCACGGCGGAGAAGGGCTACGCCACCCTGGTGGTGACCGCCAAGGCGCCGGGCGGCCATTCCTCCGCCCCGCCGCAGGACGCCGGCGGCGTCGTGACGCTGGCCCGCGCCGTCACCGCCATCGCCGACCGGCCGTTCCCGATGGCCTTCCGGGGGCCGGGGGCGGACATGCTGCAGGTGCTGGCTCCGGACGCCCCGTTCCCGGTGCGCATGGCGGTGGCCAACAGCTGGCTGTTCGAGCCGATGCTGGTGGGCCAGGTGGGCGCGACCCCGTCGGGCGCCGCCCTGCTGCACACCACCATCGCGCCCACCATGCTGAAGGGCAGCCCGAAGGAGAACGTCCTGCCGCAGGACGCCACCGCCTGGATCAACTACCGCCTGGCCCCGGGCGACACCTCGGCCACGGTCATGGCGCGGGCGAAGGAGGCCGTGGGCGACCTGCCGGTGACGCTGGCCTGGGCCAAGACGCCGGATGAGCCATCGCCGGTCTCATCCATGCGTTCCGACGCCTGGAGGGTGGTCGCCGCCGTGGCGGGCGAGGTGACGAAGGCGCCGGTCGCGCCCTCCCTGGTCACCGCCGGCACCGACAGCCGCTATCTCCAGCCGGTGGCGCAGGACGTCTACCGCTTCCAGCCCATGGATCTGTCGCTCGAGGACGTCGGCATGATCCACGGCACCAACGAGCACCTGACGCTGAAGAACCTCGAGCAGGCGGTGCAGTTCTACGCCCGGCTGATCGCGACGGCGGCGTCCTAGCCCCACAATCCGCACGGCGGCCCTTGCCGGAACCCGCGCGGGCAAATAACTCCGAAGACCTGCGACCTACGAGGTATCTATGCGCCACCAGTGGACCGGCCGACTCGACGACGAAGACGGCGACGACGAGGACAAGGGCCGGCTGCCCGACATGCCGATGACGGCCGGGCCCGTCCAGAACGCGCTGTTCAAGTCCCGAACGGTGCTCGTGTTCGGCGAGATCGACATGCGGCTGGCCGAGCGGGTCACCGCCCAGCTCACCGCGCTCGCCGCCGACAGCGACAAGCCCATCCGGATGATCATCAACTCGCCGGGCGGCCACGTCGAAAGCGGCGACACCATCCACGACATGATCCGCTTCGTCGAAGCGCCGGTGAAGGTGGTCGGCACGGGCTGGGTGGCCAGCGCCGGCGCGCACATCTTCCTGGGGGCGAAGAAGGAAAACCGCCTCTGCCTGCCGAACACCCGCTTCCTGCTGCACCAGCCGGCGGGCGGCATGCGCGGCCAGGCCTCCGACATCCAGATCGAGGCCGAGCAGATCATCAAGATGCGCGACCGCGTGAACCGGATGATTTCCGAGGAGACCGGCCAGCCGGTCGAGCGGATCGTCAAGGACACCCAGCGGAACTACTGGCTGAGCGCCGAGGAGGCCGTCGACTACGGCATCGTCTCCAAGATCATCAGCCACGCCTCCGAGGCCTGACGTGTCAGAGCCGTGGTGGAAGGGCGCGGTCCTCTACCACGTCTACGTCCGGTCCTTCTTCGACAGCGACGGCGACGGCCATGGCGACCTTGCGGGCGTCGTGGCCCGCCTGGACTACATCGAGAGCCTCGGGGTGGACGGCATCTGGCTGTCGCCGATCCACCCCTCGCCCAACCGCGACTGGGGCTATGACATCGCCGACTTCGAGGGCGTGCAGGCCGACTATGGCAGCCCCGACGACGTCCAGCGCCTGCTGGACGCCGCCCACGCCCGGGGCCTGAAGGTCGTCCTCGACGAGGTCCTCAGCCATACCTCGGACGAGCATCCCTGGTTCGTCGAGAGCCTTACCGGCGGCCCGGATGGGCCCAAGGCCGACTGGTACGTCTGGGCGGACCCGAAGGAAGACGGCACCGCGCCGAACAACTGGCTCTCGGTGTTCGGCGGCCCGGCCTGGGCCTATCAGCCGAAGCGGCGCCAGCACTACCACCACAAGTTCCTGCGCCAGCAGCCGAAGCTGAACTGGCGCAACGAGGCGGCCCGCGAGGCGGCGCTCTCGGTGCTCGACTTCTGGCTGGAGAAGGGCGTCGACGGCTTCCGGCTCGACGTCGCGGGCACCTACCTCCACGACGAGGCGCTGACCGACAATCCGCCGGTGCCGGTCGAGGAGCGCACCGGCCTGCACTGGGGTCACGCCGGCAACCTTCAGCGCCACCTGCACGACTCCAACCTGCCCGAGAACGTGGAGATGCTGGAACTCATCCGGCGCCGGGTGGAGGCCCACGACGGCCGGGGCGGCGGCGACCGCTTCGTGTTCGGCGAGTTCTCGGAGGAGGAGGCCCGCTGCGGGGCCTACTGCACGCCCGAGGAGGGCCTGCACTCCGGCTACACCTTCGTCATGCTGCTCGCCCGCAAGCTGACGCCGGCCTTCGTGCGCGAGCACTACGCCACCCTGGCCGACTACCCCTTCCACTGGCCGACGATCAGCTTCTCCAACCACGACGTGCCGCGCACCGTCAGCCGGTTTGGGGGCAAGCACGCGCCGCCTGAGCTGGCGAAGATGCTGTTCGCCCTGCTGGTCAGCCTGAAGGGCACCACCCTGATCTACCAGGGCGAGGAACTGGGCCTGCCGCAGGCGTCGCTCTCCCGCGACCAGCTGCGCGATCCGGTCGGCGACCTCTACTGGCCCTACGACAGCGGCCGCGACGGCTGCCGCACGCCCATGCCGTGGGCGCCGGGCCCGAATCTCGGCTTCACCACCGGCCAGCCCTGGTTGCCGGCGGCCCGCGAGCACGAGGGCCTCACCGTCGCCGAGCAGGAGCGGGACCCAGAGTCAGTGCTGGCCTTCGCGCGAGCCATGATCGCCTTCCGGCGCAGCTCCGCGGCCATGCGCCTGGGCGAGCTTTCCTTCCTCGATGCGCCGGAACCGGTGCTGGCCTTCGTCCGCCGGTTCGGGGACGACGCGGTGGCCTGCGTCTTCAACCTGGGCGCCCAGCCCGCCGTGATGGCGGACGCCGCCTTCGCGGGCGCCGAGGTCCTGCCGCTCGGCGGCGAGGCGGAGCTCCGCGCCGGCTCGCTCGGCCTCTCCCCATTTGCCGCGGCCTTCCTGAAGCTCGTCTAGCTCCCGGCTTCCACCGCGGCGAGCGGAGGGCTAGGAACGGGGCCATGCCAGACGGCGAAACCAAGATGGCGCGCGCCCAGGCCCGGTTCGGCCAGGGCTTCCTGACCGACATCTGGTACTTCGCCGCGCTCGCCTCGGACCTGAAGCCCGGCCGCCTGGTTCGCCAGGAGATCCTGGGCGAGCCGGTGATGCTCGGCCGCTCGAAGTCGGGAGCCCTGTTCGCGCTGCGCGACATCTGCCCCCACCGGGCCGCGCCGCTGTCGGCGGGCCGCTTCCGCGCCGAGGCCTCGGGCGCCGAGACGGTGGAGTGCCCCTACCACGGCTGGCGCTTCGGACAGGACGGCGCCTGCGCGGCCATCCCGTCCCTGGTGGCGGACCAGGAGATGGACGTCTCCCGCATCCGGGTGCGCTCGTACCCGGTGGCGGAGAGCCAAGGCCTGGTCTTCGTCTGGATGGGCTCGGACCCCACGGCGGAGCCCGCGGAGCCGCCGCCGGTGTTCCCGGGCGTGGTGGGCGGGCCGCCGAAGATCGTCGACCGCATGACCTTCGACGCCCACATCGATCACGCCGTGGTGGGCCTGATGGACCCCGCCCATGGCCCCTACGTGCACCAGCAGTGGTGGTGGCGCTCGGCGGGCAGCCAGCACGAGAAGGCCAAGCGGTTCGAGCCGCGCGAGGCGGGCTTCGCCATGGTCCGCCACGAGCCGTCGAAGAACTCCCGCGCCTACGCCGTCCTCGGCGGCCAGCCGCTGACCGAGATCACCTTCCGCCTGCCGGGCCTGCGCTGGGAGCACGTCACGGTCGGGCGCCGGCAGGTCCTGTCCCTGACCTGCCTGACCCCTGTGAACGAGACGAAGACCCGGATCACCCAGCTCGGCTGGTCGGACCATCCGGCCTTCCTGCTGCTGCGCCCCTTCATCCGGGCCGGCGCGCGGACCTTCCTGCGCCAGGACGGCGAGATGGTGAACCTGCAGAACCAGGGCCTGAAGTACGACCCGCCACTGATGTGGATCGAGGACGCTGACCGCCAGGCCAAGTGGTACCAGCAGCTCAAGCGCGAATGGGCCGCCAGCCGCCGGGAGAGCCGGCCCTTCCGCAATCCGGTGGAGCCGACCGTCCTGCGCTGGCGGAGCTAGGTCTTCGCCGGGGCCGCCTGGGGCGTCCCCACGAAGACCACCTTCGTCCCCTTGGACACCGCGGAGGCGAGCTGGCGGGCGTCCCAGTTGGTCAGCCGCACGCAGCCATGGCTGGCGGTCTTGCCCACCAGGCGGGGCTCCGGCGCGCCGTGGATGCCGTAGGTGTCCTTGGTGAGGTCGATCCAGACCGCGCCCACCGGGTTGTTCGGCCCGGGCTTGATGGTCAGCTTGCCCGCCGACTTGTCGCCGAAGTTCAGCTTCGACGGGTCGTAGTTCCAGGTCGGGTCGAAGGCGACCATGTTGACCGCCCATTCGCCGGCCGGCGTCGGCATGTCGGAGGAGCCGATGGTCGCCGGATATGAGGCGACCAGCCGTCCGTCCTGGCTGTAGGCGCGGACCTGGCGCTTAGCCTTGTCGACCTGCACCAGGGTGACGGCGGCGGGCAGGGTTTCCGGCCCCGGCGCGGCGACCAGGATCCTCGTCCCCACGGCGCCGAAGTCGGCGTTGGGGTTCAGCGCCTTCAGCAGGACCTCGTCCATGTGGAACTTCTCGGCCAAGAGCTCGGCCGGGCTGGTGAAGGCCAGCCGGTCGAGGGCGGCCATCTCCTTGTAGTCGGTGGGGATCGTCTCGACGAACGGCCCCTTCACGTCGGCCTCGGCGATCACATAGTCGGTCATCACCGGCCCTGAATCGGCGGCCAGGCGCTCGAACACCTGCTGGTCCAGCTTGCCGTCGGCGGGCAGGCCGTTGGCGGCCTCGTAGTGCAGCACCGCGTCCTTCAGGTTGTCGCCGTCCGTCCCGTCGATGACGCCGGGCGAGAAGTGGGCGCGCGACAGCAGCACCTGGGTGCGGATCAGGAGCGCCCGCATCTGGTCGGGCGTGAGCTGCGTGCCCCACTGGGCCTTGTCGATGGCCTGCCCCACGGGGGACGACGAGGGCGTCACCGCCGGGATCGCCAGCGGCGCGGGCTGGACGTCAGGGGCGGGGAGCGCCGCCTGGCGGCCACCCGGGGCGGGCTCCGAACAGGCGGCCAGGAGGAGCGCGGACGCGCCCAGCAGGAGCGCGACCTTTGCAGCGGGCATCTTGGACCTCGGCTTCACGATGCGCATTTGTTACGCATCGTGACGTTCAAGGCTTCAGATGCTCTGCGGTTCCTGGGCGCGCTCGGCGCGGCCGTGGTCCTGCTTGTCCTGCTCGTGTGGCGGGTGACCGGAGAGAAGCCGGAGGCGCCGCCGCGCCGGACAGGCCCCGCCGTGGCCACCGCCCCCGCGCCCATGACCCCTCCTGCCGCCCCCGACTGCGGCCTGGCCCGGGGCTGGGAGCGGGCGGCCCGGCAGAACGCGCGCAGCCTGACCAGCCTGCAGTGGGCGCCCTTCCGCCGGCCCGAAACAGGCTGGCAGGTCTATGTGCCGCTGATCCAGACCGCCATCGGCACGCCGTGCGCCCCGGACACCCCCGGCTTCGCCGCCGCCTTCGCCGCCTGGCAGGGCGACCAGCGGATCTTCCCCAACGGGGTGATGAGCCCGGAAGCCTTCCAGCACCTGAAGGGCCAGGCTCAGGAGAAGCGGGCCTTCGTGCGCCTGTCCTCGCGCGGCGTCTGCCCGAGCCCGCCGTCGGAGGCGCGGCTCACCGCCGGCCGGCCCCGCGAGGGCTATGCGGGCAAGCACGTGGAGCTGCGCCCCGGCGCCTTCGCCGCCTATCGGGCTATGGTCGACGCCGCCAAGGCCGAGGTCCCCGAGATCGCCCGCGACCCGCGCAACCTGACCATCTTCTCCGCCTACCGCAGCCCGGCCTACGACGCCGCCCGCTGCGCCCGGGACGGCAACTGCAACGGCATCGTGCGCGCCCGCTGCTCGCCCCACCGCACCGGTCTGGCCATGGATCTCTACGTCGGCCAGGCGCCGGGCTACGGTCCGGACTCCAGCGCCGACGCCAACCGGCTCCACATGACGCGGACGCCCACCTACCGCTGGCTGGTGGCCAACGCGCATCGCTTCGGCTTCGTGAACTACCCCTTCGAACCCTGGCACTGGGAGTGGACCGGCGAGACGCCGTGAGGGTACGGTTCCGCCCCATGGCCAGCTTCACCACCCCCGACGGCGTAACCCTCGCCTATGACGACATCGCCCCCGCCGGCGAGGCGGAGCGGACGGTCCTGCTGCTCCACGGCTTCGCCTCGAACCGCAGCGAGGGCTGGCGCAGGACCGGCTGGTACGGCGCCTTCGAGAGGCGGCGGATGCGGGTGATCGGCCTCGACCAGCGCGGCCATGGGGAGAGCGCCAAGCTCTATGACCCGGCCGACTACACCCGCGAGAAGCTGGCCGGCGACGCCCTGGCGTTGATGGATCACCTGGGCGTCCGGCGTTGCGACCTGTTCGGCTACTCCATGGGCACGCGCACCGCCCTGCAGGCGGCGATTCTCGCCCCCGACCGGTTCTCCAACCTGATCCTGGGCGGCGTCGGCGGCCGTCTGCTGGAGCCCTCGACCGACCGCGGGAGCATCATGGCGGACGCCATGCTCGCGGAGGACCCGGCGACGATCACCCACCCCTTCCTGCGCAGCTTCCGCCAGTTCGCCGACGAGCAGGGCGAGGACCGCCGCGCGCTGGCGGCTTTCGTCCAGGCCCAGAACCCGCCGCTGGACGAGGCCGCCATGGCCGCCCTGCCCATGCCGGTTCTGGTGGTGGCCGGCCAGCGGGACGAGGGCGCCGGCGATCCCGAGGACCTGGCGCGCGTCTTCCCGCTCGGGAAGGGCGTGTCCCTGCCCGGCTGCGACCACTTCTCCGCCATCCCGCACGGGCTGACCAAGGCGACGGTGTTCGACTTCCTCGACGGCCTGCTGGACGACCCGTTCGAGGGCCGCTTCTAGCCGCTAGCCGCGCGCGAACGAATAGGCGCCGCCCTTCTCGAGGGCCGCCTTGTAGGCCGGCCGCGCCTGGAAACGCGCGACCCAGGCCGCGAGGTTGGGGTGGGCCGCCAGCCGGCCGAACGCGCCGGCGACCTCGCCCACGAAGCTCATCTGGATGTCGGCGGCCGAAAGCTCGGCGCCCAGCAGCCAGTCGCCGCCGGCCAGGGCCTGGTCGACATAGCCCAGGTGGTTCGCGATCTCGCTATCGATGCGCGGCTGGAGCGGCGCGGCCGCCTCGCCCAGCCGGCCCACGTAGAGCTGCAGCATCAGGGGCAGCATGGCCGAGCCCTCGGCGTAGTGCAGCCACTGCAGGTAGGTCTCGTGGGCGTCGGTCCCCGGGGCCGGCGCGAGGCGCCCGCCGCCGTGGCGGCGCACCAGGTAGTCGATGATCGCCCCGGATTCGTGGACCGTCCGCTCGCCATCGGTGATCACCGGCGACTTGCCGAGCGGATGCACCGCCTTCAGCTCCGGGGGCGCGAGCCGGGTCGTGGCGTCCCGCGCATAGCGCTTGATCTCATAGGAGACGCCGAGCTCCTCGAGCAGCCACAGCACGCGCTGCGAGCGCGAGTCGTTGAGGTGGTGGACGACGATCATGACGGCTCTCCGGAGAAGGCGGCCAGCAAAGCCCCCTGACGCGACGCAAGGCAAGCATCGCCTATAAGGGGGCCATGAGCCTTGTCCTGCCCCAGCTGACCGACCTCCTGGACCTCGCCGCGCGCGAGGCCGACGCCCTCGTCACCGAGCTGCGCGACGCCATCGCCGCACAGGTGCGCCCCGACGGCCGCCTGGACCGCGCCGCCCTCGACGCCGCCCAGCACGGGGCTCACGGCCTCGCCTGGGCCGCCGCCTACGCCGAGACCCTGCGCCAGACGGCGGCCTGGGCCCGGACGCTCGGCCCCGGCCTCGGCGAGGCGGAAGCCCTGCCCGCCCAGTTGCTGGCCTACGAGTACCTGAGCCAGCTCGCGGGCGGCCTGCCGATGAACCAGGGCGAGATGTTCCGGCCCGGCGACCTGGGCGCGGACGCCGCGCGCCTGCAACCCGTGATCGCGCGGCTGCGGCCCGGCGCCTCCCAGGCGGTCCGCGCCCGCATCGTGGCCCTGCTGGACGAGGCCCGCGGGCGGCCCTCGCTGGAGGCCAGCGGCCTCGACGAGACGCTGGAGGCGGTGCGCGACCAGTTCCACGCCTTCGCCGCGGAGAAGATCGCGCCGCACGCCCACGGCTGGCACCTACGCGACGAGCTGATCCCGCTCGAACTGCTGCAGGAGCTGGGCGATCTCGGGGTCTTCGGCCTGACGGCGCCGGAGGAGTGGGGCGGGTCCGGCCTCGGCAAGGTGGCCATGTGCGTGGTCTCGGAGGCGCTGTCCCGCGGCTGGATCGGGACCGGCTCCCTGGGCACCCGCTCGGAGATCGCCGCCGAGCTGATCCTGGCCCACGGCACGCAGGACCAGAAGGCCCGGTTCCTGCCCGGCATCGCCTCCGGCGCCATCATCCCCACGGCCGTCTTCACCGAGCCCGAGGCGGGCTCGGACCTCGGCAGCCTGCGCACCCGCGCCGTGCGCGACGGCGACGCCTGGCAGGTCACCGGGGCGAAGACCTGGATCACCCACGCCGCCCGCGCCGATCTGATGACGCTCCTGGTCCGCACCGATCCCTCCTCCAAGGACCACCGGGGCCTCTCCATGTTCCTGGCCGAGAAGCCGCGCGGGACCGAGGTCGATCCATTCCCGGCCCCGGGCATGAGCGGCGGCGAGATCGGCGTGATCGGCTACCGGGGCATGAAGGAATACGAGATCGCCTTCGACGGCTTCGCCGTGCCGCACGCCAATCTGCTGGGCGGCCAGGAGGGCCAGGGCTTCGCACAGCTGATGGCGACCTTCGAGAGCGCCCGCATCCAGACCGCCGCACGGGCGATCGGCGTCGCCCAGAACGCCCTGGACCTCGCCCTCGACTATGCGCTGGCGAGGCGCCAGTTCGGCGAGCCCCTGGCGGCTTTCCCCCGGGTGGCCAACAAGCTGGCGATGATGGCCGCGGAGATCCTGGGCGCGCGTCGCCTCGCCTGGTTCGCCGCCGACGCCAAGGACCAGGGCCGCCGCTGCGATCTGGAGGCCGGCATGGCGAAGCTCGTGGCCGCGCGCGTCGCCTGGGCGGCGGCCGACAACGCCGTGCAGATCCACGGCGGCACGGGCTTCGCCGTCGAGCAGCCGGTGAGCCGCGTGCTCGCCGACGCGCGCATCCTCAACATCTTCGAAGGGGCCGGTGAGATCCAGGCCCAGGTGATCGCCCGCCGCCTGCTCGAAGGCGCGAACTGAGCGGCGGCTAGCGCGGCCGAAAGCCCTCGCAGATCAATCCGATCTGGCGGTCCATGGCTTCGGTCATGGCCTGGGCGTCGGCGGCCCTGGTGATCGCCAGGCGCCAGATCCACGCGTAGGCGGCCATCAGCAGGTCGATGATCTCCTGCGGGTCGGCGGCCGGGTCCACATCGCCGGCCTCGACACCCTTGGCGAGGCATTCGCGGATAACCTCCTGCAGCCTGGGCGTATGGCCGTAGGGCCGGGCGGTCGGCGGCAGGGTCCAGTCGTAGGCCGCCGCGATGTGCGCCAGGAACAGGCGCGCCCGCGGAGCCTCGAAGGCGAAGTGGATCGCGAACATCGACCGCAGGCGGTCGGCGGTGGAGCCCCGCAGGTGCGGGACCACCCGGTCCAGCTCGGCGTAGAGCGGCTCCAGGCGGTCCTGCATGACCTGGCTGAGGATCTCGCCCTTGGAGGCGAAGGTGGTGAAGACGCTGCCGACGGAGACGCCCGCGTGGCGGGCGATCTCCCGGATCGTCGTGCCCTGGTAGCCGGAGGTGTCGAACAGCTCCCGCGCCGCGTTCAGCACGCGGTTGCGGGTCGCCTCACGCTTGTTGGCCCGGGCGCCGAGCACGCCCGGCCGCGATCCGACATCCGCCTTCATCCATGGCCCCCCGGCCCAGCCTGCTAGCCGCGGCGGGCGCCCGCCAGCAGGATGCGGATCTGGTCGCGGGCGCGCGCCTGAAGCGCGTCCAGGCTCCAGCCGTGGAAGATCGCCTGCGGGAAATTCGACAGATAGGCGTCGAACAGCATCTGGGTGCGCAGCTTCACCTCCGACTCCTGGCCGAGTTCGCCGCGGGCGACCGCCGCCTCGAGCTGTTCGGCGATCAGGTCGTGCAGGGCCTGCACCGGGGCGGCGCTGCGGATCGCCGGCCCGTCCTGCGGCGCCCAGGACACGCAGAAGGCGGCGCGGGCCAGGGGCAGCTGCGACTTGTAGAAGGCGTAGCCGGCGCTGAACATCTTCAGCAGGGCGTCCTCGATCGTCCGTCCACGGCCGGCGGCTTCGCGCATGGCGTCGCTGAGCGCGATCATGTCGGCCATCATGATCTCCCGGAAGAGATCGGACTTGTCGGTGAAGTTGGCGAACACCGCGCCGGTGGACATGCCCGCAGCGGCGGCGATGTCGCGGATGGTGGCGCCTTCATAGCCCTGCTCGCTGAACAGGCGGCGCGCGGCGGCCAGCACCTTGGCGCGCGTCTGCTGCTTCGCGAGCGCACGCCGGGTGGGCACCTTCACCTTGGTTTCGGCGGCGGGCTGGAGGGGAGAAACGTGCTTCATCTCATGACCTTCGAGGGAGCGCGGGGGAGGCGCTCGTTTGACTGCTCAAGTGTGATGGCGCGGGCTCCGGGGGGCCGGAACGTCGCAAAGTCGGCTGCCATCTGGCCGGGTCCGTCCCTCGGCGCCCCGCCGCGGCGCGTCCTGGCGGGGACTTGGATTGAACATGTTCAGTATCCCCCGTTCCGCGATACGGGGAGAACGCTACAATCAACGCAGGAGACCTGGTCCGTCAGAGCGACCCTGGGTCCCGTGACGAGCTTTACGTCTGACCATCCCTTTCGAGTGTGGCTGATTTGCGACGCAACCGCCGAATCCGGATCGTTGAACATGATCAATCCGGGGACGGTCAAGCTTCAATTGCAGCGGTATCCGTAAATCACTGTTCTCGATGGCCGAACAGGCGTCGGCGGCCTAAATTGGGGCTATGGACCTGTTCGACTACCTGATCCCGGCGGCGCTGATCGCCGTCGCGACCGTGCTCGCCTTCGGCATCTTCGCCCTCTTCCGCGGGGGTGATTTCGGCCGCTCCTACTCCAACAAGCTGATGCGCCTGCGGGTGGTGATGCAGGCCGTGGCCATCGCCGTGCTGATGGGCGCGGTTTGGTGGCGCGCGAGCCATTGAGCGACAAATGGTCACGCTGAACCGGATCTACACCCGAACGGGCGACGACGGCCGCACCCGGCTGGCCACTGGCGAGCCCGTCAGCAAGGCCGGTCCACGCGTCGAGGCCTACGGCGCGGTGGACGAGGCCAACGCCTGCGTCGGCCTGGCCCGGCTGCACACGGCCCAGGCCGCCGAACTCGATCCCATGCTTGCCCGCATCCAGAACGAGCTCTTCGACCTCGGCGCGGATCTCTCCACCCCGCCGCGGGAGGACGAGGCCGCCACCCTGCGGATCCTCGACAGCCAGGTGGCCAGGCTGGAGCAGGAGATCGACGAACTTAACGGGGTCCTGCCGCCGCTGCAGTCTTTCATCCTGCCCGGCGGGACTCCGGCGGCGGCGGCCCTGCACCTGGCGCGCACCGTCTGCCGGCGTGCGGAGCGCGAGGCCGTGCGGCTGATGGAAACCGGCGAGCCGGTGAGCGGGCCGGCGCTGCGCTACCTGAACCGGCTCTCCGACTTCCTGTTCGTGGCCGCGCGCTTCGCCAACGACCGCGGGGCGGCCGAGGTGTTCTGGAAATCCGGGGCGACCCGCTAGGCCCTAGGGATTCTGTACGGACGCCGGCGGACGGCCGATGGCGGCGCGGGCGGCGGCCTCGGCCTGCTTGTCCTGGATCGTGCGGCCGGTGATGTCGGAGATCAGCACGGGCTGGGCGCAGACACGCTGCCCATGGTCCCACCACTTGTGGGCCTCCTCGCACTTCTTCATCGGCATGACCCAGCCGACCTGCCAGACGAGCACGCCGACCGACAGGACGGCGAACACTCCCAGGAAGATCAGCTTCAGGCGGTTGATGGTGCGGTTCATCGTTGGCTCTCTAAGCGCGGGCGCGGCGTCTGGCTAGCGGCGCCTTCCGACGGAAATGCGGCGCCTGCGAAGTCGAGGCGGTTTGCAAAGTGCGCCGGAACCGTTATTGCCCCCTGCGACCGATTTTTCCGCAATGCAAATTTTGAGGCGTAGGCCATGAAGGTATTGGTCACCGTCAAGCGGGTGATTGATTACAACGTCAAGGCGCGGGTGAAGCCGGACCAGTCCGGCGTCGACCTGGCCAATGTGAAGATGTCGATGAACCCCTTCGACGAAATTGGCGTCGAAGAAGCGGTTCGCCTGAAGGAGAAGGGCGTCGCCACCGAGGTGGTCGCCGTCTCCGTGGGTCCGACCCAGGCGCAGGAAACCCTGCGTACGGCGCTGGCCATGGGCGCCGACCGCGCGATCCTCGTGAACGCCAACGACCAGGACCTGGAGCCGCTGGCGGTGGCCAAGGTGCTCAAGGCCGTGATCGCCGAGGAGAACCCGGACCTGGTGATCATGGGCAAGCAGGCCATCGACGGCGACAATTCGGCCACCGGCCAGATGCTCGCCGCCATCCTCGACTGGCCGCAGGCGACCTTCGCCTCGGCGGTGGAAGTGGCCGGCGGCAAGGCCAAGGTGACCCGTGAGGTCGACGGCGGCCTGCAGACCATCGAGGTCGATCTGCCCGCCATCGTCACGGCGGACCTGCGCCTCAACGAGCCGCGCTACGCCTCGCTGCCGAACATCATGAAGGCGAAGAAGAAGCCGCTCGACGTGAAGGAGCTGGCCTCGGTCGGCGCCGACATCGCGCCGCGCCTGAAGGTCGTGAAGGTCACCGAGCCGCCGAAGCGCGCCGGCGGCATCAAGGTTGAGACCGCCGCCGACCTGGTCATGAAGCTGAAGAACGAAGCGGGGGTGCTCTAATGGCCGTTCTCGTCATCGCCGATCACGACAACGCGTCCCTGCGCGACAACACCCACAAGGTCGTCACCGCCGCCCAGAAGCTCTCGGGCGACATCGACGTCCTGGTGGCCGGCCAGGGCGTGGGCGAGGTGGCCAAGGCCGCCGCGTCCATCCAGGGCGTCCGCAAGGTGCTGGTCGCGGAAAGCGCCGAGCTGGGCCAGGGCCTGGCCGAGGCTTTCGAGGCGCTCGTCGTGCCGCTCGCGGCCAACTATGACGCCATCCTGACGCCGGCGACCTCCCAGGGCCGCAACATCAGCCCGCGCATCGCCGCGAAGCTGGACGTGGCCCAGATCTCCGACGCCATCGAGATCGTCGACGCCAACACCTTCGTGCGCCCCATCTACGCCGGCAACGCGCTGGAGACCGTCCAGTCGTCCGACGCCAAGAAGGTCGTCACCGTCCGTCCGACCGTCTTCAAGGCGGCGGCGGAAGGCGGCTCGGCCACCGTCGAGACCATCGCGGCCCCGGCCGCGCCGGCCAAGGCCAAGTTCGTCGACCAGCAGATCGTGAAGTCGGCCCGCCCCGAACTGGGCGGCGCCAAGATCGTGGTCTCCGGCGGCCGCGCCCTGGGTTCGGCGGAAGAGTTCCAGAAGGTCATCGAGCCGCTCGCCGACAAGCTCGGCGCGGCGGTCGGCGCCAGCCGCGCCGCGGTGGATGCGGGCTACGCGCCCAACGACTACCAGGTCGGCCAGACCGGCAAGGTGGTCGCCCCGGAGCTCTACGTGGCCGTGGGCATCTCCGGCGCCATCCAGCACCTCGCCGGCATGAAGGACTCCAAGGTGATCGTCGCGATCAACAAGGATCCCGACGCCCCGATCTTCGCCGTCGCGGACTACGGCCTGGTGGCGGATTACAAGGCCGCCGTTCCGGAGCTGATGAGCGAGCTCACGAAGGTCGGCAAGTAAGCCGAACTCGGACTTAGCCGAAAAAATCAGGGGCGGTCCCGCGCGGGACCGCCCCTTTTCCTTGGGCCTGGCACGCGGTGGGGTCGCGCGCTGGGGGGCCGCTAAGGAACCTTGGCCTGGACGATCGCGGAGTCGCCGAGCGTCAGGGTGATGTCCCGGCCGGAGAGCTCGGCCGGGATGGGCGCGGTGCGCATCCGGCGCAGGGCGTCCTCGACGGCGCGGTCGACGGCGAGGTCGCCGGTGGACTCCACCACCCGCGCACCGACGAGCCGGTCGCCGCTGAGCGTCCCGCGCACCTTCACGGTCCGACCCGGCAGGGCGACGCCGGCGTTGGCCAGCTTTGCGTCCGCTTGAGCCGAGACGCTGGCGACATAGATCTGGTTGAGGCTGGCGGGCGCGGCGCGGACGCCTTCGACGCCCAGCAGCAGGCCGGCCGCAGCCAGCACGACAAGCGTGGCTTTCATGGTCTAGTTCCTTGTTTTGGCTGTGGTTTCGTGCGGCGCCGTTGAGAAGGATGTAGTCGCCCGCGGCCGCGTCCGCGAACGATAGTTTTTGCGTGCGGTTGTTATCTGAGCTAACAACCTTAGCCGTGACCGTCCGCCTTCCGCCGTTCTTCGCCCTGCGCGCCCTGGAAGCCGCCGCCCGGCACCAGAGCTATAGCCGCGCAGCCCAGGAGCTGGCGGTCACCCACGGCGCCGTCAGCCAGCAGATCCGCCGCCTCGAGGAGGAACTCGGCGCGCGCCTCTTCGAGCGGCGCGGCAACGCCATGATCCCGACGGCAGAGGCCGCCCGGCTCGCCGCGGAGGTGGGCCGCGGGCTTGGCGTGATGCAGAACGCCGTGGCCGAGTTCGCCGCCGCCGCCGAGCGCGACCCCGTGGTGGTCAGCCTCGACCCGCAGTTCGCCAGCCGCTGGCTGCCGCCGCGCCTGCCCCGCCTGCTCGCCGCGCCGGCCGGGTCGAAGCTCGAGATCCGCGTGGAGGAACGGCGAGCCAACTTCGTCACCGACGGGGTGGACATCGCGGTGCGCTACGGCGCCGGTCGCTGGGACGGCGTGGAGGCGACCCACCTGTTCACCGAGACCCTGGTTCCGGTCTGCAGCCCCGGCGTCGCGGCCAGCCACGCCTGGCGCGCGCCGCAGGACCTCCTGGACGCGCCCCTGCTCCACCACAGCCACAGGCCCTGGGATCTGTGGTTCCGCCAGTTCGGCCTGGAGGCCCCGCCGCAGCAGGGAATGCTGTTCGAGGATTCGGTGATGCTGCTGGAGGCCGCAGCCCAGGGCCTCGGCGTGGCGCTGGCCCGCAGCGGCCTCATCGAGCAGGACCTGCGCGCGGGCCGGCTGGTGCGGCCGGTGGAGGTGGCGGTGCCCTCGGAGCTGGGCTTCTACGTCGTCTGGCGGCCGGGCAGCCGCAAGCTGCACCGGATACACGCCCTGCGCGACTGGCTCCTGGCCGAAGTGCGGGCCATGCAACCCACGGAAGAGCCCGCCGGGGCGTGAGCGCAACACCGTATGGTGAAGGCTACGCTGCGTCGCAGCAAAGGCCTTGTCTGCGCCGCAATAGGCGATGTTAATAGCGGCCCCATACCGCGGGTGCGAAGGAATGCGCCCGCCTGCGAGGCTTAAAGCTCAATGGTTCAAATCAGATCGGTCGGCGTCATCGGCGCGGGCCAGATGGGTTCCGGCATCACCCACGTCTGTGCGCTCGGCGGTTACGACGTCCTGCTGCACGACGTCAGCGAGGACCGGATCAAGGCCGGCCTGGCCGCCATCGAGAAGAACATGACCCGCCAGGTCGCCCGCGGCATCATCGACCACGAGGCGATGGACGCGGCGCTCAAGCGCATCAAGGCCGCGCCGGAGCTGCAGACCATCGGCGGCACGGACCTGGCCATCGAGGCGGCCACCGAGGACGAGGAGGTCAAGAAGACCATCTTCAAGGCGCTCTCGCCTCACCTCGGCAAGGACACCCTCCTGGCCTCCAACACCTCGTCCATCTCGATCACCCGGCTCGCCTCGGCCACCGACCGGCCCGAGCGGTTCATCGGCCTGCACTTCATGAACCCGGTGCCGCTGATGAAGCTCGTGGAGATCATCCGCGGCATCGCCACCGGCCCTGACACCTACGAGACCGCCGTCGCCTTCGCCCAGTCGCTGGGCAAGACCACGTCCAACGCCGAGGACTTCCCCGCCTTCATCGTCAACCGGATCCTGGTGCCGATGATCAACGAGGCGATCTACACCCTCTACGAGGGCGTGGGCACGGTTGAGGCCATCGACACGGCCATGAAGCTGGGCGCCAACCATCCGATGGGCCCGCTGGAGCTCGGCGACTTCATCGGTCTAGACACGGTGCTGTCGATCATGAACGTGCTGCACGAGGGCCTGGCGGACTCCAAGTACCGCCCGTGCCCGCTGCTGGTGAAGTACGTCGAGGCCGGCTGGCTCGGTCGCAAGGCAGGCCGCGGCTTCTACGACTACCGCGGCGAGCACCCGATCCCGACGCGGTGACCCGTTCGGCTACTCCGCCGCGAGGCGGAGGGCCGGGCGCTCGGGGTTGGAGAACTCCATCACCCCGTCCTCCAGCTTCGCGTAGCGCAGCGTCATGAGGTCCATGGCGTAGTTCTGGTGAAGCTTCCACGGGGCCTTGGTCCCCTGCTTCGGGAACTTGTCCATCGCCCGGGTCACATAACCCGACGAGAAGTCCAGCCACGGCGCCGTGCCGATGTCCGGATCGGTGTTGCGCGGCGTCGCCTGGCGCAGGCCGGTCTTCCGCATGTGGTTCAGGAGCCGGGTGACGTATTCGCACGTCAGGTCGCATTTCAGCGTCCACGACGCATTGGTGTAGCCGAAGGCCGAGGCCAGGTTCGGCACGCCCTCGTACATCATGCCCTTGTAGGAGAGCGTCTGGCCCGGCTCGACCCTGCGGCCGTCCACGGTGAGCTCCAGCCCGTTCATCACCTGCAGGTTCAGCCCCGTGGCGCTGACGATCAGGTCCGCTTTCAGCTCCTGGCCGGACTTCAGGCGGATCCCGCCCTCCGTGAAGGTCTCGATGTGGTCGGTGACCACCGAGGCCGTCCCGGCCTTGATGGCCTGGAACATGTCGGAGTCGGGCACGAGGCAGAGCCGCTGGTCCCAGGGATTGTAGCTGGGCGTGAAGTGGGTCTCGACGTCGTAGTCGGGCCCGAGCTCGGCGCGGACCATGTCGATGATCCGCTGTTTCACGGCCGCCGGCTTCTTCCGGGCCATGTTGAAGAAGTACATGCCGAACAGCACGTTGCGCCATCGGACGATGTCGTAGGCGAGCTTGCCCGGCAGGCGGGCGCGCAGCCAGTTGGCCATGCGGTCCTCGGCCGGACGGCTGACCACATAGGTGGGCGAGCGCTGCAGCATGGTGACGTGGCCGGCGGTCCTGGCCATCTCCGGCACCAGGGTCACGGCCGTCGCGCCCGAGCCGATCACCACCACCTGCTTACCGGCGTAGTCGAGGTCGGCCGGCCAGTGCTGCGGGTGGACGAACCGGCCCTTGAACCGGTCCAGACCCGGGAATTCCGGCGTGTAGCCGGCCTCGTAGGAATAGTAGCCGCCGCAGAGGAACAGGAAGCTGCAGGTGAAGCGGCGGATCTGGCCCTCGCTCTCGGCCTCCACGGTCCAGAGCGCGTCCTGGGTCGACCAGGCGGCGCGCTTCACCTGGTGGCGGAAGCGGATGTGCCGGTCGATGCCGTGCTCGACAGCGGTCTCGCGCACATAGTTCAGGATCGACGGCCCGTCGGCGATCGCCTTGGCCTCGGTCCACGGCTTGAAAGCGTAGCCCAGGGTGTACATGTCGCTGTCCGAGCGGATGCCCGGGTAGCGGAACAGGTCCCAGGTGCCGCCGATCGCCTCGCGGCCCTCGAGGATTACGTAGGAGCGGTCCGGCGCCTCGTTCTGCAGGTGCCAGCCGGCGCCCACTCCGGACAGCCCCGCGCCCACGATCACCACGTCGAAATGCTCGGCCATCATCCGTCCCCGAAGTCCTCCGTCTCGTGCGCGGAGGTCACATGAACATTGATCACATAAGTCGGGCTCGAACGCCACTCCGCCCCGGCGCACAGGCCCCCACTGCGACGGTTAATCCATTCGACTTCAACGGATTCGCCGTCGGATACTCGCAGGTGATTCGGATGGGACCATGCGACGGCTCACCCCTGCCCTTCTGGGCGCGACCTATCTCTGCGTCTCCCTGACCGTCGCACTTTCGCTGTGGCGGAACGGCGGCGGCTGGGGCTCGGGCGTGTCGGCGTTCGTGGCGACGATCGGCCTGTGCATGGCCCTGCACGGCATCATCGCCCGGATCATCGAGAACACCGCCATCCGCGCCGAGATGGACGCCGTGCGCGAGGCCCACAAGATCCTCATCGATCAGGTCGAACGGCTCGACGCCCGCGTGGCGGAGGTCGCCGAAACCGCGGCCGCCGACGCCCACAAGTCCGAAGAGATCCTGGACGAGGTCCACCTGCTGGAGAGCCTCGTCGAGCGGATGCAGCAGCGGCTGGAGGAGCGCCCCGCCGCGGCCAGCCCCTCGCCGCTGGCCGCCCGCCTCGGCCACAACTCCGACCACCGCGCCGCGGGCCTGCTCATGGACACCGTCCGCGAGGCGCTGACCGAGAACCGCGTCGACCTCTACCTGCAGCCGGTCGTCGCCCTGCCGCAACGCAAGACGGTCTTCTACGAGAGCTTCTCGCGCCTGCGCGACGAGACGGGCCGGGTGATGATGCCGGCGGAGTACCTCACCGTCGCCGAGCCGGGCGGGCTCGTCACCGCCATCGACAACCTGCTGCTGTTCCGCTGCGTGCAGATCGTGCGTCGCCTGGCCGCCAAGGACCGCCGCGTCGGGATTTTCTGCAACATCTCCATGGCCAGCCTGGCCGACGAGAGCTTCTTCCCGCAGTTCCTCGACCTCCTGAAGGACAACCGCGACCTCGCCGGCGCGCTGATCTTCGAGGTCGGCCAGGCCGCCTTCGACACCCGCGGCCCCATCGAGGCCCGCAACATGGGCCGGCTGGCCGAGCTCGGCTTCCGCTTCAGCCTCGACAAGGTGACCAACCTCGACCTCGACCTGCAGGACCTGGCGCGCGCCGACGTGAAGTTCATCAAGATCGGCGCGGAGATGCTGCTGAACGAGCTCACTGAGGTGGACGGCCGGCTGGTGCTGCGCAGCCTGCCGGATCTCGCCGCCGAGGACTTCGCCGCCCTGAACCGCCGCTACGGCGTCGAGATCATCGCCGAGAAGGTGGAGAGCGAGCGCCAGGTGGTCGACATCCTGGAGCTCGACATCGCCTACGGCCAGGGCCACCTGTTCGGCGAGCCCCGCGCCATCAAGGACTCGGTGCTGGCCGAGGCCACGCCGCCCGCCCCGGCGCTCCGCCCGCAGCCCGCCCATCCGCTGGCCCGCCGCGTGGTCGGCGGCCGGTACTGACCGGCGCCGGGCTTTTTCCGGCTTTCCGACGCCGCCATCTTGGGCTAGCCCCGCGCGGCCATGACCGCCGCCGCCCAGCCCGCCTTCGCCTCCGGCCTCGCCGAGATCTCCGACCGCTACGATGTGGTGCTCTGCGACATCTGGGGTGTCATCCACAACGGGCGCGAGGCCTTCCCAGCAGCCTGCGAGGCGCTGAGCCGGTTCAACGCCGAACGCGGGCCCGTGGTCCTGATCTCCAACGCGCCGCGGCCCCATCCGCCGGTGATCGAGCAGCTGATGGGCTTCGGCGTGCCGCGCGACGCCTTCGCCGAGGTGGTCACCTCCGGCGACGCCACCCGGGTCCTGCTGGCCGAGCGCGCGCCGGGCCCGGCCTGGAAGATCGGCCCCGACCGCGACTGGCCGCTCTACGAAGGCCTGGGCCTGGAGGAGGCGCCGCTGGAACGCGCCGCCTTCATCTCCTGCACCGGTCCGTTCGACGACGAGAACGACGTGCCGGAGGACTATCGCGAGGACTTCTGCCGGGCGATCGAGCGCGGGCTGGAGATGATCTGCGCCAACCCGGACATCGTCGTGCAGCGGGGCGACAAGCTGATCTACTGCGGCGGCGCGCTGGCCCAGCTCTACGAGGCGCTGGACGGCCGCGTTCTGATGGCCGGCAAGCCGCACCCCGCGATCTACGACCTGGCGCTGGCCACGGCCGCCGAGCGGCTGGGCCGGCCCGTGGACCGCGCGCGCGTGCTCTGCATCGGCGACGGCCTCGGCACCGACATCCGCGGCGCCAACGCCCAGAAGCTGGACGTCCTCTTCATCGCCAACGGCATCCACGGGGAGGAGACGGTGCGCGACGGCGTGCTCCAGCCCAAGGTCGTGGAGCACCTGCTCTCCATCGAGGGCCTGTCGGCCACCTGGGCCATGGCCGACCTGGTCTGGTGAGGCGCGCCGTTCCTAGGTAAGGATCGGGAGAAGGGGAGCGGCCGGGCGTGCAGGGTTTCTATTTCGACGATCTTTCCGTGGGGCAGACCGCGGAACTGACCCACGTGGTGGGCGCCGCCGACATCGAGGCGTTCGCGGAGGTCAGCCACGACACCAACCCCGTGCACCTGGACGAGGACTACGCGCGCGCCACCACCTTCGGCGGGCGGATCGCCCACGGCATGCTGGGCGCGGCCTACATCTCCGCCGTGCTGGGCACGAAGCTGCCGGGGCCGGGGGCCATCTACCTGTCGCAGGCCCTGCGCTTCCGCCGGCCGGTGAAGATCGGCGATCCGGTGACCGCGAAGGTGACCGTGAAGTCGCTCGACGATAAGCGCGGCCACGCGACCCTGGAGACGGTCTGCCAGGTGAACGGCAAGACGGTGATCGACGGCGAGGCCGTGGTCATGGTCCCGCGTCGGGCCACATGAGCCGCGTCCGGGTCATCCGCGGCTGGAAGGACCTGCCGGATGCCGACCGCGGAGCCGCGGTGGCCATGGGCAGCTTCGACGGCGTCCACCGCGGCCACCAGAAGGTGATCGCCCTGGCCGCCCGGGCGGCCGGCGAGCTGAAGGCGCCCCTGGGCGTGATCACCTTCGATCCACACCCCAGGACCTATTTCCGCCCCGACGAGCCCGCCTTCCGCCTGATGCGGTTCGACCAGCTGGCCCGGGCCCTGGAAGCGCTGGGCGTGGACACCGTCTACGTCCTGCCGTGGGACGCCGAGCTCGCCAACATGACCGACCGCGAGTTCGCCACCAAGGTGCTCCACGAGGGGCTGGGCGCCCGGCACGTGGCGGTGGGTTTCGACAACTCCTTCGGCAAGGGGCGCACCGGCACACCCCAGACCATGCGCCAGTACGGCCAGGAGCTCGGCTTCGGGGTCTCGGTGGCCGAGCCGGTGGCGGGCGAGAGCGGCGACAAGTTCTCCTCCACCGCCGTGCGCGAGGCGCTGCGCCAGGGCCGCCCGGAAGAGGCCGCGGCCATCCTCGGCCGCCCGTTCGCCATCGAGGGCGTGGTGCAGCGCGGGCGCCAGCTCGGCCGGAAGCTGGGGTTCCCCACGGCCAACGTCCGCCTCGGCGACTATGTGGCGCCGCGGTTCGGCGTCTACGCCACCCGGACCCGGCTGCAGGACGGCCGGCGCGTCCCGGGCGTCGCCAACATCGGCGTGAACCCGACGGTGGACGGGATCACTGCCCCGCTGCTGGAAGTGTGGCTCTTCGACTTCGACGAGGACCTCTACGACCAGGTCATCGAGACCGACCTCATCGCCTTCCTCCGCCCCGAAGAGAAGTTCGCGAGCCTGGAGGAGATGACCGCCCAGGTCATGAGGGACGCCCAGGCCGCCCGCGACCTGCTGATGCCGGAGTTCGAATGAGAATCTCCTCTCCCGCTCGGCGGAGGGCGCAGGGAGAGGGCATTCCAACGGCCGCCCTACTCTGTTAGAGGCTCGGCCCCATGACCCAGGTTCGGACGAGCGTGCGAATTAACCGCCCGGCGTGACGCCGCCGGACGATCTCCAGCGCGCGCCGGGTTACCTCCCGCACCCCTTGATCCCGAGCCAGCCGGAACAGAGTTCAATGGCCGACGACGCCGAAAAGCCTGCGCGCGACTATCGCGAGACCGTCTTCCTTCCCGAGACGCCCTTCCCCATGCGCGCCGGGCTCCCGCAGAAGGAGCCGCAGATCCTGGCGAAGTGGGACGAGGCCCGGCTCTACCACGCGATCCGCGCCGAGCGGCAGCGGGCGGGGTCGGAGCTGTTCGTGCTGCACGACGGACCGCCCTACGCCAACGGCGCGATCCACATCGGCCACGCCCTGCAGAAGACGCTGAAGGACTTCGTCGTCCGCTCGCGGTTCCTGCTGGGCTACGACGTCGACTTCGTGCCGGGCTGGGACTGCCACGGCCTGCCGATCGAGTGGAAGATCGAGGAGGAGCTGCGCGCCAAGGGCCGCCGCAAGGATGAGGTCTCCAAGGCCGAGTTCCGCCAGCGCTGCCGCGAGTACGCCGCCCACTGGATCGAGGTGCAGAAGCAGGGCTTCAAGCGCCTGGGCGTGCTGGGGGACTGGGAGAACCGCTACGCGACCATGGACTACGGCTCCGAGGCCGCCATCGTCGCCGAGTTCCACAAGTTCGTGGCGTCCGGCCAGCTCTACCGCGGCTCCAAGCCGGTGATGTGGAGCCCGGTGGAGCGCACGGCGCTGGCCGACGCCGAGGTCGAGTACCACGACCACGTCAGCCCCACGATCTGGGTGAAGTTCCCGGTGGTCGAGGGCTCCGACGCCGTCCGCCACGCCTGCGTGGTGATCTGGACGACCACCCCCTGGACGATCCCGGCGAACCGGGCGGTCAGCTACAACCCCGACATCGCCTACGCCGTCTACCAGGTGGACGCGATGGAGCAGGACCTGGCCTTCGAGCCGTGGGCCAAGCCGGGCGACCGGCTGATCCTGGCCGAGAAGCTGGCCGACGAGGTGATGAAGGCGGCCAAGGTCGCCGCATACCGCAAGGTCGAGTCCGTGGACTGCCAGGGCATGGTCCTGGAGCATCCGCTGGCCGCCCTGGACGGCCACTACGGCTTCCAGGTGCCCATGCTGGCCGGCGACCACGTCACCGACGACGCCGGCACGGGCTTCGTGCACACCGCGCCGGGCCACGGCGCCGACGACTATCTGGTCTGGCTCGCCCACGGCCATCGCGAGATCCCGGAGACCGTGGATCCGGACGGCGCCTACTACCCGCACGTCGCGCTGTTCGGCGGTCTGAAGGTGCTGGAGACCGAGGGCAAGAAGGCCGGCAAGTTCGGGCCGGCCAACGACGCCGTCATCGGCAAGTTGATCGAGGCGGGCCGCCTGCTGGCCCGCGGCCGGCTGGAGCACTCCTACCCGCACTCCTGGCGCTCCAAGGCGCCGGTGATCTTCCGCAACACCCCGCAGTGGTTCATCCGCATGGACGAGCCGGTGCAGACGAAGGAGCTCGGCGGCCGCACCCTGCGCGAGGCGGCGCTGGAGGCCATCGAGGCCACCGCCTTCTATCCGGCCCAGGGGAAGAACCGCATCCGCGCCATGGTCGAGAGCCGCCCGGACTGGCTGGTCAGCCGCCAGCGGGCCTGGGGCGCGCCGCTCGCCATGTTCGTGGACAAGGACACCGGCCATCCGCTGCACGACCCCGACGTGGACCGCCGCATAGTCGACGCGATCCGCCAGGAGGGCGCCGACGCCTGGTTCAACCGCCCGGCGTCCGACTTCCTGGGCAATCATGATCCCGAGCGCTACGAGAAGGTCGAGGACATCCTCGACGTCTGGTTCGATTCCGGCTCGACCCACGCCTTCACCCTGGAGGGCCGCGCCCACACCAAGTGGCCGGCGGACCTCTACCTGGAAGGCTCCGACCAACACCGCGGCTGGTTCCAGTCCTCGCTGCTGGAGAGCTCCGGCACGCGCGGCCGGGCGCCCTACGACGCCATCCTCACCCACGGCTTCACCATGGACGAGGCCGGCGAGAAGATGTCCAAGTCCAAGGGCAACGTCGTCGATCCCGAGCAGGTGATCCGCGAGAGCGGCGCCGAGATCATCCGCCTGTGGGCGGCGATGATCGACTATTCGGACGACAGCCGGATCGGCAAGACGGTCCTGCAGACCACCTCCGACGCCTACCGCAAGCTCCGAAATACCCTGCGCTACATGCTGGGCGCGCTCTCCGACTACACCCCCGACGAGGCGGTGGATTACGCCGACATGCCCTCGCTGGAGCGGTTCATCCTGCACCGCCTGCACGAGCTGGATGGGCAGGTGCGCGCGGCCTACGAGGGCTATGTCTTCCAGGACGTGATCCGGCCGCTGCTCGACTTCTGCCAGAACGACCTGTCGGCCATCTTCTTCGACATCCGCCGCGACAGCCTCTATTGCGACCGCCCCGACGCGCTGCGCCGGCGCGCGGCCCGCACGGTGATGGACGCCGCCTTCGAGCGCCTGACCGCCTGGCTCGCGCCGCTGATCCCCTTCACCATGGAAGAGGCCTGGCTCACCCGCTATCCGCAGGCCCATTCCAACGCCCTGCGGGTGATCCCGGACACCCCGTCCGAGTGGAAGAACGAGGCTGAGGCGATCCGCTGGGGCGCGCTGCTCAAGACCAAGGCCATGGTCAACGCCAAGCTCGAGCAGGCGCGCGTGGCCAAGGAGATCGGCGCCAACCTCGAAGCGCGGGCGGTCCTCTACTACGACCCCGCGAAATTCGGGGACGCCGGCGGAGCGGATGTCCAGGTCGACGGCCTGGCGCCCGAGCAGATGTTCTCCGAGGTCTTCGTCACCAGCGCCACGCGGATCGTCCGTGAGCCGCCCCCGGCCGGCGCGGAGCGCCATGCGGAGGACCCCGCGGTCGCCGCCCTGGTCGAGCGCGCGCCCGGCCACAAATGCGCGCGCTGCTGGCGCGTGCTTCCGGAAGTCTCGACGCCGAAGTACCTCTGCGTGCGCTGCGACGACGCCGTCGCGGTCTGGGACGAGGCGCACGGCAAGGTGGACGCATGAAGGTGACGAAGCTCGGCTGGATCGCCTATGCGATCGCGGCGGTGAGCGTCCTGCTGGACCAGCTCTCGAAGTACTGGATTCTCTATGTCTTCGAGCTGCCGGCCCGGGGCAGTGTCCCGGTCGCCGGGCCGCTGAACCTGACCATGGTCTGGAACCAGGGCGTCAGCTTCGGCCTGCTGCGCGCCGACCAGGACCTCACGCGCTGGGCCCTGGCGGCCTTCGCCATCGGGGTTTCGGTCGTCCTGGCGCTGTGGGTGCGCAAGGCGGGCCGGGCGATCCTTGCCTGTGCGCTGGGCCTGATCATGGGCGGGGCGATCGGCAACGTCATCGACCGCATCCGCTTCGGAGCGGTGGCCGACTTCATCGACGTGTCGGCGCTCTACTTCCCCTGGGTGTTCAATATCGCCGACGCGGCCATCAACATCGGCATCGCGCTCCTTCTTATCGACATGATCCGGGGCGAAAAGCGGGGCACGTCCGCCCACCCGACCGAGGATGCGGCCTGAAAGCGCGTTGGCGCCGAACGGTGTCTTGCGGTATCCACCCAGTTCGGCCGGGGGCGGCCCTGAGGAGCTTCTGATTTCATGAGCGTCAACCGAGTGATCGTGGCCACCGCCATCCTCGCGGCGGCCGGCCTCGCCGGGTGCCAGTCGACCTCCAAGGCGCTGGGCATGTCCAAGGTGACCCCCGACGAATTCCGCGTGGTGACCAAGGCGCCCCTCGTGGTGCCGCCCGACTACGCCCTGCGCCCGCCGGCCCCGGGCGAGCCGCGCCCGCAGGAGCTGCAGCCGGAAAGCGCCGCGCGCACGGCCCTGCTCGGCCAGCGCGAGGCCCAGGTCCGCTCCGACGGCGAGAAGCTGCTGGTCGCCAAGGCCGGCGCCGAGAAGGCCGACCCGCTGATCCGCTACGTGGTCGACGACGAGTTCGGCGACGTGGCCCACAAGGACAAGAGCTTCGCCGACCGGGTGATGTTCTGGCGCTCGGACAAGACCGAGCAGCCGGCCGGGGCCGCGGTGGACAACACCCCCACGCCCGTCGACGCCCAGTCCGAGGAAGAGCGCGTGAAGTCGCTCACCGGCGGAAAGACCATCGTCATCGAGCGCGCCGGCTCGCGCCGGTTCAAGCTTCCGGGGCTCTGAGATCCGGACCGCGCCCCCTCAGGGGGCGCACTGCGGCTTAAATCTCATGGCAGCCAGTCTGCCTGCCGGCTCAGGCGTCTCAAGGACCGGCCGCAGGCCGGCCGCGGGGGGCGCGCCCGCTGGGCGCGTCCTTGACACGCCTGAGCCGACAGGCTCGCATCCACCATGAGGCTTAAGCCCCTCCAGCATCTGACGATGCCGATCCGGACGCCTCCTCCTCCACCACCTCGCCCGGCGTCGTGACCTTCAGCCCCTGGCCGCGCAAACGGTCCAGCACGCCGCGCTCGGCGAGCAGCGGACGGAGCGGCACAAGCGCGATCGCGTGGCCCGGCGTCTTCAGGGCCGAGGCGATGGCCGCGGCGGTGTCGGCCTTCATCCGCTCGTCGAACTGGCGCCCGCCGGGCACCGCCGCCAGGCAGCGCTCGTAGGTCCGTTCGTTCTCCAGCGCGCCCGGCACGTCGCCCACCGCCCACGCGCGCGCCGCGGCCAGGGTGACCCCCGGCCCCGCCTCCGCCTGCGCCAGCACCTCGTCGAAGCAGATCCGGCCGGCCTGCGGCGATGTGCGGATGATCGCTCCCAATAGCGGCCCGATGTCGTAGGTCTTCTCCACCACCGGCACGCCGGCGCGGCGGGCCAGCAGCTCCACCAGCTTGGCCGGGTCGGTCGTGGTCAGCTCCGACCGCTCCCGGTAGTCGGCGGCGAGCTGTACGCCGGCGGCCAGCGCATTGCCGGTCGGGTAGTGGCGCGCGTCGTGGCCCAGCCGGCTGCGCACGGCCACGAAACGGGTCCGGGTCGCCGGGTCCAGCCGGTTCTCGAACGGGCCGCCGGAGCGCAGCCTGAGCAGGTTGAAGCCCGCGCCCAGAATGCCCGAGGTCTTCGCCCGGATGTTGGTGAAGGGCAGGATCACGGCGTTGGCCCCGGAGAGCCGCTTCTCGAAGATCGCCCGGTCCCACTGCATGCGCTTGGGCGCCAGGCTCGGCACGCCCAGCACATGGACCGTGGTGTCGGCGTCGGAGACCGTCCACCAGGCCGGACCCGGCAGCCGTCCGGTGACCACCAGCTCCTCCACCAGCGCCGCGTCAGGATCGACCATCGCCGCCGGCGGGGCCGGCGCCTGGGCCTGGAGAGGGCCCGCCGCGAGGGCGAGCGCGAGGACGGCCAGCTTCAAGGCCCGCATGGGTGTTTCCCTTCGACGCGCCCCAGCCCCGGCGGAATCGTCCTATATTGCGAGGTCCGCGAAAGCCTTGCCATGCCGATCCGCCGCCTGCCGCCAGACCTCATCAACCGCATCGCCGCCGGCGAGGTGGTGGAGCGGCCTGCCAGCGCGGTCAAGGAGCTGGTGGAAAACGCCCTGGACGCCGGTTCGAGCCGCATCGAGGTGCAGGCCGACGGCGGCGGGCTGACCCGCATCCTGGTGGCCGACGACGGCAATGGCCTGCCGCCCGAGGAGCTGCCGCTGGCGGTGGAGCGGCACGCCACCTCCAAGCTCGCGCCGGGCGAGGACGGCGACTACGACCTCCTGAAGATCCTGACCCTGGGCTTCCGCGGCGAGGCCCTGCCCTCGATCGGCTCGGTGGCGCGGCTGTCGATCACCTCCCGCGCGAAGGGCCTGGCCGACGCGCACGCCATCTTCGTCGAGGGCGGCGCGGTGGGCGCGGTGTCGCCGGCCGCCTTCCCCGGCCCGCACGGCGCCCGGGTGGAGGTGCGCGACCTGTTCTACGCCACGCCGGCCCGGCTGAAGTTCATGAAGTCGGAGCGGTCCGAGGCCCTGGCCATCACCGAGGAGCTGAAGCGCCAGGCCATGGCCCACGAGGCGGTGAGCTTCGCCCTAGACCTGGACGGCCGCCGCACGCTGCGGCTGCCCGCGGAGGCCAAGGGGCCCGACGGACGCCTGGCGCGCCTCTCGGCGATCATGGGCCGGGACTTCTCGGACAATGCGCTCGGGATCGACCATGAGCGCGAGGGCGTGCGGCTGACCGGCTTCGCGGGCCTGCCCACCTACAACCGCGGCAACGCCGCCCACCAGTACCTGTTCGTCAACGGCCGACCGGTGCGCGACCGGCTGCTGCAGGGCGCCCTGCGCGCCGCCTACGCCGACTTCCTGGCCCGCGACCGCCATCCGCTGGCCGCCCTCTACGTCGAGCTCGACCCGCACTACGTGGACGTCAACGTCCACCCGGCCAAGGCCGAGGTACGGTTCCGCGATCCGGGGCTGGTGCGCGGCCTGATCGTCGGCGGCCTGCGCCACGCGCTCGCCGCCGCCGGCCACCGGGCCTCCACCACCGTCTCCATGGCGGCGCTCGGCGGCTTTCGCCCGCAGGAGGCCCCGCCGCAGCCGCCCGGCGGCTTCTCGGCCTGGCGGCAGGGCGGCTGGACGCCCGCCCCGCTCGCCGCCGTCGCCCAGGCGATCCCGGGCCTCTCCGAGATCTCCGCCCGCGCCGAGCCCCAATGGGATGCACAATGGGAGCCCTCGCCCGGCCTCGCCGAGGCCCCGGCCGCGGCCCCGGTGTTCGACCCGGTGGACTATCCGCTGGGCGCGGCCCGGGCCCAGGTGCACGAGACCTACATCGTCGCCCAGACCCGCGACGGCGTGGTCATCGTCGACCAGCACGCCGCCCACGAGCGGCTGGTCTACGAGCGAATGAAGGTGGAAATGGCCGAAGGCGGCGTCGCCCGCCAGGCGCTGCTGCTGCCCGAGGTGGTGGAACTCGACCCGGCCGAGGCCGAGCGGGTGACCGCCCGCGCCGAGGAACTGGCGGCCTTGGGCCTCGTCGTCGAGCCGTTCGGCCCGGGCGCGGTCCTGGTGCGCGAGACGCCGGCCCTGCTGGGCGAGACCGATGTCCACGGCCTGGTGCGCGACATCGCCGACGACCTCGCCGAGAACGGCCAGGCGCTGGCGCTCAAGGAGCGGCTGGAGGAGGTCTGCGGGACCATGGCCTGCCACGGCAGCGTGCGCGCGGGCCGCCGCCTCACCGCCCCGGAGATGAACGCCCTTCTGCGCCAGATGGAGGCCACGCCCCACTCCGGCCAGTGCAACCACGGCCGCCCCACCTATGTTGAGCTGAAGCTGGCCGACATCGAGCGCCTGTTCGGCCGGCGCTGAACGGGACGCCGCGGCTTGGCGTTTGATGGGTCAGCCCCCATCGGAGCGCCGCCATGCAAGTCCACATCGGAAGGCTGATTGACCACATCCACCTGCGCACCCGCGACCTGGAGGCCGCGTCGCGATTCTACGCGGCGGTGCTGGACGTGCTGGGGATTCCCTACGTGGCCGACGACACCCACTTCCAGGCCGACGAACTTTGGATCGACGCCGTCGACGCCTATCCCGGCGGCCAGAGCCACGTGCACCTGGCCTTTCAGGCGAAGGACCGCGCGACCGTGGAGGCGGCCTACAAGGCGGCTCTGGCGGCCGGCGGCAAGGACAACGGCGCGCCCGGCGAGCGGGACTATCACCCGGGTTACTACGGCGCCTTCTTCCTCGACCCGGACGGCAACAACATCGAGGCGGTGTTCCACGGTCCCAGCGAGCGGTCGGCGGAGAGCGTCACGATCACGTCCGTCTGAGGCCTCGGCGATCAGGGCGCGTAGCGGAGGAAGTGCACCCGCGCCGCGCCGTAGTCGCGGGAGTCGAGCGCCTCGAATCCCGGGACGCTGAACGCCGGCTCGGCGACGCCGCGCTCGAACACCACCGTGGCCTCGGGCGCGAGCCAGCCGCCCTCGGCCAGCCTCGCCAGCGCCGCCTCGCCGAGACCCTTGGCGTAGGGCGGGTCGAGGAAGGCGAGGTCGAAGGCCGGTCCGTCCGCGCCCGGCCGCTGGCCGAGGTTGGTGGCGTCGCGCCGGTGCACCCGCGTGCGGCCGAACAGGCCCCCTCCTGCTCCACTCAGGGCGTCGACGTTCTCGCGGATCGCGCCGCGCGCCGCCTCGTCCGTCTCCACGAACAGGCAGAAGGCCGCCCCGCGCGAGAGCGCCTCGAAGCCGAGCGCCCCGGAGCCCGCGAACAGGTCGATGACGCGCGCGTCGCGCACCCCCTTCGACCACGGGGCGTGCTCCAGGATGTTGAAGATCGCCTGGCGGGCGCGGTCGGACGTCGGCCGCGTCGCCTGGCCGGCGGGCGCGACCAGCGTCTTGCCGCGGAAGTCTCCGGAAACGATGCGCATGGGAGCCTAGCCGCGCCGCTTCGGGCCGCCGGGCTTCTTCGGCGGGTGGGAGGCCTTGGGCTTCGGCTTGGCCCAGCCGGCCTTGAACACCTTCTTCTTCGCCCCCTCGCCCTCGGCGGTCGGGCGTGCGCGCTTGGGCGCTGCGGGACGGCCAGGGCCGGCGGCGGGACGCTCCCCCTTCGGCGGCGGCCGGCCCGGGCGGCCGGCGCGCGGCCCGGCGGGTCGGGCGCGGGGTTCGTCGCGGCGCGGGCCCCGCTCGATCAGCGTCCCCTCCGGCGGGGCCTTGCCGCGGCGGCTGGGCGTCGGCGTGGCGGCCTTCTGGAACTGCGGTCGGTCGCCCTTGGGCATGTTCTCGGGCGCGATGTGCTCGGCGAGCTGCTCGCGGATCACCCGCGGGCCGACCTCCTCGATCTCGCCCAGCGCCAGGGTCCCCAGCACGAAGGGGCCGTAGGCCAGCCGGATCAGCCGGTTCACCTTCAGGCCCAGCGCCTCCAGCACCCGCCGGACTTCGCGGTTCTTGCCTTCCGACAGGGTCACGGTGATCCACAGGTTCGCGCCCTGCGGCCCCTCCTTGGCCTTGTCGAGCTTCGCGTCGATCGATCCGTAGCGGACGCCCTCGACGGTGATCCCGTCCTTCAGCTTGTCGAGCCGCTCCTGGGTGATCCGGCCGTGCGCCCGGGCGCGGTAGCGGCGGACGACGCCGGCCTGGGGCAGCTCGAGCGCGCGGGCCAGCTCACCGTCGTTGGTGAGCAGCAGCAGGCCCTCGGAGTTGATGTCCAGCCGGCCCACCGAGATCAGCCGCGGCAGGCCCTCCGGCAGCGCCTCGAACACCGTCGGCCGCCCCTGAGGGTCCTTGTGGCTGGTGAGCAGGCCCACCGGCTTGTGGTAGCGGAACAGGCGGGTGGGCTCGGCCTCGCCCACCACCGCCCCGTCGAGGGTGAGGATGTCGCCCGGCTCCACCTTCACGGCCGGGGTGGTCAGCACCTGGCCGTTCAGCGCGATGCGGCCCGCGGCGATAAGGCGCTCGACGTCGCGGCGCGAGCCGACGCCGGCGCGGGCCAGCGCCTTGGCGATGCGTTCGCCGCCGGCCCCTGGACCGGGCGTGCGGGCTTGACCGGCGGGCTTGCCGTGGGTTCGGTGCGGATCGTGGACCATGACATCGCGACAATGCGCATCGCGCTCGAAGCCGCGCAAGCGGCAGCCGACGCCGGCGAGACGCCGGTGGGCGCCGTCGTGGTCGATCCGGCGACCGGCGAGGTGGTCGCCACCGGCGCCAACCAGCCGATCGGCGCCCACGACCCCACCGCCCACGCCGAGATCGTGGCCCTTCGCCGGGCGGCCCAGAAGCTGGGCAACTACCGGCTGACCGGCCTCACCCTGGTGGTCACCCTGGAGCCCTGCGCCATGTGCGCCGGCGCGATCAGCCATGCCCGCATCGGGCGGTTGGTGTTCGGCGCCGAGGATCCCAAGGGCGGGGCGATCGTCCACGGCCCGCGCTTCTTCGACCAGCCCACCTGCCACTGGCGGCCCAAGGTCGAGGCCGGCGTGCTGGCGGAGGAGAGCTCGGCCATGCTGAAGGCCTTCTTCCGCGCCCGAAGGAAGGGAGCCGCCGGATGATCCTCGCAGGCCTGGCCGCCGTAGTCCTGATGGCCGACGCCGCGGGCGACGTGGCGAAGCTCGGCTGGATGGCCGGCTCCTGGATGCAGGAGAAGGACGGCGTGGTCGTCCGCGAGACCTGGCTGGCGCCTCGGGACGGGGCGATGGCGGGCGCCGCCCAGACCAACCGGCCGGGCCGCCGGCCCTCCATCGAGTTCACCCGCATCACCGCCGAGCCGGCCGGCGCCACCTTCACCGTCGTGGTGGGGAACCAGCCGCCGACCGCCTTCGTGATGAAGCCCGGCCCCGACGGCGAGGCGGTGTTCGAGAACCTCGCCCACGACTTCCCGCAGCGGGTGATCTACCGCCGCTGCGGCGTGGACCTCTGCGCACGCGTGGAGGGGACGGTGGAGGGGAAGCTGCAAGCCCAGGAATGGCGCTACGTCCGGGTCGCGCCCTGACCCTTGCCACACCGCCGCGCCCGGCGGGATGATCCTCTCATAGTTAGAACATAAGGGAGGATGCGATGGGACTGCTCGACGGCAAGGTGGCGATCATCACCGGCGCCGGGAACGGCCTGGGCGAGGCCTATGCGAAGCTGTTCGCCCGCGAGGGCGCGAGCGTGGTGGTCAACGACCTGGGCGGCGCCCGCGACGGCACCGGCGCCGACCGCTCCGCGGCCCAGAAGGTGGTGGACGCGATCGCCGCCGAAGGCGGCCGCGCCGTTGCCAACGGCGACGACGTGTCGACCGTCCAGGGCGGCGAGAACATCCTGGCGACGGCCCTCGACAGCTTCGGCCGGGCCGACATCCTGGTCTGCAACGCCGGCATCCTGCGCGACCGCACCTTCGCCAACACCTCCGAGGCCGACTGGGACGCGGTGATCAAGGTCCACCTCAAGGGGACCTACTGCACGGCCCTGCCGGTCTGGAAATGGATGAAGGAGAACGGCGGCGGGTCGATGGTGCTGACCTCGTCGACGTCGGGCCTCTACGGCAACTTCGGCCAGACCAACTACGGGGCGGCCAAGGCCGGGATCTACGGCATGGTCCGGGTGATGAGCATCGAGGGCCGCAAGTACAACATCCGCGTCATGGGTCTGGCGCCCGGCGCCTACACCCGGATGACCTCCGACCTGCCCGGCCGCCAGGGCAAGGCGCCCGATCCGCTCAGCCTGCCGGAGAACGTAGCCCCCGGCGTGCTCTACATGGTCAGCGACCTGGCCGCCGAGCACTCGGGCAAGATCCTCGGCGTCTCGGCGCGCGGCGTGCGCGAGATCAAGATGGTCGAGACCGAGGGCTTCCAGCCCGGCCGGCCCTACACCGCCCAGGAAGTCGCCGCCGCCGCCGACAAGGTTTTCTTCGCCGAGCCGGAGAACGTGCACCGCATCGGCCGCCTCGCGCCGGCCTAGCCGAAGGCGGCGAGCCGCTCGTCCAGCCGGGCGCGGACGGCCGGCCACTCGCTGTCGAGGACCGAAAAGATCACGGTGTCGCGGATGCGGCCGGTCCAGGTGAGCCGGTCCTGGCGGAGGATTCCCTCCTGCACGGCGCCGAGCTTCAGCACGGCCGCGCGGGAGCGGGCGTTGATCGCGTCGACCTTGAACTGCACCCGCCGCGCTCCGGACGCGAAGGCGTGGGCGAGCAGCAGGCGTTTGGCCGCCGGGTTGACGGGACCGCCGCGCAGCGCCGGATGGTAGTAGGTGGCGCCGATCTCCAGGATCCGGTTCGCCGGGTCGATCCCAAGGTAGCAGGTCATGCCCCGGCACGCGCCGCCGTCCATCACGGCGAAGTTCAGGCAGCCGGGCGCGGGCGCCGCGAACATCCGGTCCCAGGCCGGGTCGAAGTGATCGCCGACCATGCTGAACGGATAGAGGCGGTTCCAGGTGTCGGGATCGGAGTCGCAGGCCTCCCGCAGACCCGCCTTGTGGGTTTCGGCCATGGGCTCCAGCCGCACGAACCGGTCTTCCAGCACCTTCGATTCAAGATTCATCGCCCGACCTCAAACATTTTTCGGCCGCCGCCCTTGTACGGCCCGATTGCGCACATACGTGAGGGGTCGCCCATCCTGGGCGTTTCCTCCCTATGACTTCCCCACCCGGGACCTCACGGTCCCGGGTGTTTTTTTGCCTTCAGCCGCCGCGCAGGAAGAGCTGCGCCGCCTGGACGAGGTAGAGCCCCCCGATCCCCGTGACGATCCAGCGGGTCCACCGCTTGAAGTTCACGTCGCTCATGCGGTCGAGGATCCGGCCGCCGAGCGCCGTCCCGAGCATGGAAAGCGGGATCGCTGCGGCGAACACCCAGAGCGGCGGCACGCCCGAGCCCGCGACGCCCGCGAGCGGCGCGCCATAGACCACGATCTTGGCCAGGTGGGCGAAGACCTGGGTGGCCGCCTTGGTGGCGACGATGGCGTGGCGGGTGAGCTCGGTCCTCACGAAGAAGATGTCGAGCAGCGGCCCGGCGACCCCCGCCGAGAGGTTCAGCCCGGTGACGCTGAGGCCCGAGAGGAAGGCCTGCGTCGGCCGGGCCGCGTCGAGGCTGATCCAGCGCTGCGGCAGCCAGGTGAGGAGCGGGATCAGGCCCAGCAGCAGGAACAGGAGCGGCTTCGACGGCGCGAGCGCGATCAGGGCGACGGCGATCCCGGCGATCAGCGAGGCCAGCGCGTACCAGCCGACGATGTCCCAGCGGACGTGGCGGCGGTGGAGGACGGCGCGCCAGCCGTTGGCGACGAGCTGCAGGACGCCGTGGGTGACGAAAGCGGCGCTAACCGGCAGGACGAGGGCGAGCGCCCCCATGAGCAGGAGGCCGCCCGCCATGCCGAAGACGCCGGAGAGCGTCGCGGTGACGAAGGCCATGGCCGCCACGAAGGCGGCGGTGAGGATCGGCATGGGTGGGGTCCTCCGGACGTGGAGCCCGTCCCGCGGAGGAGGCACAGGCTCCCCCGGGCGGCGGACCTCCGGCGCATCGTGCGCGGAGCGGAACGGGCGCTGCGAGCCGCACCGGGCGAGCGCCATGGGAATGGGGGCGGGTGGCCGTCATGGGACGGCCCAGGCTTACACCCGCTCGGCGTCCAAGGCCAAGCTTCGGCGCCGCGCGCCCCAGTCGGGCGCCAGCGCCGCGGCGATCAGCAGGGCGACCGACAGGGCCAGCAGGCCCGCGCCATAGGCGCCGGTGCGTTCCTTGAGGAAGCCCATGATCGAGGGACCGAGGTAGCCCGCCAGGTTGCCGACCGAATTGATCAGGGCGATGCCGCCCGCCGCCGCGGTCGCCCGCAGGAACCGGGTCGGCAGGGCCCAGAAGGCCGGCGCGGCGCAGTTCACCCCGATCGCGCCCATGGCCAGGCCCGCGAACTGCAGCACCGGGCTGCCGCCCTGGGCGGCGAGCAGGAAGCCGGACGAGGCCAGGACGGCGGGCAGGACAAAGTGCCAGAGCCGCTCGCCCGTGCGGTCGGCGTGGCGCCCCCAGAGCACCATGGCCACCGCGGCCACCAGGTAGGGCGCCGCCGTGAGCAGGCCGGTCTGGGCGTTGGTCAGCCCGCCGAAGCCCTTGACGATCTGCGGCATCCAGAAGCCCAGGCCGTAGTTGCCGGTGACGAGGCCGAAATAGACCATGGCGAAGCGCCAGACCTTGGGGCTCGCCAGCGCCCCCTTCAGGGCGTGCACATGGTCGTCGGACGGCAGGTGGTCGCGGTCCAGCGCCGCCTGCAGGGTCGCCTTCTCGGCGTCGGTCAGCCAGTGGGCGAGCGCCGGGCGGTCGGTCAGCCACATCCACACCACCACGCCCAGGATCACCGCCGGCAGCCCCTCCAGCAGGAACATGGTCCGCCAGCCGGCGAGGCCGAACACCGAGACGTCCAGCAGGGCCGTGGAGATCGGCGCGCCGATCACGCTGGAGATCGGGATGGCCAGCATGAAGGCCGCGATGATCCGGCCCCGCTCGGCCCAGGGGAACCAGTAGGTGAGATAGAGGATCATTCCGGGGAAGAAACCGGCCTCGGCCACGCCCAGCAGGAAACGGACGACATAGAAGGACATTGGCCCGTCGATGAAGGCCATGCCGGACGACAGGACGCCCCAGCTGACCATGATCCGGGCGATCCAGCGCCGGGCGCCGACCTTCTCCATGATCAGGTTCGAGGGGACCTCGAAGAAGAAGTAGCCGATGAAGAAGATGCCCGCGCCCGCGCCATAGGCCGCCGCGGAGAGGCCGATGTCGGCGTTCATGGTGAGCGCCGCGTAGCCGACGTTCACCCGGTCCAGATAGGCCACGAAGTAGAGCAGGCCGATGAACGGCAGGAGCCGGAAGGTGATCTTCCGAAGCACGCTCGCCTGGTCGACGGCGGCGACAGCCGGGCTCATGCGCTCTCCCTCCCAACGTCTTATGGGAGCGATAACAGCACAGCCGGGCGGCCGCGCCTACCGTCGTTATGCGACGGCAGGCGCGGGACGCGTGGTCAGTTCCGGAACACCGCCGACATCGAGCTGTCGTGCGGCCCCTCGCGGAACTGCTGCAGCTCGTTGCGGCCGACCACCATGTGGTGGACCTCGTCCGGGCCGTCGGCGATCCGCAGGGTGCGGGTGTTGGCGTACATGCGGGCCAGCGGGGTGTGCTGCGACACCCCGAGCGCGCCGTGCATCTGGATCGCCTGGTCGATGATCTTGCAGACCCGCTCGGGCACCATGGCCTTGACCATGTGGATCCACACGCGGGCCTCGCGGTTGCCCAGCACGTCCATGGCCTTGGCGGCCTTCAGCACCATCAGGCGCATGGCCTCGATCTCGATCCGCGCGCGGCTGACGATCTCGAGGTTGCCGCCCAGCTGGATGATCGGCTTGCCGAACGCCACGCGCTGCATGCCGCGGGTCACCATGAGGTCGAGCGCCTTCTCGGCCGAGCCGATGGCGCGCATGCAGTGGTGGATCCGGCCGGGGCCGAGACGCAGCTGGCTGATCTCGAAGCCGCGGCCCTCGCCCAGCAGCATGTTGGAGGCCGGCACCCGGGCGTTGTTGAAGCGGATGTGCATGTGGCCGTGCGGCGCGTCATAGTCGCCGAAGACCTGCTGGCCGCCGACGATCTCCACGCCCTCGCAGGGCAGCGGCACCAGGATCTGTGACTGCTGCAGGTGCGGCGGGTCGTTCTCGCCGCCGGTCTTGACCATGGTGATCATGATCTTGCAGCGCGGGTCGCCGGCGCCGGAGATGTAGTGCTTCTCGCCGGTCAGGATGTATTCGTCGCCGACGCGCACGGCGCGGGTGTCGATGTTCTTGGCGTCGGAGCTGGCGGTGTTCAGCTCGGTCATGCAGTAGGCCGAGCGGATCTTCCCTTCCAGCAGCGGCTTCAGCCACTGCTCCTTCTGCTCCGGCGTGCCGACGCGCTCCAGCACCTCCATGTTTCCGGTGTCGGGCGCCGCGCAGTTCATGATCTCGGAGGCCAGCCGGTTCTTGCCCAGCTCGACGGCGATATAGGCGTAGTCGAGGTTGGACAGGCCCTCGCCGGTCTCGGCGTTCGGCAGGAAGAAGTTCCACAGGCCCTGGGCCTTGGCCTTGTCCTTTGCGGCTTCGAGCACTTCCAGCTGGCCGGGCGCATAGTCCCAGACATTCGGGCGGCCTTCGCCCAGCCGGTGGAACTCCTCGGCGGCCGGCTCGACCACCTCGCGGATGAACGCCTTCACCTGGTTATAGAGCGGCACCGCCTTGTCGGACATCCGCAGGTCATTGAGTTCGTCCTGCGGGCTCAGCCCGAAGCTCGAGTTCGCGCGTTCCGCGGCGACGTTGTTCATGGTCACTCCTCCCAGAGTGCTGGAGCCGATCATCAGCCGGCGACCATGGGCGCAGATCGGGAGAAAATCAAACAACTGTTCGGCGACGGTTGCGGATAGCGCGCCGACGGGCGACCCTTCGGCGCGCTCCGCCAGGTCAGGCCAGGCGCTCGGCCCGGCGCAGGCCCATGAACTGCAGGTCGGCGATCACCGCCACCGCGGCCGCCTGGGCGATCACGAAGCCGTAGCCGAGCGCGGTCGGCTGGGCCCAGCCCGGCATCAGGACGAGAGCGCTTTCCACGACCCACAGGACGTTGACGCCGATCAGGGTCCAGACCACCGGTCGCGGCAAGGCGGGACGTGTGGCGAGGAAGGCCAGCAGGGCGGCCCAGACCAGCAGGAAGACGCCGGCCGGCTGGGTGAGCGCCGGCTGCAGGCCGGTGAGCGCGGCCAGCGGCTGGGCGGCGAAGGCCATCAGCGCACCGGACGCGGCGCAGGCGGCGGCGTCGACGGCGATCACGCGGCGCAGGAAGGACGACTGGACGGCGGACATGGCTTGCTCCTCATATTCGTCGCGGCCCGGGAGGGGCGGCGACGAGGGGAGCATTCCCCGCCGGCGGAGGCGGGTCGATTACCCGTCAGGTCATGAGTAGAGCGGCGGCGCCTTGGCGGACAGGACAAGCGCGATCGCCAGCGCGAGCACGGCCAGGGCCGGAAGGAGTTTCAGCCACCATCCCATGGCCCTTCAGATAGGAAGCGGCAGCCGGGCTTTCCAGTTAAGCTTTGGACAGAGTTCGCCCGGCCGCCCGCGAGCCTATTTCACCGGGACGTGGTCCGCGTGTGGGCAGACCGCCGCCAGCAGGGCCTCGTTCTCCGCGCCGGTGGCCTTCTTCGGCGTCTCGTCGCGCCACTTGGCGGGAATCGCGAAGGCCGTGGAGGGCTTGTAGGCCGCCACGGTGATCAGGTTCTTCTTGGCGCAGTCGATGGCGTAGACGTAGCCCACGCCGTCCGGCTTGCCGGGGCCGGAGGGCCCGAGCTTGGCCTCGGGTTTGGAGACCGCCTGCATGACCACGAGGCGGCCCGAGGCCTTGTCCTTGTAGGTGTAGTCGGCGTCGTAGGACCACTGCGTGCCCCCGGGCCCGTCCACGAACTTGGTCCAGGTTTCCGCAGACGCGGCGGTGGCGGCGAAGGCGGTCGCGGCGGCGAGCGCGATGACGCGGCGCATGGGTAGTTACTCCAACAGGCGTTTCAATCCCTTGGCCGACCCTAGCGGCCGCGGCGCGCGGCGACCAAGGGAAATCAGGCGGCGCGGCGCCTGGGCCGATGGAGCCAGGCCTCGGCCTCGCCGATGTAGTCTCGGGTCAGCGGCACGGCGTCGACCCGCTTGGCGAGCTGCAGCTGGAAGACCATGTGGCCGCGGTAGCGGAAGGCGAGCTCGCTGACCGCGAGGTAGAACTCCCACATCCGACAGAAGCGGTCGTCGTACATCCGCGCCGCGTCCGCGCGCCGCGCCTGGAACCGCTCGCGCCACGCCTTGAGGGTTTCGGCGTAGTGCAGCCGCAGGATCTCCACGTCCGTGACGATCAGGCCGGAGCGCTCGACGGCGGCCAGCACCTCCGAGAGCGCCGGGATGTAGCCGCCGGGGAAGATGTACTTGGCGATCCACGGCTGGGTGAAGGCCGGGCCCTCCGTGCGGCCGATGGAGTGGATCACCGCCACGCCGTCGTCGTTCAGCAGCCGCGCCACCTGGTCGAAATAGGCCTGGAAGTTGGGCCGGCCCACATGCTCGAACATCCCCACCGAGACGATGCGGTCGTAGGGGCCTTCCACGTCGCGGTAGTCGGTGAGCGAGAACTTCGCCCGGCCGGCGAGGCCCTGGGCCTCCGCCCGTTGGCTGGCGGTGGCGAACTGCTCGGTCGACAGCGTGACGCCCTCCGCGTCCGCCCCGGTCTCCTCGGCCAGCGTCAGGGCCAGACCGCCCCAGCCGCAGCCGATGTCGAGCACACGGTGGCCGGGCCGCAGGAGGAGCTTGGCGGCGAGGTGGCGCTTCTTGGCGAGCTGGGCCTCCTCCAGACTCGCATAGGGGTCCGGGAAATAAGCGCAGGAGTACTGCAGGTCGGGGTCGAGGAAGAGCCTGTAGAGCTCCACCGACAGGTCGTAGTGGTGGGCGACGTTGCGCCGGGCGGCGGCGCGCGCGTTGGCCTGCAGCCGGCGGTCCAGCCACCAGCGGGCAAGCGGACCGGCGCGCTTCAGCGGCCTGTGCCTGGCGTTGCGGCCGATCAGGTCCACGAAGTCCCAGATCCCGCCGCGCTCGAGGACGAGACCACCCTCCATGTAGGCCTCGCCGACGGCCAGCTGCGGATTGAGCGCGATCCGGGCGGCCCAGGCCCTGGAGGTGATCGCAACCGTCACCGGCGGACCGGTCCCATCGCCCAGTGCCAGGACCCCACCGCCCGGCAGCCGGACGGTCAGGTCGCCCTCACGGATCGTCTTGCGCAGGAAGGCTTGCAGAGCCATCGCCCGCACCCCTCGTGGTGTCCCTGGTGCAGCTGGAAACCCGCAATCCACGGCCAAGGTTCCGCGAACGCGGATCCGGATGCCCGGTTCCGCAGGGTTTTTCGGCCTTCCGCTTGACTCCGGAGGGCCACTTTCCTAACTCCCAGCCCGCGTTAGCACTCAAGGGCCGCGACTGCTAACAGCGCCCCTTCAGTGCCTGCGTGACCGCATTTGCAACCGTCTCGACGGAGATAAGAACATGGCGTTTCGTCCTTTGGGTGACCGGGTCCTCGTCCGGCGTGTCGAGGAAGAAGAGAAAACCCGGGGCGGGATCATCATCCCCGACACCGCCAAGGAGAAGCCGCAGGAAGGCGAAGTCATCGCCGTGGGCCCGGGCGCCCGCGACGAGTCCGGCAAGGTCCAGCCGCTGGACGTCAAGGCCGGCGACCGCATCCTGTTCGGCAAGTGGTCGGGCACCGAGGTCAAGCTCGAGGGCAAGGACCTGCTGATCATGAAGGAAAGCGACATCCTGGGCGTTCTGGAGCCCGAGAAGGCCGCCAAGGCCGCCTAAGCGCTCACATCCAGGCATCGTTAGAAAAAAGGGACAGCAACATGGCTGCCAAAGACGTCTATTTCTCCTCCGACGCGCGCGACCGCATGCTGCGCGGCGTCAACATCCTCGCCAACGCGGTGAAGGTGACCCTGGGCCCCAAGGGCCGCAACGTGGTCATCGAGAAGTCCTTCGGCGCCCCGCGCTCGACCAAGGACGGCGTGTCGGTCGCCAAGGAAATCGAACTGTCCGACAAGTTCGAGAACCTGGGCGCCCAGCTGATCCGCGAAGTGGCTTCCAAGACCAACGACAAGGCCGGTGACGGCACCACGACCGCCACGGTCCTGGCCCAGGCGATCGTCGTCGAAGGCCTGAAGTCGGTGGCCGCCGGCATGAACCCGATGGACCTGAAGCGCGGCGTCGACAAGGCGGTCGCCAAGGTCATCGAGGAGATCAAGTCGAACGCCAAGAAGGTGTCCGCCAACTCGGAAATCGCCCAGGTCGGCACCATCTCCGCCAACGGCGACCTGGAAGTGGGCGAGATGATCGCCCGCGCCATGGAGAAGGTCGGCAACGAGGGTGTCATCACCGTCGAGGAAGCCAAGACCGCCGAGACCGAACTCGACGTCGTCGAGGGCATGCAGTTCGACCGCGGCTACCTCTCGCCGTACTTCATCACGAACGCCGAGAAGATGGAGGCCGACCTCGAAGAGCCGCTGATCCTGCTCTTCGAAAAGAAGCTCTCCTCGCTGCAGCCCCTGCTGCCGGTCCTCGAGGCCGTGGTGCAGTCGGGCCGTCCGCTGCTGATCATCGCGGAAGACGTGGAAGGCGAAGCGCTGGCGACCCTCGTGGTCAACAAGCTGCGCGGCGGCCTGCGCGTTGCGGCGGTGAAGGCTCCGGGCTTCGGCGACCGCCGCAAGGCCATGCTGGAAGACATCGCCATCCTGACCGGCGGCCAGCTGATCTCCGAAGACCTCGGCATCAAGCTCGAGAACGTCTCGCTCGACATGCTCGGCCGCGCCAAGAAGGTCACCATCACCAAGGACGACACCACGATCGTCGACGGCTCGGGTGACAAGGCCGGCATCGAAGGCCGCGTGGCTCAGATCAAGAAGCAGATCGAGGACACCACCTCCGACTACGACAAGGAAAAGCTGCAAGAGCGTCTCGCCAAGCTGGCGGGCGGCGTTGCGGTGATCCGGGTCGGCGGCGCGACCGAAGTCGAGGTGAAGGAGAAGAAGGACCGCGTCGACGACGCCCTGAACGCCACCCGCGCTGCGGTGGAAGAAGGCATCGTCCCCGGCGGCGGCGTCGCGCTCCTGAAGGCCTCGAAGGTCCTCGACGGCTTCAAGGGCGACAACGACGACCAGGAAGCCGGCGTGGCCATCGTGCGCCGCGCCCTGCAGGCCCCGATCCGTCAGATCGCCGAGAACGCCGGCGTGGAAGGCTCGATCGTGGTCGGCAAGGTGCTCGAGAACGCCTCGCCCACCTTCGGCTTCAACGCCCAGACGGAAGAGTACGTCGACCTCGTGCAGGCCGGCGTGATCGACCCGGCCAAGGTCGTGCGCACCGCTCTGCAGGACGCCGCCTCGGTGGCCGGCCTGCTGATCACCACGGAAGCCGCGATCGTCGAGGCCCCCAAGAAGGGCGGCGCCGGCGCGGGCGGCATGCCGGGCGGCGGCATGGGCGGCATGGGCGACATGGACTTCTAGTCCACGCCTGCTGACTGAGATGGAGGGCGGGGCCGCGAGGCTCCGCCCTTTTTCTTTGCCCCTCGTCCGTCAGTTCACCCGCCGGCCCTTGGCGCGGACGAGGGCGACGGCGCCCGGGAAGACGATCGCGAACACCACCGCAAGCCCGAGGATCACGCCCAGCGGGCCGAGCGGCCGCAGCCACGGCATGGCGAGCAGCAGGAGGCCCGTGGGCGCGCCGATCAGGCCGGCCAGGGCGAGCCAGCCCTTCCAGTTCACGGGCGTCCCGCTGAACCGGCCGGCGGTGACCTCGTACCTGAACCAGATGTCCTTCTCGCCCATGCGCATCGGCCTCGGGCCTAGTCCCGCCGGGCGTCGCCCAGGACCATGTAGCCGATCCAGCTCGTCACCCCGGTGACGATGGCGGCGAGGATCCCGGCCACCAGGCCGTCCACGTGGAAGCCGGACAGCAGCCAGGCCACCAGCCCGATCATGGCGGCGTTCACTACCAGCAGGAACAGGCCCAGGGTCAGGAGGGTGATCGGAAGGGTCAGCACGAAGACCACCGGGCGAACGAAGGCGTTGACGATCCCCAGCAGCACGGCGGCGAGGATCAGCGTGCCGGTGTCGTCCACCCGCACCCCCGGCACGAACCTGGAGGCCAGCCACAGCCCGAGCGCCGCAAAGATGGCGCGGACGATGAATTTTGCGAGCATCAGACCCTCCCGTTGCACTCGCACTAGAGCCGCGTTTCGGCGCGGTCGCAACCAGGACCGGAAAGCGTAGCCGCCTATGCAACCGAGGTAGCGCCGTTCGGCGGAACCGTTGTACACGGACGCGCCGATTCGCCTCGGGGGAGGGGGTCCGGCAGGGGCCACAAGTACAAAGCAAGGGGGGACTGCGCGTGGGCAAACCGCAGTGGAGGGCGCTCAACGAGCGGCTGGATATCGTGGCGCGCACGTCGTTCGAGGTGCTCGCTGTCCGCATCGCCGCGGGGCTGGCCGCGACCCTGCTGTCGATCGAGCCGTTCGGCCTCGCCTGGAGTCTCGGCTGGCTCGCCTGCTTCGCCCTGACCGAGGCGGGCGCCCGCTTCGCCTCGCGCAAGGCCGCCCGGGGCGGCGCCCTGCCGCCCTCGGCCCGCCTCGGCTATGTGATCTGGATGGCGCTGGCGGGCCTGGTGTGGTGCGCGCTGGCGGTCCGCGGCTGGGTGTCCGGCGAGGAATCCCTGCGCCTGGCGGCCGTGGCGATCCTGGTCACCGTGCTCGTCCACGCCCAAGGATTCTCGTCCCACACGCCCGCCGCCCTGGTGGTCATGGGCGTGCCCGCCGCCCTTCTCTGGATGCTGCTGCCCACCGTCTTCGGCGGCTACGATCTCGGCGACCTGATGATCGTCGGCTTCGGCTTCGCCATGGCTCTGGCCTACGTCGCCGCCGCCGCGCGCGCCACCGCCCAGAACGCCGCCGCCCTGGCCGACGCCGAGCGCCGGGCGAACGAGGCCAACGAGGCCAAGTCCGCCTTCCTCAGCATGGTCACGCACGAGCTGCGGACGCCGATGAACGGCGTCCTCGGCATGGCCCGCGCCCTGCAGCACACCGACCTCAGCTCCCGCCAGCGCGACTACCTGGAAACCATCGTCCGCTCCGGCGACAGCCTGCTCTCCATCCTCAACGACGTGCTCGACCACTCCAAGATCGAGGCCGGCCGGCTGGACCTGGAGGTGGCGCCCTTCAACCTGCGCGCGGTCAGCGAACAGTCGGTCCAGCTCTGGACGGAGGCCGCCGCCGCCAAGGACCTGGAGCTCGCCTGCGAGATCGACCCGCAGGTGCCGCACCATGTCCAGGGCGACGAGACCCGGGTGCGCCAGATCATCCTGAACCTGCTCTCCAACGCCCTGAAGTTCACGGAAGAGGGCCGGGTCAGCCTGACGGTGCGTTCGGCGCCGCATGCCGACGGTGAGGGCGCGATCGAGATCCTGGTCAGCGACACCGGCCCGGGCATGACCGCCGAGCAGGTGGCGCGCCTGTTCCGCCCCTACAGCCAGGCGGAGGCCTCCACCGCCCGAAAGTACGGCGGCACGGGCCTCGGGCTCTCCATCTGCCGCAAGCTGACCTCGATGATGGGCGGCGACATCGGCGTCGAGAGCGAGCCCGGCAAGGGCTCCACCTTCCGCGTCTGGCTGCCGCTGCCGGCCGCGGAAAGCCGCCCCGTGGACACCAGCGAGGCCCCCGCCGCCGAGCTCCCGCCGCTGCGCATCCTCGTGACTGACGACAACCCGATCAACCTGGCGGTGGCGCGCGCCCTGCTCGAATCCGCCGGCGCCGCCGTGGAGGTGGCCGTGCACGGCGCCGAGGCCCTGGAGCGCCTGCAGGTCGAGCTCTTCGACATTGTCCTGATGGATGTGCGCATGCCGGTGATGGACGGGATCGAAGCCGTGCGCCGCATCCGCGAGGGCGGGGCCGGTCCCGCCGGGATTCCGGTGATCGCGCTCACCGCCGACGCCTCGCCCGGCGAGGAGGAGCGGCTCAGGGGCCTCGGCTTCGACGCCCTGCAGGGCAAGCCGATCCAGCCCGCCCAGCTGTTCGCCGCCATCGAGCGGACCCTGGAGGCCCGGCGGGTCGCCTAGGCCTGCACGGACTCCAGCACGGGGATCGTCTGCGAGAGCCGGCCGCCGATGCGGATCGGCTCGATGCGGCGGGCGAGGCCCGTGCGGTCGTCGGTCTCCACATAGACCCCGCACACCGTGGCCGGCCCTTCCGCGGGCTTGTAGCGGCCGCCCGAGATCCGTGTCGTGAACCGCCGCAGCGGCTCCTCCTTCTGGTTGCCGATCACGCTGTCGTAGTCGGCGCAGGCCCCGGCGTCGGTCTGGTAGGCCGTGCCGCCGGGCAGGAGCTGGGCGTCGGCGGTCGGCACGTGGCTGTGGGTGCCCACCACCAGGCTCGCGCGGCCGTCGCAGAAGTGGCCCATCGCCATCTTCTCGGACGTCGCCTCCGCGTGGATGTCCACCACCACGGCGTCGGCCGCCATGCCGAGCGGGCAGGCCTCCAGCTCGGCGTCCACCGCAGCGAACGGGTCGTCGAGGGCGTCCATGAACACACGGCCCAGCAGGTTGACGACCAGGATCCGCTTGCCCGAATGCGTCTCGAAGAGCTGCGCGCCGCGGCCGGGCGCGTCGGCGAGCTTGGGATAGTTCAGCGGCCGGATCAGGCGGGGCTCGCGGACGATGTAGGTGAGCGCCTCCTTCTGGTCCCAGGAGTGGTTGCCGAGCGTCAGCGCGTCGGCGCCCGCGTCGAACAGCTCCCGGGCGGTGGACTCGGTGATGCCGAAGCCCGCCGCGGCGTTCTCGCCGTTGACGATCACGAACTCGAGGTCAAGGCGGCGGCGGAGGCCGGGAAGGTGCTCGGCGAGACCCTCGCGGCCCGAGCGGCCCACCACGTCTCCAAAGAAGGCGAATTTCATGCAGCGTCCTTAGCCGACCTCGATGTAGTCCGTCTCGGTCAGGATCGCATCGAGCCGCTCGTCGTGGGGTTCGGCGGGCAGTTCCTCCACTTCCTGGCCCGAATAGGCGAGGCCAAGCACGAAAACGGACTGGACCGCCCGAAGGTTCGCCAGCGTCCGGTCGTAGTGCCCGGCCCCCTGCCCGAGCCGCTGTCCCCGCCGGTCGAAGGCAAGCAGCGGCGCGATGACCAGGTCCGGCAGGACCGCGGCCGCCCCCGGCGGCGGAGCCGGGATGCCGAAGGCGTCGGGCTCCAGCGCCTGGTCCGGATCCCACACCCGGAAGGCCAGCGGCGCGTCGCGGCGCTCGGCGACCGGCAGGGCCGCGGCGGCGCCGGTCTCGCACAGGCGGCGCATCAGCGGTCGCGGGTCCATCTCGGAGCCGGTCGGCTGATAGCCTGAGAAGGTGCGGAAGGCGGGCAGCCGGTCGAGCGGCAGGCGCTCGGCGGCGCGGGCGGCCGCGTCCGGCGCCTCGGCGGCCAGCTTGCGGCGGACCTGGCGCAGCAGGACCCGGAGCGTCGTCTTGTCGAGGGTCTTCACCCCCTGCTCATAGCAGGAAGTCGGTGGCGGCGCCGCGAGAGCCGTGAAGGACTGTTTCATTCCCTCGACCTGGATAGACCAGGTGGGCGCCGTGTGCCCAAGACCACGGTCCGGGGCAGGGACAGCTCCCTATGAGTGAATTAAGGTCGCTGGAATATGTCGCCTTCGACGCGAGCCGCAGCAGACCCGCCGGCTCCTAAGGTAGTGCGCCCGGCCCCCTTCCTCAAGCGAGGCCTCAGGCGGCGACGTCGTCGACGGCCAGTTTCTCGATCCGCTTGGCGGCGTTCTCCAGCGCCGCCACCGCCCGTGTCTCCATGCGGGCGCGATCCGACTGCAGACGGGCGAGCTCGGCCTGCAGGCTGTTCAGGCGGTTGCGGGCGTCGGCGAGCTCGTCGGCCAGCAGCAGGGCGCCCATCAGGAACAGGCGGGTGTCGCCGAGCTGGCCCATGTCGGCGCTCACGTGGCGGACCTGGCGGTCGAAGAGCTTGGCCAGCTCCATGAGGTGCTGCTCCTGGCCGTCCTCGCAGCCGACGGCGTAGGGCCGGCCGTTCACCTCGATCTGGATCTGGGCCATGGCTTCAGTGCTCCTGGGCGGCGCCATTCAGGGCGGCGCGGATCTCGAGGATGGCGCGCCCCAGCGCGGCGGAGGCCTCGGCGCCGGCCGCCTCCAGCTCCTTCTCCCGGGCCCGGGCCTGGTCGAGTTCGGCGGCGAGCCTCGCCCGGTCCTGGTCGAAGAGACCGCCGGTGTCGGCGTCCTTCAGACGCTCGGCCAGGCGCTGCTCCAGCATGGCGACCGCCCGCTCCAGGCGCTTGGCCGCAAGTTCGAGCGCGCTTTCGCCCGCGTTCATGCCGTCCTCCCGAAAAGGTATGGCGGCCTAATCTATAGACCCGTGCGGGGTTCCTTGTGAATCCACGGGTTTATGCCGGGAAGCTCGCACGGGCCGTTTTCTTCCGGGTTCCTGACTGCGCGCGCCTGCGGCCCCGCTCGCCTTGACCCTCGCGCCTGCGCATGCCACCCCCCGCGCCATTCCCTCCGCCCCCAGGATTTCCGGATCTCGATGCCTGCGCCCCTGAAGATCATGGCCGACGCCATCCGCGTGCTCTCGATGGACGCCGTCGAGCAGGCCAACTCCGGCCACCCCGGCATGCCCATGGGCATGGCCGACGTGGCTACGGTGCTCTGGACCAGGTTCCTCAAGTACGACGCCGCCCGTCCCGACTGGGCGGACCGCGACCGGTTCGTGCTGTCGGCCGGCCACGGCTCGATGCTGCTCTATTCGCTCCTGCACCTGACGGGCGTGAAGGCGGTCACCCTCGACCAGATCAGGAACTTCCGGCAGCTCGGCTCCAACACAGCGGGGCACCCTGAGTGGGGCCACACGCCCGGCGTCGAGACCACGACCGGGCCGCTGGGCCAGGGGCTGGCCACCGCCGTGGGCATGGCCATGGCCGAGCGCAAGCTCGCCGCCCGCTTCGGCGACGACCTCGTCGACCACCGCACCTGGGTGCTGGCCGGCGACGGCTGCCTGATGGAGGGCGTCAGCCACGAGGCGATCAGCCTGGCCGGCCGGCTGAAGCTCGCCAAGCTGACGGTCCTCTGGGACGACAACGACATCACCATCGACGGCCACGTGGGCCTGTCCGACGCCACCGACCAGCTCGCCCGCTTCAAGGCCGCCGGCTGGGCGGTGAAGCGGATCGACGGCCACGACGAGGGCCAGATCCGCCGGGCGCTCGCCTGGGCGACCAAGCAGGACCGGCCGAGCCTGATCGCCTGCAAGACCATCATCGGCAAGGGCTCGCCCACCTTCGCCGGCACTCACGACGTGCACGGCAAGGCGCTGGGCAAGGACGAGGTGGTCAAGACCCGCGAGAACCTCGGCTGGCCGCACGAGCCCTTCGTGGTGCCCGACGAGGTCTACCGCCCCTGGCGCGCCGCCGGCCGCCGCGGCCGCAAGCTGCTGAAGGCCTGGGAGCAGCGCCTCGCCGCCTCGCCGCAGCGGGCGGAGTTCGAGCGCGCCATCGCCGGCGACCTGCCGGCCCACGCCTTCGAGCGCCTCGACGCTCTGATGGCCGAAGCCGCGACCTCGAAGCCTGCCGCCGCCACGCGCCAGCACTCCGGCGCGGTGCTGGAGACGATCTTCGGCGAGATTCCCGAGTTGGTCGGCGGCTCGGCCGACCTCACCGGCTCCAACAACACCTTCGTCAAGAACACCCCGATCTTCGATGCGCCGGACTACGCCGGCCGCTACGTGAACTACGGCGTGCGCGAGTTCGGCATGGCCGCGGCCATGAACGGCCTGGCCCTGCACGGCGGGGTGATCCCCTACGGCGGGACGTTCCTCGTCTTCACCGACTACAGCCGGCCGGCGATCCGCCTGGCCGCCCTGATGGGGGTGCGGGTGATCCACGTGGGCACGCACGATTCCATCGGCCTCGGCGAGGACGGCCCGACACACCAGCCGGTGGAGCACCTGGCCGCCCTGCGCGCCATGCCCAACCTCAACGTCTTCCGCCCGGCCGACCTGATCGAGACCGCCGAGTGCTGGAAGCTGGCGCTCGACGCGAAGCGCACGCCCACGGTGATGGCGCTGTCCCGCCAGAAGACCGCCGCGGTGCGCGGGCAGGCCGGCGAGAACCTCTCTGCCCGCGGCGCCTACCAGCTCGCCGCCGCCGGCCACCCGGCCCAGGTGACCATCTTCGCTTCCGGCACCGAGGTGCCCGTGGCGCTGGCGGCCCGCGACCTCCTGGAGGCCGACGGCGTCGGCGCCCGGGTGGTCTCCGTGCCCTGCTTCGAGCTCTTCGAGGCCCAGCCGCGCGACTACCAGGACGCCCTGATCGGCGAGACGCCGGTGCGCGTGGCCGTCGAGGCGGGCGTGCGCATGGGCTGGGACCGCTTCATCGGCTCGGACGGCGTCTTCGTCGGCATGACCGGCTTCGGCGCCAGCGCCCCCGACAAGGCGCTCTACAAGCACTTCGGCATCACTGCCGAGGCCGTGGCCGAAGCCGCCAAGGCGAAGCTCGACTGATGCGCCTGGGCACGCCGCTCTCGCCCACCGCGGTCAGGGTGATGCTGCTGGGCTCGGGCGAGCTCGGCAAGGAGGTCGCCATCGAGCTGCAGCGGCTGGGCTGCGAGGTGATTGCGGTCGACCGCTATCCGGACGCGCCGGCCCAGCAGGTGGCGCACCGGTCGCATGTCATCGCCATGACAGACGGAGCCGCGCTGCGGGCCCTGGTCGAGCAGGAGCGGCCGCACCTGATCGTGCCGGAGATTGAGGCCATCGCCACCGACGAGTTGGTGAAGATCGAGGCCGAGGGGCTGGCGACCGTCATCCCCACCGCCCGCGCCGCCCAGCTGACGATGAACCGCGAAGGCATCCGCCGGCTGGCCGCCGAGGAGCTCGGCCTGCCCACCAGCGCCTACGCCTTCGCCTCCACGGAGGCGGAACTCGCCCAGGCGGCGGCCGAGGTGACCGGCTTTCCCTGCTTCGTGAAGCCGGTGATGAGCTCGTCGGGCAAGGGCCAGTCCTATGTGGAAGGTCCCGAGCAGATCGCCGAAGCCTGGCGCTACGCCCTCGAGGGCGGCCGCGTGGAGCAGCCCCGGGTCATCGTCGAGAGCCGCGTGGACTTCGACTTCGAGATCACCCAGCTCACCGTGCGCAGCCTGGTCCACGGCGAGGTGGTCACCAGCTTCTGCGACCCCATCGGCCACCGGCAGGTGAAGGGCGACTACGTCGAGAGCTGGCAGCCGCAGGGCATGAGCCCGCCGGCGCTGAAGAAGGCGCGGGAGATCAGCCGCGCGGTCACCGAGGCCCTGGGCGGCCTGGGGATCTTCGGCGTCGAACTGTTCGTGAAGGGCAATGAGGTGTGGTTCAGCGAGGTCAGCCCGCGCCCGCACGACACCGGCCTCGTCACCCTGGTCAGCCAGCAGATGAGCGAGTTCAAGCTGCACGCCCGCGCCATCCTCGGCCTGCCGGTGGACACGCGCCTGAAGGAGCCGGGCGCCAGCGCGGTGATCTACGGCGGCATGGAGGCCACGGGCATCGCCTTCGAGGGCGTCGCCGACGCCCTTTCCGTGCCGGGCGCCGACCTGCGCCTGTTCGGCAAGCCGGAGAGCTTCGAGCGCCGGCGGATGGGCGTCGCCGTGGCCCGCGGCGGGAACGTCGAGGAGGCTCGCGAACGGGCCCGGCAGGCCGCCGGCAAGGTCAAGCCGGTCCGCGGCTGATTTTCCGGGGCACGATCCGCGGTTTCATGGATTGAGCCCCTGTTCGCGGGATGACAGCGGTGTCGGTCACAAAGCGGCGCCAGAGTTGACCCCGCCAGGGGTTGACTTGGCTGTCGGCGACCGAAAGAACGCCCCGCAATCACGCCCTTAGGCCGCCAAGGAGGTCCTCCCCATGCCCGTTCGCGTCGCCATCAACGGTTTCGGTCGCATCGGCCGCCTGGTCCTGCGGTCGATCGTCGAACATGGGCGGACGGACATCGAGGTCGTGGCCATCAACGACCTGGGCCCGGTGGAGACCAACGCCCACCTGCTGCGCTACGACAGCGTCCACGGCCGCTTCCCGCAATCCGTGACGGTGGACGGCGACACGATCGACGTCGGCCGGGGCAAGATCAAGGTCACCGCGATCCGCAATCCGGCCGAGCTGCCGCACAAGGACCTGGGCGTGGACATCGCGCTCGAGTGCACCGGCCTGTTCACCGCCCGCGACAAGGCCGCCGCCCACCTGGAGGCCGGCGCCAAGCGGGTGATCATCTCGGCCCCCGGCGACGGCGTCGACAAGACCATCGTCTACGGCGTGAACCACGACACCCTGTCCGCCGACGACACCATCATCTCCAACGCCTCGTGCACCACCAACTGCCTGGCGCCGGTGGCCAAGGTGCTGCAGGACCTCTGCGGGATCGAGCGTGGCTACATGACCACGATCCACTCCTACACGGGCGACCAGCCGACGCTGGACACCATGCACAAGGACCTCTACCGCGCCCGCGCCGCGGCCATGTCCATGATCCCCACCTCCACCGGCGCGGCCAAGGCGCTGGGCCTGGTGATCCCGGCGCTGACCGGCAAGCTGGACGGCTCCTCGATCCGCGTGCCGACCCCGAACGTCTCGGTCGTCGACCTGAAGTTCGTGCCGGGCCGCTCGGTGACCAAGGACGAGATCAACGCCGCCCTCGAGGCCGCCGCGAACGGCCCGCTGAAGGGCGTCCTGGCGGTGACTCACGAGCCGCTGGTCTCCATGGACTTCAACCACAACCCCGCCTCGTCCACCGTCGCCCTGCCGCAGACCCAGGTGATCGAGGGCCAGCTCGCCCGCGTGCTCTCCTGGTACGACAACGAGTGGGGCTTCTCGACCCGGATGAGCGACACCGCCGTCCACATGGCGAAGTACCTCTAAGACCGCGACGATGGCCTTCCGCACCCTCGACGACGCCGAACTCCAGGGCCGGCGCGCACTGGTCCGCGTCGACTTCAACGTCCCGATGGCGGACGGCCGTGTGACCGACGACACCCGGCTGCGCGCGGCCCTGCCGACCATCGAGAAGCTGCGCAAGGGCGGCGCGAAGGTCGTCCTGCTGGCCCACTTTGACCGGCCGAAGGGCAAGCGCGTGCCGGAGATGAGCCTGAAGCCGGTGGTCGAGCCGCTCTCGAAGCTGCTCGGCGCGCCGGTGGCCTTCGCCGACGACTGCTCCGGCGAGGCGGCCAAGGCCGCCGTGGACGCCCTCCCGGCCGGCGGCGTGCTGCTGCTGGAGAACGTCCGCTACGAGGCGGGCGAGGAGAAGAACGAACCGGAATTCGCCAAGGCCCTGGCCGCCAACGGCGACCTCTACGTCAACGACGCCTTCTCGGCCGCCCACCGGGCGCACGCCTCCACCGAGGGCCTGGCGCGGCTCATGCCGGCCTATGCGGGCGAGCAGATGCGGCGGGAGCTGGAAGCCCTCGACATGGCCCTGGGCAAGCCCGAGCGGCCGGTGATGGGCATCGTCGGCGGCGCCAAGGTCTCCACCAAGCTCGACCTCCTGAACAACCTGGTGGGCCGGCTGCAGTACCTCGCCATCGGCGGCGGCATGGCCAACACCTTCCAGTACGCCCAGGGCTACGACGTCGGCGGCTCGCTCTGCGAAAAGGACATGGCCGACACCGCCCGCGAGATCCTGAAAAAGGCCGAAGCCGCCGGTTGCCGGATCATCCTGCCGGTCGACGTGGTCGTGGCCGAGGACCTGAAGCCCGGCGCGGCGAGCGAGGTGGTGAAGCTCTCGAAGGACACGCCGCTCGGCGAGGCCCGCAAGATCTTCGACGCCGGTCCCGAGACCGTGGCCGAGATCCTCGGTGCCATGCGCCAGTCGAAGACCCTGATCTGGAACGGCCCGCTCGGCGTCTTCGAAGTGCAACCCTTTGACAAGGCGACCGTTCAAGCTGCGCAGGAGGCCGCACGGCTCGCCAGGTCCGGCGAGCTCGTGGCGGTGGCGGGCGGGGGTGATACGGTCGCCGCCCTCAACGCGGCCGGCGTCGTGGACGACTTCACCTTCGTCTCAACGGCGGGCGGTGCGTTCTTGGAATGGATGGAAGGCAAGGAGCTGCCCGGAGTGGCGGCCCTGTCTCAATAACGAGTGGGGAAGTGATGAATCTCGCGGCTCTGAACGAAATCGCCGAGAAGATGGTGACGCCCGGCAAGGGCATCCTGGCGGCGGACGAAAGCACCGGCACGATCCAGAAGCGCTTCGACGCCATCGGCGTCGAGAACACCGAACAGAACCGCCGCGACTACCGCGAGCTGCTGTTCCGCGCGACCGAGACCATGCGCGACCACATCTCGGGCGTGATCCTGTTCGAGGAGACCCTCTACCAGAACGCCGCCGACGGCACGCCGCTGGTGGACCTGATCACCCAGGCCGGCTCCGTGCCGGGCATCAAGGTGGACAAGGGCGCCAAGCCCCTCCCCGGCTTCCCGGGCGAGACGATCACCGAGGGCCTCGACGGCCTCGGCGACCGGCTGAAGAAGGACTATGAGCGCGGCGCCCGCTTCGCCAAGTGGCGCGCGGTGATCGACATCGCCGACGGCATCCCCACCTGGGGCGCGGTGAAGGCCAACGCCCACGCCCTGGCGCGCTACGCGGCCATCTGCCAGGCGAGCCAGATCGTGCCGATCGTCGAGCCCGAGATCCTGATGGACGGCGCCCACGACATCGACCGCTGCGACGAGGTCACCCGGTGGGTGCTCTCCACCGTGTTCCAAGAGCTGTTCGAACAGCGCGTGGCCCTGGAAGGCATGGTGCTGAAGCCGAACATGGTCGTCTGCGGCAAGAAGTGCACGAAGCGCGCGTCGGTGGACGAGGTGGCGCATCGCACCATCGCGGCGCTGAAGGCGACCGTGCCGTCGGCGGTGCCGGGCATCGCCTACCTGTCGGGCGGCCAGAGCGACGAGGAGGCCACGGCCCACCTCGACGCGATGAACAAGATCGGCGGCTTCCCCTGGAAGATGACCTTCTCCTACGGCCGGGCCCTGCAGGCGGCGCCGCAGAAGGCCTGGTCCGGGAAGTCCGAGAACATCGCCGCTGCCCAGCGCGCCTTCGCCCACCGGGCCAGGATGAACGGCCTGGCCAGCGTCGGCCAATGGGAAGGCGCCCTCGAGAAGGCGGCCTGAGGCCCTTTCCTCTCCCCGCCCCGGCGGGGAGAGATCCTCATTTGAGGAACTTCCGCGACGGCGCGCCGGTTGCCCGTCCATGGGGAAACACGCCGTCGTCCTGGGGCTGGCCTTCCTGGGCCTCGCCGCGTTTGCGGTGTTCGCCGGCTGGGCGTTCTTCGCCGCCTCGGAGATCGGCGGCGGCTGGGCGAGCCTGGGCCCCATCTGGCCCTATGTGGTCGGCGGCGTCCTCGTGGTCGCCGCCCTGGCCGGCTTCCTGATGTGGCTCGCCTTCTATTCCGCCAACCACGGCTACGACGACCGGGTCGATCGCGACCGCTGGTAAACGGCTCAGTGCATCGTCGCGCGACTGGCCGCGGGGTCGACCCGGCGGGCGCGGATGGCGTAGGCGCCGGCCGCGCCGATCGAGGCCACGGTGGACGCCACCTGGCCGCCCAGCCGCCGCGGCCCGAAGGCCATCCAGACGGTGTTGAGCGCCTGGGCCATCGCCCACAGGGTCAGGGCCTGGGTCCTTGCAGGTCCCCGCGGCGCGCTCCAGATGCGCAGGCCCGACAGGGTGAGCGCCAGGAACAGCGGCGGCCAGAGCACGCCGAACAGGGTGCGCCGGGGCGTGGCCGCCGCCGGCTCCGGCGGGTTGGGATCCTCGTAGTCGGAATAGGCTTCCGGATAGTCCTCGGGCGGCGAGAAGGCCTTGGCGAGCACGGCGGAGACCGCCACGGCCCCGGCGGTGAGCGCCAGGCCCGTCAGCACGTCCTGCGCAAGCGGCCGCCCCCTCGCGGGCGCGTGGGCGTTCTCAAGCATGGCGGGCCTCCCTGACGTCTCGCGACCTAATCCACGGGCGCCGGCTCGGTTCCGGCTCAGCTGTCCGGGAGCTCGCCCATGGCGCTCTGCAGGTAGTTCTGCTCACCCAGGCTCTTCAAGAGGCCAAGCTGGGTCTCGAGGAAATCGATGTGCTCCTCGGTGTCGACGAGGATTTCGGTGAGGATCTCGCGGCTCACATAGTCCTGCGCCAGTTCGCACTGCTTCACGCCGTCGACGAGCACCGAGCGCCCGCCCACCTCGACCTCCAGGTCCGAGGCCAGGCATTCGCCCACCGTCTCGCCGATCTTCAGCTTGTGCAGGTCCTGCAGGTTGGGCAGGCCGTCCAGGAACAGGATGCGCTTGATCAGCAGGTCGGCGTGTTTCATCTCGCCGATCGACTCGTCGTAGGTGATCTTGCCGAGGCGCTTGAGACCCCAGTTCTCGTACATCCGCGCGTGCAGGAAGTACTGGTTGACCGCGGTCAGCTCGTTGGTGAGCACCTGGTTGAGCAGCCGGATGATCGCCTTGTCGCCCTGCACGGGAAGCCTCCGCTGAAATCGTGAACGGCGCGGACCCTCGTACCCGCCCCTCGCGGAGTCAAAGCCAAAGTTTGCGACTGAGTTGCGCTCGCCGAAAGGCCACCAGGCCCCGGCTATTCGGCCGCGTAGCGGAGCATCTCGCGCTCGCTCTCGAGCATTTCGCGCATGTCGCAGACGCAGCGGGCGCACTGGGGACGGCTGTCGCAGGCCTTGAAGATCTCCGCGGGCCGCGACGCGCCGGCGGCGATCGCCGCGCGGACCTCGCGCTCACGGATGCCGTTGCAGTTGCAGACGTACATGGACCGCCCGTTCCTCGACTGGTGACTAAGACTTAACCCGAATGAGAACGCGTTTGCAAGTCATTCGCAATTACGTAGAGGCCCGGATGCGGCGTCCTGTCGCAAGGCTTGTTTCGGCGTCTCGTGCGTTGTGGCAGCGGGAGACTCGTGGCCGGTCCGCCGGTGCGACGTTCGAGGCCAGGCATGGAATTCGACGCACTGCTTCTTTCGAGGCTGCAGTTCGCCTTCACCATTGCGTTCCACATCATCTTCCCGAGCTTCACGATCGGGCTGGCGAGCTATCTCGCGGTGCTGGAAGGCCTCTGGCTGACCACGAAGAACGAGGCTTTCAAGACCCTCTACCTCTTCTGGATCAAGATCTTCGCCCTCTCCTTCGGCATGGGCGTCGTCTCCGGCGTGGTGATGAGCTACCAGCTCGGCACCAACTGGAGCGTCTTCTCGGCCGTGGCCTCGCCGGTGATCGGGCCGCTGCTGGCCTTCGAGGTGCTGACCGCCTTCTTCCTCGAGGCGAGCTTCCTGGGCGTCATGCTGTTCGGCTGGAAGAAGGTGGGCCCGGGCCTGCACTTCGCGGCCACCAGCCTGGTCGCCATCGGCACCATCATCTCGGCCTTCTGGATCATCTCGGCCAACAGCTGGATGCAGTTTCCGCAGGGCTTCGAGCGCCTCACCGACGGCACGCTTCGGGCCACCGACTATTGGCAGGTGGTGTTCACCGACACCTTCCCCGAGCGGCTGGCGCACATGCTGCTGGCCGCCTTCCTGACCACCGCCCTGGTGGTCGGCGGCGCCTCGGCCTGGCGGCTCCTGAAGAACCGCGAGGACCAGGAGTCCTGCATCGCGCTCAAGATGGCCATCGGCATGTTCGCCATCGTCGCCCCGCTGCAGCTCCTGGTGGGCGACCTGTCGGGCAAGGAGGTCCTGGAGGTGCAGCCCGCCAAGCTGGCCGCCATCGAGGCCTTCTGGGAGACCCGCACCGAACAGCCCTTCCACATCGCCGCCTGGCCCGACCGGGCGGCTGAGAAGAACCATTGGGAGATCTCCATCCCCAAGATCGGCAGCTGGATCACGGCCGGCCGCTCCGACGCCGAGATCAAGGGGCTCAAGTCCTTCGCGCCGGAGGACCGCCCGCCGGTCGCTATCGTCTTCTGGGCCTTCCGGGTGATGGTGGGCCTGGGCATCGCCATGATCCTCCTCGGGCTTTGGGGCGTCTGGCTGATCTGGCGCGGCGGGGGTCCCGAGAAGCACCCGCTGTTCCTGAAGGCCGCCGTCGCCATGTCGCCCACGGGCTTCGTCGCCGTGATCGCCGGCTGGATCGTCGCCGAAGTGGGCCGCCAGCCCTGGGTGGTGACGGGCGTGCTCAGGACGCGTGACGCCGTCTCCCCTGTGGGCGCGGGCGAGGTCTCGGCCTCTCTCCTGGCGTTCATGGTGGTCTACGCCATCGTCTTCACCGTCGGCGCGCTCTACATCCTGCGGCTGATCGCCGAGGGTCCGAGGCCGACCCCCGCCCAGGACACCGAGCCGCCGCTGAAGCCCCGCCCGCCCGGCTACGCCCTGGGCGCCGCCCCCGATGCGCCGGATGAGGAGGTCCGCCGATGAACCTCGACCTGCCGCTGATCTGGGCGGCCGTCATCGCCGTCGGCGTCCTGATGTACGTCCTGCTGGACGGCTTCGACCTCGGCGTCGGCATCCTCTTCCCGTTCGCCGGCTCGCCCACGGACCGTGACGTGATGATGGACTCCGTCGCCCCCGTCTGGGACGGCAACGAGACCTGGCTGGTGCTGGGCGGCGGCGGCCTCTTCGCCGCCTTCCCCTACGCCTACGCGGCCCTGATGCCGGCGCTCTACATCCCGATCCTCCTGATGCTGATGGCCCTGATCCTGCGCGGCGTCGCGTTCGAGTTCCGCCTGCGCGGGCGCCGGCGCGGCAAGAAGTTCTGGACCGTGGCCTTCGCGGTGGGCTCGATCACCGCGACCGTCGCCCAGGGCTTCGTCCTCGGCGGGTTCATCCAGGGCGTCACGCTGGACGAGGCCGGGCGGTTCGCCGGCGGCCGGTTCGACTGGCTGACGCCCTACACGATCCTCGTGGCCGTCGGCCTGGTCGCCGGCTACGCCCTGCTGGGCGCCACCTGGCTGATCTGGAAGACCGAGAACGAGCTGCACGGACGCGCCCGCCTTTGGGCCTGGGCGTCCGGCGCCATGACCGCAGCCATGCTGGCCGCCGTCAGCATCGCCACCCTCTTCGTCCACCCGCGCGTCGCCAGCCGCTGGGGCTTCGATGGCGGGGCCTTCGACCCCGACCGCCTCTTGGCGCTCTTCCCGATTCCGGTGGTCGGGCTCGCCGGTCTGGCGCTCCTCGTCGTGGGCCTCCTGCGGCGCTCGCACGGCTGGCCCTTCCTCGGCGCCTTCCTGGTTTTCCTGTCGGGTTACCTCGGCCTGGCGGTCGGCTTCTTCCCCAACATCGTGCCCTACGACATGACTTTCCGAGACGCCGCCTCGCCCGACAACGCGCTCGGCTTCATGCTGGTGGGCGTGCTGATCCTGCTACCGGCCATCCTCGGCTACACGGCCTGGGTCTACTGGGTGTTCCGCGGCAAGGTCTCGGCCGATGCCGGCTATCATTGAGCCGCCGCCCGAGCCCGGCGCGCCCCTGCCGCCGCTCTGGAAGCGGCTCGCCTGGTTCTTCGGCCTGGCGGTCGCCGCGTCGCTCGCCACCGTCCTGGTCGCCTACGGCTTGAGGGCGCTGCTGAAATAGGCTTCTAGGCGCGCATGACCCCGCCGCTCTGCCGCCTCTACCTGATCACGCCGCCCAGGCTCGACGACCTGGCGGCCTTCGGACACGTCCTGGCGCACGCCCTGGACGCGGACGACGTGGCGGCCCTGCAGATCCGGCTGAAGGACCAGCCCGACGAGGTCGTGGCCGCGGCCGTGGACGTCCTCATGCCGATCGCGCATGCCCGCGGCGTGGCGGTGATCCTCAACGACCGCCCGGACCTGACGGCGAAGCTCGGCTGCGACGGCGTGCACGTGGGCCAGGACGACGCCCCTTACGCCGAGGCCCGCCGGATCGTCGGCAGGGACCGCATGGTCGGCGTGACCTGCCACGACAGCCGCCACCTGGCTATGGAGGCCGCGGAGGCCGGCGCCGACTATGTCGCCTTCGGCGCCTTCTTCCCGACCACCACCAAGGAGGCCATCGGCCATCCCGACCCGGAGATCCTGACCATCTGGCAGGAGACCATGGAAACCCCCTGCGTCGCCATCGGCGGGATCAAGGTGGAGAACGCCCGTGGCCTCGCCGCGGCCGGAGCCGACTTCCTGGCCGTCTCGGCCGGGGTCTGGTCCCACGGCGACGGCCCCGCCGCGGCGGTGAAGGCCCTCAACGCCGAGATCGCCGCAGGCCTCGCCGCGCGCGGCTAGTCCGGCGCGCCCGTGAAGGTCGGCACGCCGGGCGGCGGGCGCACATAGGGGTGCCGGTGCTCGGTCCAGACCATCCGCTGGGGCGCAGGCAGGCTGGTGTCGGCGAAACAGCCGCCGGCCACGCCGATCACGTCGTCCTCCTCTTCCGGGACCCACCAGACGCTCGACCCGCACCGCGGGCAGAAGTGGAAGGTGGTCGAGCCGTCCGGCGGATGGAAGGTCGCCGCCGTCCCGGACTGCGCCGTCATCTGGCGGGGCCGGTAGTAGACGGTGACCCCGAAGAAGGCCCCGGTGCGGCGCTGGCAGCGGGTGCAGCAACAGCTCGAGACCATCAGCGGCTCGCCCGCGAGCGTCGCCCTCAGGTCCCCGCAGGCGCAGGTCGCCTCGCGTGTCACGACTTCGTTCATGAGGGGACGATAGCGACGCGCCTTGCCTTGGGCGACCCTCGCCACTAGGTTCCGCGCCCTCTATCGCCTCCGAGATCTTTCACACCGTGATTTCCCAATCGGCCCTTCTGAAGGTCATGAGCGACGCCGCGCGCAAGGCGGCCCGCGGCCTCAACCGCGACTTCGGCGAGCTCGCCGAGCTCCAGGTGGCCAAGAAGGCGCCCGCCGACTTCGTCTCCGCCGCCGACCTGAAGGCCGAGCAGGTGCTGTTCGAGGCGCTGACCAAGGCGCGTCCCGGCTACGGCTTCCTGGCGGAGGAGCGCGGGATGATCGAGGGCACGGACAAGACCCACACCTGGATCGTCGACCCGCTCGACGGCACCACCAACTTCCTGCACGCCATCCCGCACTTCGCGATCAACATCGCCCTGCAGCGCGAGGGCGTGATCGTGGCGGCGCTGACCCACAACCCAGTGACCAACGAGACCTTCTGGGCCGAGAAGGGCAAGGGCTGCTACCTCAACGACCATCGCCTGCGGGTCGCGGCGCGCACCCGGCTGGACGAGTCGGTGCTGGCCACCGGCATCCCGTTCCTCGGCCACGGCCAGCACGCGAAGTTCCTCAAGGAGCTGCACCAGGTCAGCCAGCGGGTCGCGGGCGTCCGCCGCTTCGGCTCGGCCGCCCTGGACCTCGCCTGGGTCGCGGCCGGCCGCTACGACGGCTACTGGGAGCGCGACCTGAAGCCCTGGGACATCGCCGCGGGCGTGCTGATGGTCACCGAGGCGGGCGGCAAGATCACCTCGGCCGACGGGGACGACGACGTCCTGGCGGCCGGCTCGGTCTGCTGCGGCAACCTCGACATTCATCCGCTGCTGCTGGCCCGCCTGCAGGCCGCGAAATAGCGAAACCGTCACAGGAATGGCTAAGCTGGCGGGCATGAGCCTCACCCGCCGCGCCTTCGCCGCCTCCGCCGCCGTCCTCGCCGCCACGCCCGCCGCCGCCCGCATGGGGCGCCGGCCGCTGGTGATCGCCCACCGCGGGGCGAGCGGCGAGCGCCCCGAGCACACCCTGTCCGCCTACCGCCTGGCGATCGCCCAGGGCGCGGACTTCATCGAGCCGGACCTCGTGTCCACGAAGGACGGCCACCTCGTCGCCCGCCACGAGAACGAGATCTCCGGCACGACCGACGTGGCCCGCCGCCCCGAGTTCGCGGCCCGCCGCGCGGAGAAGGTGATCGACGGCGAGAAGGTCGCAGGCTGGTTCACCGAGGACTTCACCCTCGCCGAGCTGAAGACGCTGCGCGCCCGCGAGCGCCTGCCGCACCTGCGCCCCGCCAGCGCCGCCTTCGACGGCCAGGAGGCCATCCCCACCTACCAGGAGGTCGTGGACCTGGCGAAGACCGAGAGCCGCCGACTGAAGCGGACCATCGGCACCTACCCCGAGATGAAGCACCCGGCCTACTTCCGCGGGATCGGCCTGCCGCTCGAGGAACGCCTGGCCGAGGCCCTGAAGGCCAACGGCCTCGACAGCCGCACCGCGCCCGTGTTCGTCCAGTGCTTCGAGGTGGAGCCGCTGAAGCGCTTCATGGCGCTGTCGAAGGCCCGGCGCGTGATGCTGGTGGCCCAGGGGCCCGCGCCCGTCGACGTGACGAGCGAGGCGGGCGTGAAGGCCATCGCCGCCTTCGCCGATGGCCTTGGGCCGGAATGGCCGCTGGTCGTGCCGGTGGCGGACGGCGCGCTCGGCCCGCCCACGCCCCTGGTCGGCTGGGCGCACGCCGCCGGCCTGCAGGTCCACCCCTGGACGGTGCGGGCGGAGAACAATTTCCTGCCCGCCAAGCTGCGTAGAGGGACCTCGCCGGGCGACCACGGTGATGCTGAGGCGGTGTTCGACGCCCTGCAGTGCGCGAGCGTGGACGGGGTGTTCTCCGACTTCCCCGGCCTGGCCGCCAAGGCGCGCTTCCACGTGCGCTGCGGCTAGGCGGCTTCCCCGAACTGCAGGGCCGCCAAGCGCGCATAGAGGCCGCCCTTCGCCACCAGGTCGTGGTGGGTCCCCTCCTCCACCACCCGGCCCTCCTCCATGACCACGATGCGGTCGGCCTTGAGCACGGTGGCCAGCCGGTGGGCGATGACCAGGGTCGTGCGGCCCTCCATGGCCCGGTCGAGGGCTTCCTGCACCAGCCGCTCGTTCTCGGCGTCCAGGGCGCTGGTGGCCTCGTCGAGCAGAAGGACCGGCGCCTCGCGCACCAGGGCCCGGGCGATCGCCAGCCGCTGGCGCTGGCCGCCGGATAGGCCCCGCGCCCGCTCGCCCACCGGGGTGTCCAGGCCCTGCGGCAGGGCCTCCAGGAAGCTCTCCGCCTGGGCGGCGCGGACCGCGGCGAGGATGGCCTCCGGGCTCGCGTCCTCGCGCCCGAAGCGCACGTTCTCGGCCGCCGAGCCGGAGAACAGCGCCGAGTCCTGGGCGACCAGCGCCAGCCTGGCCCGCACCTCGGCCGGGTCCGCGTCGCGAAGATCGACCCCGTCCAGCACCACCCGACCCGCCTGCGGATCGTAGAAGCGCAGCAACAGGCGGAAGACCGTGGTCTTGCCCGATCCCGACGGCCCCACCAGCGCCACCCGCTCGCCCGGGTGTACGTGGAGGGAAAAGCCCTTCAGCGCCGGCAGGTCCGGCCGGCCCGGGTACGCGAAGGTCACCGCTTCGAAGGCGACGTCTCCGCGTGGCCGGGGCAGGGGCACGGGCTTGGCCGGCGGCGCGATGCCGGGCCGGGCGTCCAGCAGGCCGGCGATCCGCTCCATGGCGCCGGCCGCCTTCTGCACCTCGCCCCAGACCTCGCCCAGCGCGCCCACGGAGCTGCCCGCCATCACCGCCAGGAAGGCGAACTGGAAGAGCTGGCCCCAGCTCATCTCGCCGCGAAGGCCCGCGCCTACGGCCAGCCAGAAGACGAACACGATCCCGCCGAACACCAGCGCGATGACCATGGCGGTCATCAGGGCGCGGGCCCGCATCCGGGTCAGCGAGGTGGCGAAGCTATCCTCCACCGCCGCGCCGAACCGCTCGGCCGCCGTGCGCTCGCGCCCGAACGCCTGCACGGTCTCCAGCGCGTCCAGGCTCTCGCCAGCGAAGCCCACGGCGGCGGCGAACTTGTCCTGGGCGCTGGTGGTCAGCTTGCGCACCTGACGGCCGAACAGGAACAGCGGCGCCAGCACCACCGGGAAGACCAGCAGCACGAGGCCGGTGAGCTGCGGGCTGACGATCACCAGCAGCACCAGCGCGCCCACCAGGGTCAGCAGGTTGCGCAGCGCGAACGAGATCGAGGTGGCGAGCAGGTTCTCGACGATCTGGACGTCGGTGGTCAGGCGCGACAGCACCTCGCCCGTGCGGGTCTGCAGGAAGAAGGCCGGGTCCAGCGTCAGGATGTGGCGGTAAACCGCCTTCCTGAGATCGGCGACGATCCGCTCGCCGAGCTTGGTGACAAAGAAGTAGCGCAGCGCGCTGCCCACCGCGAGCGCCACGGCCACGCTGCTCAGCAGCCAGAACCAGGGTGCGACGGACCGCACGGTCGGGGCCTCGCCGCCCTGGCCCGTGAGGTGGTCCACCAGCAGCCGCAGGGCGCCGGAAATCCCCAGGGTCGCCGAGGCGGTGAAGACCAGGAACACCAGGGCAAGGAGGGCGTCGGTCAGGTGGGCGCGGGCGAAGGGGATGAGCCGGCCGAGCGCGCGGACGTTGCGGCTCTTGCCCCGCCGCTGGCCCTCGGTCGCGAGGCTCTGGGCGAGTTCGGCGCCGACGCTGGGCCGGCCCTCAGCCTGGGCCTCGGACGTCTGGTCGCTCATACGCGCTCACACCTTGCAATCCGGCCGGGCTTTCGGGTATACGCCCGGCTTCCTTTTGCAGGCCGCCTTCGCGGGCGGCCTTCTCACTTTGGCCGCTCCTTTACGTCAGGCGCCCGCGCGATGAAACAAGACACTCACCCGGACTACCACTTCATCACCGTGGTGATGACCGATGGCACCACCTACCAGACCCGTTCGACCTACGGGAAGGAAGGCGCGACCCTGAACCTGGACATCGACCCGAAGACCCACCCGGCGTGGACGGGCGGCGGTCACCAGATGCTGGACCGGGGCGGTCGCGTGTCGCGCTTCAACGCCAAGTTCGGCGCCTTCACCCGCAAGTGACCCGCCGCAGGCGGGTCATCCCGGCGAAAGTCGGGATCCACTGCAGGCAAAAAGAACGCCGCGGAGTCTCCTCCGCGGCGTCTTCTTTTTGCCTGGCCTCCTGAGCCTTAGAACGCGCCGAGCGCCGTCTTCAGCCGATCGAGCTGCGAGAGCACGGGGTGCGGCGCCTGGTCCACGGCCCCTTCGACATACATCCGCCGGTCGAGGTGGCGCACGCGCTCATAGAGCCGCTCGGAGCGGTCCAGGAGCAGCATGAGGCCGGCCGGCAGATCCTCGGCCGAGACCTCCTCGCCGCCACGGCAGACCTCCTCGGCGGCCAGCCGGTAGCGGTCCTCGCAGGCCGCGTCCGGCGCCATGTCGCCCTCGCGCACCGCCCGCTGCACCAGGAGCCACGAGGCCACCTGCATCAGCCGCGTGGTCAGCCGCATGCTCTCCGACGCATAGGCCAGCGCCGCATTCCGGGACAGGAGCTTGGATTCCTGGCGGCCGGCCCCGTCGAGATAGGCGGCCGTCTCCTCCACCAGGTCCATGCCTTCCTGGAAGGTGCGCTCGAACAGCTCCGAGCGCGCGAAGTCCTGGATCACGTCGCTGCGCCAGGGGGCGGTCATGTCGCTCATCTTTTCTTGTCGCCCTAAGCTTTCCCGCCGTTGGACTCGCCCGGCGGCTCTGCGGCCTGCGTGCAACCGCTGTGCCAGATCCTAGCGCAAATCCGGCTCAAGCGGACCGCGACGAAAAGAGCGCATCGGCCGCCGCGCGGCCCGCCCGCTTGCGGTCGATCTGCGCGCGGACGCGGGCGATCTCCGACTGCAGGACCTCGATCCGCTCCTCGAGCTCAGCCACGCCGAACAGGTCGAGATCCTCTCGAACCGCTTCCAGCAGCCGCTGGCCGCGGCTGATCCGAACTTCCGCCGGTTCTTCCATTTGCTTTCGCGAGCCTCCTTTGCCGGCCCCCGCTCGGGCGCTATCCAACCTCGCAAGGCGCTTGCGCGCAAGATCGGCGGAGACACACCCATGTCACAATCGAACGGCGAGACCATGACCGCCATCGCCGTCGAGGGCGGCCGCGGACCGGCGGAGGCGCTGAAAACGGTACGGATTCCGCGACCGACGCCCGGCCCCGGCCAAATCCTCGTGCGGGTGCGCGCGGCCGGCGTGAACCGGCCCGACATCGTCCAGCGGCTGGGCGCCTATCCGCCGCCGCCGGGCGCGCCGGAGACGCTGGGCCTGGAGATCGCCGGCGAGGTGGTCGAGGCCGCCGGCCGCTGGCGGGCGGGCGACCGGGTCTGCGCCCTGCTGGGCGGCGGCGGCTATGCGGAATACGCCGCGGTCGACGCCCGCCACGCCCTGCCGATACCGCAGGGCCTCGACTTCGTGCAGGCCGCCGGCCTGCCGGAGACCGTCTTCACCGTCTACGCCAACGTCTTCGAGCACGGAGGCCTGAAAGCCGGCGAGACCCTGATGGTCCACGGGGCCACGTCGGGCATCGGCGTCACCGCCATCCAGATGGCCAAGTCCGCCGGGGCGAAGGTGATCGCTACCGCGCGCGGCGCGGACAAGGCGGCGAAAGCCCTGGATCTGGGAGCCGACGTCGCCGTCGACGCCACCGCCCGGGACTTCGCCGAGGTCGCCAAGGCCGAGGGCGGCGTGGACGTGGTCCTCGACATGGTCGGCGGCGACTACTTCGCCCGCGAGCTCGACGCCCTGAAGACCGGCGGCCGGATCGTCTTCATCGCAGCCCAGGGCGGCGGCGAGGTCGCCCTGCCGATCTTCCGGCTGATGCAGAAGCGGGCGGTGGTCACCGGCTCGACGCTCCGCCCGCGGGACGCCGACGAGAAGGCGCGCCTCGCCGCGGAGGTCGAGCGGGTGGTCTGGCCGTGGGTCGCTGCGGGCCGCGTGGCCCCGCCGGTGGACGCCACCTTCCGGCTGACCGAGGCCTCAAAAGCGCATGCGCACCTGGAAGGCGGAAGCCACGTGGGCAAGGTCGTACTCCTCGCCGACTAGACGCTTCGGTCCTGAAACAGTCGGCGGACCCCACACCGCAGTTTCGAAGCGGGATCCCGCCTGTTTCCCTCGGGAAAACGCCCTCGGCCACAGGGACCAACGGCGACATCTTTGTGACGTCTACGTCAGAATAATTCGAACAGGAGGTACGAGAATCCTCCGGAAGCGGTTGACGCAGCGTCCTGCGCGACGCACCGTCACGCTTGAGCGCAGCCAATAGCGCCAACTCAGAACTGACTCCGGGGGAGGAGAACATGGTCTTCAAACGCCAGCTTCTGGCGGTGAGCGCGCTTGTCGGCGCATCGCTGGTCGCCAATGCCGCCCAGGCCCAATCCTCGAACACCATTGAGGAGCTGGTCATCACCGCCGAGAAGCGCGAGCAGTCGCTTCAAGACGTGCCGGTCGCCGTCTCGGCCTTCACCGACGAACGCCGCGAGACGATCGGCATCAACTCGGTCCAGGACCTCACGAACTTCACGCCGGGCCTGTCCTACGCGACGAACAACGACCGCATCGCCATGCGCGGCATCGGCCGCTTCACCAACAACCGCTCCTCAGAGGGCGGCGTGGCCATGTACAACGACGGGGTCTACACCTCGTCGGTGACGGCCTTCGCCCGTTCCACCCTGTTCATCGAGCGGACGGAAGCCCTGCGCGGGCCTCAGGGCACCCTCTACGGCCGTAACTCGATCGGCGGCGCCCTCAACATCATCTCCAAGCGGCCCACGGACGACTTCTACGCCGAGGTGCGGGGCGGGCTCGCGAACTACGACAACTGGTTCACCGAAGCCGCGGTCTCAGGACCTCTGGTCGGCAACATCCGCGGCCGGCTGGCCGGCTCCTACAGCTCGCAGGGCGAGGGCTACTTCAAGAACCTCAACCCGAACGGCCGCGACGAGGGCGGGATCGGCGACCAGTGGCAGATCGAGGGCCAGCTGGACGGCAGCCTCGGCGACGGCAAGCTGGAGTGGTGGCTGAAGGCCGACACCGCCGAGTGGCACAACCTGGGCCGCGGCCCGGGCGGCCGGACGACGGCTCTCTACGGCATCCGCGACGTCACCTCGCCGCTGCAGGCGGCGCTCACGCCGAACTCGGCCACGCTGGGCCTGCCGCTCGGCACGGCCGCCACCGAATGTCAGTTCTGCTTCAACAACGACGACGGCAACTACATCAGCCTTGAGAACAACGGCTACGCGCTCAACGCGACGCTGCACCTCGACAACTTCGATGTGAGGTACATCGGCGGCTACACCTACTACGACTACCGCCTGCAGACCGACCTCGACGCCACCTCGCGCCAGGCGCCGTTCAACCTGCCGATCAGCGCCACCTCATCGCCGCTCTACTATCCGCGGCGGCACAACCAGTATCAGGAAGAGGTGTGGTGGTTCTCGAACGAGCTGAACTTCGCCTCGACCCACGACGGCGCGATGCAGTGGCTGCTCGGCCTTTACCAGTTCCGCGAAGGGTCCAACTACACGCTCTCGGACGCGCGGCACCCAGATGACCCGCGCTTCGAGAACCCGACCCTGTTCTCCACCAACCCGGCGACCCAGCTCGTCGCCGCGGCGCCCAATCCGCTCCGCCGCTACGCCTACGGCAGCTCCTCGAACGTCAGCGAATCCTATGCCGCGTTCGGACAGCTGGACTGGCAGGTCACGGAGACCCTGAAGGCGACCGCCGGCCTGCGCTACACCTACGACCGCAAGCGGTCGTTCGAGAGCGCGCGGCTGTTCTGCCTGTTCACCGCCACCTGCCCGATCAGCCGCGTCTCCGGCCGCGCCGTAGACGTGACGGCGGTCGCCTCTCCGGGCGCCAGCAGTGACCCGTCGGTCTACCTGCCGGCCTACACCGACCCGACGACGGGCCTCCGCCACCGGGGCCTGAAGAACAACTGGAGCGGGGTCACCGGCACGCTCGGCCTCGACTGGCAGCCGGACCCGGACACCCTGGCCTATGCCAAGTACACCCGCGGCTACAAGGCGGGCGGCTTCAACTCGGGCACCACCACGCTCGCCCCCAACGTCACCACCGAGGAAGAGACGATCGACGCCTACGAGGTCGGCCTGAAGAAGACCTTCGGCGGGCAACTGCAGGCCAACGCCTCGGCCTTCTATTACGACTACCAGGACATCCAGATCCCGATCACCGGCCGCGACCCGCTCACGGACCTGAACGTCACCCGCTTCTTCAACATGCCGAAGGCGCGGATCGTCGGCTTCGAGGTGGAGACGATCTGGCAGCCGATCGACAACCTGCAGATCCTGGCCAACTACTCCTACCTGAACTCCGAGCTGCGGGAGGCGTGCTGCTTCCAGGATCCGGAGGACCCGCGCGGCATCCAGGAAGGCGTCGTGCTCGCGGGCAACCCCACGCCGCTGCCGGCGACGGGTGCGCTGAACCAGGACCTGAAGGGCGCCAAGCTACCGTCGTCGACCCCTCACCGGGTGACGGTCAACGTCAACTACACCCGGGAGATGGCCGCGGGCTCGCTCACCGGCTCGCTCACCTGGGTGTGGCGCGACGACACCTACTATTCGATCTTCAACCGCTACTACAACCAGGCGAAGAGCTGGCAGCAGACCGACGCCCGCGTGCTCTGGAACGACATCGACGACCGTTTCACGGTCATCGGCTACGTGAAGAACATCTTCGAGCAGGAAGGCGTGAGCGGCGCCGACGGCACCCGGATCAACACCGGCCCGAACACCGGCTTCGTCAACCGCACCATCTCCTACGTCCCACCACGCACCTACGGCGTGGAGGTCCAGTACCGCTTCTAGGCCGCCGCGAGGACGGTCATCGAGGGGCGCGCCGTCCGCGGCGCGCCCTTTTCTTTGCGGCCGTGTGTCGGGGCTGAAAGATCAAATCCGTTGACGCTGCGGCAGACCGCCCGCACCGTCCGGTCATTACGGCGGTCGCCAGAGCCGCCGATCTAGGGAATTTGGCCGCTCCATCGCGGCGGGAGGAAACCATGACCGCAACCGCGAGCCCCGCGGAATGGCGGCGCCCTGGCCTCGGCACGAAGCTGCTCTACGCCGTCGGCGCCGCCGCCACCAACCTCAAGCTGCGCGCGCTCTCCACCTTCCTGGTGATCTTCTACAACCAGGTGGTGGGCCTGCCGCCGGAGACGGTGGGCGCGATCCTCATGGCGGCGCTCGTGGTGGACGCGGTCCTGGATCCGATCGTCGGCCAGATCTCGGACAACTTCCGCTCCCGCTGGGGCCGGCGCCATCCCTTCATGCTGGCCTCTGCGCTTCCTTACGCGGCCTCGTTCTACCTATTGTGGAACCCGCCGGTGGGCTGGAGCGATGGCGCGCTGGCAGCCTACCTCGCCGTCTGCGTCATCTCCGTCCGCGTGTTCGACACCTTCTTCGAGCTGCCGCACCAGGCGCTCGCCCCCGAGCTGGCCCGCGACTACGACGAGCGCACCATCCTGCTCTCCATGCGGCACTTCTTCATGGTGGCGGGCGGTCTCGGCATGACGATCCTGGCCTATCAGGTCTTCCTGAAGGAGCGGCCGGACGGCACCGGCGGGGTGCTGGCCCGCGACGGCTACTTCGCCTACTCGCTCACCGGGGCGATCATCATCTTCACGACGATCCTCGTATCGACCCTGGGCACGGCGAAGCACATCCCGCACCTGCACCAGGCTCCGGCGCGCCAGATCACCATCCCCGCCATGCTGCGCGAGGTGGCCGCCACCCTGAACAACCGCGCCTTCATCGTCACCACCGTCGCCGCCATGCTGATCGCCATCGCGGTCGGGGCGCGCAACGGGCTGGAGATCTATTTCGGCCTCTACTTCTGGGAACTGCGCCAGTCGCAGCTCGCAACCCTGGCCACCTTCAGCGTCATCGGCGGTTTCATGGGCGTGTTCCTCGCGCCCATCGTCGGCCGCTACCTCGGCAAGAAGTGGGGCGTGATCACCGTCTTCGCCACGGCCGTTCTGGTCCACATCACGCCCGTGTCCCTGCGGCTCCTGGGCCTCGCGCCCGAGAACGGCTCCCCCGAGCTGCTGGTCCTGCTCTACGGCGAGGAGATCATCAACGCGACGCTGGCGGCCGCCACCGGGGTGCTGCTGTTCTCCATCATCGCCGACGTGGTCGAGGACGCGGAGGTGAAGACCGGCCGCCGGTCGGAGGGCCTGCTGCTCTCGGCCCAGAACCTGTTCCGCAAGGTGATCTCCGGCATGGGGGTGTTCATCGCCACCGGCGTGCTGGCGTTCGTGGACTTCCCGGAGAAGGCGGAGCGCTCGCAGATCGCGCCGGAGACCCTGCGCAGCCTGGGCCTCGCCTACATCCCGACCCTCGTCGGTCTCTACGGCCTGGCGATCCTCTGCCTGCTGGCCTTCAACATCACCCGGAAGATGCACGAGGAGAACCTGCGTCGCCTGCGCGAGGTTTCGGCCGCCGCCGCCGAGCAGATCGCCGATGATCCCGAGGCCCCGCCCGCCCTGCCCGGTGAGCCCGCACCCATAAAGCCGTGACCGGTTGACGTCGGTCTGGGCGGCCCGCACCGTTAGGTCAAAGGCAGGCCGAACGGCCGCCGGAGGAGAGGGGACCTCGTGACAGCCGCCGTGAACCCGACCGCGCGTCGCCTCAGCCTGCCGACGCGGCTGTTCTACGGGTCGGGGACCATCGCCTTCGGGGTGAAGGACAACGGCTTCAACTACTTCCTGCTGATCTTCTACAACCAGGTCATGGGCCTGCCGGCCCAGACCGTCGGCCTGGCGATCATGATCGCGCTCTGCGTCGACGCCTTCATCGACCCCATCGTCGGCCAGGTCTCGGACAATTGGCGCTCCAGGTGGGGCCGCCGCCACCCCTTCATGTACGCCGCGGCGATCCCCGTCGCGGTCAGCTACGTCCTCCTCTGGAACCCGCCGGCCGGCTGGGGCCACGACGCCCTGTTCGTCTACCTGATCGTGGTGGCGATCCTGATCCGCAGCTTCATCACGGTCTACGAAATCCCCTCGCAGGCGCTCGCCGCGGAGCTGACCACCGACTACGACGAGCGCACCCGCCTGCTCTCCTGGCGGATGCTGTTCTCCTGGATCGGCGGCTTGGCTATCTACTTCGCCGCCTGGATGGTGTTCCTCAAGCCCGACGCCGAGCACCCGGTGGGCCAGCTCAACCCCGCCGGCTATTCGACCTACGGCTTCGCCGCGGCGATCATCATGGCCGTGGCCATCCTCGTGTCGGCGCTCGGCACCCATCGCGAGATCCCCCGCCTGCGCGAGGCCCCGCACCGCGAGGCCACCCTGGGAGTGTTGGTGCGCGAGATGTTCGGCACGCTCGCCAACCGGTCGTTCCTGGCGCTGCTGGGCGCCTACCTGTTCTTCTCCATGGCGGTGGGGCTGCTGTTCTCGATCTCCACCTACATGTCGACCTATTTCTGGGAGTTCTCCCGCGAGCAGATCGCCTACTTCTCGTTTTCCAGCCTGACCGCGGCGATCATTGGCGCGATCCTGGCGCCGACGGTGTCGCGGCGGTTCAACAAGCGGCCCTCCGCCATGGCGATGATCATCGCCTCCCTGCTGGTCGGCGCCACCCCAATCATGCTGCGCCTGACCGGCGTTCTGCCGGGCAACGCGTGGGGCGGGATCTATCCCCTGATCTTCGTGCAGAACGTGATCTCGACCGCCATGGGCACGGCCGGCGCGATCCTGCTGAACTCGATGATCGCCGACGTGGTGGAGGACTCCGAGCTGCGCACGGGCCGGCGGCAGGAGGGGCTGTTCTTCGCCGCCGCCGCCTTCATCCAGAAGGCGGTGAGCGGAGTGGGCATCTTCGCCTCCGGCATGCTGCTGGGCTTCGTGCAGTTTCCGCAGGGCGCCCAGCCGGGCCAAGTGCCGGCCGACGTGCTCCATCGCCTGGGCGCCACCTACGTCCCGGTGCTCGGGGCCCTGTATGTGATCGCTCTGGTCTGCCTGGCCGGATACCGGATCAGCCGGCGCAGCCACGAGGAGTCGCTGGCCCGCCTGGCGGCGGCGACCGAGCTCGCGGAGCACGGGGAGCCGCCTTCGTCGACGGCGAAGCTCTCCCCCTGACGGAACGGCCGCGCCGGCCCCGCGTTGGCGGCGAATGGCGGACCATCCGGTCAGACGCGGCCTCACCAGCCTCGGCGTGTTCACGGCGCGCCCGGCGGCCTTCGTGGTGCTGGGGCTCTACACCCTGGCCTGGATCGTCTTCGACCGGCACAGCCTGGACATGCACGGGGTGGCGACGCTCGCCACCTGGATGATGACCCTGTTCATCCAGCGCGCCGAACACCGGGACACGCAGGCCATCCAGGCCAAGCTCGACGAGCTGTTGCGCGCCCAGGAGGGCGCCCGCGAGGAGCTGAGCGGCCTCGACGAGCGTGAGCCGGAGGAGATCGAGGCGCACCGCGCCGCGACTTAGGACCTATTTTCCGAAGATGCCCATCAGCAGCGGCCGGGCGAACACCGCCGGCGCGGCCTTCTGGCTGACGCCCGGGACCCAATAGCCGAGCTCGGCGCCTGCGTTCAGGGTGGCGTTCAGCATCTGCGCGGCGATGAACGGGTCCACCGGCCGGATCGAGCCCTCGGCTATGCCGTCCGAGATCATCGAGGCGAAGCGGTCCGACACCCGGTCGGAGTGCTGCACCATCTGGCGGCGTATCGGCTCGGGAAGGGCGGTCAGCGCCGAGACCCGCAGCAACGGCCCGTGCTCGGAGAGCTGGTACTCGGCCAGCGCCGCGGCCGCGCTCGACAGGTGGGTCCACTGGTCGCCCGGCAGGGCCATGGCCAGGCGCTGCACCCGCGTCATCACCTCGAAGGTGCGGTCGAAGCAGGCGACCACCAGGTCGTCCTTGGCGTCGTTGTGGTGGTAGAAGCTGCCCTTGGTGACGTTCAGCTCGGCGGAGATCTTGTCCACCGAGGCGCCCTTGTAGCCGCGGGAATTGATCAGCCGGGTGGCGGCCAGGAGGAAGGTCTCGCGGCTCATCTCCTGACGGTCGCGCGGCGCGAGCTCGGAGACCGGGATCGGCGCGGGGCCCCAGGTCGAGCGCTCGGCCGCCATGCCCTCGACCAGGATATCGTACATGCGGTCGCGGACGCGGTCGTAGTCCTCGGGGTCGTACTTGCCGATCCAGGCGGGCGCCCACAGGAGCTGCTCGAGCAGCATGTGGGTCCGCGCCGTGCGGCGGCCGCGGGTCAGCCAGTCGAGGTCGGGGGATTCGAAGATCTCCCGCAGCTTGCGGAACATCTTGCCGTAGGCCTTCCGCACCTCGCCCCGGCGCGGCTGGTTCAGCGCCCTCAGGTCGGAGAGCACCGGCAACGGCGGCGCCTCGTTCACCGCCGTCAGCCGCAGCCGCTCCAGGTGCAAAGTGAGAAGGCGGTGCAGCCGGGCCTCGCGGGTGGACTCCAGGAGGGCCTGCTCCATGCACCAATGCATGGCCTCGATGCCGCGCATCATGCAGGCGGCGGCCAGGTCGTCCTTGCGCTTGAAATAGTAGGTGACGCTGGTGGTGGAGAGGTCCACGGCGGCGGCGGCCACGCCCAGGGTCAGGCCCTTAACGCCCTTGCGGTTGAGGATCTCCGTGGCCGCGTCGAGGATCGCCTCCCGCTTACGCTCAAAACGGTCCGTGGCTCGGGCCGCGCTACGCTGCGCCATACGTCTCCCCCAACTGGTCCGGCATTTTGCGCACGTGAAACACGGGCGCGCCAGTGGGTACCGCTCTCAGTCAGGTCGAGGCGAAGGGATAGGGCGTGATCGACTTGGTGAAGTCGTCGACGGTAAGCGTCCGGCTGATCGGCTCCGCGGCGCGCTGCGGACAGGCCGGGCGCTCGCAGATCCGGCAGGCGGGCCCGATTCCCGTGGCCACCGGATCGCGCAGGTCGAGCCCGCGCGAATAGACCAGCCGCTCGGCGTACTTCAGCTCGCAGCCCATGCCGATGGCGAGGTCCGACTCCTCCGAGGCGAAGGGCCGCGCCACCCGCGCCACGGTGCGCGCGATGGTGAAGTAGCGCTGGCCGTCCGGCGTCTCGATGATCTGGGTGATGATCCGCCCGGGCGTGCGGAAGCTGGAGTGGATGTTCCACCTGGGGCAGGCGCCGCCGAACCGCGAGAACGGGAAGGCCGAGCCGGCGAACCGCTTGGAGATGTTGCCCGCCGAATCCACCCGCACCATGAAGAACGGCACCCCCCGCGTCCCGGGCCGGGCCAGGGTCGTCAGCCGATGGCAGGCCTGCTCGAACGACACCCCGAAGCGGGCGCGGACCAGTTCGATGTCGTAGGCCGTGCGCTCGGCCGCCTCGTAGAAGGCCCCGTAGGGCATCAGCACCGCGGCGGCCAGGTAGTTGGCCAGGCTGACCTTCAGGAGATTGCGGGTCGGCCGGTCCGGCGGCGCGGCCTTGTCGGCCAGGGTCTCCAGGAGTTCGCGGTGCTCCAGCAGCGCCAGCTGGTAGGCCAGGCTGAAGTTGCGCCCGGCCCCGGTCAGCACCTCCGACAGGAACAGCCGCTTCCTGTGGTAGTCGAACCGCCGGACGCTCTCGGGCAGGACGTCCACCGGCACCACCCGCACCTGCACGCCGAAGTTCCGGGCCAGCCGCTCGCGGGCGGCCTGCGGGAAGTCCTGCGGCTCGGACTTCAGCTCGGCCGACAATGCGTCGGCGGCGTCCTCCAGGTCGGCGAAGTGGTTCTTCTGGGCCTGGATGTAGTCCCGCACCCAGTCCGACGGCGTGACCACCGGCTGCACCAGGGTGCCGTCCTCCGGCCGCCCGACGCCGCCAAGGTCGGCGATGCGGCGCTGGTCGAGGTAGGCGCGGTAGAGCCGCACGATCGCCTCCGACACGCCGGGCGCGGAATCCGCCACCTCGGCGATCTCGTGGCGGGCGACGCCCAGGTCGCGGAACATCTGGTCGGAGAACACTTCCGACAGGCCCGTGGCGCTGGCCGACTCCGGGTCCGACGACAGGGTCTTCAGATCGAGGTCGTAGGCCTCGGCCAGCCTGAGCAGCACCTGGGCCGTCACCGGCCGCTGGTTGCGCTCAAGGAGGTTGAGGTAGCTGGGGGAGACCCCAAGGTCCTCGGCCATCCGGGTCTGGGTCAGCCCCAGCTCCCGGCGCAGGCGCTTCATGCGGGCGCCGAGGAACAGCTTCCGGTCTGTCGAGGCGAGAGCCATGGCTGTGTGTTTGTCACAGATTTACAACTATGACAATGGCGAGCTGTTACAGACACGCCTTTTGCCAACACGGCGGCGCTTTCCCGCTTTGGATTTCAAGCGTTAAAGGCCTCGAACGCTTGTCAAAGCGCCAGTCAATCCGTGGAAGAGGCACATGGCTTACCAGGACCACATTATCGAGATGGGCCAGCTCATCCAGAGCAAGAACGGCACGTGGGACGGAATCGATCCCGAAGCCGTGGCCCGCATGCGCCTGCAGAACCGGTTCAAGACCGGCCTGGAGATCGCCAAGTACACCGCCTCGATCATGCGCGAGGACATGGCGGCCTATGACGCCGACTCCTCCAAGTACACCCAGAGCCTCGGCTGCTGGCACGGCTTCGTCGCCCAGCAGAAGATGATCGCCGTGAAGCGGCACTTCGGCTCGACCAAGCGCCGCTACATCTACCTGTCGGGCTGGATGATCGCGGCCCTGCGCTCCGAGTTCGGCCCGCTGCCGGACCAGTCGATGCACGAGAAGACCTCGGTCCCGGCGCTGATCGAGGAGATCTACACCTTCCTGAAGCAGGCCGACGCCCGTGAGCTGGGCGGCCTGTTCCGCGACCTCGACGCCGCCCGCAAGGCCGGCGACAAGGCCAAGGAGCAGCAGCTCCAGGACAAGATCGACAACTTCGAGACCCACGTGGTCCCGATCATCGCCGACATCGACGCGGGCTTCGGCAACGCCGAGGCCACCTACCTGCTGGCCAAGAAGATGATCGAGGCCGGCGCCTGCGCCATCCAGATCGAGAACCAGGTCTCCGACGAGAAGCAGTGCGGCCACCAGGACGGCAAGGTCACCGTTCCGCACGAGGACTTCATCCAGAAGCTCCGCGCGGTCCGCTACGCCTTCCTCGAACTGGGCGTCGACAACGGCGTCATCGTGGCGCGCACCGACTCGCTCGGCGCGGGCCTGACCAAGCAGATCGCCGTCTCCAAGACCCCGGGCGACCTCGGCGACCAGTACAACAGCTTCCTGGACTGCGAGGAGATCGCGCCGGCCGACATGAAGAACGGCGACGTGGTCCTGAACCGCAACGGCAAGCTGCTGCGTCCGAAGCGCCTGCCGTCCAACCTCTTCCAGTTCCGCGCCGGCACCGGCGAGGACCGCTGCGTGCTCGACTGCATCACCTCGCTGCAGAACGGCGCAGACCTGCTGTGGATCGAGACCGAGAAGCCGCACGTGGAGCAGATCGCCGGCATGGTAGACCGCATCCGCGAGGTCATGCCGAACGCCAAGCTCGCCTACAACAACAGCCCGTCCTTCAACTGGACGCTGAAGTTCCGCGAGCAGGTGTTCGAGGAGTGGGCGAAGGCCGGCAAGGACGTCTCCGCCTACGACAAGGCCAAGCTGATGAGCGCCGAGTACGACACCACGCCGCTCGGCATAGAGGCCGACCAGAAGATCCGCAGCTTCCAGGCGGACGGCGCCAAGCGCGCCGGCATCTTCCACCACCTGATCACGCTGCCGACCTACCACACGGCCGCGCTCAGCACCGACAACCTGGCCAAGGAGTACTTCGGCGAGCAGGGCATGCTGGGCTACGTCCTGGGCGTCCAGCGCGAGGAGATCCGCAAGGGCGTCCCGTGCGTGAAGCACCAGAACATGTCCGGCTCGGACGTGGGCGACGACCACAAGGAGTACTTCGCGGGCGAAGCGGCCCTCAAGGCCGGCGGCGTCCACAACACGATGAACCAGTTCGCCTAAGACCAAGCTGGTGAGAGTTGCGATGACCAAGGAACGGTTCTGGGTTGTCGGCGGCGAGTACAGCTGCCTGGCCTTCAAGACGCTGAAGAGCGGCGCCCCTCAGGTGATGGGCCCCTTCGAGACGCGCGACGAGGCGAAGGCGGCGTGGAAGCGGGTCTCGGAAGAGACCCGCGCCTGCGCCACCGCCAGGTACGCCATCGCCTCCGAGCAGCTCGTCCTGCCCGCCTGAGGATCGTCCACCAAGACCTCAAGAAGCCCCCCGCCGTGTTTTCTCCGTGACCCTTGGCGGGGGGTTGTTTTTTCGCGAAGGCTGAAGCCGCCCTCGCCCCCATTTCCCGGCTCCGGAGCCTGCCCATGTCCGTCGATGTCGCCGCCCGCCCCGCCGTCCAGCTGAACGGACCTGTCGAAGGCCGCGCCGCCGAGGTGCTGACGCCCGAGGCGCTGGCGTTCCTGGCCGAGCTGCACCGCCGGTTCAACGATCGCCGCCTCGAGCTCCTGGCGCTGCGCGAAGAGCGCCAGACCCGCTTCGACGCCGGCGCCCGGCCCGACTTCCTGGCCGAGACCAAGGCCGTGCGCGACGGCGACTGGAAGGTCGCGCCGATCCCCGCCGACCTGCAGGACCGCCGCGTGGAGATCACCGGCCCGGTCGACCGCAAGATGATCATCAACGCCCTGAACTCCGGGGCGAAGGTGTTCATGGCCGACTTCGAGGACGCCTCCTCGCCCACCTGGCAGAACATGCTGGAGGGCCAGGTCAACCTGAAGGACCGCTGGGCCGGGAAGCTCGGCTTCACCGACCCGGCCAGCGGCAAGAGCTACGCCCTGAAGGACCAGGTCGCGACCTTGATCGTCCGGCCGCGCGGCTGGCACCTGCCCGAGGCCCACGCCCTGGTGGACGGCGAGGAGATGAGCGGTTCGCTCTTCGACTTCGGCCTGTATTTCTTCCACAACGCCAAGGCGACGCTGGCCGCCGGCACGGGCCCCTACTTCTACCTGCCGAAGATGGAGAGCCACCTGGAGGCGCGCCTCTGGAACGAGGTCTTCGTCTATGCGCAGCAGGCGCTCGGCGTCCCCAACGGCACGATCAAGGTCACGGTGCTGATCGAGACCCTGCCGGCCGCCTTCGAGATGGAGGAGATCCTCTACGAACTGCGCGACCACATGGCAGGCCTGAACTGCGGCCGCTGGGACTACATCTTCTCGTTCATCAAGCGCCTGAAGGCCCAGCCGGAGGCGCTCACCCCCGACCGCTCGGTGATGACCATGGGCAGCGCGTTCCTGAACGCCTACTCGCTGAAGCTCATCCAGACCTGCCACCGCCGGGGCGCCTTCGCCATGGGCGGCATGGCGGCCCAGATCCCGGTGAAGGGCGATCCGGCCGCCAACGAGGCCGCCTTCGCCAAGGTCCGCGCGGACAAGGAGCGGGAGGCGGGCAACGGCCACGACGGCACCTGGGTCGCCCACCCGGACCTCGTCCCGGTGGCCATGGAGGTCTTCGACCGGCTGATGCCGACCCCGAACCAGCTTTCCAAGCTGCGCGAGGACGTCACCGTCACCCGTGAGGACCTGCTGCGCGTCCACGAGGGCCAGCGCACGGAAGCCGGCCTGCGCGAGAACATCCGCGTGGGCGTCCAGTACATCGAGGCCTGGCTCAGGGGTAAGGGCGCCGTGCCGCTCTACAACCTGATGGAGGACGCCGCGACCGCCGAGATCAGCCGCGCGCAGATCTGGCAGTGGATCCGCCACAAGGCGACGCTGGCCGACGGCCGCGAGGTGACGCCGGAGCTGTTCCGCCAGCTGCTCGACGAGGAGATGGCGGCCCTGCGCCAGACCCTGCCGGCCCAGGCCTTCGACGGCGGCCGCTTCGCCGAGGCCGTGAAGATCTTCACCGACATGAGCCTCTCGGACTCCTTTGAGGAGTTCCTGACGCTCCCGGCCTACCGCGCCCTCTGAGGCCGAACCGCCCGCCGCCGAGGGGATGGACGGGCGGACGGCTTTGGACCGGGTGGGGAGCATGGTCGCCGCTCCCCACCCGCACCCTTTCCCGCGCTTCCCGATTTCCGCGCTAACTCAGCAGCTTAAGGGGCAAGGCCTGCCCGTCGCCCGCAACGGAGCCTTAATCGCGAGGGCTTAGTGTGGCCGGATGTTCAAGCTCGCGCAGCCTGATCTCGTCGAGGCCGTCGTGTCCCGGCGCCAGCAGATCGGCCTGCGGGTGGCGATCGGGCTGGGGATGGCCGTGGGCCTGGGTCCACTGCTCGGCTGGGCGCCCGCGGTGGCCTGGCTGGCGGGCTGGTACGCCGTGCAGTTCGCCGAATACCAGTGGGCCGGCCGCATGGCCCGGCGGCTGGAGGCCGGCCGCCAGGCCGCCGCCGGCCCGCCTCTGGCGCTGATGTTCCTGGCCAATGGGATCTTCGACGTGCTGGCGCTCAGCGCGCTTCTGTCGGACCAGCCCTGGACCATGATGGTGGGCGTGCTGATCCTGACGGGGGCCCTGCTCAACGCCGCGGCCGTCAGCCGGTCCTCGCGCGCAGCCTTCTGCGCCAGCGCCCTTCCGACGGCTCTCCTGTGCCTGGCCCTGCCGCCCTTCGCCTGGCTCCGGGGGGCCTCCCCGGCCGAGACCTTCGCCGTGGCCACGGGCACCATCCTGCTGCTGACCGCGGCCTTCATCCTGCGGGCCGTGGGGCTGACGGCCCTGCGCGAGGCGAAGGAGGCGAGCGCCGCCAAGAGCGCCTTCCTGGCGAACATGAGCCACGAGATCCGCACCCCCCTGAACGGCGTGCTCGGCATGGCACAGGCCATGGCCGCCGGCGACCTGCCGGACGACCAGCGCGAGCGGCTGCAGATCATCCGCCGATCCGGCGAGGCCCTGCTGGCCCTGCTCAACGACGTGCTCGACCTCTCCAAGATCGAGGCCGGCAAGGTCGAACTCGAGGCCGGCGTCATCGATTTCGAGGCGCTGGGCCGGGACCTGGAGGCCTCGTTCCAGGCGCTCTGCGCGACCAAGGGCGTGCGCCTCGCCGTCACCACCGAGGCCTCCGCCCGCGGCCTCTGGGCGGGGGACCCGACGCGTATCCGCCAGATCCTCTCCAACCTTTTGGCGAACGCCGCGAAGTTCACCGAGCACGGCCAGGTGCAGGCGACGATCCGCGAACTCGGCGGCGCGGTCACCATCACGGTCGCCGACACGGGGCCCGGCATCCCGCCCGGGCGGCTGAGCGCCCTGTTCGACAAGTTCGTGCAGGCCGACGCCTCCACCACCCGCCGCTACGGCGGCACCGGCCTGGGCCTCTCCATCTGCCGGGAGCTCTGCACGCTGATGGGCGGGACCATCGAGGTCGAGAGCACGGTGGGTCGCGGATCGGTCTTCACCGTGCGCCTGCCGCTGGCCCGCGCCGTGGAGGCCGCGCCCGCCGCGCCGGAGCCGCCCACGGCGGCCTTCGACCGGCCCCTGCGGATCCTCGCCGCCGAGGACCACCAGATGAACCAGGCGGTGCTGAAGGCCATGCTGGGCCAGCTCGGCTTCGAGGTGACCCTGGTCGACAACGGCCGCGACGCGGTGGCCGCCTGGGCCCGCGAGCCCTGGGACGTGATCCTGATGGACGTCCAGATGCCGGACATGGACGGGCCCACGGCCACCCGCGAGATCCGCGCCCGCGAGCGCGAGGCCGGCCGCGCGCCCACGCCGATCGTGGCGCTCACCGCCAACGCCATGTCGCACCAGGTGAAGGAATACCTGGCCTGCGGGATGGACGGCTTCGTCTCCAAGCCGCTGGAGCTCGCCCGCCTGCTGCAGGCGATCGGCGAGGCGATCGACCGCGCCCCGGCCGCCGACCTGGCAGCCCGGGCGGGCTAGGCTACTTGCGCACCCAGCCGCCGCCGTTCGGCCGGTAGTATTCGCCGGGCTTCAGGCGGCCCTGGACCACCTGGACATAGGCCGCCGCGCCCGCCGCTTCCGGCGTCGTGCCGGCGCGGGCCGCCGCCTCGCGGTAGACCTGCGCGCGGCCGGCGTTGATCTCGGCCACCGCCTGGCGGATGGCCGGGTCGGCGGCGTCGGTCACGAAGCCCAGGAAGCCGTCGGACTGCTCGCCGACGATCCCGGCGGCCTTGGCCCGGTCCACGGTGGCCTTCGCGGCCGCCGACTGGGCGACGGCGGCGGAGGGGAGGACCAGCGCCGCCATGACGGCCGCGCCGATCCCGATGAGTTCACGTCCCTGCATGTCTTTCAGACGCCTCAGAAGAGGTTCGGGTTCTGCTGGATCAAGGCCTTCACTTCCTCGTCCAGCCGCAAGCGGACGTCAGCGTCCAGCTTGGCGTAGATGGTGATCGGCTTCACATCCACCCGGATGGTGGGCGTGCAGGCGGCAAGGCCTGCGCCGGTGAGCGCGAGCGCTCCCAGGGCGGCGGCCAGTGATCGGTTCTGGGCGATCATGCGGTCGTCTCCAAGTCTCCGGCCTCCTCTTGGCGGTTCACGGCTGAACCGGGGGTGAACTGCGCAGCCGCTGGTAGTCGGCGAAGTCCTTCAGGAGATCGTCCAGGTTCAGCGTCGTGTCCAGCGTCAGGTTCACGCCGGTCCCGGAGGGCAGCGGCAGCTTGCGGTTCATGAAGTCCCGCCGGATCAGGTCCATCAGGCCCAGGCGGATCTCCTGCTTCTTCGGCGGATCGTGCCGCCCGACGATGTGGAAGATCACGCCCAGCCGGCCGTTGGGCCGGCTCTCGATGGTGGCGTCGAGGGTGTCGAAGGCCAGGTTCTCCATCGCCTGGTAGGCGAAGTCGGTGAAGGTGTCGGTGGAGGGCTCCGGCGCGACGGCGGCCGGCGCGCCTGGCGTGGCGACCTCGCCCTGGGCGGCCACCCCGGTCAGGGCCGCACGCTGGATGGAGATGCGGCCCGGCTGGATGGCCCTGAGCGAGCCGCCGAGGATGCGCACCTGCTGGCCCTTCACCTCGAACGGCACCCGCCCGCTCACCCGGGCGTCGAACTCCACCTTGTCGCCGAACGGCGAGGCCTCGACCACGTCGTGCAGCTGCACGCCCTCGAAGTTCAGCACGCCGCGGGCCGGCTCGTCGGGCCCCAACGGGATCCGCACGCTCTCCACCGTCACCCGGCCGCCGCCCACCGCGGCCTCGCCGCCCGAGATGAGGAGGCCGCCTTCCTCCAGGGCGAAGGTGGCGGTGACGCCGGTCAGCGGCAGGACCGCGTCCACCGACTCGGCGCGCAGGACCTGGCCGGGCGCAGCGATGAGGGGAGCGAGGCTGGTGAACGCCACCTCGCCCGAGAGGCCCGTCACCCGGCCTGCCGGGCTGGTGAAGTCCAGGCGCGGAACCGTGAGGGTCCCGCCGCTCGTGACGCCGGCCTGGGTCCACTGGAAACCGCCGGCGAAGCGCGCCGAGCCCGCCGCGGGCGATCCCACAGCCGCGGCGAGCGGCGAGAGCTGTTCCGGCTGCAGGCCGCCGTCGGCGAAGGCGAGCAGGCCCGTGTCGATCTCCACGCCGCCAGCCCCGCTCAGCGACTGGTGGCCCAGCCGCGCGGCGGCGACCGGCTGGCCCGCCGGCGTTCGGAAGGCGAGGTCGGAGGTCCAGACGTCGCGCGCCAGCAGGGCGCGGCCGCTCATCCGGAGCGGATGGAAGCGGGTCTCCGGGGCCGTGTCCGCGACGAGCGCGTCGGCGATCGCCGCGGTGGCGTGCAGCCGGCCGCGGGACAGCCCCATCACCACCCGCCCGTCGGCTTCCGCCACCCGGGCCTGCAGGAAGGGCACGCTCGCCGCCGCGTCCTCGGCCCGCCCGCCGATCCGCCAGTCGCCGCCGTTCAAGGTCAGCAGCGGATCGCCGGCCACCGGGCAGACGCGCCCGGAGAGGCCTTCCACGTCGTTCTCGCCGAGTTCCAGCCGGGCCGCCGTCACGCTCGCGCAGCGGTCGCCGGTGAACCGCACGCCTTCGCCCATGCGTAGCGTGCCCGAGGCGTCGAACACCCCCTGCTGGATCGGCCCGATGGACAGCGCAGCCTTCACCCGGCCGACCGCCGTCGCCCCCCCGTCCGCCAGCGCGAAGCGGCGGATGTCGGCGTCCACCTTCGGCAGGCCTCCGCCGACCACCGCCAGCGTCCAGCCGCCCCCGCGCGGCGCCAGCCTCGCCTCGCCGCCCGCCGTGGGGTTGAGGCGCGCCGGCCCCGAGAGCCCGAGCTGCAGGGCGCCGCCCGCGTAGCGGGCCGTGACCCCGGTCGCCGCCGCCCGGAAGCTGCGCACCCCGAGCTTAACGGCCGCGATCTCCGGCGAATCCGCCGCGGTCGGCGCGCCGAGCCCCAGCCAGCCGCCGCGGCCCTCGATCCCCCCGACCAGCCGGACGGAGGCCTCGCCCTTGCGCCAGGCCGCCGGCCCCTCCAGCGTCGCCGAGACGCTCGCCAGCCGCAGGTCCGACACGGCGATCGCCTGGCCCGCGCCGGTCAGGCGCACCGTGGCCGCCACCGCGTCGCCGCCCTTGCGGGTCCAGACGAGGTCCGGCGCGGCGAGCCCCGCCCGGATCAGCCCGGTCGTGCCGCCCGCCACGTCGGCGCCGCCTGCGCGCAGTTCGGCGCTCGCGCGGCCGCGCACAGTCAGGTCGGGGATCCAGCCCGCGCTGTCGCCTGTGAAGGCCGCGGTAAGCTCGGCGTCGTCCAGCCCCTGCTCGCCCAGCGCCAGCCGGCGTCCCGTGAGGCTCGCGCGGATCGTCAGCGGCCCGTCGCTGCGCTTCTTCTGCAGGTCCGGATAGGGCGCCTCGGCGGTGATCCGCAGGCGCCCGGTCGTCAGCGCCGCGCCCCCGGCTCGCGCCTGCGCCACCGGCGCGTCCAGGCTCGCCGTGGTCCGCGCTCCGCGGGTCGTGACCCGCAGCACGCCCGCGCCCGTCGCCACCTCGAAGTCGCGGCCCTTCAGCCGCGCAGGCGCCGAGGCGGCGCTTAGTGACATCAGCCTGCCGTCGTTGACGAGCGCGTCGGCGGTCAGCCGCACCGGGCCGTAGTCGGTGGCCAGCCGCAGTTCGCCATCGTCGATCTCGATGCGCGGCTTCTTCGCCTCCGGCCGTGGCGGCCGGCGGCGGAATTCCTCGATCAGCGGGTCGAGCACGCCCGCGCTCAGCTTCCCCTTCCGGACGCTGGCCCGCAGCACCGGCCGGGTGAGCTTCACCGAGCCCACCTCCACGCCGAAGCCACGCAGCGCGTAGCCCACCTCCACCCGCTCGGCGGTGAAGTCAGGGTTGGCCGGGTCGCCGATCCGCAGCCGCGCCGTGGCCCCGGTCAGGCCGAACGCCTCGATCTCCGCTTCCGAGGCGATGCCCTTGGACTGTAGCCAGCCGGTCAGCGCCTCGCGGGCGATCACCCGCCGCGCCGCATAGAGCGCCAGCGCCGCGACCAGAATCCCCACGCCGATCACCACCAGGATCAGGCGCAGCGTGCGGCGCGGGGCTCTGGAGGGGACGGGGGGCTTGGCGTCGGTCAAGGGCGGCTCGGCTCAGCTGTTCAACCCCTGATACCGCAAACCGAGCCAAACCATGGCGCCCGGCGCGCCGCTCAGAGCCCGCCGAAGCTCGCCAGCGCCACCCCGCCGTCCACCGCGATGGTCTCGCCGACCACATAATCCCCGGCCCGCGAGGCCAGGTAGATGGCCACGCCCTGCATGTCCTCGTCCGTGCCGATGCGGCGCGACGGGATGCGCTTGGCGACCTGGTCGCCCTGGTCGCGCGCCACCCGGTTCATGTCCGAGGCGAAGGCGCCCGGCGCGATGGCGCTCATCACGATGTTGTCCTGGATCAGGCGCGCTGCCATCCGGCGGGTCAGGTAGATCAGCCCGGCCTTCGAGGCGTGGTAGGAGTAGGTCTCCTGCGGGTTGAGCCGGATGCCGTCGATCGAGGCGATGTTGATCACCTTGGCCGGCCGCTCTTGGCTCGCCGACTTCGTCAGCGTCGCGTGCAGCGCCTGGGTCAGGAAGAAGGGCGACTTCAGGTTCAGGTTCATCACCTTGTCCCAGCCGCTCTCCGGGAATTCGTCGAAGTCCGCGCCCCAGGCCGCGCCGGCGTTGTTGAGCAGGATGTCGAGCTTGTCCTCGTGTTCGAGGTAGCGCGCGACGAAGGCCTTGATGCCCTCCATCGTGGACAGGTCCTGGGGCAGGGACACGCACTGCGGCCCGAGCTCGGCGGCGGTGGCGTCGCACGCCTCGGCCTTGCGGGCGGTGATGTAGACCTTGCGGCAGCCGGCCTCGAGGAAGCCCTTTGCGATCATCTTGCCGATGCCGCGCGAGCCGCCGGTGACCAGCGCCACCTTCCCGTCGAGTGAGAACAGATCCTGAGCCATCTCTTCGAGACCTCCCCTTTGCTGGGCCCTTGTGCTTGGGCCGGTTGACTTGGTAGGGCCCGGCGAGGCCTATAACAAGCGTTTGAATTCCACGGCCGCCAAGGCAAAGAGCGGCCCGCCATCCATTATCGAGGGACGTTTCACATGACCGAGATCAATTCGGTGACCACGCTCACGCAGGACGGCGACGTCGCCATCGTGACGCTGAACTCGCCACCGGTGAACGCCCTGTCGGCCAATGTCCGGGACGGCCTCTACGAAGGCTTCAAGCAGGCCATCGCCAGCGACGCCAAGGCCATCGTCCTGATCTGCGAGGGCCGCACCTTCATCGCCGGCGCCGACATCACCGAATTCGGCGGCGCCATGAAGGGCGCGAGCCTGCCCGACGTCCAGGGCATGATGGAGAACTCGCCCAAGCCGGTGGTCGCCGCGATCCACGGCACCGCGCTCGGCGGCGGCCTGGAAGTGGCGCTGTGCGCCCACTACCGCGTGGCCGTGCCGTCCGCCCGCCTGGGCCTGCCGGAGGTGAACCTGGGCCTGCTGCCGGGCGCCGGCGGCACCCAGCGCCTGCCGCGCATCGCCGGCGTCGAGAAGGCGCTGGAGATGATGACCTCCGGTCGCCACGCGCCGGCCAAGGAGGCCCTGGAGATGGGCCTGGTCGACGAGCTGGTCGAGGAAGGCAAGCTGAAGGACGGCGCCGTGGCCTTCGCCCGCAAGCTGGTGGCCGAGGGCCGTCCGCTGGTGAAGGTGCGCGACAACAACGCCAAGCTGGAGGCCGCGAAGGGCAAGCCGGAGATCTTCGCCGACTTCCGCAAGGCCAACGCCCGCAAGTTCCGCGGCTTCCTGGCGCCGGAGTACAACATCCAGTGCGTCGAGGCCGCCGTGAACTCGGCCAGCTTCGACGAGGGCCTGGCCGTCGAGCGCAAGCTGTTCATGGAGCTGATGATGGGCTCCCAGTCGGCGGCCCAGCGCTACTACTTCTTCGCCGAGCGCCAGGCGCAGAAGATCCCCGACGTGCCGGACGACACCGCGACGCGGCCGATCAGGAAGGTCGGCGTCCTGGGCGCCGGCACCATGGGCGGCGGCATCGCGATGAACTTCGCCAACGTCGGCATCCCGGTGACCATCGTCGAGCTGAAGCAGGACGCCCTGGACCGCGGCCTCTCCACCATCCGCAAGAACTACGAGCGCTCGCGCGGCGCCAAGCCCGAGCAGACCGAGCAGCGCATGAGCCTGCTGACCGGCTCGCTCGACCGCGCCGACCTCGCCGACTGCGACCTGATCATCGAGGCCGTGTTCGAGCGCATGGACATCAAGAAGGAGGTCTTCGCCTCCCTCGACAAGATCGCCAAGCCGGGCGCGATCCTGGCCACCAACACCAGCTACCTGAACGTCGACGAGATCGCCTCGGCGACCTCGCGTCCCGAAGACGTCATCGGCCTGCACTTCTTCTCGCCGGCCAACGTCATGAAGCTTCTGGAAGTGATCCGCGGCGAGAAGACCGCCAAGGACGTGATCGCCACGTCCATGAAGCTGGCCAAGCAGATCGGCAAGATCGCCGTCCTGGCCGGCGTCTGCCCGGGCTTCATCGGCAACCGCATGCTCAGCCAGCGCCAGCGCGAGGCCCAGAAGCTGGTCATGGAAGGCGCCATGCCCTGGGACATCGACCGCGTGCTCTACGACTTCGGCTTCCCCATGGGCCCGTTCGCCATGAGCGACCTGGCCGGCCTCGACATCGGCTGGGTGAAGGAGAACTCCAAGGGCGAGACCATCCGCGACGTGCTCTGCGAGATGGACCGCCGCGGCCAGAAGACCGGCGCGGGCTACTACGACTACGACGAGAACCGGAACGCCAAGCCCTCGCCCGTCACCGAGAAGATCATCAACGACTTCATCGTCAAGTCGGGCCGCAACCCCCGCAAGGTCTCCGACGAGGAGATCCTCGAGCGCTGCGTCTATCCGATGATCAACGAGGGCCTGAAGATCCTCGAGGAGGGCAAGGCCATCCGCCCGTCCGACATCGACGTGGTCTGGGTCAACGGCTACGGCTGGCCCGTCTACCGCGGCGGCCCGATGTTCTACGGAGACCAGGTCGGCGCCGACAAGGTGCTGGCCAAGATGAAGGAGTTCCAGGGCGCCATGGGCGACGACTTCAAGCCCGCCGCGACGCTCGAGAAGCTGGTCGCCGACGGCAAGAAGATCGCCGACTTCGGCCGCTGATCGAAACTACCGCTCATCCCGGCGGAAGCCGGGACCCAAGCAGCCTATCCCCCGGCTTCGGAGCCGGCGCGGCGGGCTCGGCTTGGGCCCCGGCTTTCGCCGGGGTGAGCGGCCTTACATTGCAACTGAGCAGGACACCTCCCCATGCGTGAAGCCGTCATCGTCGCCGCCAAGCGGACCCCCATCGGCAAGGCCTACCGCGGCGCGTTCAACAACACCTACGGCGCGACGCTCGGCGCCGAGGCCATCCGCGCGGTGGTCGAGCAGGCGGGCGTGGATCCCGGCGAGATCGACGACGTCGCCATGGGCTCGGCCCTGCAGCAGGGCACGACCGGCAACAACATCGCCCGCCAGGCGGCCCTGCGCGCCGGCCTGCCGAACACCGTCTCCGGCATGACCATCGACCGCCAGTGCTCCTCGGGCCTGATGGGCGTCTCCATGGCCGCGAAGTACATCATCAACGACGGCGCCCCGATCGCCATCGGCGCGGGCATCGAGTCGATCAGCCTGGTGCAGAACGACAAGATCAACCGCTTCATGGCCGGCGACCCCTGGCTGCGCGACCACGTGCCCGAGCTCGCCACCTCGATGATCGAGACCGCCGAGATCGTCGCCGAGCGCTACGGCGTCTCCCGCGAGGCGCAGGACGACTATGCGCTGCAGTCCCAGCAGCGCACCGCCCAGGCCCAGGCCGAGGGCCGCTTCGCCAACGAGATCGTGCCGGTCACCACCGTCATGAAGGTGCTGGTCAACAAGGAGACCGGCGAGACGGCCGACAAGGAGATCACCATCTCCGCCGACGAGGGCAACCGCCCGCAGACCACACTCGCCGACCTCCAGAAGCTCCAGCCGGTGTTCCGCGGCGGCCGCTATGTGCCGGAAGGCAAGTTCGTCACCGCCGGCAACGCCAGCCAGCTCTCCGACGGCGCCGCCGCCGTGCTGCTCATGGAGCGCAAGGAGGCCGAGAAGCGCGGCCTCGAGGCGCTGGGCGCCTACCGCGGCATGGCCGTGGCCGGCTGCGGCCCGGAGGAGATGGGCATCGGCCCGGTGTTCGCGATCCCGAAGCTCCTGGAGCGCAACGGCCTCACCATCGACGACATCGACATCTGGGAGCTGAACGAGGCCTTCGCCTCGCAGGTGCTCTACTGCCGCGACAAGCTGGGCATCCCCAACGAGAAGCTCAACGTCTCCGGCGGCTCGATCTCCATCGGCCACCCCTACGGCATGACCGGCGCCCGCTGCACCGCCCACCTGATGTACGAGGGCAAGCGCCGCGGGGCCAAGTACGGCGTCGTCACCATGTGCGTCGGCGGCGGCATGGGCGCGGCCGGCCTGTTCGAGATCTTCTGATCTCGCCGATCCACGGCTGAGTTAAGGGGCCGTCCCGCGAGGGGCGGCCCTTTTCCGTTGCGCAGCGTCACAGAAGCGCCGAACTCCTTGGCAAGGTGGCGCAAGCGCTGGAGACTTCGCGAATGTCTGAGCGGGACACCCCGTCCAATCCCTACGCCCGGCCGAGCGCCTGGCCGGCCATGCCGCAGCAGCCGTTCCGCGTGGGCGCCCTGCCGAAGGCCGCCGCGCCGCCGCCCCGGCCGCAGGCCGCGCCGGAGCCGACGCCCCAACCGGCGCCTCAGCCGGCGGCGGCCGCGCCGACGCCCATGCCGGCGGCGCAATCCGCGGCGGCCCAGCCGATCACGCGGCGGCCGCCCACCCGGGCCACCTCGATCTTCTCGGGCTCGGCGATCCCGATGGGCCCGCCCGTGGCGCGCCCGCAGCCGCAGCCGGAGGTCGCGCGCCCTGCGCCAGAGCCCGCCCCTGAGGCCACGCCCCCTCCGCAGCCGGTCGCTGAAGCGCCGAGGCCGGCGCCGGGCGTCGAGGCGCAAGCCGCGCCCCTCGCCGCGCCGCCCATCCGCCGGCCGGCGAAGCGGCGTGGCCTCGCGGCGCGCCTGCCGCTGGCAGCCAGCCTCGCCGCGGGCGCGGCCGGCATCGCCGTGACGGCCTGGGTGCTGACCCGCGAGCCGCCGCCCCCCACGGTGCCGGCCGAGGTGCTCGCCGCCACGGCGCCGGCGACGGTGACCCCGCCGTCCACGGCTGCGGATGCGGTCTCCGCGCCCATCTCGACGACGCAAGCGGCCGCACCGGCGCCCACGCTGCGCGGCTCGGTGGAAAGCGCGCCGGTGCGCACGGCCGCCGCCGCGCCCCGGCGCGCGGTCCGCCGTGCGGCCGCCGAGCCGGCGCCGGCGGAGGCCGCCGCGCCCGAGCCCGCGCCGCCCGCCGTGACGCCCGCCCCGCTGGTGGTCCCGCCGCCGGTGGTCGCCGCACCGCCACCCCCGCCAACGCCGGCCCCAACGCCGGCCACCCCGCCCCCGGCCGATCCCGAGGCGCCGATCTCCACCCGCTCGCCCTACGGCGAGTAGCCGCGTCGCCCATCCTCTGCGAAGCTTCCCGGCAAAGGTGCGGGGGAAGCGCGTATGGAACGGGTGGTGCGGCTGGCCGCGGCGCTGTGCGTCGGGCTGGCGCTGGCGGCGTGCGGCAAGGGCGTCGACGGCGCGGCGATCGAGAAGGCCGATCCGGGCGAGTGGCTGACCTACGGCCGCACCTACGACGAGCAGCGCTTCTCGCCCCTGAAGCAGATCGACCGGGCGAGCGTCGGGCGGCTCGGCGTCGCCTGGTGGGCCGAGTTCGACACCGATCGCGGCCAGGAGGCCACCCCGCTCGTCCACGACGGCGTGCTCTACACCACCACCGCCTGGTCCAAGGTCCACGCCTTCGACGCCAGAACCGGCGCCCGGCTGTGGAGCTACGACCCCAAGGTGCCCGGCGAGGCCGGCTTCAACGCCTGCTGCGACGTGGTCAACCGCGGCGCGGCCCTCTGGAAAGGCCGGCTCTACGTCGGGACCCTCGACGGGCGCCTCGTCGCGCTGGACGCGAAGACGGGAAAGCCCGCCTGGACCGTCCAGACCACCGACACCTCCCGGCCCTACACCATCACCGGCGCGCCGCGGGTCGTGAGGGGCAAGGTGCTGATCGGCAACGGCGGCGCCGAGTACGGCGTGCGCGGCTACGTCTCGGCCTATGACGCGGCCAGCGGCAAGCTCGCCTGGCGCTTCTACACCACGCCCCATCCCGCCGGCCGCGCCGACGGGGCCGCCTCCGACAAGGTGCTGCAGGCGAAGGCCGCCGCCACCTGGAGCGACGGCGCCTGGAAGCAGAGCGGCGGCGGCGGCACGGTCTGGGACGCCATCACCTACGACCCGAAGACCGGCCTGGTCTTCGTGGGCGTCGGCAACGGCAATCCCTGGAACCACAAGCTCCGTTCGGGCGGGAAGGGCGACAACCTCTTCCTGTCCTCCATCGTCGCCCTGAAGCCCGAGACCGGCGAATACGTCTGGCACTACCAGACCACGCCGGGCGACAGCTGGGACTACACCGCCACCCAGCACATCATGCTGGCCGACCTGCCCGTGGGCGGGAGCCCGCGTCGGGTGGTCATGCAGGCGCCGAAGAACGGCTTCTTCTATGTGCTCGACGCCGCCACGGGTAAGCTGCTTTCGGCCGACAAGTACGTGCCCGTGGACTGGGCCGAGCGGGTGGACCTCGCGACTGGACGCCCCGTGGAGGCGCCTTTCGCCCGCTACGAGAACGGGGCCGTCAGCAGCCAGATGTCGGGCGCGCTCGGCGGCCACAACTGGCAGCCCATGGCGTTCTCGCCCAGGACCGGCCTCGTCTACATCCCCGCCCAGCTCGGCCGGGGAAACTACGCCGACCCGCAGGACTTCCGCTTCTCGCCCGGCCTCTGGAACACCGGCATGCGGCGCTATCCCGACGGGCCCAAGGCGAAGCTGGTGCGCCCAGGCGCCCGCGCCGCCGCGCGCGGCGAGCTGATCGCCTGGGACCCGGTGGCCCGGCGGGCGCGGTGGAAGGTCCCCTTCGACCGGTCCTGGACCAGCGGCGTGCTCGCCACCGATGGCGGGCTCGTCTTCCACGCCGTGGGGTCGCGTTTCACCGCCTATGACGCGGCCACCGGCCAGGCGCTCTGGGCTCATGACACCGGCGCCAATGTGATCGCACCGGCCATGACCTACGACGCCGACGGCGAACAGCACCTGGCGCTGATGGTCGGCGCCGGCGGGGCGGGCGGCGGCGACCAGGCGCGGCGCAAGGGCCGGCTCCTGGTCTTCCGGCTGGGCGGCGCGGCGAAGCCCCCGGCCTATCCGCAGGACGTCGTTCCGGCGGTGCTGGACTTGTCGCTCGCCACGCCCTCGGCCGGCGACGCGGACCGCGGCGCGGTGGTCTACGACCAGTACTGCTCCGCCTGCCACAAGGCCGGTCCCTATCTGCCGAACCTCGCTCGCTCGCCCGCGATCCTGGAGTCGGAGGGCTTCCGGGCGATCGTGCTCGACGGAGCGCTCAAGGCGAACGGCATGGCCGGCTTCCGCCGCCACTTCGGCGAGGCGCAGGCGGAGGACCTGCGGGCCTATCTGCTGTGGCGGGCACGGCTGAAGGCGCAGGCCGCAGCCGGGGCGGAGGCGCCCACGCACGCTCAGTAGGCCGATCACCTCTACGAGACCTTCGCCTCATTTCGCAGAACGGCGGAACCAAGCCGGGCCGTGAAAAATTACACGGCGTCGCTTCACGACATGAGGAGAAGAACATGCGCTTCATCGTTTGCGCGGTCGCGGCTGCGGGGCTCCTGAGCGCCTGCGCCAGCAACAACGACGAGATGGCCGCCGACACCGGCACGGCTGCTCCGGTCGCGGACACCGCTCCGGCCGCCGCCGAGCCCGCTCCGGCGCCGATGCCCGAACCGGCCCCCGCGCCGGCCCCGGCTCCGGCTCCGAGCACCGGCGAGCGGGGCTGACCATAGCCCCCTCGACCAGCGCGTCCGGTCGCCGACCGGGCGCGCTTCTCGCCGCCACGATACTGACCTCGCTCGGCCTGGCCGCCGCTGCCGCGCCTGCGGTTGCGCTTGCCCAGCTGCCGGATCCCTATTCGGGCTCGGCGGTCGCCGACACCGTGCTGCGCGCCGAGGTGCGCTACCGCCTGGTGGCGCCCGCCGCCGACGAGGGCGACCTCGCCGCCTTCTACGCCGCGCGCGGCCATGCCCCGATCTGGATCGACGGCGGCCTCAAGCCTGAGGCGCGGGCCCTGCTGGAGCGCGTCCGCGACGCCGCTGCCGACGGCCTGGATCCCGAGCGCTACCGCCCGGACGAGCTGGCCGCCGCCCTCGACGCCGCCGCGGGCGGCGAACCGGCCCGTCTGGCCGAGGCCGAGCTCCTGCTGTCCCGCGCCCTCGCCGCCTATGTCATCGACCTGCGCCAGGGCCGCGGCGACGCCCGGCCCGCCTTCGTCGATCCGCAGGTCGCACCGCCGCCGCTGAGCGCCCGCGCCTTGCTCGACCAGGCGGCGAAGGGCGAAGCGCCCGATCTCACCGCGCTCACCCGCATGAACCCGATCTATGACGGCTTCCGCCGCGCCCTCGCCGCCCACCGGGCCCGGGCCGCCGCCGGCGACGCCGACCCCGCGGAGGAGGGGCTGATCCTCGCCAACCTGGAGCGCGCCCGCCCCCTGCCGGCGGAGTTCGGCGACCGCTTCATCCTGGTGGACACGGCCGCGCGCCAGCTCTGGCTGTACGAGGACGGCGAGCTGCGCACCGCCATGCGGGTGGCCGTGGGCAAGCCCAGCCAGCCGACGCCGCTGATGACCGGCCTGATCCGCCACGCCATCTTCAACCCCTACTGGAACGTCCCCGCCGACCTGGTCCGCACCACGGTCGCCCAGAACGTGCTCGACCAGGGCCTCGGCTACCTGGAGACGGAGGGCATGGCGGTGTTCGCGGGCTACGAGGACGACGCCCCCGAGCTCGATCCCACGACGCTCGACTGGCAGGCCATCCACCGGGGCGACCTCGAGGTGCGGGTGCGCCAGCGCCCAGGCCCGCGCAACATGATGGGCAAGGTCAAGCTGATGCTGCCGAACCCGCTCGGCATCTACCTGCACGACACGCCCAACAAGGCGGTGTTCGGCGAAGAGGCCCGCTACGTCAGCTCCGGCTGCGTTCGTCTGGAGGACGCCGTGGCCCTGGCCACCCAGCTCCTCGGCGACACGGCGCTCGAAAAGGCGGCCAGCGCGGAGATCGAGCAGCAGGTGGAGCTGGAGAAGCCCGTACCGGTCTACATCACCTACTTCACCGCCATGCCGAGCGGCGGCGGCCTGGCGCTGCGCGAGGACATCTACGGCCGCGACGCGCCCCTGCTCGCCCAGCTCCAGGGCGGCGGCTCCGCCCTGGCCCAGGCGGGTCGCTGAGGCCGCTCAGGGCTTCAGGCTGGTTACATAGTCGCGGATGAGCGCCACGCCCTCGTCGTGGACGAGGCTGCGGCCGAGCTCAGGCATCATCACCCCCGGCTCCGACGAGGCCATGCGGTGCACCAGGATCGAGCGCTCCGGGTGGCCGGGCTCGATGGAGACCTCCAGGTCGCCGGAGCCCCGGCCCGCCGCCACCGGCCGCTTGCCGACCCCGAGGTTGGCCGCCCGGGTCTCCTCCAGCTGCAGGAAGAGGCCGGAGTTCGACGCGATCCCCGCCGGGTTGTGGCAGTGAGCGCAGTTGGCGTCCAGGTAGGCGCGAGCCCGCGCCGCCAAGGGCTCGGCAGAGTCGTCCCAGACCGCCGTCCGCGGAACCGCCTTCGGCTCCGGCGCGCCCGCCAGGATGCCCAGGCGCGTCCAGCGCGCCAGCTGGTTCTCGCGGCCATCGGCGTAGGAGAAGTCGCCGTTCAGGTTGCGCGCGCGGGGCCCGATCGGGGCGATCGCCTCGCGGACCTGGTGGCATTCCTTGCACTGGTTCTGGTTCGGCACGGCGTAGTCGATGTCGCGCCGCCTGCCGGCCGCATCCACCACGCTGACCGGCAGCCGCGCGCCGGCCCGCTTCAGCACGGCCTGGGTCTGCTCGGCGTTCCAGACATAGGCGTAGGCCGCCCAGCCGTCGGCCTTGCGGATCAGCAGCCGGGTCTCGATGAAGCGCACGTCCTCGGTCGGCCGGCGCAGATCGGCCGGATAGGCGAAGGTCTTCACCAGCGCCGTGCCCACGGGAAAGGCCAGCGCGCCCTCGGCGGCGTACCGGGCCGCCTTGCCTTCGGGCACGAAGACGTAGCGGGCCTTCTCGGCGTAGTCGCTGAACAGCGGCGTGTTCAGCGCATAGGGGATCACCCGCGGGCTCGGCGTCCGGCCGCCGGAGTCCACGAAGAGGCCGTAGGCGTCCAGCGTCGGCGCCGGCGTCTCGGCCAGCAGGACGTCCATCTTCACCCCGCCCGGCGCGGGCGCGGCGCCCAGGCTGAGCAGCGCCGCCAGGCTCGCGAGAAGACGCCTCAAAGCCCGGCCTGCTCCGCCGGCAGCACCACCGCCTTCGGCTCGGCGATCGCAGCGTCACCCGCGGTGGGCGTCACCGTCGGGTCGGCGCTCATCAGCTGGCCCGGTCCCTTGAGCCGGAGGTTCAACACCGGCCCGTCCTCGATCCGCACGCGCACCGCGTCGCTGTTCTGCGCATGGGCGGTCACGCCGTCCCACAGCACCGGCGGGATGGTCCCGCCGACCGCCTTGGCCAGGATCTCGGCCCCGGCGAACTTCGGGTCGTAGCCGTTCTTGCCCATCCGGTTGCCGCGCACCACCACGTCCCGAGGCAGGGGGTTGTAGGTCTTGTCGTCGAACTTCTGGGTGTAGCTGACCAGCATCACCGCCGCCGACTGGTTGCCGTCGATCTCGTTGTCGAAGACGTGGACGTTCTTGTTGGCCATGACCATGACGCCAGTGCCCACCGGCACGCTGGCCACGATGTTGCCCTTGGGCGCGAAGTTCGGCGTGTCGTTCTGGACGATGCGGTTGCGGTAGATGCGGTGCGAATGGCCGCCCATCTGCGGCAGGTTCGGCAGGTCGAACACCAAGATGCCGCCGGTGTTGCGGGTGGCCACATTGTCGAAGACGTCGGCGTTGTAGGAGTTCTCGATCTCGATGCCCGCCACGTTGAACTCGGCGCGGCTGTTCTTGACCACGATGTTCTTCGACTGGCCGACGTAGATCCCGGCGTCGGACGCGCCCTTCACCACCGCCTTGTCGATCAGCACATTGGTCGAGGAGACCGGATAGACGCCGTAGGCGCCGTTCGTCTCCTTGGGCCCACCGGTCCATTCCACGCGGACGTTCACGAAGCTGATGCGGTCCGAGCCCTTGGCCTTCAGCCCGTCGCCGCGGGTGTCCTCGACCCCGAGGTCGCGGACGGTGACGCGATCGGAGGTGATCAGCAGGCCCTCGCCCGCGCCCTTCTGGTCCTTGAAGGAGAGCACCGTGGCATCCGGCCCCGCCCCCTTCACCGTGACGTTGTCCACGTCCAGCGAGAGCCCGTCGGAGAGCTCGTAGCGGCCGGCGGCGATCTCCACCACGTCCCCGGGCTTGGCGTCCAGCAGCGCGGTCTGGACCTTCTCCTGGGCGTCGCCGCCGGGCGTCACCGTCAGGGTCTTGGCCTGGACCGCCGTGGCCGCCATGAGGGCCGTGGCCGCAAAGAGCGCGTGCCGGATCATGCGTTGTTCCTCCCCGTTTTGCGGGCAAGGTGAACGCTGTTCAGCCGCTGCGCAACCTCAGGCGAAATCCCGGGCGAGCTCGGCGCGGGTGGCCGGGGTCAGGCCCGCCAGGTGGCTGTAGCGTTCGTGATCGCAGCCGATCATGATCGTGGTCGCGGGATCGCGGAACACGGCGATGTGCTCGGGCTTCAGCGGGAAGCGCAGGAAGTGCACCGAGGAGGTCTTGCCGTCTTCCCGGGTCCGCTCCACGTCGCCCTCCGGCGCGCCGGCCACCCGCTCGCCGCCGATCTGCAGGAAGAAGCGGTCCTCGACCCCGCCCAGGCGGGCCAGCGTCTGCTCGCGGCGGACGGGATCGTCGATCTCGAACATCACCGTTGCCACCAGCTCCTGGCCCTGCGGGATCAGCGGATTGTAGGCGGCCAGTTCGTCCGGCACCTGCTCGGCGCCGCCCTTCTCGGTGAGCAGCATCTCCTGGATCTGGAAGAGCATGGTCTCGTAGCACTCGAAATAGACCGTGCAGACCGGCCCCAGCTCCACCCGCCGCAGCCGCTTGATCGGCAGCAGGGCCTGGCGGCGCTCGCGGCGCACGCGGGCGTATTCCTGGTCGGGCAGCAGGTCCTCGGGGGTCACCCGGCGGGTCTCGGCGGGCATGGTCAGACGGCTCCGTAGGCGCGGGCGAAGATCTCGATCGGATGGGCCTGCCGCGGCGGGGCGGACGCGTCCGCCCCGGTCTCGGCCGAGAGCAGCTGCCCCAGGTGCTTGCAGGCCAGCGGGCAGTCCGAGCAGAGGGTCTCGGCCCCCTTGGCGGCGATCTGGCGGGCGGCGGGGCGGCCCACCTTGCGGGCGACCTGATGCGTCTCCTTCATCACCCCGAAGGTGCCGCCGTGGCCGGAGCACCGCTCCACCAGGTTGACGGTGGTGTCGGGGATCAGCCGCAGCATCTCGGCGGACTTCGCGCCCATGTTCTGCGCCCGGGCATGGCAGGCGTGGTGGACGGTGACCCCGCCCGGCACCGGCTGCAGCCCCTGGGCCAGCCCATAGGTCCGCGCCAGCTCGACCATGTACTCGCTGACGTCGTGGGCGGCGTGGGCGAGCTTGCCCACCAGCGGGTTCTCGGGGAGCAGCAGCGGCCACTCGAACTTCATCATCAGGCCGCAGGAGGCGGTGAGCGCCACCACGTCCCAGCCGTCGTCGATCAGCGGCGCGAAGTGGGCCGCCACCCGCTCGGCCCGGCCGGCCACGTCGGCGAGGTTGCCCGCCTCGAGCTGGGGCATGCCGCAGCATTCCGGATAGACGAACTGCACCTGGCAGCCCTGCAGGGCCAGCACCCGGGCCGCCGCGACCGCCGTGTCGGGCTGGTTGTAGTCGACGAAGCAGGTGGCGTAGAGCGCCACCTTCCGCTGGCCGAACGCCGGCCCTGCCGGATCGGGCCGCATGGGATCCTTCCGCAGCCGGTCGCCCGCGGTCCGCGAATGGTACTTCGGCAGCTCGACCTCGGCGTCGATGCGGGCGATGGCCTCCAGCAGCTTGCGCAGCGGGGTGTTCTTCCGCGCCGTCGCCCAGTTGGCGATCGGCGCCACCGGCTTGGCGAGCTTGCCGTTGCGGTCGGTCCGGCCGAGCTGTTCGCGCACGAACTCGCGGTGGCCGTGCCGCGCCTTGGCCGCCCGGTAGCGCAGGATCAGGTGCGGGATGTCCAGGTCGAACGGATGCGGCGGGACATAGGGGCACTTGGTCAGGAAGCACATGTCGCAGAGCGTGCAGGCCTCCTCGACGTGGTCGTGCTCCGCCTTGCCGATGGAGTCGATCTCGCCGGTGGCGCTCTCGTCGATCGCCTCGAACAGCCTGGGGAAGCTGTCGCACAGGTTGAAGCAGCGCCGGCAGGTGTGACAGACGTCGAACTGCCGCTGCAGCTCGGCGTGCACCTTCTCCAGGTCGTAGTAGTCGTCGTCGCGCCAGGCGATCGGGTGGCGCAGGGGCGCGTCCAGGCTGCCCTCGCGCGCGGCCTCGGCCGCAACGGCCGGCTTGATGTCGTCGCTCACGCGCCGCCCTCCTGTTCAGGCGGACGACCGCCCCCGGGCCGGAGATGCCGGGGCGGGGCGGCCGTCCTGGTCGGGCGCTGGCTAGTCCAGGGCCTCGAGGGCCCGCTGGAAGCGGCCGGCGTGGGACTTCTCGGCCTTGGCCAGGGTCTCGAACCAGTCGGCGATCTCGTCGAAGCCTTCCTCGCGCGCCGTGCGGGCCATGCCCGGGTACATGTCCGTGTACTCGTGCGTCTCGCCGGCGATGGCGGCCTTGAGGTTGTCGGCGGTGCCGCCGATCGGCAGGCCGGTGGCCGGGTCGCCCACGTCCTCCATGAACTCCAGGTGGCCGTGTGCGTGGCCGGTCTCGCCCTCGGCGGTGGAGCGGAACACGGCGGCCACGTCGTTGTAGCCCTCCACGTCGGCCTTCTGGGCGAAGTAGAGGTACCGGCGGTTCGCCTGGCTCTCGCCGGCGAAGGCGGCCTTCAGGTTCTCGATGGTCTTGCTGCTCGCGAGGCTCATTGTGGTTCTCCCTTGGCGCCCGCGCCGGCTGACTGACGCTCCGGTCGCAGGGTCGCTCCCTCGACTATGGACCTGCCGCCAGATAGGGCAAATCGCTTTAATCTATGAGGCGAATAGAGCGACCCTATGCGCCGCGGGCAGCGGCGGAACCGCGTTCCCCGGGCGGGGTTTCCTTGGCGGACGCGAAGGAGCTCCACCATGGGCGACAAGAACCAGATCCAGGGCGAAGGCAACTACGACGCCGGCCGCCGCTACCAGCAGGAACAGCACGAGTTCGCCAAGAGCGGCAAGGTCGAGCAGAAGGCCCAGGAGGCCGAGGACGCGCTCGACGGGCCCGAGGGCGAGGAGCTGGAGCGCGCCCGCCGCGAGACCGGCCAGGTGAAGCCCTCCTAGGGCGCCTTTCCGGTTCGGAAGCTCCGGAAGGTGATGGAGTAGCGGTGCTCGGTCACCGGCGGGATCGAGTGCTCCCACTGCTCGCGCGCCTCGGCTGAGATCAGATAGGCCGACCGCGGCGCCAGCGTGAGCGACCGGCGCTCGAAGCCTGAGCCCACGCGCCGCCGCAGGCGGAAGACGCAGGGCGCGAGCACAGATATCCCCACCACCTTCTCGAACTGCGGACGGTCGCGGTGCCAGCCGATCGGCGCGCCGGGCAGGTACTCGTTGATCAGCAGCTGCTGCAGGCCGCCCGACGCGACGCCGGCGAAGGCCTCCGCCCGCTCGCGCGCCGGCTCGAGCCACTCCGGGATCGGCTCGGCCGCCTCCAGCCGCGCGGAGTTGAAGTCGTAGCGGTAGCCGAACGACACCACCCGCCGGCGCGCCTCGTAGCCGCGGAACTGGAAAGGCTCGAACGGCAGCGTCGCGAGCTCGGCCGCGATGACCTGCTCCTCCTGCGGTGACAGGAAGTCGGGCCGGTAGGCGAAGCCGTCCGGAAGCCCGGGCTCGGGCGTCCCGAAGAGATCGGGTTGCGAAGACGACGAATGCGGCATGGCACGCCCATATGGGAACTCTCGCCGCGGCCTGCAGCATCCGCGGCCGACCGGCGCGGCCGGCTTGTGCGGGACGCTTGGCCATCGGTAGATGCGCCCATGCCGCCGGACCAGCTGGACGTGATCATCAGGGTCGCCGGGGCGACCCTCCTGCTCCTGGCGGCCGCGACCTCGCGCAGCCGACTGGGACGCGCACGCGCCCTCTTCATCCCGCTCGCCGTCTGCCTCAGCGGCTTCCTGGCGGGCAACACGCCGGACCCACGCCTGCAGCTCGGCGGGCCGCTGGGGTCCCTGGCCGTGATCCTGGCCGGGTATGCGGCGGTCTTCCTGTGGTGGTTCTGTCTGGCGGTTTTCGACGCCAGCTTCCGGCCACGCGGGCCGGTGCTGGCGATCGGGACGGCGTGGATCGCCGTCGCCTCGGCAGACCGCGGCCTGTTCGGCGAGCGGCTGGCGCAGGTGGGGCTTTCCTGGGTCCTGCTCGCCCTGGGCCTCCTCATGGTGGGACACCTCGCCTGGCGCCTGCTTCGGGATCGCGAGGGCGATCTCGTCGACGGCCGCCGGAGCGTGCGCCGGCCCGTCGTGGTCGCGCTCGGCGGGCAACTGGCGGCCGACATCGCGGTCGACCTCTTGCTCGGCATCGACTGGCAGCCGCAGGCGTTCTCGATGGCGCAGAACGGCGCCCTGCTGGCCTTCACCGTCTGGCTCATCAACCTGGCGCCCCGACGCGAACCGGCGGCGCGCGCCAGAAGTGTCCCAAGCTCAGTGGATACGGACGTCCAGGCCGATCCGGTCCTCGCCCGCCTCCGGCGGCTGATGGAGGCGGACCGAGTCTACCTGGACCCGGAACTCACCTTCGCGGACTTCGTGGAGGCCATGGGCGCGCCCGAGAAGGTCGTGCGGCGGCTGATCAACCGGAAGCTGGGCTACGATCACTTCCGCACCTTCCTGAACAGCTACCGGGTCGCCGAGGCGCGCCGGCGGCTGGCCGACCCCGCGCGACGGGGCGAGAAGCTGATCGCCATCGCCCTCGACAGCGGCTTCGCCTCGCTGCCCTCGTTCAACCGCGTGTTCCGCGAGGTCGAGGGCCGCACGCCCAGCGCCTTCCGGGACGCCGCGCTCGCCGAGCTCGAAACATCGCCCGGTCGCGCGACGGCCATGTTCTGAGGCGCCTTCGGCCGGCTTCTGAGGGGCCCGCCCGCCAGCACCGCCCTATGCCTACCCCCTGCAACGGCGGAGGCGAGACCTTGAACGGCATCATCGGCATCTCGGGCGTCCTGGCGATCCTGCTCGCCGCGGGCGGACTGGTCGCGCTCGTGGAGCGCGGCGGCGTGTCCGTCCGCTGGCTCAGCGTCGCCGCGGGGCTGGTCCTGCTCAACGACCTGCTGCTCACCCGCGCCTACGGCCTGCTCCCCGACCTCCTGCCCGGGGCGGACTGGAACTGGCAGGGCAAGCTGCTGGCGCTGGCCGGCACGCTGGCCGTGGCCTCCCTGCCGGCCTTCGGCTGGCGCGCCTCGGGCTCGGCCTTGCCCCAGGCCGAGGACGGCTGGAGGCCGGTCCTGCTCGTCTCGGTCGCCTACGTCGCGGTCTTCCTGGGGCTCGCCCTGGCGTTCCCGACCGAACCGGCCTCGGCCGAGACCGTCGCCTTCCAGCTCTCACTGCCCGGACTGGAGGAGGAGCCGTTCTACCGCGGAGTCCTGCTGCTGGCGCTGTTCCGCGCCTTTCCGGCGCGCAGGCGGATCCTGGGCGTGGACTGGAGCTGGGGCGCGGTGGTCTCCTGCGCCCTGTTCGGCCTGGCGCACGCCTTCGGCTACTCGAAGAGCGGCTTCCAGTTCGATCCGCTGACCATGCTGCTCACCGCAGGACCCTCGTTCATCGCGGTGTGGCTGGCCCTGCGGACCCGCAGCGTGCTGCTGCCCGTCCTGCTGCACAACTTCGGCAACGCCATCACCCTGGTGGTCTAGGCGCCGTCAGCCCAGGCGGGCGATCGCCGCCGCGACGGCTTCCGTCTGCTCCAGCACCACCATGTGGCCGGCCTCGGGGATGGAGACCAGCTCCGCCCCGGCGATGCCTTTCTTGAAGGCGTGCGCATAGACCGGCGGGATAAGGCGGTCGCTGTCGCCCCACACGATCACCGTCCTCGCTCGGATGCGGTAGAGCCGGTCCTTCAGCCCCCGCTCGGGGATCGGGAACAGGATCCGCCCGGCCATGCCGAGCTGGCGGGCGTTGGTCACCAGGTACTGCTGCAGGAAGCCGGGATCCTCGACGTTGCGCCCGGCCGTCAGCAGGGCCGCCCCCGCCGCCGCGTCGTGGAACAGCAGGGCCGGCATCTCGTAGGGCAGGGTGGCGAACAGGTCGGCGATCGGATGGTCGTCGTCCCACAGGCCGGCAGGCGCGATCAGCGCCAGGCGCGAGACGTCGTGCGGCTGCACCGCCGCCATCTCGGCGGCGATCATCCCGCCCATGGAATGGCCCACCAGGATCGGGTCGCGGACGCCCAGCGCGTCCAGCACGTCCCAGGTGTGCAGGGTGAAGTCCAGCATGTCGCGGATAGCCGGCGCCTCCTCGCTGTCCCCGTAGCCGGGGACCAGCGGGGCGATCACGCGGTGGTCGCGCGCCAGGGTGTTCAGCAGCGGGTCTTCCGGGGTCACCCCGCCCGCGCCGTGCAGGAAGACGAGCTCCGGCCCCGCGCCGCCTTCGATGTAGCGGACGGGGACGTGGTGGGTCTGGACGGTCTTCAGTTCGAGCATGTCCGCCTCCTTCACTCGGCCGGGATCGGCGCGCGGGCCGGCGCGGCGGGGAGCGAGCCTGGGATCACCCGCTTCTCCAGCGGCTTGCACCAGAAGCGGTCGTCGTCGGCGTAGTCCGGGAAGATGTTGCGCAGCTTGGGCATCACCTTCTCGGCAAACAGGCGGGTCGAGTACATGCACTTGTCGGCCGGCATGTCGCCCACGTGCATCAAGCAGAAGATGTTGCCCACGCGCAGGCCCTTGATCAGGTCTTCCATGCGCTGGCGCACGGTCTCCGGGCTGCCGGCAATGACGTGGCCCTGCTCGGTCAGCTCCTTCCAGGTCAGCGTCGCATAGCCGCCCTTCGGCGGGGCGTACTGCGACAGCGCCCCCGACTGGATGGTCTTGATGGTGCGGTAGCCCGGCGCGTCGGCGAAGCCCGGATAGACGTGCAGGCAGCGGTTGTAGAAGTAGCTGACGTGCTCGGAATAGAGCCGCTCGGCCTCCTCGTCGGTCTCGGCCACGCAGATCGTCTGGGCGAAGCCGGCCCGGTAGGGGCTGTTGTCCGGCGCCCCGCGCTCCTCCACCCGCCGCCAGTAGCCGTCCATCAGCGCCTGGGCCCGCAGGTACCCGGAGAAGCTGAGGTAGGAGTAGGAATAGGTGTTGTCGATGCAGAAGTCGTAGGTCTCGACCGAGCCGCCGCCGGGGATGTGCACCGGCGGGTGCGGCTGCTGGATCGGCCGGGGCCAGATGTTGACGTGCCTGAGCTTGTTGTAGCGGCCGTTGAAGGCGAACGGGTCGCGCGTGGTCCAGGCCTTGATGATCAGGTCGTGCGCCTCGGCGTACTTCTCCCGCGTCAGGCTGGGGATCTGGCCGTAGCAGTAGTTGGTGTCCATGGAGGTGCCGACCGGGAAGCCCGCCACCAGCCGCCCGCCCGAGATGCAGTCCAGCATGGCGAACTCCTCGGCCACGCGGACGGGCGGGTTGTAGAGGGCGATGGAATTGCCCAGCACGACCAGGGCCGCATCGCTCGTCCGGCGGGCCAGGCCCGCGGCGATGATGTTGGGGCTGGGCATGATGCCGTAGCCGTTCTGGTGGTGCTCGTTGACCCCGATGCCGTCGAACCCGAGCGTGCCGGCGTACTCCAGCAGGTCCATGTAGGTGTTGTAGACCTCGTGGCTCTTCGCCGGGTCGAACAGCCTCTGGTCGATGTCCACCCACACCGAGCGGTGCTTCTCCCGGAAGTCGTCCGGCAGGTGCGGCCACGGCATCAGGTTGAACCAGGTGAACTTCATGGCGTCGTCCTCCCGCGGCCGCCTCTGATGGGCGGTCCGACTGAACGACGATAACCGGCTGGCTCCCGGCGCCAAGCGCCGACTGGCTGCGCCGTCGGAACCGCGCCCCCGGCCGCCCGTTCCGGCGATCTAAGAAAGTTTCGATTGATCTTGGAATTTCGATTGTCAGGGGTTATATTGCGAACCGTTCGCAACAGGAGCGCCGCCATGCGCACCGCCAAGAAGACCGTCAGCTACTCGATCATGCACCTCGTGGTGGCGATCACCGTGGCCTACGCGCTCACCCGTGACTGGCGGGCCGCCCTGGCCATCGGCCTGATCGAGCCCATCTTCCAGACCCTGGCCTTTGCCGTGCACGAGCGCGTGTGGGAGCGGATCGGCCGCCGCGAGCGCGCCGCATCCCAGCCCGCCGACGGCGCGGCGACGGCCGCCTGATCAAGAAGGAGAGCATCATGTCCGTCAGCATCGACACCGGCCTCGACGCCCGGTCCCGCGAAGACGTGGCCGCGGGCCTCTCCCGACTCCTGGCCGACACCTACGCCGTCTACCTGAAGACGCACGGCTATCATTGGAACGTGCGCGGTCCGAACTTCGCTTCGCTGCACGCGCTGTTCATGGATCAGTACACCGAGATGTGGAACGCCATCGACGACGTCGCCGAGCGCATCAAGGCGCTGGGGGCGACGGCGCCGCAGGGCTACCGCACCTTCGCCAACCTCTCGGGCATCCAGGACGGCGACCCCGAGCAGGACGCCGAGGGCATGCTGGCCGAGCTGTCGAAGGATCACGAGACCCTGATCCGCACCGCCCGCGGCGTGCTGCCGGCCGCCCAGGCCGCGGGGGACGAGGTGACCACCAGCCTCCTCTCCGACCGCCTGACCGCGCACGAGAAGCACGCCTGGATGCTGCGCGCGAGCCTCGGCGCGCGCTAGCGCTCCGCGGGGGCCTTGCGCCCGAAGCCGAGCACCGAGCCGTCCCCCGACAGCCGCCGGGCGAGCACGGCGGCGGCGAGCAGCAGGGCGCCCACCGCCAGGAACGAGCCCGCGCGGACCACGCCTTCCAGGCGCGCCATGTCGAAGAGGAAGATCTTCGCCGTGGTGGCCAGCAGCACCACGAGCCCGGCCCAGCGCAGGTCGGCCTCGCGGCGCGCCGCGGCGAACACCAGCAGGGCGAAGCCGTAGAGGCCCCAGGCGGCCGAGAAGGCCCAGGTCTCCAGGCTCGCCTCCTGCAGGCTGGGCCGCATGTCGTAGCCGTGGAAGCCCAGGCGCACGACCAGCGTTAGGATCGCGAAGACGGTGAGCACGGCGCAGACCCGGGCGGCGCGGGCGAGTCCCGCCTGCCCCGCGGCCTCCGCCATCCGGACCAGCCAAAGCAGGACCGCGGCGCCGGCCGCATAGAGGCCGAACAGCAGGGCGGTCGCGCCCGCGCCGTCCAGCGGCCGGTCGATCGGGCCCCACCAGGGGCTGGCGGCAAGGCCGAAGACCAGCGCGGCGAAGACGATCGCGGCCGAGGCCGAAACGACCGCGACACGGCGCACGAGGTCGGCGATCGGCGAGATGGTCCAGGCCCGCAGGCTGGCCTGGACGGCCGCCCAGTCCAGCAGGCGCGCGCCAAGCAGGGCCGCCACGGCGTAGGCCGCCACCTCGGCCCGTCCGATCGGGTCGCGGCCGTCCTCGAGGCTCGGCCCCTGGAACAGGCGATGCGCTCGCCAGCGACGACCCCGAGCGGATGAAGGATGCGCTGCAGGAGCTGAAGCGGTTGCAGGCGCCCTATCTGAACTGGACCGGCAAGGCTGAGCGGACGAGCTTCGAGATCGATACCGTCTCGCTCCATGTCCATGAAAGGGTCGACGCGGCTACGGTCCTGGCAAATGCGGCGAAACGGCTGAAGGGTAAGGACGCCGCGACGCAGTGGCGGCAACCGGACCTGTTCGCGGCGCCATTCGAGAACCTGCCTCTGCGCCACGCGCTAGATTTCTACCACCACGAAAAGGGCTGGTCGAACCGGCTGGTGGCCGGCGACAGCCTCCTTGTGATGAACTCGCTCCTGACCAAGGAGAGCATGGGTGGGAAGGTGCAGACGATCTACATCGACCCACCCTATGGGATTAAATACGGGTCGAACTTCCAGCCCTTCACAAACAAGCGCGACGTGAAGGATCGATCAGACGAGGATCTCACTCAAGAACCCGAGATGATCAAGGCGTTTCGGGACACCTGGGAACTCGGAATTCACTCCTATCTTACCTATCTTCGCGACCGGTTGATTCTAGCGCGAGAATTACTGAAAGATAGCGGATCTATCTTCTTACAAATTTCAGATGAAAATCTGCACCATGCCCGAGAATTGATGGACGACGTATTTGGCGCCCACAATTATGCCGGCCTTATATCATATAGCGCGACCACAGGACAGACGTCAGGACTGCTCGCGCAGATAACAGATTATATCCTTTGGTACGGAAAAGACAAATCTCACCTGAAGCATAATAAACTCTACGTGGTTACCCCTGCAATTGATAACCCAACCGAGCGCTATGTTTTTGTGGAAACTCCGACCGGGGAACTGCACGATCTCTCAGTCAAACAAAAGATGGGGGAAGAACCCATCCCTGAGGGACGGATTCTGAAGCTTCAGGACCCGAGTTCACAATCCGGCGACGAAAAGAGCAGGAAACGCTTCCCGGCCTTTGGGATGGAGTTCTCCCCGAGTGGAAGCCGGGGATGGTCCACGAGCGTTGATGATGGAATGCCGCGAGTTCTACGCTCTGGACGGTTTCACAATCAGGGCAACTCGTTGTGGTGGAAGTCATACAGGGACAATGGACGCCTAAGGGCGCTCAATGCGTTGTGGGCTGATACCCGTCAGAATGCGTTTGGCGAAGGAAAACTCTACGTCGTTCAGACGATTGCGAGCGCGATAGAACGCTGCCTCCTGATGACGACAGATCCGTCTGACCTAGTTCTAGATCCCACATGCGGCTCGGGCACCACAGCGGTTGTCGCTGAGAAGTGGGGGCGCCGTTGGATCACCTGCGACACATCCCGTGTAGCGATCACCCTCGCCAAGCAGCGGCTGATGACCGCCAGCTTCGACTATTACAGCCTTCGCCATCCCCACGAGGGGCTTCAGGCAGGTTTCGACTACGAAACGTTCCCGCATGTCGCACTGAAGAGTATCGCCAACAACCCAGACATCGACACGATCTACGACGAAGATCACCCAAAGATCGCATCGGCGCTGGCGGACCTTAACGCCGCGCTGGGCGCTGCCCCGCCAAAGCCCCTCAAGCCTACGCAGGGGGTGCGCAAGGGTAGGCCCGTGGACTTCGACAAGGGCGACACCCTGCACGAATGGGAGGTGCCCTTCGATTGGCCGGAGGATTGGCCGGAAGCCGCCCGCGCGCCCTTCGAGGCCTTCCACGCCGCCCGGCAGGCGATGCAACGTCGTATGGACCAGTCCATCGCCGACCATGCCGAGCCGGAAACGCTCTACGACAAACCGCGCATCGACAAGTCGAAGCTGCGCATCTGCGGACCCTTCTCGGTCGAGGCGGTGCCGGCGCCGACTGTCCTCTCGTTGGATGAGAGCACGCCACCCGAACAGGCGGATGAGACCGTCGCCCGCTCAGGTGAGACGTCGCGCCAGGCCCTGTGGCGGGACGAACTGTTGAAAACGGGCGTCCGCGGCAAGGGCGGCGCCATGCTCCGGTTCGCCGAATTCGAGACCTTGCCCGGCCTAAAGCACATCCACGCCAGCGGCTCGCTGGCCGAGACGGGCGAGCGTGTGGTCGTGAGCTTCGGCCCTGAACACGCGGCGCTGGAGCAACGGCAGGTCGAGCTGGCGCTCACCGAAGCCGAGACGCTGCGCCCCTCCCCCAGGTTCATCCTGTTCTGCGCCTTCACCTTTGATCCCGAGGCCGCGAAGGACATCGACGAGGTGAACTGGCCCGGCGTCACGCTCCTCAAGGCGCAGATGAACACCGATCTCCTGACCGAGGATCTGAAGAAGAAGCGGGCCTCCAACCAGTCCTTCTGGCTGATGGGGCAGCCCGACGTAGAACTGCGCAAGCGCAAGGACGGGCTGTGGGAGGTCGAGGTGAACGGCTTCGATTACTTCGACCCGAAGGCGGGCGACCTCGTCTCCGGCGGCAAGAAGCAGATCGCGATGTGGTCGCTGGACGTGGACTACGACAACCGGTCCCTAATGCCGCACCAGGTGTTTTTCCCGATGGCGGATGCGAAAGGCGGCTGGAATCGCCTGCGCAGGACGGTGCGGGCCGAGTTGGACGAGGACCTGCTGGAGCAGTTCCACGGCACCGTCTCGCTGCCGTTCGAGGCGGGCGAGAACCGGCGGATCGCGGTCAAGATCGTGGACGACCGCGGGATCGAGTCCCTCAAGATCATGCCGCTCGAGGCATAGGCCCGTGTCCCTCATCATCAACACGCCGTTCGCGTGTCCGGCTCAGCACTGGGTCGAAGGCAAGGGCGGCAAGCTGGAGATCAAGCCCGAGCGGCGACCGGCGAGTTACGAGGTCTTCGACGCGCGCAACCACACCAAACGCACCGAGGTTCTGGACCTGGTGAATACGATCCGCGCCCGCGTGGACGCCTGGCGAGCGGACGGCTGGCCTGGCGTGACGATCGTCACGCGCAAGCTGCTGGATCACTGGCATGACGCCGAGGCGCGCCAGCACCCATTCTATTTCTGTCAGCTCGAAGCCATCGAAACCCTGATCTGGTGGGTGGAGGGCGCCGAAGCCTACAAGCAAGGCGTTGCGATCCCCCGCGATGGCGGCCCGTGGGAGCGACTCTGCAACAAGATGGCCACGGGGGCGGGCAAGACCACCGTGATGGCCATGATCATCACGTGGCAGGCGCTGAACGCGCTGACCTACCCCAAGCGGAACAAGGACTTCAGCCGGGCGGTGTTCATCGTGGCGCCCGGCCTGACGGTGAAAGAGCGTCTGCAGGTGCTGCTGCCAAGCGAGGGCAGCTACTACGACGAGTTCAACCTCTGTCCGTCCGAGGCGCTGCGCCAGAAGCTCAACCAGGCCGACGTGCTGATCGAGAACTGGCACACCCTGATGCCCCTGAAGGAGCAGGAGCGCTCGGTCGTGAAGAAGGGCCGGGAGTCGGACGAAGCGTTCACACGCCGCGTCCTTGGCAAGCTCGCCGCCCACAAAGACATCATCGTCATCAACGATGAGGCGCACCACGCCTATCGCAAACCGCCGGAAGTGAAGATCAGCAAGAAGGTGGCTGCCGAACAGGGCATCGACCTTGATGAAGCGACCCGCTGGATCGAGGGGCTCGATCGCATTCACAAGACGCGCCGAATCCAGCGCTGCTTCGACCTCTCCGCGACGCCGTTCGCACCGACCGGCAAGAAGAGCACGGACACTGCGCTGTTCGACTGGATCGTCTCGGATTTCGGCCTGAACGACGCGATCGAGGCTGGACTGGTGAAGACGCCGCGCGTGGTGGTGCGCGACGATGCCTTGCCCGATGCCCGTACGCTACGGTCGAAGCTCTATCACATCTACCGCGACCCTTCGGTATCCGAGGACCTGAACAGGGCGAACGCCGAACCGCACGAGGCCCTGCCGAAGCTTGTGCAGGACGCCTACACGCTTCTCGGGGCCGACTGGCGGGAGACACAGAGGCAGTGGAGCGCCGCAGGTCATCATTCTCCACCCGTGATGCTGACGGTCTGCAACCGCACGGAGACGGCGGCGAGGATCGAGCACTATTTCAACAAGGGCGACGCCCACTGGCCCGAGTTGCACGCTCCGAACAGGACCTTGCGTGTGGACTCAAAGGTGCTGGAGAAGGCGGAGATCGGCGAAACCGCCACGTCCGACAAGGACTACGAGAACCGGTTGAAGGCTATCGTCGGCGCCGCCGACCTGCCGGAGACGCGGAAACAGCAGCTACTCGGGATGAAGAAGGAAGAGCTGCTGCGCGCGATCGTCGACAATGTCGGCAAGCGGGGCGCAGCCGGGCAGGATCTGCAGAACGTCGTTTCTGTCGCGATGCTGTCCGAGGGCTGGGACGCCAAGAACGTGACGCACATCATGGGCTTGCGCGCGTTCACCTCTCAGTTGCTGTGCGAGCAGGTGGTTGGCCGGGGTCTCCGCAGGGTCTCCTACGACACGGATGAGAACGGGCTGTTCCTGCCTGAATACGTGAACGTCTTCGGCGTCCCGCTCTCCATTTCGGAGACGGGCGAAGGTGGCGAGGCGCCTCCACCTCCGAGGCCGACCACCCAGATCGAGGTGATCCCCGATCGGGCCCGACTAGAGATCAAGTGGCCGAACGTGCTGCGCGTGGAAACGGTCGTGAAACCGCAGCTCACGGTGGATTGGACCAAGGTGCCTGTTCTGGTTCTTGATCCGGCCGCGACGCCAATCAGCGCCGAACTGGCGCCCGCCCTCGGCGGCGCGACGGACATGGGCAAGGTGACCGCGATCGATCTGGAGCGCCTTCCCGACGGATTTCGCCTGCAGCGGCTTGTATTTCAGGCCGCTCGCAAGGCTTTCGCGGAATTGCGGCGGAGCTTCTCCGGGACCGAGGAGTACCTCGCGGTGCAACTGGTGCGCATCGTCGAGAGCTTCTTGAACTCCAAGCTGGTGGACATACCGTCCATCTTCCATTCGGACCCTCTGCGTCGCCGAATCCTGATCGCGTTGAACATCGACCTGGTTGTCCAGCACGTGCTGCGTCACGTGAGCGAGCAGAATACGGAACGCCTCACCCCCGTCTTCGACGAGGAAAACCCGATCGGCGCCACGGGCCAGATGAGGACGTGGTACACGACGAAGCCCTGCTTCCCCGCGATCAAGTCGCACATCAGCCATCTGGTCGGCGATTCCTCTTGGGAGGGCCACGCGGCGAATATCTTCGAGAGCCGGGATGATGTGGTCGCCTACGCGAAGAACGATCATCTAGGATTTCAGATTCAGTACCTGTGGGCTGGGTCGCGACGGCGGTTTGTGCCCGACTTTCTCGTCCGGCTATCTGGCGGCAAGACGCTTGTTCTGGAAATCAAGGGAACCGATAGCCCACAGAACAAGGCCAAGCGCGACGCACTGAACGAATGGGTCAATGCGGTGAACAGCTTCGGCGGATTTGGACAGTGGGCCTGGGATGTCGCCTTCCAGCCGGCTGATGTGCAGGACATCGTCAGCGGGCACGCAAAGGTCACCGTAGCCGAACCTGCAGCCTAACGCGCGCAGTCCTCCGCCAGCGTCCCCGCCCGAGCCTCACCTCCCGCGCCCATTCCGCGGCGGCTGGGCGGCTGCGGAGGGGGACCGGAACGCCTTTGTGGGGGCTCTAGTCCCGGATAGCCGCTGGCGCGGCTTCCGGGATGACACGGGGGGTGTGGGGCGGCGGGGGCGCGATCGGGTCCCACGGGAGGGGGGCGGCGCGGCCGGCGTCGCCCTCACCCTGCCCTCTCCCGGAGGGAGAGGGGCGCGCGTGTGATGGGCGTCACGGGGGCGGCGGGGGCGATTGACAGAGGATGCGGGGCCGGCCGGAGTGGCGGACGGACGCTTGACCCCTTCAGGAGACCCCATGGACATCCAGGACCACATCGCGAAGCTGGCGGCGGCGCCCCGGGACGACAGCCCGGAATACACGGCGACGCTGCGCTACTGGTCGCACGGGCCGCAGACCAGCGGCTTCGAGAAGGCGATGCGGGTGCGGGTGAACGACGGGCCCGAGCACGTGTTCGACGTGCCCGACAGGCTGGGGACCCACGAGCTGGTGGTGGACATCTCCGCGGACATGAAGCCCACGGGGGCGAACGTCATCCACTGGCAGGTGGACGTCTACAACTACGAGCCGTTCGGGATCCGCTCGTCGGCGCGGGTGCTGATCCGCCGCAAGCGGGCGGTGATCCTCGACGAGAACTACGAGACGCCGCAGTTCTGGCGGCGGACCAACGAGCAGCTGACGGTGTTCTGAGGCCGGCGCTCCAGCGGGCGCCAGGCTCCCCTCCGCTCGGCTCGGCTCGGCCCGGCTCGGCTCGGCTCGACATGGGCGGGGGGCGCCCCTAGCGTGCGGTGGGCTTTCGTCAGCGACGCAAGATGCCATCGATCTCCCTTCGGGCCTGGGCCTCGCCGTTCTTCACCAGCCTCTGCGGGGCGGTCGCGCTCGGGGTCTTCCTGGGGTTCGCGGGGCCGTTCGGCTCGTTCCAGTCGCTCGCGCCGCCGCAGCGCTACGCCTTCTGGTTCGCCCTGGTGGCGGCGGGCTACGGGCTGGCGGTGGCGACCCTGCAGGTCCTGCGGCCCGCGGCGGCGTTCGCCCGCCTGCCCGGCGTCGCGGCGGCGGTCGTCGTGGGCCTGGTCTCGACGCTGCCGATGATGTTCGTCGTCGCCTGGGCGCTCGAGGTGGTGTTCGGGCGCTCGACGCCGCCGGGACGGCTGGTGTCGCTCTATCTTTCGGTGGCGTCGGTGCAGCTGGTCATCGCCGCCATCGCCGCGTGGCCGGTGCTGGCGGCCGGCGGCGCCGCGCGGCCGGAGGAGGAGCCGGACGCCGAGCGGTTCTTCGCGCGCGTGCCCGAGCGGCTGGGGCGGGAGCTCCTGGCCCTGGAGGCGCAGGACCATTACCTGATGGTCCACACGCCTCGGGGCTCGGCGCTGATCTCCATGCAGCTTAGCGAGGCGGTGCAGATCCTGCCGCCGCGGCTGGGCTTGCGGGCGCACCGGCGCTGGTGGGTGGCGCGCCAGGCGGTGGCCGGGTGGCGCCGGGAGGGTGACCGGACGCTCATCGAGCTGACGGGAGGCCTGACCGTGCCGGTCGGCCGGACCTATCTCGCGGCGGTCCGCGCGGGGCTCGAGGCGCCGGGCGGCTGACCGCGCGGGCGGTGCCGGGACGCCGGGCCCCCGGCGGCTGTGGCGTTGCCGCAAAATGCCGGCGCGCGAATGGCGTTGGCGGATTGGGCCGTTGCCGGGACCGGCGGGCCGAGGGAGAGGGCGGCGAACCCCAGCCCGCTCCACCGGAGATCCGATGCGACACCCGCTTTTCGCCTGCGCCTTCATGCTCGCCGCCGCCATGCCCGCCGCGGGGCAGGCGCAGGTCACCACCGTCCTGACGACGAGCTGCGCCCCCGGACCCTCAGGCGCGGCCGCGAGCGAGCCGGACCTGTCCGGGCTGTGGGACTTCTACATGGACGTGGGCGGCGCGCCGAGCTTCGGCCTGCTGACGATCGGCCGGCTCGACGGGCGCCATGCCGGGACGCTGACGCCCGTGCGGACCGCGCCCGTGGTCGTGCGGAGCCTGGCGGTGAGCGGCGGGAAGGTGCGGATGATCGTGGGCTCGGGCGAGGGCGACGTCGCCTATGACGCCGCGCTCTCCGCCGCGGGGGACCGGATGTGCGGGACCGTCACCTACCACGGCGGCGTGCTGTACCCGATGGTGGCGCAGCGCCGGCCGCAGCGGGCGGGCGGGGCGTCCGCTCGCTAGCCCTCGACCTTGCGGCAGCGGTCCACGGCGGCCAGGTGGTCCTCGCCGGTCTGGACGTTGCGCAGCCAGGCCTTGTCGCCGGAGACGGCGAGAACCTCGTAGTGGGGGAAGAGGTTGGGGCCGGTGCGCACGAGGTCGCCGGGGGCGACGGGCTCGGCCGGGGCCTCGGGGACCGGGAGGTTGAAGACGTCGGCGTAGCTGGACAGGGACATGACGCGGTTCCACTCGCGCGCGCGGTCGGGCGCGCTTGGCAAGGAGATGGTCCCGCGGCGGCGGGCCCGCAATCCGGGGCGCTACGGAGGCGGCGGTGGGTCGCAGGGGGGGCGTGCGGGGGAGACCACGCGGGTCCCGCGGGAGCGCGGTTTCCGCGTCCTCCGCCGCCCTCACCCTGCCCTCCCCCGGAGGGGGAGGGTTCAGGGCGCTACGGGTAGCGGTAGAGGCCGCAGAGCTTGTTGCCGTCGGGGTCGCGCAGGTAGGCGAGGTACATCTTCCCCGAGGGGCCTTCGCGGACGCCCGGGGGGTCCTCGATGGCGGCGCCGCCGGCGGAAAGCCCCGCGGCGTGCCAGGCGTCCACCTGCTCGGGCGAGGCGCAGGCGAAGCCCACGGTGCCGCCGTTGGCGTGGCAGGCCGGCTGGCCGTCGATCGGCAGGGAGGCGGAGAAGACGCCGGTGGGCGAGCGCCAGAAGACCCGGTGGCGGTCCACGAAGCCGGGGTTCACGCCGAGCGCGGCGAAGGTCGCGTCATAGAAGGCCTTGGCGCGGTCGAGGTCGTTCGTGCCGACCATGATGTGCGAGAACATGCCGGGGTTTCCTCCTGGGTTCTTCTCAAGCCCTCCTCCTCGATGGAGGAGGGTTGGGTGGTGGTGCGGACAGTGAGGTGAGGCAGATGGCTCCTGGAGGCGCCGGCGCCGAAAGCGCCCTTCGCCCGATGCCCTGCCCTCACCACCATCCCTCCCCTTCCTCCATCGAGGAGGAAGGGCGCCTTTGCTTGCGGCGCAGGGGGAGGCTGACGGGCTCTAGTGCTGGCTCTCGGGCATGCGGACCACGAGGCCGTCGAGGTCGTCGGTGACCTTGATCTGGCAGGAGAGGCGCGAGTTCGGCTCCACGCCCTCGGCGAAGTCGAGCATGGACTCCTCCATGGCCGACTTGGTCCCGGTCTTGGCGGTCCAGGCCTCGTCGACGTAGACGTGGCAGGTGGCGCAGGCGCAGGCCCCGCCGCAGTCGGCGTCGATGCCCGGGATGTTGTTCTTCACCGCGCCTTCCATGACGGTGAGGCCGGTCTTCACCTCGATGGCGTGCTCGGTTCCGTCGTGCTCGATGTAGGTGATCTTGGCCATCTCTGTCCTGCCCCTTAGGCGGCCGCTCTTCTAGGCGGCGACCTCTTTCATGGAAACGTTCGGGTCCGCAAGCCTCGCCTTGTCGACCGGCTTGCGGTTGAGGATGAGCATCTTGCCCATCATGAATTCCGGCGGGGCGTTGATCGCCTCCACCGCCTGGACCTGGTCGCCCTTCAGGTGGAAGACGGCGAACCTGCCCGAGGCGGGGTCGCCGCGCACCAGGATCTCGTCCACGTCGAAGGCGTAGCCGGCGATCTGCAGCTTGAGGTCGTACTGGTCGGACCACTGCCAGGGGCACTCGCCCGCCGGCCGCGGGCGGCCGGTGATGGCGGACGCGGCCTGCTTGGCCTGCTCGAGCGCGTTGGGCACGCTCTCCATGCGGAACATGCGGTCGTAGATCGGCATCGGCCGGTGGGCGACGTCGCCGATGGCGAAGATGTCGGGATCGGAGGTGCGGGCGTCGAGGTCGACGACCACCCCGCGGGCGGTCTCGAGGCCACAGTCGGCGGCGAGCTCGTCGTTGGGCGCGGCGCCGACGCCGACCACAGCGGCGTCGCAGGGGATGGTGCGGCCGTCGGCCAGGGTGACCCCGGTGACGCGGCCGGCCTCGCCCACGAAGCCGGTGACCGAGCAGCCGAGCTCGAAGGCGACGCCGTGCTTCTGGTGGTAGGCCTGGAAGAAGTCGGAGAGCGCCTGGCAGGCGACGCGGGCCAGGATGCGGCTCTCGCGCTCCAGCACGGTGACCTCGGCGCCGAGCGCGCGGCCGGAGGCGGCGACCTCCAGGCCGATGTAGCCGCCGCCGACCACGGCCAGCCGCTTGCCGGGACCGAGCGCCGCCTTCAGCGCCTCGGCGTCGGCGGCGGTGCGCAGCGCCATGACGCCGGAAAGCTCCGCGCCGGGGATGGGCAGCGCGATGGCCCGCGCGCCGGTGGCGAGGATCAGCTTGTCGTAGGTGAGGGTGGAGCCGTCGGAGAGCTCCACGGTCTTCGCGCCGCGGGTGATCTTCACGGCGCGGACGCCGGGCCGGAAGTCGATGGCGTGCTCGGCGTAGAACTCCAGCGGCTTCAGCGCCAGCGCGTCGGCGTCGGCCTCGCCCTTCAGCCAGGCCTTGGAGAGCGGCGGGCGCTGGTAGGGGGCGATCGGCTCGTCGCCCACCAGGGTGATCGGGCCCTCGTGGCCGTACTGGCGCAGCAGCGCGGCGGCCGTGCCGCCGGCGTGGCCCGCGCCGAGGATCACCACATGCTCGCCTGGTCCCGACATTGCCCTACCCGATGCCCAAAAGTGACGCCGGCGTCAACTTGAACCCGCCGGGCGGAGGTCAGCTCACCCGTTCGGCGAGCGACTTCTTGATCTCGGCGATGGCCTTGGCCGGGTTCAGGCCCTTGGGGCAGACCTGGGCGCAGTTCATGATGGTGTGGCAGCGGTAGAGCTTGAAGGGATCCTCCAGCTCGTCCAGCCGCTCGCCGGTCGCCTCGTCGCGGGAATCGATGATCCAGCGGTAGGCGTGCAGCAGGGCGGCGGGGCCCAGGTACTTCTCCTGGTTCCACCAGTAGCTCGGGCAGCTCGTGGAGCAGCAGGCGCAGAGGATGCACTCGTAGAGGCCGTCGAGCTTCTCGCGGTCCTCAGGCGACTGCTTCCACTCGGTCTGCGGCTCGGGTGTCTCGGTCTGCAGCCAGGGCTTGATGGAGGCGTACTGGGCGTAGAACAGGGTCAGGTCCGGGACCAGGTCCTTGACCACGGCGGTGGCCGGCAGCGGGCCGATCTGGCACTCCTTGCCGGGCACTTCCTCCCAGCCGTGGGTGCAGGCCAGCGTGTTGCGGCCGCCGATGTTCATGGCGCAGGAGCCGCAGACGCCCTCCCGGCACGAGCGGCGGAAGGCCAGCGTCGGGTCCATGGTGTTCTTGATGTGGATGAGGACGTCCAGGACCATGGGGCCGCAGGCGTCGACGTCCACCTCGTAGGTGTCCCAGCGCGGGTTGTCGCCGGTTTCGGGGTCCCAGCGGTAGATCTTGAACGTCTTGGTCCGCCCCGCGCCGGCCGGCGCCGGATAGTGCTTGCCGGCGGTGATGCGGGAATTCTTCGGCAGTACGAACTGGGCCATGGGGCGCGCGTCCTCAGTACACCCGCGCCTTGGGCGGGATGTAGGCGATGTCGTTGGTCATGGTGAAGTTGTGCACCGGGCGGTAGTCGATCTTCACCTTGCCGGTGGCGTCGTCGAACCAGGCGAGCGTGTGCTTCATCCAGCCCTTGTCGTCGCGGTCGGCGAAGTCCTCGCGGGCATGCGCCCCGCGGCTCTCGGTGCGGTTGGCGGCGCCGTTGACGGTGACGGTGGCCTGGCCGACGAGGTTGTCGAACTCCAGGGTCTCCATCAGGTCGGTGTTCCAGATCAGGCCGCGGTCGGTGACCTTGATGTCGCCGCGCTTGGCGTGGACGGCGGCGAGCCGCTTGACGCCGGAGACGAGGCTCTCGCCGGTGCGGAAGACGGCGGCGTCCTCCTGCATGGCCTGCTGCATCTCGAGGCGCAGGGCGGCCGTCGGCGTCGAGCCCAAAGCGTGGCGCAGCCGGTCGAACCGGGCGAGGTGGCGCTCGGTCATGTGCGGCTTGAGTTCCGGCTGGCTGGCGCCGGCCTTGATGGTGTCGGCGGCGCGCAGCGCGGCGGAGCGGCCGAACACCACCAGGTCGATGAGGCTGTTGGAGCCCAGGCGGTTGGCGCCGTGGACGCTGACGCAGGCGGCCTCGCCCACGGCCATCAGCCCGGGCACCGTCTGGTCGGGGTTCTTGCCGGCCTTGGTGACGACCTCGGAGTAGAAGTTCGTCGGGATGCCGCCCATGTTGTAGTGGACGGTCGGCAGAACCGGGATCGGCTCCTTGGTGACGTCGACGCCGGCGAAGATCTTGGCGCTCTCGGAGATGCCCGGCAGGCGCTCGGCCAGGATCGCCGGATCCAGGTGGTCGAGGTGCAGGAAGATGTGGTCCTTCTTCGGGCCCACGCCGCGCCCTTCGCGGATTTCGATGGTCATGGCGCGCGAGACCATGTCGCGCGGCGCGAGGTCCTTCACGGACGGCGCATAGCGCTCCATGAACCGCTCGCCCTCGGAGTTGGTGAGATACCCGCCTTCGCCTCTCGCGCCTTCGGTGATCAGGCAGCCGGCCCCGTAGATGCCGGTGGGGTGGAACTGCACGAACTCCATGTCCTGCAGCGGCAGGCCGGCGCGCAGCACCATGGCGTTGCCGTCGCCGGTGCAGGTGTGGGCGCTGGTGCAGGAGAAGTAGGCCCGGCCGTAGCCGCCGGTGGCCAGGATCACGAGCTGGGCCTGGAAGCGGTGCAGGGTGCCGTCGTCGAGCTTCCAGGCGGTGACGCCCCGGCAGACGCCTTCGTCCATGATCAGGTCGAGGGCGAAGTACTCGATGAAGAACTCGGTGTCGTTGGCCAGGGACTGCCCGTACATGGTGTGCAGCATGGCGTGGCCGGTGCGGTCGGCCGCGGCGCAGGTGCGCTGGATCGGCGCCTCGCCGAAGTTGCGGGTCATGCCGCCGAAGGCCCGCTGGTAGATCTTGCCCTCGGGCGTCCGCGAGAACGGCACGCCCCAGTGCTCCAGTTCGTACACGGCGGCCGGCGCGTTGCGGCAGAGGTATTCGATGGCGTCCTGGTCGCCCAGCCAGTCCGACCCCTTGACGGTGTCGTACATGTGCCAGCGCCAGTCGTCCTCGCTCATGTTGCCGAGGCTGGCCGAGATGCCGCCCTGGGCCGCGACGGTGTGCGAGCGGGTCGGGAAGACCTTGGTCACGCAGGCCGTCTTCAGGCCGGCCTGGGCGCAGCCCAGCGCGGCGCGGAGGCCGGAGCCGCCGGCGCCGACGACGACGACGTCGAACTTGTGGTCGATGAATTCGTAGGCCGCCATGGCTTCAGTAGACCCCGCCGCTGAACGCGACTTTCAGGATGGAGAGCACCGCCAGCGCACCGGCGAGGCCGCAGACGAAGAGGTTGAGGAGCAGCAGGCCGGCCTTGGACAGGGTCTTGTGGATGTAGTCCTCCACGATCACCCGCAGGCCGGTGTGCATGTGCCAGAAGCTGATCGCCAGCAGCAGCACCATGAGCGTGGCGTTCACCGGCTGGCCGATCCAGGCCACGGCGAAGGCGTAGTCGTGGGCGGCGAGCCTGAGGGTGGCGAACACGCCCCACAGCGTCAGCGGGACGAGGGCGACGCCGCCCACCCGCTCGCCGATCCAGGTCCCGACGCCGTGCTTGGCGGCGCCCAGGCCGCGGGCGCGGCCGAGCGGGGTGCGATAGCTGGCCATCAGAGCGCCCCCGTCATGGCGGCGATGATCCAGACGGCGAGGGTGGCGGCGACCGTGAAGGCGAAGACCACCACCGCGGTGGCGTTGGCGGTCTTGACGTCCAGGCCGTGGCCCAGGTCCCAGACCACGTGCCGGATGCCGTTCGCCAGGTGGTAGAAGACCGCCAGGGTCAGGCCGAACATGACCAGCTTGCCGAGCGGCGAGCCGAGCACGGCCTTGAAGGTCGCATAGGCCTCCGGCCCGCTGGCGAGCGACACCGCCCAGGCGGCGACGATCAGGGCGCCGACATACAGCGCCACGCCCGTCGCCCGGTGCAGGATCGAGGTCCACATGGTGATGTGCCAGCGCCAGACCTGGAGGTGTGGCGATAGCGGGCGCTCGCGCGGGGCCCTGGTGGCGTCGGTCATGTCCTTGCCGCTCGCTCTTTGTCGTGGAAGCGGCCCCGGTTTTAGGCCGCCCCTGAATGCTGTCAATTAAAGGCGGGCCAGACGGGGGCTACCTTCGCAAAGGCCGAACCATCTTGTTTTCGGCTCGCCGCGCAATGCGTCTTTGCTGTAGGGTTCCTTCGCGAAAGGCGAAGGATGCGGTTCGACCTCACCGACCTCAGACTGTTCTGCGAAGTGGTTGACGCGGGGTCCATCACGGCAGGCGCGGAGAAGTCCGCCCTGGCGCTGGCGGCGGCCTCGACGCGCATCCGCGGCATGGAGCTGAGTCTTGGGGCCTCGCTGCTGGCCCGCTCGCGCCAGGGGGTGACGCCGACCCCGGCCGGCCGGCTGCTGCTGAAGCACGCCCGCGCCATCCTCGCCCAGAGCGCGCGGATGCGGGAGGACCTGGGCGCCTTCGCCGGCGGGGTCTCCGGCCAGGTGAAGGTGCTGGCCAACACCAATGCGCTGACCGAATTCCTGCCCGAGGCGCTGTCCTCGTTCCTCGCCGACCATCCGCACGTCAGCGTCGACCTGGAGGAGCGGCTCTCCGACGAGATCGTCGGGCTGATCGCCGAGGGCGTCGGCGACGTGGGCATCGTGGCCGGCACGGTGGAGGTCGGCGCGCTGGCCGCCTATCCGTTCCGCACCGACCGCTTCGTGGTGGTGACCGCCAAGGGCCACCCGCTGGCGGCGCGGGGCCGCGTCGCCTTCGCCGAGGTGCTGGAGCACGACTTCGTGGGCCTGGACCGGGCGAGCTCGATCCAGCGCTTCCTCACCGCCCGCTCCGCGCGGGAGGGCCGGCCGCTGCGCCTGCGCGTGCAGCTCCGGAGCTTCGACGCGGTCTGCCGGCTGGTGGAGTGCGGCGTGGGCGTCGGCATCGTGCCGCAGACCACCGCCAGCCGGGCGGTGAAGACCACGGCGCTGGAGGTGGTGGAGCTGACCGACGACTGGGCGGTGCGCGAGCTGAACATCGTGGTCCGCGCGATGGACGAGCTTCGGCCCTACGCGCGGGAGCTGGTGGAGAGCTTGCGGGCGGGGTGAGCTCGCCCCTTCTCGGACGTCGGCGCCCACTCGCGCCAGACCGTCACCTCAGTGGCCCCACCACCACCCAACCCTCCTCCATCGAGGAGGAGGGCTGTGGTCCGCGGCGCCGCCGCGTGGCGGAGAGTCTCAGGGACAGGCGCCCCTTCCTCCTCGATGGAGGAAGGGTAGGGATGGTGGTGAGT